>Ga0105046_10013234_pt1 | contig 12781 bp, 4 predicted proteins | sample MAT03_FD_78385 | JGI IMG/M metagenome (GOLD analysis project Ga0105046, IMG submission 78385) | Freshwater microbial communities from Lake Fryxell liftoff mats and glacier meltwater in Antarctica - MAT-03 (megahit assembly) | ecosystem: Environmental > Aquatic > Freshwater > Ice > Liftoff... | reverse complement strand
TCTATTAAAGGTGACGTCAATCAGGTTCAGGGACTGGGATCAATTATCAGATCTATCGTCAATTTACAGGTGATTTTAGTTCGTGAGTTAAAGTCAACCGATACTCCTAAACGTCAATCACCTGATATTTCATTAAAACTACCTGAACTTGAAACAGATGGTGAGACTAATAACTTTAAGAAACACTCGTTCCCTCGGAATAATTTTAAAACTGTCTCTATTATCAACCTTACTGTCTTTGGTCTTATAATCGCTTTACGATGGCTAGGATTATTTGAGAGCTTTGAGTTGAAGGCTTTCGATACTTTAATGCGACAGCGGTACTTGGTTCTCAAAGAGCAACCTGATAATCGAATCTTAATCATTCAAGCGACTGAAGAAGATATTCAAGAACAAGCGCAACTACCAAATCGCAGAGCGTCATTATCGGAAGATACACTTAACCGACTTTTTGAGAAGCTGAAGCAATATGAACCTCAAATTATTGGTTTAAATATTTATCGTGATTTTCCTGTAGGGTCTGATTCTAATTATGCTCATCTAAAAAGTGCTTTGCAACAGCCAAATCTTTTTGGTGTTTGCAAGGTAAGGAATGGAAAATCCGATCCTTTAGGTGTAGCACCACCACCTGAAATCCCGGAAAATAGGCTTGGCTTTACCGATGCGGTAGTTGATGAAGATGGGATTTTACGCCGACATCTGCTGTCACGAAGCAAGTCAGAAGCTCTCACTGACAAATGCATTACAACAGATAATCTTAGTGTTCTACTTGCACTTAGTTACTTAGATAAGGTTAGACCAAATTTCCCAATCGAGGTAACTCCACAGGGAAACGTGAAAATTGAGAATGTCGTTCTTCCTCAGATGCATCCTTATACTGGAGGTTACCAAAGGGTAGATGCCGGAGGACGACAAATTATGCTGAATTATCGCTCTCTTAATTCTCCTTTAGAAATTTCTCATACAGTTAGTATTAGTGAGGTTATCAACGATCAAATTCCTCCTAAACGAATAGATGAGCTTAAAGGAAGAATTATCTTAATTGGTATAAGCGGGCCTCGTAATACCAGTAGCGATTATTGGCTGACACCTTACAGTAAAGGGCAACCGATTGATCAGGAACAAATATCAGGGGTTGTAGTCCAGGCTCATATGGTGAGTCAGATCCTAAGTGCTGTTCTAAATAATCGTCCTCTGATCTGGTCGCTTTCAGAAACGGTGGAATTCATATGGATTGGGGGATGGACCCTAGTAGGAAGCATTCTTGCCTGTAAGGTGGCTTCATTCCAGAGTTTAACGCTTTTAATTAGATATTCAGTCATTTCGACTGGACTTGCTTTCCTCATCTTATATGGCAGTTGTTATCTTTTACTCACCTTTCAGGGTGGTTGGTTACCTTTATTCCCGGCAGGGGTAGGGCTATTTTTTGGATACATCTGCCGTAATTTATTTCATATCCAAAGTCCATTGAAGTATTAGCTACCTGAATTGTGAATGAGATTATCATTATGCAAAGTCTTAAGTTTTTTGGAGCTGTAACTTTTGCCGTTGGCAGTTTTAGTTTGTCGAATCCCTATCAATATCCAAATATGCTATTGATGGGTCAAAGATCCTTACCAGAACCATCACCTTCCCCATCACCTTCCCCAAGTCCACGTGATCCTCGTGGAACTGCCAGCAGAGGTGACTGTGATGGGGTACTTGTTTCATTAACTCCTTCTAATCCTACTGGTTCAGTACTAACTCAAAATCCAACTATTTCAATAGATGTCCGATATGAGCCTTCAACCAGTGTAAAAAGAATTAGTGGAACGTTTACGTTAGAGAGGAGAACAGATGGACCTTTAGAACCGCCATTTTCACAGTCAATTACCTTACGTGAAACCTCAGGGAAACAGAGTATCCCTATCTCACCTTTATTACAAGAGAGCCAATGGTATATCTGGTATTTCACGCTAGAGTGTCCACAAACACTAGAAGAAGATCGTTCAAACCGATATTCTCAAAATTTAGGCGTACGAGGACGCATAAGGCGTGAAGGATCTACCTATGAATATCAACCACTCTGAGATTTTATATTTAGTGTTCGAGGTCAATCTAAGTCCAATTTCCAACTAAAACAAATGGAGCCCAGAAGTACGGGCTGTCATTTCCTTCGTCTATAATCGAAACTTGAACATTCCGGAGTGCTTCAGCAATCGTCACTTCTTTCTTCAACTCTTCGTAAAACTTACTAATGAAGGCAGCAGTGCGTTCATCGTTTACTTGCCAAAGTGTTGCTACTATGCTGCGTACCTTAGCTCTTGCAGCTACCCCTGCTAAACCCAACACTGCTCGTCGATCGCCTTGGGCAGTTTCACAAGCACTTAAGACCAAAAGATCAATTCCTCTAGAGATTGATGGATTATTAATTGCAATGATCTCTTCAAATCTTCTGAGTTTGATCCGTTTGCCCCAAGCAAGAATAAAAGTTTCTTCTGGATCAGAAGTAAAATTTCCATGTGTTGCAATATGAACGATTGGAAATTGAGCCGAGTCAATTTTCTTTTCAAGTTCTACTTCAACAAACTTTTCGTCCAAGAGAGGATCACTAGTCGATTGTGCAATTGTTTGAATTGCTGCTAACTCAGTCCGTACTGCCTTAAGCTCAGAATAATTCTTACCTTCAATATTTCTTTGTTCTTTGCTGATACCAGCTAGTAATAATTTGAGCTGTTTTTGACGATTTCGAGACTCAAATAGTGTACGACTAGAAATTACTGAAACAGCATAATCTTTGATCAAATACCTATGTTTATCTGCATCATACAGTATTGACATTGGGATATTTCTTAACTCCCCATCTAGAATAAAGACTAGGGTTGCTTTTCGATCTAAAAAACTTACCAAATCTAACTCAAGTGGTTTAATTAGCCAACTGTAAAGTTGTTGGGATTTTTGCTGAACATCGTACTCGCCATCAGCTCTCCCTAATGCATTTTGTAATTCTCTTATAACACTTGTAATTTCAACGTAATTGACCGGTTCATCTGACAACTCGTTCAGACTAACTGATTGTCTATGCTTAGGCTGCTTAAAGGGCTGCCCAGGTAATTTATAAATTATTTCCAGACTATTTTTCAGAATAATCGGATAAATAAATATAGTGTTTTGAGTAATCTCATTCCTCATCTCACTGATTGTATTATCAACTGGCCTCGAAACAGCAAGGCTGCATTGAAGGAAGTTTTCTAATTCTGCTAACTGCAAAGCGTCAATCTGTTCAATTACTAGTTCTAAATCAGAAGGGTTAGGATTCTTTAAGAGCAAAGTGACTAACTCACGATAAACAGGCTCTATGTTATCCCGAAAAGAGAACTGCACATCTGTGTTTACCGTGAGTAGGTTACTACGGGCTGCTTTAAGGGTAGTTACAGCAGATTGGTAAGCAGCGATCGCCCTCTCCCTCTCTCCTTGTGCATTTAACAATCGCCCCATCTGCCACTGCCATTGGTAAGCAATGTCTGGTGCTTCACTTGGTTGAGCAAGATATAAAGCTTCTTCAGTTTTTTGTTTTGCTTTCTGTTGTAATTCCTCACTTGTACGTTGTAATTTCTCACTTGTACTCAAATGGCACTGTGTTTCCACTGCACTACAATACTCATACAAACTACCAAGATGACCGAGGGCATAAGATAAAGTATGCTCATCTAACGTTTTTGAAATCTCTATAGCCGCTTGAATCAGCTTCTCAATCTCGTCCCAAGAAGGGACACCATCAACTGAAAGCTGCTGAAGGTATGCCAAACTCTTAGCTAAGTTAATCTGGCTATAAACTATTGCTCGTCTATCAAGTGCTACCTGTCCATTAGATAAATTCTCAAGAATCAGCCCCCTATACTGTGACATCTCTATCAATAATTGCTGTGCTTCTGCTCTGATTTCTCCCTCAGAAGGGATAGGATTAGAGGTTACTACTTTAGGACAAATTATCTGCTCTTGCTGATTTTCAGTTTTGTACTGTCTATCAAGTATTAAACTAAGAGAGTTCAGTCGAGCTTGAGTACGTAATATAGATAATGAAGTGCTCTTAATGGCTGACTGATATTGGGCATCTGCCATCTGGTAGTAAGTTTCGGCTTCCTCAAATTTTTCCCGTTTGACGAAACACCAAGGCATATAGTCATATCGTGGAGACGAGCGGCGATCGCGCTCCAAATTTCCCTTAGCTCTATATGTATTTCCTAAGCTTAGATATACAGAAGCTTTAGCTTTAGTGATGTCATCATTAGAATCTCCCTGAGCATCGATAATTTGCCGACTTCTTTGTAAAACAGCGTGTGAGTTATCTAATTGTCCAATGGTGCGTAGAACATCACCAAGAATGCGCAGACTATTCGCTTGCAATAAGTTTTGGGTTTTGAGAGGGCCAATAATTTCCCACATACTTTGCGGTGATGGATCTTCATCTTCTGATTCTGGTTTTGGTAAATCTTCATTCTCACAAATATTAGGTTCCTGAACCTCTATCCATAAGCCATCAGATTGCCGCCGTTTAATTGATAATCCTAAAGCTTGTGTTAGAGTTTCACAGGCTCTTGCTTGCTGTCCTAACTCTGCATATAACCGTCCTAAGTTGACTGAAGCGATCGCCCAGTTTCGCCAGTAACTATTAGCCTCAGGCCGTTGACCAGCCTCTCTTGCTTGCCTTTCCCAACATCCAACCATTGTTTCTAAGGATCTAGCTGCTGCTGCTAAAGATAGAGAGCTGGCTGTTTCCGCAGAATCCCCTTGCCCATATGGCATTTGGGTTGGGCAGGTTGAACTCTCTGAGGAAGTTTGAGATAGTACCGGAGAAGTTCCAACAACAAGGCATAGAGTTAAGAGGGCAAGTGCGATCGCCGACCAAACTTTCTTCCTTTGCAGGAGCCAGTGACCCATCTGTGAAATCTTTACCTTCAAAGACCGAAAGATATTGAAAAGTGAATTCCATTTTCTTGCCATGTTCTATCTCTCCTTCCTTCAATTGAAACTAACGGAATGCCCCAGTCCAAACGGGCAGTGATGTTGGGGTCTCTCATCTGCCACTGCAAACCAATACCCATTGATGCCAGAGCACCCGGATTAGGGTCAGGGCGATCGCCATTGTGCCAACCAATCCCAGCATCGACAAAGGGAACCAGATAAAAAGTTCCGTCCCATCCGGGAACCCGAACTACAGGAAATTGAAGCTCGGCGGAAGCAAAAATCCCGTTATCAGATTGGAGAGTATCTTGACGATAGCCACGCACAGTCCCCGCACCCCCAATGGCAAATTGTTCAGAAGACAGCATAAATTGATCTGCTAGTTGAGCATTGGCTCGCAGCGTTAGCAGAGTATCTCGATGCACATCCTCTCGGCTATTCAATACCTGCACCAATTGCGCTTGCCCTTGCCAAGAAACAAAGCGACTGTCAGGAATTTCTCCATTCTTATCAGACTCTTGGACAGTCGCACCCAAGACGTTTAACCCAATGTTGAACTGTGAACGAACAGCAAATACAGAGCGATCGCTTTGTTGCGTCCATTCTTGAAAAAACCGTAGAGCAGAGACACGGCTGCGGCCATCTGCTTCAGTACCTAGAGAGAGTGAAAAAGGTTCGTTTAGGAGAAAGGTTTGGCTATCCCGTACTGATGCCGTCAAACCTACAGCAAATTCTTCAAAAATGGGTGACTGCGGTTGCGACTGCGCAAGGTTGGCTTCTTCTGCATCGTAGGAACAATTTGGATTATCCGATCTAGACGGTCGGCAGATTCGCCGGATGATGGGCTGACGATACGTTAAATCATAGGTTTGTGATGTAGATTCAATGTCGAGTGCATCGAAGGGAGGTTCAATAACTGAACTAGAACTAGTGCCATAGCTCAGTGCAAGCGTCCCGTTATTAGGATTGAGAGGGATCGTGTAGCTGGCATTCAGTCCATTACTGCCATCGGTGTTGCTATAGCCCACACTCAGCCTGTCTCCCAATCCCAAGACATTTCCATGGCTGATCTCAATCCCTCTCTGAGAGCTGCCAACGCTAGGTGAGCGGTTGTTGTCAGTGGTTAGAGAAACTCGAAAAGGATCTGCTTCTTCTACCCTAACTGTCAAAGCACTTGCCCCCGGAGTAGGACGCTCGCTCAAAGTTGCCGATACCCTCTCGATTAACGGGTCAAGCTGAAGGAACTGTAGAGCTTCCTCTAAACGGCGAATGTTCAAAGGAGTCCCGGTTGCTAGTGCAAGGCGCGATCGCACATACTCCAAACTAAGTCGATGATTATCTGTTGGTATCAGCTCAATATCGCCTGACGCTGTTTCTTCAGCTCTGACTGGAATAATTTCTATCGGCCTTCCATCACCATCACCATCTTCTAAAACGCCTTCAAAGATACGAATGGTGATGGGTCTGCTGGCCGGAGTTTCAGGTGTTGTATCAGAAGCGATGACAACTCTTGCTCCAGAAGTACTGTAACCTCGTGTGGCGTAGTGAGCATTGATCCTAGAGGTAACTTGAATTAGTGTTTCACAAGAAACAGGTTGATGCTCAGGGTTAATTAAATCCTGTCTGATTTGATCTTGTAGCTGCTCAAGACCACCGATCATAGGATGTAACACTCCTAAAAAATCAACCGTCTCTACAACAATTTCTCCTGAACAGTTCTCAGAGACTTCCTCTTGTGTAGGACGTGTAAATTGTGGATTGTCTTGTGGAGCGGCAGGTTGAATCGGAGGCGGTTGTCTTGGAGTAGGCAAGTCAGAAGGAATTACGTTTTGTGGTACTGAAGACGGATTTAGTTGAGCTGGATTGGAAACCTGGGAGATGAAAAGGGATTCAGATGGGGTCGAAGTGCGACGTATTTCTGGTGAATCAAGATTATGAGGAGAGGAGAGTTTTGTTGAATCACTTGAGGTAGAGGATGTTGAGATAGATTCAACTTCAGGGGGCTGAGAAACCTCATTTGGTCGTCTCTCGGGAATTGATGGGATGGTTGCAGGAGGTGTGATGTGGTTAATTGCAGACGTAGATAAGTCTGTTGGCGGCAACGTAGGTTGAGATCGCAAAGATTTACTGAAGATAGGCTGGGCGATCGCTTCCACAGATGGCTGATGGCCGACAGCAGATGACTCAGTTGCTGCCAAACGGGTTGTTTCTGGACCCACAAAAGATTCCGGCGCAGTTGGAGCTGCGGTCAACGCTGGGGTACTGTGTGATTCTAATTCTGACTGCAAGAGTTGGGGTTGAGGGGCAGTGGCTTGAGAAGCGGACGGTATATCAGCCACTTGTGCATTAGCCGAACCCGTGGTGATGCTGCCAACTAAAATCAGTGGGCTAGATTGCAGAAAACGCTGAAGCAAACGCCATCTATGAGATTCTTGCAAAGGGGGGCTGGCTTGATGCATGAGTTTGAGTAGCAAAAAAGACAATACAAATCTTGTGCTATAGAAGCTGCACCACAATAGAAATCAAATTGTTATCTAAAGTAAGGAGATGAAAGGTTCTAAACCTTCATCTGCCAGCACGTTCGAGTACCAATTCTAGAAAACTATCTGTTACTCTCTCCAAGATCCATTAGCTAGATCTGGATGATTTTGCGGATGAGCATTGTATTTTTTGATAGGTTCACGTAGTCAATGCCTAAAGGCTTTGACATGGAGAGCTAGCTCGACTGGTGGACGTTGGTGGCTGACTAACAGGAGCCTGGTTGCTTTCTGACCTGCTATTATCTTTAGCAAGTTCTAGCGGAATCCAGTCTTCAGCAACGGTGTTAGGATTTAGCGGCTCATCTGGTCTTGAGCGTAGTCCACCCCGTCCAACATTATAAAATTCAGCGGTTCTGCGATCGCTACTCACCTGGCAGGCATTAGAGATTTCTGGGCTATCGGGTTCTGCTGGTAGAGGGGTTAAGCTACGATTAGGATCAACGTTTAGGTTGACGCTGATATCTCCGGTTCCCGTAATATCACTTCTCCCCTCAACCTGTGTCAAACCCTGCTGGATTTGAAAGCCCAGCGTGGCATTCAGCTCGATGTCTCCACCTCTTTCAGATCTGGCAAGAACATCGTTATCTTCGAGCGGAGAGGTAACAATCACCCCAGTATCACTCAGGTCTATTGTACCATCCTGACTTCCTGCTCCTTCGGATATGGCTGATATGGAACTACCACGCCGCATTAATACATAATCGTCTGTTTGCAAGGTGATGTTACCACCCTGACTGATCTGAGCTGTCGCAGCAATGTCTGCTTGATTGTCTAGAGTGAGAGTGCCAGCAGAAATTCTTATCGTACCTGCATCTCCCTCTTCTTCAGCTCTTACTGAAATCCCTGCATGATCAATAGACACCGTATCTGATTGAATCGTTACCTCGCCTCCGCTTCCTGTGCCTGAAGTCGCAGCGTCTACTTGGGCGCGATCGCTTATGTTGACTGAATCCGCATCTTGAATAAAAACACTCCCTCCGTCTCCTGCGTCTTCTCCTGCGTCTGAAGTGCTCGCATTAATTTGAGCGCGATCGCTAATTGTAACTGAATCAGCATCTTGAATAAAAACGCTCCCTCCGCTTCCTGCACCTGAAGTGCTTGCATTGATTCGAGCGCGATCGCTGATTGCAATTAATTCTCTAGCGTTAATGGTGATAGTCCCCCCATTACCAGTTCCTAAAGTACTAGAATTCGCGGCAGCACCTCCAGTGATAGAAACTGAATCAGCATTTCGAATGCGAATATTACCTCCATCTCCTGAACCAGAGGTGCTGCTATTAAGTCGAGCACCATCCCTTACAGCAACTGAATCAGCATTTCGGATGCGAATATTGCCCCCATTGCCTGAGCCAGAAGTGCTGCTGTTGAGTCGAGCACCGCTACGCACAGTAACTGAATCAGCATTTCGAATGCGAATATTGCCCCCATCTCCTGAACCAGAGGTACCACTATTGAGTTGAGCGCCGCTGCTCAGGACAACTGAGTCTATGGCTCGAATGCGAATATTACCACTGTCTCCTGAACCCTCTGTCGCAACACCGACTTCAGCACGATCGGCTAGTCTGATGCTGTTAGAGCTAAGTGCGATGTTTCCACCTCGACACTGGTTATCAAGACATCCGGCTTGCGTACCACTACCACTGAAGAGTTGACTTCCCTCACCACTCACGGCGATCGATTCTCCGGCATTAACAGTTATATTTCCGCCATTGCCTGAACCAGTTGTACCAGATGTTAGAAATGCACCACGAGTTATGGAAATAGAAGCGTTTGCCTTGATGGTGATATCTCCACCACTACCCTGACCTGCCGTAGCTGCTCGAACTGCTGCTTGATCTCCAATGTCAATGAAATCACTTTGAAGAGAAATATCTCCACTATTACCCAAAATAGCAGCTCCTGCCTCACGACTACTATCACTAAGAATACGACTTGTATTGCCATCAACAGTAATTCTATCTCTAGCATTAATAGAGATATCTCCTGCATTACCCGACCCATAGGTTCTAGCAAATACGCCAGCATTTTCAAGGGAAACAGCCCCCTTGTTTGCCTCAATTATCACTGTGCCACCATCTCCACTGGCAGCACGATTCTCACTTCCAACATTTGCGTTTACTTCAGTATTTTCAAAAGATACAGACCCATTATTTGCTCGAATTGTTATGTTTCCTGCATCGCCTGATCCTAAGGTAAACGTACTTAAGATAGGGTTCAAAAGGCTTATAGGATTCTCAAAGGAAATATCTCCATTATCTGTCTGGATAAAAATGTTTCCTCCTCTTGCATCCATGGGATTTGCAGAAGTTGCACTAGTGCTAGAAATGATTTGAGCGCTCTGACTAATGGAGATCCCATTTTCTGCCAAAACATTTACATCACCTCCACGACCCACTGTTGTAGTTCCAGCGTTTAAAGTAGCTCTAGTAAGGGAAACCATATTACCTGCATCAAGAGTTATGCTTCCTGAATTTCCTCCACCTTGAGTTATAATAAAGATGGCATTACAATCACCAGAAGCAAAACATCCGTCAAAAGAAATTGAGTTGCCAGCATGGATTGCCACATCACCAGCATTTCCTTGACCTTCAGTAATTGCTCGTATCCTAGAATTCCTTAAGGAGAATGATTCGGCAGTTTCAATTCTTACATTGCTCGCATTAATTTGACTATTAGTGTCAGCTAGAATGCTAGCACCATCTGTCAAAGAAACTGAATTTCCTGAAATACTAATTTCTCCTAGATCATTAGAATTATCACTATTACTTCTAATTTCACCTCCTATGATGTTAATAGCTGCATTACTTCTCAGGTTAACGGTTCTTCCTGCCAGATAAGAGCCAGGGTTAAGGGTTATGTCACCATTGGCCAGAAAAGTTACATCACTATTAGGTCCTCCTGCTGGTCCCGACGACGTATTTCGATTAAGGGTAATTCCATTACGGGAGTCAACATCTATTGAGCTACCTTGAAAAAAGATGTTCCTATTTATGGAGCCAATAGAAATGTTGCCCCTCAACAATGGATTAGGTTGATATTGATTAGTGAGCAGAATTCTGCCCCGCTCTTGAGGAGTAGGATTATCGTTAATTGTGATAGTAATATTTCCAATTTCAATATCTGCACTTGTTCCAGTCCCATTTGTATTTGGAGGAGCAGGAGTAAAACCATCGGGACTTCCAACGATTCCAGTTGAGATAAATGCCGTAGTTCCAGCTCGAATATCTAAAGTGGGTTGTGTACTGCCATCAATCGGAACTACTTCTCCATTAGAAAGAGTGACATTCTCACGGATTGATTGACTTATAATATCTGGCCCTGTAATTGTAATGTTGTTAATTCTTACGCTTCCACCAGCAAAAATATGGAGAGAAGCACCGTTATAACTATCAAACTCGACATCTCCAGCAGCTCTAACAATTGGATCATGAGGACTAGATAAACTCCCTGGGGTTCCATTTAATTGCTCAATTCTAAAATTGCCCCCACTCCAATAGTGAGCATCACCTCCCACCGTGTTAGCAGACCGCAACACCATGTCTCCGCCTGAAAATAATCCACTGCTAGGGTGGTTTAGTGCAAAGATGTCTACCCCTTGATTGCCCTGCACTAACAATTCCCCACCCGCAGAAGCAACAAAGGGAGTTGCCTCACTATCTCTAGCTCGAACTGTATCTTGGGCTAGCAGTTGCAGATTTCCTGTAGTTTCTAAGTGACTTGCTGCCAGCGTTAAATCATTAGCGGCTGAAAGCGTTGCTGTTGCTGCATGTAGCTGTTGCACTGCAACATCACCTGCTGCTACCGATAAACCAGAATCAGCTAATTCAACCTGCCCACTGGGAGATATAGCCAATCCTGTATTGGCTCCCCATTCTGTCACCATTTCTGGCAAAGAGGTTACAGTAGCCGAAGCTGTTGAACCGTCATTTAGTCTTGGTGCAACGGTCTGTCCCAAGAGTTGGCCTCGCCGACTAAATTGCAGCACTGGCATTAGTTCTGGTGCTACCCCATTGCTCTGCACCGTCACAACGGCAATGTCACCACCCGGAGCCGACAATTCTCCAGTGCTGACAACGGTTCCTCCTGCCAAAGCCAAATTCTGCCCTGGATCTACCTGCAAATTTCCACTATTTACAATCAGTCCTGGCTGTTCCCCTGCAAATTGCAAACCAATGGGTGCCTGCACATTAATTTCTAGTAGGGGTGGAGCCGTCGGATTGGTTGCACTAAACTGAGAACCGTCTGGAAAGACAAAACTGTCAGCAGTGCTGGCAACAAATGATCCTCGCAAATCTAACCGGGCATTCGGGCCAAACAAAATACCGTTGGGGTTGAGCAAAAACAGGTTAGCGTTGCCTTGCACGCCTAATGTACCGTAAATATTGGAAGGCGTATTTCCTGTAACCCGGCTGAAAATGTTTTCTACCCCAGTAGGGTTGGAAAACTGAACCCCTCTGTTGGCCTCCACCCCAAAATTCTGAAAACTATGAAAGAGATTTGCGCCTCGCAATACGCCACCATCAATGCGGTCATTCTGCTGGTCGATTGGAGTTACCCTGGAACGCCCACTCCCCAGAGTATTGTCAGGAACGACTTGAGCAAGGGTGCGATCGCTAGCTGCAATCAGGATGCCACCGAAGATAACCGTCGTTGTAGCCCAAGTTTTACTACTCCAGACCCAGTTTGCAGTTGTCATATGTGAACTCCTTGATAATTTTGGGATGAAGTGACTCTAGTTTTAGACAAATAGCCACTATGCCGAGGTAACTCATCAAATCAAGCTAGCCCTGGCAATTTACTTGTAAAACACCCCGCCCTATCTCGTAACCACTCAGCTCTAGGCAAACTTCCAGCAGTCTTTCTGTGTTTCTAGCTTCCACGGCTCAAACCAGACCAAGCCTTTTTCCTTTAAGGTTTATTCTTCAATACAAGCCAAGAACAGTAGATCAGGGGAATAAAGATCAAGTTCACCCAAATTTTGGAGGGTGCCTGAAAAAATTAGCGTCACATGATGAAGAGGTGAAGAGAAAACACTTATGATGAAATGCCTCAAATGCAAACCTATATATTCTGCGACTTTTGCGATCGTCGCCTAGCGTCACAACCCTCTTCTAGAATGAGATCGCCCCCATCGACCGTTGCTGGGTGCGATTGCCATGTGACTCGGTTTGATTGCGATCGCCCTCAGTTACATCGTCACGCTACTGATATCGTGGGTAGGCTTTACTGGTCAACGCAAGTCATCGAAAAGGGAATATCTACGCAAATAAAATGCTTTCGTCTGTGATTCTCTATCT
>Ga0105046_10013233_pt1 | contig 12781 bp, 11 predicted proteins | sample MAT03_FD_78385 | JGI IMG/M metagenome (GOLD analysis project Ga0105046, IMG submission 78385) | Freshwater microbial communities from Lake Fryxell liftoff mats and glacier meltwater in Antarctica - MAT-03 (megahit assembly) | ecosystem: Environmental > Aquatic > Freshwater > Ice > Liftoff... | reverse complement strand
TTGTGCATGCGCTCGGCGATTCGACGGGCTTCGAGATGATGCGAGCCACCATCGCCGCCGCCCGGACCGCGCCGAACGTCACGCTCTGGGACGACACCTTCACCGTCGATCTGCTCACGAACGATGGGCAATGCGTTGGGGCCGTTGTAAGCCGCAACGGCACGGGGCGGTTCTTGATCTGGGCGAAGCAAGTGATCCTCGCGTCAGGCGGGTGTGGCATCGTCTACCGCGAGACGACGAACCCGCCGGTTGCCACCGGTGACGGCATGGCGGCGGCGTACCGTGCCGGGGCCGAACTCCGCGACATGGAGTTCATGCAGTTCCACCCGACGATCCTCTATGTGGCCGGTTCCGCGCGTTACCTCGTGAGTGAAGCTGTGCGAGGCGAAGGCGCTTACCTCCGCGATGTGAACGGCGAACGGTTCATGCCCGCCGCCGACCCCCGCGCTGAACTCGCGCCGCGCGATGTGGTAGCCCGTGCCATCTTCCGCACGATGGAACGCACACAGCACCCGAACGTTTACCTCGACCTCTCGCACCTCGACCCCGCAATGGTGCTGCACCGCTTCCCCGGCATCAATCGCGTCTGCCGAGGCTTCGCCCTCGACATCCGAAAAGACCGCATTCCCGTTCGCCCCGGCGCTCACTACATGGTCGGCGGGGTGAGCGTGGACGCACTCGGCCGCACCACGCTTCCCGGCTTGTGGGCGGCGGGCGAAGTCACAAGTAGCGGGCTTCACGGCGCGAACCGCCTGGCGTCGAACAGCCTGATTGAAGGCTTGGTTTACGGCAAGCTCTGCGCACAGGGCGCTGCCGAAGCGGCCCGCAAGTCGTCGCGTGGCTTTGCCGCACTTCCCCTGCGGTGTGTCATCCCAATGCCGGAAACCTTGGATCGCCTGGATGTCGCGGACCTCACGGCGTCGTTGCGGAGCCTGATGGTTCGCAAGATGGGCATTGTGCGAGATCGAACGCGGTTGCTCGAAGCGCAGAACGACGTGGAGTTCTGGTGCCGCTATGTGCTGACCCGCGAGTTCGACAGCCGCAGTGGCTGGGAGTTGCAGAACCTGCTCAGCGTCGCCCGGCTGATGATCGACGCGGCGCTCCGGCGCACGGAATCGCGCGGCACGCACTTCCGCAGCGACTTCCCCACCCGCAACGACGCCGCTTGGGGGCTGCGGCGACTCACCGCGCCGCCGTTCGGCTCGGGCAATCCCACGACAGGTGCAAATCGTCTAGATCGTGGGGCACTTGCCCCGCCCAAGCACACCCAAGAGGAATTTTGATGAAGCGTCTGTCGCTGTTCGCCATCGCTGGCCTACTCATGGTTGCCGGAAACGCGACGGCCGAGGAGCCGAAGCCCAAGGATAAGCCTGCCGGGCCGATCACGCTCACGGTCGTGTCGAAGAAGGAGAAGTACACCTTCGATGGCGGCGGCAAGACCGCGAAGGAATACAAGGAATCGCTCGAAGCGCTGGCGAAGAAGTTGGACAAGGGCGAACTCGCCACCCCGCCGAAGCCGCTGGCAGTGGACTTCACATTGGTTCTGACGAACACCTCGAAAGAAGCCGTCACGGCCTACGTCGGTGGCGACTCGAACGTCTACACCTTCGAGTTGACCGGCGGTGCCGGTGCCGTGAACATGGGCAACCCAGTCGCATTCACCGCCGACTTCCGCTTGCCGAAAGCCGTGACGATTGAAGCTGGCAAGACTTACGAGATTCCCGTCAAGGTCTTCGCTGACGGCAACCGAGGTTTCTCACGCCTCGTGTTCTGGACTGGCCCAGGCGAATACAAACTCGTGGCAAAGTACACCCTCGCGGACAAGGACGGCGGCAAAGCGGCCGAACTCGTGAGCGAACCCGCCAAGATTATCGTCGCGGACAAGTAAGCGGCAAAGCCTTCACCACTTGGCTTCGTCGTCGAAGGGGCCGGCGGAGACTCGCGGTTCGGGCTTGCCCGCTTGCCGCGACTTCAGCACGGCCTCGGCCAATTCGAGATCGAGTTTCGTCGTGATCTTGAAGTTCAGCGGGGAACCCGGCACCACGAAGACGGCGTGCCCAAGCGCTTCCACCGCCTGGGCGTCATCGGTAATCGGCGTCTTCGCTTCGCCCCGCCGGGCGTAGCCTTCCACAAGCCAATCGCAGCGAAAGACTTGCGGGGTCTGGGCTTGCCATAGACCGGCACGCGGGACGGTGTCCGTGATGCGGCCGGTCGCGACATCCACACGTTTGAGGGTATCCGCGACGGGGACGCCGGGCATCGCCGCGCCGTGTTCCCGCGCGGCAGCGAATGTGGCGTCGATCACCCCAACCGGCGTCAGCGGGCGCACCGCGTCGTGAACCGCCACGAGAGGCACATCTAGGGGGATTCTCACCAGCGCGTTCGACACGGAGTCGAAGCGCTCCGCGCCGCCTTCCACGATTTCCGCGTTGGTGAACAGCAGCAAGTGCCCGAAACGGCCACGGAATTCGTCGCGGTCGTCAGCCGCAATCACAATGTAGACACGACTCACATCGGGGCGGAGCCAGAACAACTCAGCGGTCCGAAGCCAGACGGGCTTGCCATCCAGCGCGGTGAACGGCTTCTTTTGCGGCCCACCGAAGCGGGACGATTGACCCGCCGCCGGGATGATGACCGCCACGCTTCCGGACATGGCCTTACCCCGATACTGTGCCGCCTGGTGCCAGCATTCGTTGTAGCGATTCTCGCCAGCGGGCGAACACCGCATTCCAGCGGGAAACGGCCGTGGCCCGGTCGTCGAGTTGCTTTTCGACTGTGGAGGCGAGGTCCGCGGCGGCGGTCAACTGCGTGTCCCACTGCGTCAGGCGGCGTTCGAGCCAGGTGAGCAGTAACTCGGGTGGCGTGGCAACCGCTGGCATCTCGGTCAGTGGTGCCCATTCGGCCTGGTACTGGTCGAGGTCCGTAAGGGTGCGGTCAATCGCAGCGGTCATTCGATCCAGGGAAGCGGTCCAATCAGCGGTAGGCAGTGGCATGGAGTTTCCCTGGCCGGAGGAGTTATACCGTCCGCCGGGTTCTAGCGTGGGGGTCATGCCGCGCGAAGTGGGGTTTGGAAGGATTTAATGGCAATTCCCGGTTCGGGGTTGGGTGCCAAAGCATGGCCTAACGTCAAGCGCGCAGCGGACTTCGGTGAGTGCTGTGCCAACTTGTCCGGCTCGCCATTTGCAGTTGGGGTCGGATGGAAGCTCCGCGGGGGCACTCATTTTCAGTCTGGAGAACCAACGATGCGTTTGTTTTACTTCCTTTTCCTGCTGGTATTCGCAGGGGCCGCGGCCATCTTGGCCTATGAGAATCAGCACGACGTTGCACTGACGGTCTTTAACAAAGCCGTCACCACCAACATCCCGATCCTCGTAGGGCTAACGTACCTGGCCGGCATGTTGAGCGGATGGACGGTTATTGGCATGCTGCGGCGTTCGCTGAACCGAGTCGTTCAGGAGCCGTTCCCAGGCGAGTATGCCACCGCCCGTTAATCGAAGTCAGCAAGGTCAGGTCGCGGTTGGACGGCACGACATGTTCCTCCGCGATCAATTAGGGCGATGTCTTGATTGCGACCTTCTGAGCCAAATCTATCGAGCGGCGAACCGCTTGGTTCTTGTAATGGCGTTCCACTGACGGGGAACTCAACTTCCCGGTCAGTGACGGGAGCTATAAATCGCGCGGCTGAAAATGTGGCAAACCCGGCGGGTAGCGGAACACGCCGAGGAATCGGAGTGACCACTGCCTCGCCGGGTATTGCCAAAACAGGGAATCACTGCGTGGTGTTCATTCCCACTGCGGCGTAAGCCGTGCAGTGTCCGGTCGTCCCACGATAGACGAGCGCTCCGCCCAGCGCGGCAAGGGCCAGCCCGCGGAACCCACCTGTGAGCAGCCCAAGCCCGGCTATCACCGCACCCCCAATAGTGGACGCAGTTCGTTCGTTCGGACCCACGTTCACCCGGCTCGGGCAAACGGGGCCCTCCAAGTCCCGGACCCCTTGGCTGGTCATCGAAAAGTCCTTCACATCAGTCATCGCAAGTCCTCCTTATGGTTTCGGTCGATATCGCCAGTGGGCAACTCAGGTGCCAGATCGAGGTCTCCGCGCCCACTCGCCTTAGCCAAGTCATGGCTTCTTGGCGTGGGCAACTCAGGTGCAAGATCGAGGTCTCCGCGGGCCACGTCCTGTCACTTCTCATAACCGGCTGTCGGCTCTCCGATCGGTAATCAGCGAGATGACGAACAGGACAATGAATACGAAGAACAAAATCTTGGCGATCCACGTCGCCTGACCAGCAATCCCACCGAAGCCCAGTGCCGCCGCGATAATGGCGACAATCAGGAAGACCAGTGCATAGCGTAGCATGATATACCCTCGAAATGCCCACAGAAGTTCGGAACAACTAACTGCAGGCAATTATCGGGCCGAGGAGGGGAGTCATCGGTCATGAGGCCGATAATCCAGATGAGGTTGAGCCGCGAATTGAATCGGGTGAGAAGCGGCAACGCTGAAGTCAACCGGGATTTGACTGGAATGAGAAATGAAGAGACCGGCCGCCAACCCACGAACTGTCGCCCATTCAGTTCAGTGACCGCGGCCGGGGTCTATTCGATATTCGATTACCTTCAATCACGGTCCGAGTCGCGAGGTTGGCGAGCCGCGTATTTGGAGATCAGCGAAGTTAATTCGTTGGGGATCGGCGGGTTTGACGAAGAAGTGGTCGAATCCGGCTGCCAGACATTTCGCATCTTGCCCCCGCACACCCGTCACCATGACCAATACGGGGCGAAACGGCAGCAAAGAGCAAATTTTTGTAGCCAAGGCGTATCAGTCGCCGTCCGGAAGGCGAAGATCAAGGATGACCACGTCTGGCGCGAACCCGGTCGTAACCGCCTGGATAGCCGCGGCAGAAGATTGCGCATCTCGGGCGTCATACCCGTGCAGGGACAAAAGCTGGGCAATCGCTTCCGCGCTATCGGGGTAATCATCAACGATGAGAACGCGAAGCGGTTGGGGCATCGGGGTTCTGCCGCACCCGGTGGTGCGTCTGTTGTGAGTGTCGGGGAACGCGCGTGTATCTGGTGGCCGTGCCATCATACACACACCGGCGGAAGTATCACGCCTGGCTGTTGATTTCTTTGGGTGATTTTCCCGCTGCGAAATCAGGCGAGTTCAGAGCCGATCAGAGTGCTTCGTCTGTGGTGAGCCTGCGCGGTGAGAGCGGATAGCGCGGGGAGTGGGGTTCGCACCCACGGCTCCGGGGGATTAGCCCGGTGAGTTAACTAACTACTCCACCCCCGCATTCCAGTCTTACAGCACAGAGGGCGTTCGGGCCACCTCAACCCCTGGCGATAACGACACCTCGACACCTCAACCGTTGCCCTCGCGCCACCGATGGGGTATCACAGGCGTAATCCTTATCCCCCGCGCTCCTTGCGGAGTCACTTGTGAACTCGCTTCTCCTCTCAATTGTGTTGCTCGCACCAGTGCAGCCCGCGCCGGAGCCTAAAGTAAACGACGTCGGCGTTCTGCCCGTCGGGACCGACGGCAAACCCCTGAACCTCGACTTCGAGACCGGCGATTTGAAGGATTGGACCCTTGAGGGCGGCGCATTCAAAGGTCAGCCCATCAAGGGCGACACGGTGTTCGCACGTCGCAACGACAACCGCAGCCGGCATCAGGGGCAATACTGGATCGGCGGGTTCGAGAAGGTTCAGGACAAGCCGATTGGCACCCTCACCAGTCTGCCGTTCAAGGTCACGCATCCGTGGGCAAGTTTTCTCGTCGGTGGCGGACCGCACACACTCGAAACGTGTGTGGAATTGGTGTCTGGGAAGGATGTCTTCTACCGGGCTTCGGGGCTTGAAGAAGAAGATATGCGAAGGGTTGTGGTTGATCTTGCCAAGTATCAAGACAAGGAAATCTTCATCCGTGTAGTCGATAAACATACAGGTCACTGGGGTCACATCAACTTTGATGATTTCCGGTTCTACACCGCGAAACCGAGCTTTCCGGAGCGACCGAAGGCCGAGCCACCCGCGCCGGCCGACGTGTATAAGTTCGCCGGGCTGAAGCCTCAAGAGGCCACCAAGGCGATGACCGTTCCGCCCGGCTTCGAGGTCACGCTGTTCGCAGGCGAACCGGACGTTCACCAACCCATCGCGTTCTGCATCGACCATCGCGGCCGGCTGTGGGTGGTCGAAGCCTACACCTACCCGAAGCGGCACGCTCACCCAGGCCCGGTTTTGCCCGAGAAAGACAAGGCCAAGGGCGACCGCATCTTGATCTTCGAGGACACGGACGGCGACGGGAAGTTCGACAAGAAGACCGTCTTCATGGAGGGCTTGAACCTCGTCAGCGGCATCGAAGTCGGCTTCGGCGGCGTGTGGATCGGAGCCGCGCCGTACTTGGTGTTCATCCCGCACGATGAGAAGACCGACAAGGCCGGTGAGCCGAAGATTCTCCTCGACGGTTGGGGCTACCAGGACACGCACGAAACGCTGAACAGCTTCATTTGGGGGCCGGACGGCTGGCTCTACGGTTGCCACGGCGTCTTCACACATAGCAAAGTCGGCCGCCCCGGCACAAAGGATGCTGATCGCACACCTATCAACGCCGGTATCTGGCGCTATCACCCCACGAAGCATGTATTCGAGGTCTTCTCACATGGCACATCGAACCCGTGGGGCCTCGATTATAACGCCAATGGAGACTTCTTCATCGAAGCGTGTGTAATCCCGCATATGTGGCACATGATCCAGGGCGGCCGCTATCAACGCCAGGGTGGCACGCACTTCAACCCCTACACCTACGACGACATCAAGACCATCGCCGTTCACCGGCACTTCGTCGGCGCGACGCCACACAGCGGGAACGGACGCTCCGACTCGGCCGGCGGCGGGCACGCGCACAGTGGTCTGATGTGCTATCAGGGCGGCACTTGGCCCAAGGAATACACGGGCAAACTGTTCATGGGGAACCTGCACGGCCACCGCATCAACGTCGATGAGGTGAAGCCCAAGGGCAGCGGGTACGTCGCCGACCGCAACCCCGATTTCCTCATGACAAACGACAAATGGTCGATGTTCGTCAACATGAAGTACGGCCCCGATGGCAACGTGTATGTCATCGATTGGTACGATAAACAGATTTGTCACGTTAACAACCCGGAAGTGTGGGACCGCACCAACGGCCGCATCTACAAGATTTCGCACAAGGACGCTAAACCCGCGAAGGGCGTGGATTTGTCGAAGGCAACCGACATGGAGTTGGTGAAGTATCAGGAACACGTCAACGAATGGTATGCACGGACAGCACGACGGTTGCTCCAGGAGCGTGTCGCCACCCGCGATAAAAAGAGCACCGAGGCCTTGCAGAATGGCCTCACGGAATTGTTCGCTCCGAATCGAGATGAAACCCAGCGGCTGCGGGCTCTTTGGGCAATGGAGGCGTGCGGGACATTGACATTTGAGCAGATGTTCGGCGTTTCGCGTGAGAAAAGCGCGGTCATCCGGGCTTGGATTTGCCAATTCAGTCGGGACCCGGGTGGTCTGCCCTCAGGGGCGTTCCTTGACGGAGGGGATGAAAGCCCAATTGTCCGCCGCTCGATCGCGTCTGCATGTGCCTGTGGTCGCGTCTTCCCAAAAGATGCGGCACCACTTCTCACGAGGCTCTTGAGTCATGCCGAGGACGCCACCGATCACAACCTGCCGTATCTGTACTGGTACGCACTCGAACCGCTTGTCGCGGACAATCCTGCGAAGGGGCTGAAACTGGCGGCTGATGGCAAGATTCCGATGCTGCTGACGTTCGCGGCGCGGCGGGTCGGGGCGATTGGCACGCCGGAATCGCTCGACTTGCTCACCAAGTCGATTAGCGTTGCGAAGACCGATGAACACCGCGTTGCGTATCTCGGCGGATTGCGGGAAGCGACCAAGGGGAAGCGACAGGTTCCGATGCCGACCGGGTGGGCCACGGCGTTCGAGGCGCTGGCCAAGTCGCCGAGTGCGGACGTGCGGAATCAGGCAATGTCGCTGGCGGTCGTCTTCGGCGACAAGACCGCGCTGGCCACGTTCCGCAGGGTGTTGGGCGACGTGAAGGCCGAACCTGCGGCTCGGTTGGCCGCACTCACGACGCTCGTGGATGCCCGCGATGTCGAGATCGCACCGCTTCTGCACGCCGCTCTTGCTGACAAGGACTTGCGAAGCGCTGCGCTGCGTGGGTTGGCGGCGTTCGACCACGAGAAGACGCCCGCCGTAATTCTCGCGGGCTACGGCACCTTCACCCAAGGCGAGAAACGCGAAGCGGTCGGCACGCTGGCAGCGCGAGCGAGTTACGCCAAGGAATTGATGGCCGCGGTCGCGGCGAAAACGATTCTCGCCAGCGACATTCCGGCCGAGATCGTCCGACAACTGCGGGCGTTTCAGGATGTCTCACTCGATAAACAAATCGCCGACCTGTGGGGCACGGTCCGCGAATCGCCGGCCGAGCGAAAGGCACTCATCGCGCAGTGGAAGACCAAGCTCACGACGCCCACCAAGACACCCGCCGACGTGAGTCTCGGCCGGGCCGTGTTCACCAAAACGTGCCTGAACTGCCACACACTTTACGCGGTGGGCGCTCAGGTCGGCCCCGAAATCACCGGCGCGAATCGGGGTAGCGTCGATTACCTGTTGGAGAACATCCTCGACCCGAGCGCCGTCATTCCCAAGGAATACGCCGCCACGCGAATCGTCCTCAAGGACGAACGCAGCATCATCGGCATCGTGAAAAGCGAGGTCAACGGCGTCCTCACCGTGCAGACCGACCGTGAGACCCTGACCATCGCCGTTGCCGATATCGCCAGCCGGAAGGCATCGGAACTATCGATGATGCCCGACGACATCCTGAAGCAAGTGAACGAGCACGAGTTCCGCTCGCTCATCGCGTATTTGCAGACCACGGCACAGGTTCCGCAACTCGCCACCGCCGACAACGCCAAGGACTTCTTCAACGGCAAAGACCTCACCAACTGGGATGGCGACAAGAAACTGTGGAAGGTCGATAACGGCGAGATCGTCGGCAAGACCACGACGGGGTTGAAGCGAAACAACTTCCTTGTGTCGCAAACGACCGTGCAGGATTTCAAGCTCTCGCTGAAGGTGAAACTAACGCCCGACAAGGAGAACAGCGGGGTGCAGTTCCGCAGTGAACCGCTGCCCGACGGCGAGATGCGCGGTGCCCAGGCCGACATCGGCTCGGGCTGGTGGGGCAAACTCTACGAGGAAAGCGGTCGCGGCATCCTGGCCAAGGAAGGCGGTGAGAAGTTCGTGAAGCCCGGCGAGTGGAACGACTATGTGGTGGAAGCCGTCGGCGGCACCGTGAAGATTTGGATCAACGGGAATCTGTGTACCGACTACACCGACGAAAAACTCTCACGCCGCGGCGTCGTGGGGTTCCAGATTCATAGCGGCGGCGCGATGGAAGTCCGCTTCAAGGACGTGAAACTCGACGTGCTGAAGTGATGGAGATTGTCCGCGTTTATACTTCGCGCGACCCGTATTGAGACGATTGGCAGCCGCGAGTTGGGACGACGTGTCCTATTGCGTGCCTCTGGACGCCTCACGCCAGGGGTTGCGCGAAGCGTTTCACCCCTGGCGCGTATCCGACGCCCATCCGGGCTAAAAACAGGCTCAATGAGCTTCGTCTTTGCAGCCCGAAGGGCGACCGCCGGGTAGCCAGTGGGTGAAGTGAAGCGCAGGGAAACGAAACCCCTGGCGGGCCAGTGCGTATCTCTCGACGCCACACCCTTTAAGCAAAAATGTGTCAATCCCGGCTACGCTGAGAATAGCAGCCGTCGAGGAAGACGTAATCCTCCAAGATTTTGCCGCGTTGGAGGCAGCGAAAGACCTCGTTGAACAAAGGCCGCAGTGCGTCGGGTTCGACGGGATCGAGAATGGTTCGCATTTGGGAATCGGATGGAACGCGGTTGATTCCGTAGATGGTGCGAAAGTTGTCGTTGGGATCACGCCGACGCTCATCGAAGGCGAGTAAGGACGGGTCTTTGAGGGAGAATATGGCAAAAGCGGACATTAAGGCGTCAGTCAGCGAGACAGAGGGCCGATCCCGAACATCCGTGATCTGATCAAATCCAGAACGGGAGTCCGGAAGAGAGCGTGGGCTGACAGATTCTTGCGAATATCCTTGGCGGAAATGTCCACGATGGTAGCTCCACGCAGCCGGACTTCAAGATGGGCGAAATGGGAAGATATTCACCCAAAGTAGTTTACGAAGGCGAATGACGAAATCACCGATTTCGCTGGGAGAAAGTCGTCTCCGGGAATTGCTGAATCGAAATCACTCCGGTAGCGGCTTGTCTTTGGTCTCGGGCAAGAACGGCAGCACGAGCAAGCCCAGCGCGAAGACACTGCACATGGTGAGGCCAGCGTACCGCAGTGGGTCGGGGGCGGGCAAGTCGGCGTAGACCACGCTCGTGAGTTTGCCCAGCGCGAACGGGCCGGCGGCGGCGATCATCCGGCCGACGTTGTAACAGAATGAAGTGCCTGTGCTGCGCAGTCGCGTCGGGAACAGCTCGGGGAAGTAGATCGCGTAGCCGCCGAAGAGCGCGAGTTGGAAGAAGCCCATCATGGGCACCATCCAGAAGATGTCGCTCCACGAGTTCAGATACATAAAGACCATCGCGGTCGAAGCGGCGGCCAGCACGAGGAATAGCGCGAACGTCGGCTTGCGACCGATATAACCCGTGAGGATGCTGAACGCGAAGATGCCGAAGAACGCCCCCACGTTCTGAACCAGCGACGTGATGCCGGCCCAGTAAGCCTTCTGCCCGACCACATACGTCGCGGCGGCGGAGTTCGGCGCGAAGTCCTTGCCTTCAGGCACGTCGCTTCCTTCCAGCTTCATTTCGCGGGCCTCGGCTTTGTACGCCGGTTCGGCCACGTAACTCTGCAAGTCGGGCGAGAAGAACGCGATCCCCCACAGCCCGATCACGCCGGAGAGCGCCAGCACCAGCCCGCAAAGGGCACGGGTTCGCCATTGTGGGTCGCCGAGCAATTCGCTGTACGAGCCGGCCTTCTTCCCTTCCCCAACCGCCAGCGCCGCACGCGACGCCAGCCACTTCTCAGGTTCTTTCAACCGGAGTTGAATCACCACGACAAGCAATCCTGGGATGATGCCGACAACGAACATCAACCGCCACGGCGTAAGCGGGAAACCCATCAGGCTCAGCCCGGAGAACGCCCCCTGCTCCTGCAACGCACCGAACCACATCGAGAGCAGCGCGGCCGTGCAGTTGCCCAGCACGCTCGACGCCTGGAACAACCCCAGCGCATACGGCCTCGCATTGTTCGGCATGGTGTCGGCCAAGAGCGTAACGGCAGCAGCGAAGACGCCCCCCACGCCGAGACCGGTGAGGAACCGGTAAATGTAGAAGTCGAGAGTCGATTGCGACAAGGCACTGAGGCCGGTGAAGATCGAGTACAACAGGATGGTGAGCATGAGCGTCTTCACCCGACCGCGACGGTCGCCGAGGATGCCGAAACCGATCCCGCCGACTGCCCACCCCATCATGAAGAACGATGTGCCGTAGGTGCTGGCGTCCGCGATGTCGGCATTCTGAAGCGCGGCGCGGGCCTGGTCGGCGGTCGGCGCGGGCTTCCCCTGCTGCGCGGCCTTCTCGACGAGTTTGGCCTGGAAGGCCGGCAAGCGGGCGTCTTCGGGCGTCACCTTCTCGACCAACTCGGTCATGGCCGGGCGGCGGGCCAAGACGAACAACTGCTGATCCATGCAGTCCATGTCCCAGGCCAGACAGCACACAATCAGCACGAACCACTGGTAACCAGTGAGGTCTTTGAGGCTAGCCCACCCAGTGCGTGGGGCGGGCGAATCGAGAGCAGCGGACATGGCGGCAGCCTTTGGCGGGCGGGGCAAAATCTCGCCGGCCGTGAAGCCGGGGTGTTGGGTGTTCCGAAGACATTACCCGCCCGAGACGCCCGAGGCCAGCATTTCCGCCGCAGCAAGCGAATTATCTTCTTCGGGCCTTGCGCGTAAATAGACCCCCGGCAAGCCGGGGGTCTGATTTCGCGCAAGGCCCTTAACTGCCGAAGAAGATTTTCCACGCTTTGCGGAAGAAGCCGACGGTGCCTTCGAGTTGTGGCGGATACGCCGGGTCCACGCTGCCGACGCCTTGGCAGGTGAAGCACTGCGAAACGCCGTCCGCGGCGGGGAGCGTGCGGGTTCCCTTGCACGTCGGACAGGTGAACGGCATCCACCCACGCGGGCCGACTTCGTAGTCGTAATACTTCTCGCCGCGGCAAAGTTGGCAATCAGGGTTGCCACGACAGGCGCAACGGACCCGTTTAACGGACATGATTTCCCTCAGCGATCAGCCGTCAGCGACCTGCCAAATCGAGATGTGCGAAGACTCCAAGCTGATAGCTGATAGCACATTGGGAAATATAGCGGGGCGAACCTCAATGGACTCAATCACGCGGGACGTGACGGAGCCGGGGCGGCGCGAAAGGGAAGTTGGAGTGACTCAACTTCCCCCGGGATGGACAGGTATGCACCCGCCGCTCCCTTCGGCAACCAGGCGACCTTCGGTTGATTGAATGGGGTGACCGAAGGCCCGTGGCTTTGCGTCCCCGCCTCGCGGCGGGTTTGCCCTTTCGAGGAAGAAAGGTGTGTGCGCCCCCCGGCGCACCAAGGTTCGCCCCCGACCGGGCCACCAAAACTGGACCGGTCGTTCGCTGCAATACCATAGAACACCAAACGCCCGCTCGCAAATCC
>Ga0105046_10013232_pt1 | contig 12782 bp, 10 predicted proteins | sample MAT03_FD_78385 | JGI IMG/M metagenome (GOLD analysis project Ga0105046, IMG submission 78385) | Freshwater microbial communities from Lake Fryxell liftoff mats and glacier meltwater in Antarctica - MAT-03 (megahit assembly) | ecosystem: Environmental > Aquatic > Freshwater > Ice > Liftoff... | reverse complement strand
CGAGCGTGCCGAGTTGCAGCGCGAAGCCCTTTTCTACCTGCGAATTGCTGGGTGGCGCGCCGGTCTTGTAGTCGATGATGGCGAGCGATCCGTCCCCCAGCCGGTCTATCCGGTCGGCTTTACCGTGAATGCGGATGCCGGAAACCTCGATCCCCCCGAACTTCTCCCACAATACCGGTTCGCGCCCTTCGGAACGTGCTCGTGCCGTCTCGGCGGCAACCCATTCGAGCGCGCGGACGAGGCGCGGCTGCCAGGTCGACTTGGTGAACGGAAGCGCGCTCATCTCGGCCAGCATGGCCGCGCCCAGCGCACTCAGGTCGCCGCCCTCATCGTGCCAGCGCTCAAGGATTTCGTGGACGGCGGTGCCTTTCCACGCCGCGCTCGGTTCGGCGTCGAGCGGGTCGAGCGACGACAGGCCGAGGATCGCCGAGGCATAAAACTGGAACGGGTCGCCGCGCAGCCGGTCGAGCGCGGTGGCCGAGATCGCCACCCGGCGCTGCTCGGGCGACGGTATCGGCGCGGGCCGGGGATAGGGCAGCGCAGGTTCGGCACGATCGAGCGCATCGGCCAGCAGCGGCGCGCGCTCCTCGCGGTGAGCCGGCAGCAGCCTTGGCCCCAGCATCGCCCGGATTCGCAGCACGAAGCGCGAGGCGATCACCGGCCCCGCCGCATCGCGCGCCGATTGGCTCAGCACCACCTCGGGCGCACCCAGCGCGGCGGCGAGATCGTGTGCGGCAAGCCCGATGCGGAAGTCCGCGCCCGGCACCCCCAGCTTGCGCAGCAACGCGGGTGCGAGCAGCGGGTCGGGCGCGGCGCTGGCAGGCCAGCTGCCCTCGTGCAGCGCGCCGCAGATCACCAGGTCGGAGCGGCTCATCCGCGCTTCGAGCAGGCCATAGATCGCCACGCGCGGATGCCCGCCCCACGGCGGCCGCACCGCCACCTCGTCCATCGCGTCGCGCAGCACGGCAGGTAGGTCGCGCGGATCGAGGCGGGTGTCGGCCTCCCGCGAAGCGTGGCGAAGTTCGTCGATCAGCGCGGCCAGCGCGCGCCCGTCGGCCTGGGCCCACAGCGCGGTGCCGCACAGCGCCTCGGCGGTGGCAGCCAGCAGGTCGAGCAGGGCGGCGAAATTAGCTTCATCGGCTGGTGCCTCGAGCTCGGCAAGCAATGTCCGAGCCTCGTCCCACCAAGCCGGGAGCCGGGGCTCAGGCTTGCGCAAGTTTTCGAGCAGTGCCGACACTCCGGCCAGCCCCGGCGCGGGGCGCGGACCGCGCAGCGCGCGATCGAGTGCGCGGACGTTCTCGAGCCATGCGGGCCGCGTCCCCTCGCCCGCCCGCACCAGCGGATGGCCAAGCAGCGCAAGCAGTTCGACCGGGGCAAACCGCGTCGCCAGCGCATCGGCCAGCGCGAGCATCAGCCGCCCCGCCGGGGTGACCGACAACGTCCGCCCGGCGCTGTCGTCGGCGGTGATGTTCCAGCGCGCCAGATGCGCGACCACCCGCGCCGCGAGGTTCCGGTCCGGCGTGATCAGGGCGATGCGCTTCTCGGGCACCTCGAGCGCCTCGCGGATCAGCAGCGCGATGGCCTGCGCCTCAGCCTCGGGATGCGGCGATTCCATCAGGCGGACACCCGCCAGCCGCCGCCGCTCGGGCGGCAGGTCGATCCATGCCGCGCTTGCCTCAGGCGGCAGGAACAGGCTGGAGATCGCGCGGCTGCGCTCGGGCGGCGCGGCGGCTGGTCCGGAGCGATGCCACGGCTTCACCTCGCCGCGCGCCACCCCCATCCGGTTGAGCAGCAGCTTGAGGTGATACTGCGGGTGAGTCACCGCGTCGTCGCGGCCCAGCGTGTCGCCATCCTTGTCGGCAGGACCGCCCGCCACCCCCAGCGCGTCCCAAACCGCATCGTCGAGCGCGAGATCGAGGTCGGGCAGGATCGTCGCACCCTTGGGAAGTTCGCTGACCACGCGCAGCAATCGCGCAATCGCGGGCGATGCGCTGGTGACCCCGGCGGCGACCACGGGATGCGGCGGCGGAACCTCGCGCCAGCGCCGCGCGGCATGATCGAGTAGGCGATTACGCCGCTCAGGCGGATCGATCTCGCCGCGTTCGGACAGTTCGGCCTGCCAGCGGGCATGGACGTGCGCGAACAGCCGAGTGTTTTCCTGCCAATGCCCGGCAAGGTCAGGGAACAGGTTGGCGACGCGCTCGTCGAGCAGCGCCCCGCCCGCCACGCCTTCCACCGCGAGCCGGTCCATGCTGCGCGCGATGTTGCGGGCAAGGCGCAGCAAAGCGGGGGTCGACGGTGCAGAATCGCCCAGTTCGGCCCGCAGCAATTCCGCAAGCCGAAACCAGCGCCGGGTCGGATCGGAGTCCGGCGCTACGTCCGCGCCCTCGCCGATTGGATCGAGCAGCGGGCCCAGCGTTTCATCGAGATCGAGATCGCCGATCGTAACCATGCGCGGGAGCAACAAGCCGGCTCCGCTGGCCCGCACGAACGCCTCGGTCACGGTCCGCACGGTGCGGCGGCTGGGGAGCAGCAGCGTCAATCGCGCGAGCCCAAATCTGGGCTCGGCGTAACGTGGGATCAGCCCGGCAACCAGCGCATCGGCGAACCCGCGATGGGCAGCGATCGAATAGACCTTGGGGCCGCGTTCTTCAGTCACGCCCCTCAACCGCGCTTCAGCGCGGCTTCGGTGGGCGCGATGGCTTGCGGCGAGCCGACCTCGAACCATTGGCCCAAGTGCGTTACGCCATAGAGTCGGCCCTCATCGATCGCGCGCTGACACAGCGTCATCGTCCCGAACGGCCATACAGGCGCATCGCGCAGCAGCCGGTGCGACACAAGCTGGATGCCGCTATAGATGAACGGCGCGATCCGTCCCGTGCGGCGGCGGGTGATGCGACCGTGCGGATCGAGGTGGAAATCGCCCTTGCCGGTATAGTTGCTCGCCCGCGCGTGCGGCACCACCAGCAGCAGCGCGTCCATCTTCGCTCCATCCCAGGCAGCGCTCAACTGCGAGAAAACGGTGCCCGGCCCGTCGAGCCAAAGGTTGTCCGAATTGAGCGCGAAGAACGGATCTGACTTGAGCAGAGGCAGCGCCCGGACCATGCCCCCGCCCGTCTCCAGCAGCAGGTCTCGCTCGTCGGAGATCGTCACGGCGGGCGCGCTGCGGGTCGCCAGATGATCGATCAGCAGGTCGGGCAGGTAGTGGAGATTGACCACCGCCCGCGAGACCCCGGCCTCGGCCAGCTTGTCGAGGCAATGGTCGATCATCGCCTTGCCCGCCACTTGCACCAGCGGCTTGGGCCGGTCTGCGGTTAGCGGTCGCATCCGCGTGCCGAGCCCGGCCGACAGGACCATCGCGACATCGCTGGCCAGCGCTTGGCTCAAGCCGCGAATTCCCCGCCGAGGACCCCGGCCGGATCGCGAAGCGCCGACGGGATGTTTGCGTTGAACCAGGCCGCCACCGGAGCCAGCGCGGGGTGTGCGAGGTCGCGCTCCAGGGCCGCCCAGACGCGCGGGATCATCGCCAGATAGCGCGGCTTGCCGTCGCGCTTCCACAAGCGGACGAAGATGCCGACGATCTTGGCGTTTCGCTGCGCGCCGAGGCGGGCGTAGTCGGCCACGAAATCCTCCCCCGCTCCGGTCGCCCCGCGATAATGCGCGATCATGTCGGCTTCGAGACCTTCGGAAACGTCGCGCCGGGCATCCTGCAACAGCGAAACCAGATCGTAGGCGGCATGGCCAACGAGAGCGTCCTGGAAATCGAGCAGGCCCTGGTCGCCCAGCCCGCTTAGCAGCATCACGTTTTCGGCGTGGTAATCGCGCAGCACGGTCACGCCGGGGCGCTGGCGTGGCAACATCGGGGCCAACACCGCCTGCCAAGCCGCATCATATCCCGCCGCATCGACGCTCAGCCCCTGGGCCGGGGCCCACCATTCGACCAGCAACCGCACCTCGCGCAGATACTCGCTCAGGCCGTAAGTGACGAACGGGCCGGGCGGCAGGCGGTGCAGGCGCACCAGCGCATCGACCGCCGCGCGATAGATCTCGATCTCGTCGGCGGGCCACTGATCGAGATACTCGCGCATCCGCACTTCGCCGAAGTCCTCGATCAGGACCAGTCCGCGCGCCGCGTCGTCGGCAATGATGCGCGGAGGCCGCATCCCGTTTGCATCGAGCCAGCGTGCGGCGCGCAGGAACGGCGCGGGGTCCTCGTGCGGCGGCGGCGCGTCCATCAGCATCGCGCTGCCCTTGGCACCGGTCACGCGGAAATAGCGCCGGAACGACGCATCGGCGACCAGCGGCGTGATATCCGCGCCGCCCCATCCGGCGGAAGCAAGGAAAGCGTCGGCGTCAGCAGGAGCGTCATCGCGAAAGGTCAGGTCCATGCGCCCCGTCCTAGCCAATCGGAGCCCGGCGTTACAATGGCCCGCCGACCGTTCTCCGCAGCTTCCAGCGCGATGGAAAGGCAGCCCGGCTCATTGCCGAAGCCGCCCGCGTGTTCGGGCCATTCGGCCAGCAGGGCCGCGCCCTCGCGCAGTTCATCGAGCCCCAGTTCGGCTATCTCGGCAGGATCGGCGATCCGGTAGAAGTCGGCGTGAACAACCGGGAGGCGAACGCCGGGCGGATCATATGGCTCCAGAATCGCGAAGCTTGGGCTCGGCACCTCGCCGCGATGACCGAGCGCGAACAGGATCGCGCGCGCGAGCGTGGTCTTGCCCGAGCCGAGCTCGCCCGAAAGCGCCACTACCTCGCCGGGCTGGAGATGGACGGCTATCTGCGCGCCGAACCGCGCCATGGCGTCGAGATCCGGGAGGGAGATATCGGCGCATACACTCATAAATCAGCTCGTCATCCCCGCGAAGGCGGGGACCCGGCGCCCAACCTCCGGTCTGAATGGAACGGCGGCGATGGGTTCCCGCCTTTGCGGGAATGACAGGCAAGGTGTTGGCGGATTGAAAATTACGCTCACTTCAAAGTCGCGATCGCCGCAGTCCCCTGCCCCGGCTCGGACAGCAGTTCCAGCTTGCCGCCGTGCGCCTCGATCAGCTGGCGTGCGAGCGGCAGGCCGAGACCCTGGCGGCGATCCAGCGTCTTGCCGTCGTCGGAGACCCGCATCCCGTCGAGCGCGCGGGCGAGCACCGCCGGCGCCATCCCGGGGCCATTGTCCGAGACCACCACCCGCGCTCCGCTGCGGGGCCGCGACGTAACCTCGATCAGCACCCGACCATCCAGCGGAACCGCGGCGATGGCATTGTCGAGCAACTGCGCAAAGGCCCGCGACAGCCGCCGCGGATCGGCTTCGACCGTAACATCGCCGCTCGATTGAAGGTCCAGCGTTACGCCGTCCTTGCGCCGCGCCGCGACCAGTCTTTCGACCAGTGCGGTCAAATCGACCGTTTCGCGCTGGAACGGCAGCGTTCCCGCTTCGCTTTGGGCAAGGTCGAGCACGTTCTCGATCTGCTCGCCAAGCCGCCCGACCGACGCGAGGATAGCCTCGACATAGTCCTTGCCCGCCTCGCTCAGGTCTCCAGCCATGCCGCTGCCTAACATCTCGGCAAACCCGCCGATCGAGGTCAGAGGAGTGCGGAATTCGTATGCCATGTTGGCAATGAAGCGGGTCTTGACCGCGTCGGCCTCCACCAACGCGGCGTTGCGTTCGCGCAGCGCGGCCTCGGCCTTCTGAGTCGCGGTAATATCCAGCACGGTCAGCAGCCCGTTCCCATCTGGCAGCGGCACTCCGGCGAATTCGAGGAAGCGCCCGTCGGCCAGCGCCAGCCGCCCGCTGCGTTCGGCGCGCTCGAGCGTGGCGGCACGGATCACCGCGCCGACCGTATCGACCTGTGCGGGCCGCTTGAGCCGCACCGCGATGCGCGTCAGCAGCCGGTCAACCTTCGGGTGCTCGTCGAGAAACGCGTCGTCGAGCCCCCAGTCGGCCGCAAAGCGCCGGTTCCACAATTGCAGTCGCCCGTCTGGCGCGAACACGGCGAGGCTTTCGAACAGCTTGTCGAAGGTCGCGGTGCGGGTGCGCAGCAGCGTGTCGCGGGTCGCGGCTAGCTGGAGTTGTTCGCTGGTGTCTTCGAAGATCAGCAGCAGACCGCCATCGGGGAGCGGCTGGGCGACGACGCGCAGATGTGTGCCGTCGGGCAGCAGCCACGGCTCCTCACGCGCCTCGTCGGCAACGAACCACGCCTGACGCTCGGCGCGCCATTCCGGAAAATCGCGCACTTCGGGAAGCCGCCCATTGTCGCGCATCTTGTCGAGCAGGCGGTCGAACCCGGGCGCGTCCAGGATCCACTGCGGCTGAATCGCGAACAGGCGGAGGAACGGCTGATTGGCGAAGACCAGCCGTTGCGCCGGATCGAACTGGGCGATCGCGGCGGAAAGCGTGTCGAGCATGTCGCGCTGCGCCTCACGGAAGGCGAGAAAGGCGCGGGTCTGCTCCTCGAGATCCTCGATATCGACCGCATAGCCCGCGACGCCGCCACCGTTTGCGCTGCTACCGTCCCCCAGCGGCAGGTCGCTGACCTTCAGGGTGCGGCGTCGGTTCCCCCCCTGCCCCGCCACGGTTGCCGCCACGACCCGCTCGACCGCTTCGCCACGCCGCCGAGCCTCGCCCGCGAAATGCGCCGGGGTCCGGCCATGCTGCGGCTCGACCAGTTCGGTCTGCGCCGCGACCACCGCCTCGGCGCTCGCCCCGCCGACGGCGCAAACGTAGGCCGCATTGACCAGCAGCAGCTTCATGTCTGGCCCGCGGAACCACATCGGCAACGGGGCCGCCTCGATCAGCCCGGCCAGCCCGGCATAGCGCGCCTGCGCCTGCGCCGCATCGCCGCGCAGCCGCCGCAGCTCGGCCTCGCTGTCGGAAAAGTCGAACACCCAGACCAGCGCCGCGCCGCCTGGGGAAACTTGCGGATCGGCCAAATGCCCGCGCAATGCGAGGCTGCGGGTCGAGCCGCGCGGGATGACGGTAAGGCGGAACGGCGCGGCGGTTTTCTGGGTGCGGCGCACGGCGGCGGCCAGTTCGGCCAGTTGCACAGCCTCGAGTCCCCGGTCGCCGCTGTCGAGTTCTGACAGGTAGCCTGGAATTGTATCGAGACCGAACCAGCCAGCCAGCCGTTGCGGTCCCTCGATCCGCCCGTCGGCGCGGACCAGCAGCGGCAGCGCGGGAGATTCGTCGATCATCCGCGAGAGCCGCCGGGTCAACCGCTGGCCCGCGTCGGCGCGGCGCAGGCGGCGGCGCGCAGCCAGCACCGCCCAGCCCGCTGCGAGCGTCCAGGCCGCGATCGTCAGGCCGATCAGCACCAGCGCGGTCTGGGTCAGGATCATCGCGCCCTCGCTATGCGGCGGACGGCTGGATTACAATGGGGGCGGCGTCGCCGGGACGGACCCGGCGACGCATTGCGCCTCAGTACCGGTAATGATCGGGCTTGAACGGGCCCTGCTGCGGCACGCCGATATAGGCGGCCTGCTTGGGCGAAAGGGTGGTCAGCTTCACCCCAAGCTTCTCCAGATGCAGCGCCGCGACCTTTTCGTCGAGGTGCTTGGGCAGGACGTAGACGTCGTTCTGGTACTGGTCGTTGCGGGTGAAAAGCTCGATCTGCGCCAGCGTCTGATTGGTGAAGCTGGACGACATCACGAACGAGGGGTGACCGGTGGCGCAGCCCAGGTTGACCAGGCGGCCCTTGGCAAGGATCAGGATTTGCTTCCCGTCGGGGAACTCGACCAAGTCGGTGCCCGGCTTGATCTCGTTCCACTTGTAGTTGCTCAGCGCGCCGATCTGGATCTCGCTGTCGAAGTGGCCGATGTTGCAGACGATCGCCATGTTCTTCATGGACTTCATGTGCTCGGCGGTGATGACGTCCTCATTGCCGGTGGCGGTTACGAAGATGTCGCAGCGGGTCACCGCTTCTTCCATCGTCACGACCTCATAGCCCTCCATCGCCGCCTGCAGCGCGCAGATCGGATCGACTTCGGTGACCATCACGCGCGCGCCGCCCTGGCGGAGCGAAGCGGCCGAGCCCTTGCCGACATCGCCGAACCCGGCGACGCAGGCTACCTTGCCGGCCAGCATCACGTCGGTCGCGCGGCGGATCGCATCGACCAGCGATTCCTTGCAGCCGTAAAGGTTGTCGAACTTCGACTTGGTGACGCTGTCGTTCACGTTGATCGCGGGGAACGGCAGCTTGCCGTCCTTGGCGATCTGATACAGCCGGTGGACCCCGGTCGTGGTCTCTTCCGAAACGCCCATGATGTTCTTGACGGTGGCAGTAAGGTAGCCGGGACGCGCCTTCAGAAACGCCTTGAGCGCGCGCTGGAACTCGATCTCTTCCTCGTTGGCGGGTTCGCCCATGGTGTCGCCCGCCTCGATCCGCGCGCCCCACAGCGCGAACATCGTGGCGTCGCCGCCATCGTCGAGAATCAGGTTGCAGGTGGTGTCGTCGCCGTCCTTCTCCCAGTCGAAGATGCGACCGACATAGTCCCAGTAATCCGCGAGACTCTCGCCCTTGATCGCGAAGACCGGAACGCCGCTCGCGGCGATCGCGGCAGCGGCGTGGTCCTGGGTCGAGAAGATGTTGCAGGTCGCCCAGCGGACTTCGGCGCCCAGCGCGGTCAGCGTCTCGATCAGTACCGCGGTCTGGATCGTCATGTGGAGCGATCCGGTGATCCGCGCACCCTTGAGCGGCTGGCTCGCGCCGAATTCGCTGCGCAGCGCCATCAGGCCGGGCATTTCGGTCTCGGCGATCGCGATCTCGGCGCGGCCGAAATCGGCGAGCGAGAGATCGGCTACGACGTAATCTGAGGTGCGGTCCAGAACGGTGGCCACTAGAGTTCTCCTGGGCGGGTCATTGAACGGTCGGCGGCGCGAGCGTCCAGCGGACGGCACAAGGGCGACGCTTCTTGCGAATGCGCCGCCCTTAGCCGCTCCCCCCGGCGGAATCAAATATAAAGAATTCTTTATATGTCTCTTTGGCCGCTCGATCCTGCGCGCGCGACTTTACCGCTTGATCAACGAGCTCGGTGAAGACGCATTAACTCCGATCCCGCAACGCACGACGGTTGCGTGGGAGGGCGCGGGACATTATCGCGTGCCGCGCAAGCTCCCACGCGCAAGGACCTTTTCCATCATGACGATTTCCGTAGGCGATACGATTCCCGACGCGACCCTGATCCGCAGCACCTCCGAAGGGCCGCAGCCGGTCAAGACCGGCGACTTCTTCAAGGGCAAGCGCGTCGCGCTGTTCTCGGTCCCGGGAGCCTACACCCCGACCTGTTCGGCCAAGCATCTGCCCGGGTTCATCGACAAGGGCGAAGCGCTCAAAGCCAAGGGGATCGACGAGATTGCATGCACTGCCGTCAACGACGCTTTCGTGCTGGGCGCCTGGGGCAAGGCCAACGGTGCGGACGGCATCGCGATGCTGGCCGACGGCAACGGCGAATTCGTCAAGGCGCTGGGCCTCGGGGCGGACTTCACCCCGTTCGGCATGGGCGGGCGCGGCCAGCGCTTCTCGATGGTGGTCAACGACGGCACCGTCGAACAGCTCAACGTCGAGGCCCCCGGCGATTTCAAGGTCAGCAGCGCCGAACACATGCTCGAGCAGCTCTGACGCTTCCCATGTGGGTCCAGCTGGCGATCAAGGCGCTCGTTTCGGGCATCCTGATCGCGCTGGCCTCGGAGATCGCGCGGCGAAACCCCGGGTGGGGCGGGCTGGTCGCCTCGCTACCCCTGGTTTCGCTGCTGACGATGCTGTGGCTGTGGCGCGACACCGGCGACGCCGGGCGAATCGCCGATCTGGCGCTGTCCTCTACGGCCTATGTCGTCGCGTCGCTGCCCGCCTTCGCGGCGCTCGTACTTCTCCTGCGTCGCGGGACGGCTATCCACTGGGCGATACTGATGTTTGTGGCGGCGGGCATGGCGGGCTACGTCGTCATGACGTGGCTCGGACGCAAATGGGGACTGCCGCTATGACTGCGCGCGTGATTCTGGTGGTGAGCGGCAGCGACCGCCCTGGGCTGACCAGGGCGGTGGCCGAGGCCGTTCACGCGGCTGGCGGCAACTGGCTTGAAAGCTACCTGAGCCGACTGGGCGGAAAATATGTGGGCTCGGTCCTGGTGGAGCTTGATGCCGCCGCGCTGCCCGCGTTGGAAGCCGAAGTGCGCAAGGTCGATGCGACTGGACTGAGAGTGTCAATCGTCCCGGTGGAAGAAGCGGAGCCCGCCGAAAACGCGCCCTCGCTCCAGATCGAGCTGCTCGGCCAGGATCGCCCCGGGATCGTCCGCGAGGTGACCTCAGTGCTGGCCGACCTCCACGCCAATATCGAGAGCATGACCACAAGCACGGAAAGCAGCGCCTGGTCCGGCGAACCTCTGTTCCGCGCAAAGGTGCAGGTGGCCCTGCCCGAGAACGTGACGCCTGATGCAGTGCAAACCGCGCTCGAGGCTATTTCAGGCGAGCTGATGGTGGATTTCACGATAACCGCTGCGAAGGCAGTTCGCCCGACTGCCGGGCAGACTAGTCGGTCGAGCTAGTCCCCCTTCTTCGCCACCGCCACCATCGCGGGTCGCAGCAGACGATCCTTGATCATGTAGCCGGCCTGCAGCTCCTGCAGGATTGTACCCGGCTCGGCATCTGCGCTGGGGATTTCCAGCATCGCCTGGTGCTGGTGCGGGTCGAGCGGCAGGCCAACCGCGGCAATGCGGGTGACACCGTTGAGACCGAACACCTTGTCGAGTTCGCGCCGGGTCGCCTCGATCCCGGTGACCAGCGCCTTGAGGCGCTCGTCATCATGCAGTTCCGCAGGAATGGCTTCCAAGGCGCGGGAGAGATTGTCCGAAACAGAAAGCATGTCGCGCGCGAAACCGGTCGCGGCATAGGTCCGCGCGTCGGCAATGTCCTTTTCGAGGCGGCGGCGGACGTTCTGGGTCTCGGCCTTGGCGTAAAGCGTTTCCTGCTTCGCGGCCTCGAGATCGCCGCGCAGAAGGGCGATAGTATCCTCACCCGGAGGCCCGGAGTCTTGGGCTTCGCGGTCGATCAACTCTTCGGGAACGCCAGCAAGTTCGGCTTCGGCTGCTTCGTCTCTGGCGCGCGTATTGTCGGTCATGCTCGTGAAAATCCGTCCGTTGCGATGAGTTTGCCCAGGCTCTGGGCGGTGAAGTCCACGATGGGGACGATCCGCGCGTAATTCAACCGCGTCGGGCCGATCACCCCGACCACCCCGACCACCTGGCCCTCGCGGTCGCGCCACGGCGAGGCGATCACCGACGAGCCCGACAGCGAGAACAGGCGGTTCTCGCTGCCGATGAAAATACGCGTCGCCTCGGCCTCGCGCGCCGCATCGAGCACCCCGGCGATGCTTTCGGCGTCTTCCAGCTGTTCGAGCAGCTGGCGCACCCGCTCGATGTCGCCGAGCGCGGCCTCGTCTAACAGATTGGCCTGACCGCGTACGATCAGCACCGGCCGCCGCGCCGAATCCGCGCTCCACACCGCCAGTCCTCTCGTGACCAGATCGAGCGATGCGGCATCCAGCGCCGAACGGCCGCTGGCGATCTCGCCCCGGACCAGCCCCGCAGCTTCGGCCAGGGTGCGCCCGCCGAGTCGGCTCGACAGGTAGTTTCCGGCTTGTTCGAGGCTGGAGGGCGTCGCGGCGGCGGGCAGTTCAACGACGCGGTTTTCGACCTGTCCGTCCTCGCCAACCAGGACCGCCAGGGCCCGCCCCGGCGAAAGCGGCACGAAGCTTAACTGCACCAGACGCGGCTCGCGCCGCGGGACCATTACCAGCCCGGCCCCCGCCGAAAGGTCGGACAATGCCGAGCTTGCCGCTGCCAGCGCGGTCTCGACCGGGCCGCCTGTAGCCAGCCCGCGCTCGATTTGCGCACGTTCGGCGGCGGATGGCTCGGTGACCTGCATGATTCCGTCGACGAACAGCCGCAGCCCCTGATCGGTCGGCATCCGTCCGGCGCTGGTATGGGGGGCAGACAGCAGCCCGGCGTCCTGCAAGTCCTGCAGGACCGATCGGATCGAAGCGGGCGAGAGGTTCACGCCCCCTGCCCCCGCCAGCGTCTTCGAGCCGACCGGATGCCCACTGGTCAGGTATCCCTCGACCACCAGCCGGAAGATGTCGCGTGCGCGGGCGTTAAGTTCGGTGACGGGGAGTGTGGGCACGGTGCCGCTATGCAGCCATCAGGGTTGCAGCGACAAGCCCAATGCGCCTAACGCGCCGCCTCACCATAAAGGAAATCCCATGCGACCCTCCGGACGCGCGCCCGACGAGATGCGCGCCCTGTCCTTTGAGACCGGCTTCACCAAGCACGCCGAGGGATCGTGCCTGGTGTCGTTTGGCGATACCCGCGTGCTGGTCACCGCCAGCGTCGAGGAGCGCCTGCCGCCGTGGATGCGCGGCAAGGGCGAAGGCTGGGTTACCGCCGAATACTCGATGCTCCCTCGTGCCACGCATACGCGTGGGTCGCGCGAAGCTGCGAAAGGCAAGCAGAGCGGGCGGACACAGGAAATCCAGCGGCTGATCGGGCGCAGCTTGCGCGCGGTGACCGACATGAAGAAGCTCGGCGAACGCCAGATCACGCTCGATTGCGATGTCATCCAGGCCGACGGCGGCACGCGCACGGCGGCCATCTCGGGCGCCTGGGTGGCGCTGCGGATCGCGGTGGCCAAGCTGATGGCGGCGGGCGCGATCACCGAGGACCCGCTGACCCGCAAGGTCGCTGCGGTGAGCTGCGGGATTTGCGCCGGCGTGCCGGTGCTCGATCTCGACTATCCAGAGGAT
>Ga0105046_10013231_pt1 | contig 12783 bp, 11 predicted proteins | sample MAT03_FD_78385 | JGI IMG/M metagenome (GOLD analysis project Ga0105046, IMG submission 78385) | Freshwater microbial communities from Lake Fryxell liftoff mats and glacier meltwater in Antarctica - MAT-03 (megahit assembly) | ecosystem: Environmental > Aquatic > Freshwater > Ice > Liftoff... | reverse complement strand
GCGCCGGAGCAGGCGGTAGGCGAACTCTCCGGGGGCAATCAACAAAAGGTGGCTATCGCCCGCGTGTTGCATCAAGAGGCGGAAGTCTTCTTGCTCGATGAGCCAACCCGCGGCATCGACGTAGGCGCCAAAGTCGAAATCTACCGCAGCATGGGCCAATTAGCCGCCGAGGGAAAAGCCGTGATCTTTGTCAGCTCCTACCTGCCAGAACTGCTCGCCGTGTGCGACCGCGTGGCCGTGATGGCCCGTGGGCAAGTGCGGGCCGTGCGATCGTCAGATCAATGGACGGAAGAATCCGCGATGGCCTGCGCCATTGGAGCCGACGCGACATGAGCAAGCCACCAGAGCAAAGCAGCGAGAACGGAACGCCTGCCGCACCGGGCCGAATCGATTGGCAGCGCCGCGTGTTCTCCGTCATGGGGGGGCTCGGGCCGCTGCTTGCGCTAGCGCTCGTCGTCGGCGTGTTTGCAATCGTGGATGGGCAAACAAGCAGCGCGCAAAGGCCCCCCGTGCCGGCTGTGTTTCTCACAGCCAACAACATTCGCACGATTGCCGTGACCGCGTCAACCGTAGCTGTAGCGGCCCTTGGCATGACGGTTATCATTATCGCCGGCGGGATCGACCTGGCGGCCGGCACGGCGCTTGCGCTCTCGGCAACCGTGTTGGCCTGGTGCCTCACGCATGGTTACTCGCCACCAGTCGCCGTTTTGGCAAGTATTGTGACCGGCTGTTTTGCTGGACTACTCAACGGCGTGCTAGTCAGCGCGCTACGCGTAGTGCCGTTTATCATCACGCTGGGGACGATGACCATTTATCTCGGCGTCGCCAAGCTGCTGGCCAAGAACACAACCATCCGCCCTGCGCCGGCGACAATTCCCGATTGGCTAGAACGTCTGGTCGACCCACAACCGCAAACACCCTGGCTGATCGAATCCTTGGGCGTGCCGAACTTTGCCTTGGGCGTCTGGCTGGCCGTGGGGCTGGCCATCCTGCTTGCCGCCGTGCTGCGCTATACCGTCTTCGGCCGGCACGTCTTTGCGCTAGGATCGAACGAACAGACCGCGCGGCTCTGCGGCGTCAACGTCCCCTGGATGAAGATCGCCGTCTACACGCTGGGCGGGCTCTTTGTAGGCATCGCCGGGACCTACCAGTTTGCCAGGCTGTCGAGCGGCAGCCCGACTTCGGGCATCGGTCTGGAACTGAAAGTCATCGCGGCCGTGGTAATTGGCGGGGGGAGCCTGAACGGCGGCCGAGGCTCGGTGTTAGGCACCATGGCGGGCGCCGTCATGATGGCGGCAATCGCCAGCGGTTGCACCATCCTGGAACTCGATAATCCGATCCAGGACATTCTGATTGGCGTGATTATTATTACCGCGGTTACCGTGGATCAGCTCCGGCAGTGGCGTCAGCGGGCCTGATTTCGCTGTCCCCGCCCACGGCCAATCTGAGTACAATCAGCAGAGCGGCCGCGGTTTTGCGGCCCGTACGGCCCAACGTTCCGTCTAACATTCGACCTTTCCCATCGCGGTTAAGGACCTAAGCCATGATCGACAAATCCCGGGCAGACGCCGAAGCGGCGCCCCTCTCGAGCCTCGACGAGTGGGAAGACGACCTGAAGCGCCGCTACCCGGAGCCCATGGCAGATGGCGATCTCGCCGCATCGCTGAATGATGATAAGAAAGCCACGGAAAAATTCCGCGACTACAAGGCCGACGTCCGGCCAGGCGTCCGCGAGTTCTATCGTCTGAACCATCGCTATCAGACCGTCGACTTCGTCCGGCAAAAGCGTGCTGAATACTTGCCGCTGACGCGCAGCAAAATGAGCGTCTGGCAGGCGCTGGAATTCCTGAACACGCTGATCGACGATAGCGACCCCGACACAGACCTGTCGCAGATCGAACATTGTTTGCAAACCGCCGAAGCCATTCGTAAGGCCGGGCATCCGCGCTGGTTTATCTTGACGGGCCTGATCCACGATCTCGGCAAGATTCTTTGCCTGTATGGCGAGCCGCAGTGGGCCGTCGTCGGCGATACGTTCCCGGTCGGCTGCGCCTATTCTGACAAGATCGTCTTCTCGGAGTTCTTCACGGATAACCCGGACCACGACGTGCCGGAGTACCAAACGGCCAATGGTCTCTACCAGCCGCGCGCTGGTCTGGACAGCGTGATGATGTCCTGGGGTCACGATGAATACCTGTATCACGTGGTCAAGGATTATCTGCCCATCGAAGGGCTGTACATGATCCGCTATCACTCGTTCTATCCGGGCCATCGCGAAGGCGAGTACAAGCATCTGATGAACGAGCAGGACGAGCAGCTCTTCCGATGGGTTCGCAAGTTCAATCCGTACGATCTGTACACCAAAGCCGCGGAGCGGCCGAACGTGCAGGCGCTGCGGCCGTTTTACGAAGACCTGGCGGCGGAATATTTCCCCGACCAATTGAGCTGGTAACGCCGCTCGCCCCTCAATCGTCCCCAGCGCCCGATGCAGCCCCGATATCGAGAATTGCTAGATTCGTTGCGGCGCGAGTTTCCGCAGCCGGTATCGGATCGCGTGCACGACGCCTACGTGGCGTTCTCCGTGTTGCGCGCTCTGGACCGCGTAGACGCACTGAAGTCGGCCGCGCCTATACTGGGCTCACCCGTTACTTTGGATTTCGACGCTGCCCGACAATCGCGCGTCGCCGAATCGGCGGAACCACTCGAAGACGTAGTCTCGTCGCTGGTCGAGCACCTGGAAGGGATGTTCATCTGGGGGCATCCGCGCAGCCAGATCAATGTCGTCTCGCACCCTTCGATCGCCAGCATTATCGGCGTGCTGTTGGCGTCGACCTATAACCCCAACCTGGTCAGCGAAGAAAGCGGCCGCGGATTCTCGACCGCGGAAGTCCGCGCCATGGCGATGGCGGCGGAGTTGGTTGGCTATGACCCGGACCGCGCCGGCGGAACGTTCACCTTTGGCGGCACCGGCTGCATGTTGTACGGCGTCAAGGTAGGGCTCGAAAAGGCCGTGCCCGGCTGTCTGAATCAAGGTCTAACGCAGCCGGTCGTGGTGCTGGCCAGCGAACACAGCCACGCTTGCAGTCTGAACGTGGCAAGTTGGCTGGGGATCGGTCAGCAGAATGTGCTGATGATCAAAACGCATTCGGACAATTCGATCGACATCGCGGCGCTGGGTGACGCGGCGCGCAAAGCGCTCGGTCAGGGAAAGCGGATCGCGGCGATTGTGGCGACGATGGGCTCGACCGACGCCTTTGGCCTGGACGATCTGGCCGCCATCCATGCATTGCGCGAAGACCTGGTCCGCGAGTTCTCACTCGACTATCGCCCCCACATCCATGCGGACGCCGTGATTGGTTGGGCCTGGAGCGTGTTCAACGAGTATGACTTTGCACGCAATCCGTTGGGCTTTCGCGGTCGCACGGTCCGCGCCCTCGCCAAGGCCCACCATCGGCTGCGGCGACTGAAGTTGGCGGACTCCGTCGGCATCGACTTCCACAAGACGGGTTTTGCTCCCTACATTTCGTCGCTGGTGCTGTTCCGCGATCGCGATGATCTGCGATACATCTTCCGGCCGCGCGAATCGTTGCCTTACCTGTTTCAATCCGGCGAGCATCACCCCGGCTTGTTTACGCTGGAGACAAGCCGTAGCGCGGCGGGCCCCATGGCGGCGCTAGCCAACATGCTGCTCCTGGGTCGCGAAGGGCTGCGGACACTGCTGGGCCATATTGTCGAAATGGCCGAAGTGCTGCGCGAGGCGCTGGAATCCCACCCCGACCTGACCGTGGTGAATGGCGACAACGTCGGCCCGGTGACGCTGTTTCGCGTCTACCCGCCTGGCGCGGAAACATTCACCGTGAAAGAACGCGAGCAAAGCGACGCCGGCTTTCAGGAACAACTCGTCCTGCTGAACCATTACAATCGCCGCGTCTTCCAGCGCGTCCATGCCGAGGCTCTGGCCGGCCGCGGCGTGGTGATCTCAATGACGGATTGCTATCGTCAGAGCGATTTCGGCACGCCGATCGTCGCGCTCAAATCGTACGTCCTCTCGCCGTTTACGGACGAAGAACGAATGCACGATGTATTAACGCACGTATTGGCGGCGCGCGATTACGTTGACGCCACGGATGGCCGGCCGCCGACTACTTGAATAACTCGCGTTGACTGGCGCCATGCGATAGCAGCAGAAAACGCGGCAGTTAGTTGCTGTCTTCGTTCAGTCCCAGCCGCGCCATCCATTTGCGCTGTGGCTTCTTCGCCTTGCCGGAAGCGTCGAGATGGGTCGCTGCCGGCACTTCGCTTTGCTGATCGGCAAAGCCTCGCTGTTTGTCTTCCAACTCAGCCGCCACACGGGCGAGGTGAGCGCGTTCGACCGAGAGTTCGATCTCGGCCTTTCGCAGACACTCTTGCAGATCGGCCTCGAGCCCTTGTAGTTTGGCGCGTTCTAACTGGATGATCTCGCTGGCGTCGAGCGCCGCGGCGTGCGACTGCGACATCTCCGCGCTGGGAGCAGCCTGACTGGCGGTTTCCAACTGTTCGCGCAGTTCGTCGATCTCGGCCTGCTTGTCGCGGACGATCCGATCCGTCGTGCGAATCACTTCTTGGATCTGCAACCGCTCCTCGGCCCTTTCCGGTTCCGGATGGGGCTCCGCCTCTTCGTCGCTTTCAAGCGAGGCCAACAGGCGGCGCTTTTGCGCTTCCCAATCCATCGGTCCGCTGTGCGCTGCGGGCGCGGCCGGCGCTGCGGACCGGCCTCCGGCGCGCTCGCCACTAGCGATCTGCTTTTTCAAATCGCGAATATCACTGATGGCCATGTCGTAGCGCTGGCGAAGATCCGCCAGTTCTCGCTCATGGTCGTCATTGGTTGCGCGCTCGACGGGCCTTTCTACGATGCGTTCGACGGGACGCTCGACCTCGACAATGCGTTCCACCACGCGCTCAACAACGTGCGGTTCCTCGCACTGCGCCAGTTGCCGTTCGATCTCGGCGAGATCCGCGCAAATAGTTCCTTGGCCGCCATCCAACTCGCATGCCAGTTGCTCGAATTGCTCGAGCATTCGGTTCTCGAACGCATGCAGACGCCGGTTCAACTCCGCTGCCTTCAGGCGCACCAGTTCATGCGCGCTCGGCGAGCGAGCGCGTTCTGAGTCTGGCTCTCTGGAGGTCTGAGAGTGCGGATCGTCCATGCTGTCCATCGTGCGAGGTTTCACGCGTGACCGCGCAGCGTTGCCGCGCGGCGCAGCAAACCACTTGTGCGCGCACGGTGATCGCCGTCAAACGCCGACCTGTGCGCGGATTTGCTACTGTTGACTAATAGGTCACCGCCAAGGACCGGTCAAAACCGTTTGCGCCTGACAAAAACGGTCGTGCCAATTGCGCGGATCCGTGGCGATTGCGCGGGTTATAGCCTTGCCCACACCCTACGCCCCAGGGCTCACCAGCCCTCCCCACCGGCGCGCGCGGCAGCGTTGTTCCGCCCGGCCGAATCCCCTATCATGGCCGACCTGGAGGCCAGATTTAGCACTTTCTGACGCCACGCCCTCGACCCCACGCGCAACCCCCAATGACGAGAGACCGCCCGCCATGCAAGACCCGCGCATTTCGCGACTCGCCGAAATCCTGATCGACCATAGCTGCGAGCTCGCCCCGGGCGAAAAGGTCCTGATCGAGGCAATCGATCTTCCCTCGCCTCAGCTTATCTGCCGGCTGGTCGAACTGGCCGCCGCCCGCGGCGCCTTACCGTTGGTGACGATCAAGAACAACGAGGTCATGCGTTCAATCTATCGAACGGGCGTCGACGAGGGAATTAAGCTGGCCGGCGGCTTCGAGGCTGCCCGGATGGCGGAGATGAATGCCTACATTGGCATCCGCGGCGCCAGCAACAGCAACCAGTTCGCGGATGTTCCGCTGGAAAGCATGGATCGATACCAACAACATTGGTGGCATCCGGTCCACAGTGAGATCCGCGTCCCCAAGACCAAGTGGGTTGTGCTGCGTTATCCCACGGATTCGATGGCCCAAGCGGCCAACATGAGCACCGAGGCGTTCGAGAACTTCTACTTTGACGTCTGCACCGCGGATTACGCCAAGATGGCTCGCGATCAGGAGCCGCTGGTCAAGCGAATGCTGGCCGCGGACAAAGTGCGGCTGGTGGCGCCGGGCACGGACCTGACGTTCTCGATCAAGGGGATCGACGTCCGTCCCTGCTACGGCCAGCGCAATATTCCGGATGGCGAAGTCTTCACCGCGCCGCTGCGCGAGAGCCTGGAAGGGACCATTCGCTACAACGCGCCGTCGCGCTACCAGGGGACGATCTTCGAGGGAATCGAGTTCGAATTTCGCCGCGGCAAGATCGTGCGCGCAAGCGCCCGCAATGACGTGGAAAAACTCAACAAGATTTTGGACTCCGACGAGGGCGCCCGGTATATCGGCGAATGGTCGATCGGCTGCAACAACCTGGTTCGCCGGCCCATGCTCGACACGCTGTTCGACGAAAAGATTGGCGGATCGATCCACCTGACGCCGGGCAACGCCTACGACGAATGCGACAACGGCAATCGCAGCCGCGTCCACTGGGACCTGGTGTTGATCCAAACCAAGGAATACGGCGGCGGCGAAATCTGGTTCGACGACCAGCTAGTGCGCAAAGATGGCCACTTTATCCCGGCAGACCTGCAAGGACTGAACGCGGGGCTGTAATTCGGCCCGATAATCCGTTTACGATTCAACGCAGAACGCAAACGGCGATAGCCACTGGCCCACGGCCTACTTCTTGGCCGGGGGAGCCTTTTCGTCCGTCGACTTGGCCGGGGGCGCCTTGTCGGTCGCCGCGGCCTTTTCGTCTTTGTCCGAGATCGTCTTCGGCTGATAGGCGTGGTTACGCTTCCGCACGACCTTGGCCTCGATGATCGTGTCGGCCGGAGTTTGCCCCTTCTTGCCTGGCTCGTGGCGCGTCAACTCCGCCAGCGCCTTTTCACCGTCGACCACGCGGCCAAATACCGTGTGCATGCCGTCCAGGTGAGGCGTTGGCTTGAATGTCAGAAAAAATTGTGATCCGCCGGTGTCCGGCTCAGGCTTCTTGGCCATTGAGAGGGCGCCGCGGAAATGCAAGCGGTGATTTTCCTGACGGCACTCGTCAGCAATCGTGTAGCCTGGCCCGCCGTCCTCTTCCCCCTTCGGGCTGCCGCCCTGGGCCATGAAGCCGCGGATCACGCGATGGAAGTCCGAGCCATTATAAAAGCCCCGTTGCACGAGGCTGATGAAGTTAGCAACGGTATTTGGCGCTTCGTTCTCAAACAGTTCGACGACAATGTCGCCCTTGCTGGTCTTCAACACCACGCGTGGTAGGTCGTCGGCCTTGGCCTCGGCGGCGCGGAGCTCTTGTTCCTTCGCCCACTTCTCTTTGTACGTTGGGATCAAGTCCAAGTAGGCCTGACCATCGCGATCGATTACTTTGGCTTCCTGGGCCAGCTTCAGATTCTTCTCGGCCGTCTCCAGGTCTCCGATGTTAAACGCCGAGACGCCTGCGACCGTATAAATCGCCTTCTTATGAAAATTGTTGTCGATCAGCAGATTGGCCAACCGCAGAGATTCTGCGTAGTCGTCCTTGCCCATCGCCGTGGCGATGGCCGAAGTCATAAACGCCGAGACCTCTTCGTCCTTGTTCGGAGCGGCAATGTAAGCGGCCTCCGCCGCCGATTGCAGGTCTCCCTGCATCCCAAGGCCGCGGGCGACGATCTCCTTGAACTTCTCTTCAATCGCCTTCTGATCGGCCGGCTTGGCTGCCTTGAACTCAAACTGCTTGAGCCGGGCGTCGACCAAGAGCTGCTTCCAATCCGCAAGCTTGGTCTTAAACGCCGCCACGGCCGGATCGTCGCTGACGGCCGGGCCGGCTTTCGCATCGGGGGCTTTTGCGTCCGGAGCCTTGGCGTCCGCAGCCGGAGCCTTGGCTTCGTCTTTGGGTTGGAATGCAACGGTAACCAGGTTTGCCGGACGTTCCGCGGCGTGGGCCGTCAGACCACCAACCGACGCAACTCCTGCCACCATAACGGCCAAACAAACTTGGACGTGCATGTCCTATATCCTTCGTATCGAGTGGAAAACTAGCGATGAAGAGAAGCCGACTGTGCGCCTCGTGGGCTCGCAGAAATGCGAATCCAACCGGCGGCTGCGCCCTCGCCTTGGTAGTACATTCAGCGCGCGGACGGGTCCCCCCCGCGTATGCGAAGACCCAACGTACCATACTTCGTATACGTCGCAATATCCGAAACGGTCGACGTCCCGCCGCCGATCGGGCCGATTTTTTTTCGACCCGCGGCCCAGAAGACTGGCCTGGCGGCGCCTGGGGCTGTTAGAGTCGGATTAGAATGCTCGTCAGCCCGGTCTGTATGCCGTGCGGTAGAATTCTCAATCACCAGCCTCTATCGAATCTGCCCGCTATTTGCGGTCGATCGCGTCCGCCGTAGCCAATCGACCCAAAGGAATCCCGCGTGCCCCGTCCGCATCGCCCCAAAAAACCTGACCGTTCTGAGGAGGCAGAGCCCCGGCACGGCCGTCGGCGCCCGGCCGATAGTCCTACGGAAGAGCCGGACGAGACAACGGCGCCAGCGAAGCACGGAAACCGACCCGAGGCAGACGGCATCGACGAGCGGATCGCCGCGACGCTGCGGATCATTGGCGGCAAGTTCGGCCGCCGCCGCCTGAAGTACACCGGCGACCCACGCACCCGCCCGATGAAGGACCGCGTCCGCGAAGCGCTGTTCAATCTGGTCGGCCCCAGCGTGATCGGTAGCCACGCTATCGACTTATTTGCTGGCACCGGCGCGCTAGGGCTCGAAGCCCTCAGCCGGGGCGCCGCCCGCGCTACGTTCATTGAGCGTCACTACCCGACGGCCGCCACGATCAAAGAAAATATCGCCACGCTCGGCGTCGAGGAAATCTCAACCGTCCGCCCCGGCGATACGTTTTTGTTCGTGCGCAAGTTGCCGGACATGGGGCCGGAACCGTGGGTAGTGTTCTGCTCTCCACCGTACGATTTTTACGTGGAGCGGGCCGACGACGTGCGATTGATGATCGAACGCTTGATGGCCGCTGCGCCGCCAGGGAGCAAGTTCGTCATCGAAACCGATCAGCGCTTTGAGATTGAATCGATCCCCACCACCGGCGAGTGGGACGTCCGTAATTATCCACCCGCCCGGGTTGGCATCTGCCGTCTGCCGGGCCCACTCACCGACGCCGAACAAAGTCTCTGAAATCCGACGGGCACTCATGATGGACGTGCAGAATATTGACCGCGTGCCGGCCTTTACGACCAAGGACGGTTCCGAAATTCGCGAACTGCTGGCGCACCGCAATTCGGCGATTCGCAATCAAAGCCTCGCCGAAGCAAGGTTACAGGCCGGCGCGGCCACCACGCCCCACTACCATCCGCGCTGCGAAGAGATCTATTACATCCTCACGGGCGAAGGGGCCATGCGGATCGAGGCGGACACGCGGCAAGTTGGTCCTGGCGACGCCATCGCCATTCCCCCCGGTCAGATCCACCAGATCCGCAACACGGGCGCGGTGGAACTCAAGTTTCTCTGCTGCTGCGCGCCCTGCTACGAGGACGGCGACACGGTGCTAGTCGAAGGCTGGTAGTCAAACCTAGCGGTTGGCTTCTTCCAACGCTTCGACAATCAGCCGGCCCACGTTTAACGACGCCGTGGCCGCGGGGCTGGGAGCGTTGTTGACGTTGATCACGCGGTTAGCGCGTTGAATCAAAAAGTCGTCCACCATGCTGCCATCTCGCTGCAGCGCCTGCGCGCGGACGCCAGCCGGCGCCGCCACCAGATGCTCTGTGCGAATCTCTGGAACCAGCCGCTGCAACGCATGGACAAATGCTCGCTTGCTCAGACTGCGCCACATTTCGCCCATGCCGGTACGCCAATACTTGGCCGCCAGCCGCAGGAAGCCAGGATACGTGAGCGACTCCGCCAGGTCCCGCAGGTTGATGTCTGTTTTGTGGTAACCCTCACGGGCAAACGCCAACACCGCGTTGGGTCCGCACTCAACGCCGCCGGCCACCATCCGCGTGAAGTGGACCCCCAAGAAGGGAAACGCCGGATCGGGCGTCGGGTAGATCAGCGTCTTGCAGAGATGCTCAGCCTCGGGCCGCAGTTCAAAATACTCGCCGCGGAACGGCACGATCTGCGCCGTCGGCTTCTCACCACTGAGCCGCGTCACGCGGTCTGAGTACAGGCCGGCGCAGTTGGCCACCTGCCGCGCCTGGTACTCTCCGGCCGTCGTGATCAGGCGGACGGCGGCGCCCTCCTGATGCATGGCGGTCACCCGCGCGCCAGTCACGATCTCGCCACCGTCCGCGCGGACGCGCTCCGCCAGTTTGCGGCAGACCTGAGGGTAGTCGATGATGCCAGCCTCGGGCACGTGGATCGCGCGAATGCCGGCCGCATGGGGCTCAAGCTCGGCCAGCCGGCCCCGGTCGATCATGCTGCAAACGACGCCATTGGCCTGGCCGCGTTCCAAGATCCGATCGAGGGCCGGTAATTCGGATTCGGCCGTGGCGACGATCACCTTGCCGCACAGATCGAAAGGAACACCTTCCGCGCGGCAAAACTCCTCCATCGCCGCTTTGCCTTCGCGGCAGTTGCGGGCCTTGAGCGAGCCGGGCTTGTAGTAGATGCCCGAGTGGAGCACGCCGGAGTTGTGCCCCGTCTGATGCTGGGCCAACTGCGGTTCTTTTTCGACGATCAACAGGCTGCTGCCTGGATGCCGACGAAGATACTGATACCCGGTGGCCAGGCCAACAATTCCACCGCCGATGATCGCCACGTCGAGAGTGCGCATGGTTGCACTTGTACTCGCGAAGGGGCCCGGCTTCAAGACGCCGGCGTTCCGGCCGCAGGTTTCTAACCCGCGCCTGCCTGGCTCGCCTATGTCTGGCCTACAGATGTCTGTACTGCGCGGGCGATCACTTCGTCGCAGGTTGGCATCGCCCGGCCGGTCAGGCGCGGCAGGCGGCGGCAGATCAAAAAGCTGTCCGTGCTCCGCTTGGCGCGTCCGCTGGGGAGCGCCGCCAGCGGCTGGATCAAGTCGCCAGGGCAGCCCAGCGCCACGGCAATCCGCCGCGCGAGTTCCTGGCGCGCCAGCTTGTCCGTGGCGCCAATGTGAAACACGCCGCTGGCGTCGTCCCGATCGATCAGATCGAACAGAATCTCGGCAAGTGTCTGGATGTCGATCGGGTTGCGGAACTCGGTGATCGGAACCTCGATCTTTTGCCCGGCGCGGAGCGTGCTCGCCAGCCGGTCGAGATAACTATTCGCGTGAGGCGTCCGCGTGAAGCCCAGCACGAGCGAGTAGCGGACGATCGTCGCCGACGGCAGAATCTCGCGGATGCCAGCTTCGGCGTCAGCCTTGCTGCGGCCGTACTGATTCGGTGGCGTGGGCATGGCGTCCTCGTCATAGCCGCCGAGCGCGCCATCAAAGACCGCGTCGGTCGAAGTATAGAGCAGCCGAGCCGCGTAACGACGGCACTGCCGCGCGACGCACACGGCGCCCGCCACATTGATTTCTTGCGCAACGTCCGGCTCGCGCTCGCAGCGATCCACATCGGCCAGCGCCGCGGCCAGGATCACCGCGTTCGGACGCACCTGTTCAAACACGGCGTCAACGCTAGCCTCGTCCGTGATATCAAGCGCGATCGCGCGATTGCCAGCCGCCACTCGGTCGGTCAAACCGCGGCTGGCTTCAATCACGTCAAACCGCCCACGCGAAAGCTCCGCCAACCAGCCACCAATAAACCCACTGGCGCCGATCAACAGAAGTTTTGGTTTGGCGTCAGGCATGAGAGGCTCTTTGAGAAACCGACATCGTATGTCCGCGGAGCCGTTCTAAACCACGGACCGCTCACGCTCAAGCTTACCAATCGCGCGGTAACGGGCGAAGTGTGCCGCACCTCGTTAAAAAACCGAGTGCGGCTTTTTCGTGCGCCGGCGGTTAGAATTGCGTCACGCGAATGACCAGCAACCGCAAGCAACACTTGCCCTAAAAAGATTGACTCCCGTACCGACTTCCGTCCCCTTTAATTACCCCGCGAGATGCAGTCCGTGGTACGCGTGGACCTGAACAGACCGCAGCGGCTGCGGCGGAACTGGCCCGACTTTCCGATGACCTTCTTGACGACATTACTCGACTCAGCGGAATTGGACTATGAACTATTACGAATGGCTGGGTGAGTTGGACTCGGCTGAGATTAACTTTCCCGATTTGGAATTCAACGGATTCTGGATGGTCGAAGGCAAACCAGTTATTGGGTGGACTGACTATATGATCGCTGTGTACATGTGCGCGGCGACGCCACGGTTTGAATTCGGAATGGCGCTCAATTCCTGGCCAATCTTTTCGCCAGCAATGCAAGCCTTGATGGAACGCCTAACGCCCGGCGTAATTCAATTCCTCCCCTTTCGTTTCCAACGTCTGAATGGAAAGGATCAGGTGACTGGTTATTGCGTGGGGCAAATCTTGAGAGTGGTCGACTGCCTTGACCGACACCGTACACAGGTCGACAACAACTGGCAACCGATCAATTCCTACGGAGACTTTGGCGTGTTACGGCCATTCGTGCTAAGTCGATCACTCATTGGCGATGAGAAGATCTTACGCATCCAAGGCAACTGCGGCAGCATCGGAATTAGTTAGGATGTGCGGCACGCCATCGAAAGCGCGGGCTTCGGCGCGCAACCGTTCGATCCAGTCGAATGCAGCGACTAGGTTCCGTTCCTTGTC
>Ga0105046_10013228_pt1 | contig 12784 bp, 10 predicted proteins | sample MAT03_FD_78385 | JGI IMG/M metagenome (GOLD analysis project Ga0105046, IMG submission 78385) | Freshwater microbial communities from Lake Fryxell liftoff mats and glacier meltwater in Antarctica - MAT-03 (megahit assembly) | ecosystem: Environmental > Aquatic > Freshwater > Ice > Liftoff... | reverse complement strand
CAACAAGATGGTCCCGCAAGACATGGCCGACCTCGCCGCCTACATAGCCACCCTGCCAGCCGATGCGACGCCGAGCAAAGCGCATGAGGTCAGCTTTCCCTACAACATCCGCCGATCTTTGGGCGGCTGGAAGGCATTGTTTGTCCGCGACGATTGGATGCTGACCGATGCGCCGACGCCTGAACTGGAACGCGGGCGGTATATTGTCGAGGCGCTGGCCCATTGTGCCGAATGCCACACGCCGCGCAATGCCTTGGGCGGGTTGCAGCGCGCCTCGTGGATGGGGGGTGCGCCCAACCCCGAAGGCAAGGGCCTGATCCCGAACATCACGCCGGGCGGTCTGAACTGGACCGAGGCCGAGATTGTCGAATACCTGACCACAGGCTTCACGCCCGAATATGACTCGGTTGGCGGGTCGATGGTGCATGTGCAGGAAAACATGGCGCGGCTGCCCGACAGCGACCGCGCGGCAGTTGCGGCCTATCTGAAGGCGATCCCGAGCGTTCCATGATTCTGATCGGCCAATCGCAGCCGTTCGCAGAACCCAACTAAACCCGCCCGAGTTTGGCCATCCGTGCGTTGCGCAACTGCGCGAAATCGTCGCCTGCGTGATAGCTGGACCGGGTCAGGGGTGTGGCCGAGACCATCAGGAAGCCTTTGCCATAGGCAGCGGTTTCATAGGCCTTGAATTCATCCGGGGTGACAAAGCGGTCAACCCGGTGGTGCTTTGGCGTGGGTTGCAGATACTGGCCGATGGTCAGAAAATCGACATCCGCCGCGCGCAGGTCGTCCATCACCTGACCGACTCCCTGCCGGTCCTCTCCCAGACCCACCATGATGCCGGATTTGGTGAACATCGCGGGGTCCAGTTCCTTGACCCGCTGCAACAGCCGCAGCGAGGCGAAATAGCGCGCACCGGGGCGCACCTCGGGGTACAGGCCCGGCACGGTTTCAAGGTTGTGGTTGAACACGTCGGGACGGGCCGCCACCACGGTTTCCAGCGCCGAGGCTGGGCATTTCAGGAAATCGGGGGTCAGAATCTCGATCGTGGCGCCCGGCGCATGACGGCGGATGGCGCGGATCGTCATGGCGAAATGCTCCGCCCCGCCATCGTCCAGATCGTCGCGGTCCACCGAGGTGATCACCACATGGTTCAGGCCCAGTTCGGCGACGGCTTGGGCCACCTTCGCCGGCTCGAACGGGTTCAGCGCGCGGGGCTTGCCGGTCGCGACATTGCAAAAGGTGCAGCCGCGCGTGCAGATATCGCCCATGATCATCATCGTCGCGTGGCCCTGCGACCAGCATTCGCCGACGTTCGGGCAACCAGCCTCTTCGCAAACCGTGACCAGTTTCTTGTCGCGCAAGATATCGCGCGTTTTCTTGTAGCCATCAGAGGTTGGGGCCTTGACCCTGATCCAGTGCGGTTTCTTGGGCTGGGCGTTGTCGGGGCGGTGGGCCTTTTCGGGGTGGCGTTCGTCGGGCAGGCTAAGATCGCGCAACATGTTTTCTCCCTGACACCTGCATGGATAGAAAGTAATGTCCCTTGGGGGTGAAGGCAACCGGGCGATTCCGGGATGTTGACCTGCAAAAAAGGCCGCAGCGACGGCCATCGGAGGGGCTATGACGAAAAAACTGATCGCCGAGGCGTTGGGGACCTTGATCCTTGTGCTGTTCGGCTGCGGATCGGCGGTGCTGATGGGGGCGCAGATCGGGATGCTGGGCATCGCGCTGGCCTTCGGGCTGGCGATTGTCGCTGCGGCTTACGGGTTGGGCGCGATCTCGGGCGCGCATCTCAACCCGGCGGTGTCGCTGGGCATGGTGGCTGCGGGGCGGATGAGCGTGACCGAGTTCGCAGGTTATGCCGTGGCGCAATGTGCCGGGGCGTTTCTGGGGGCGCTGGTGCTGATGCTGATTGCCAGCGGCAAGGCGGATTACTCGGTGGCGACGAATGGGCTGGGCCAGAACGGCTTCGGCGTGGGGTATCTGGGCGAGTACACCCTGACTGCCGCGCTGATCTTTGAATTCGTGATGACGTTTCTGTTCGTCACGGTGATCCTGGGTGCCACCGCCAGCGGTGCGCCGGGGGCGATGGCGGGATTGGCGATCGGGCTGACGCTGGCCGCGATTCATCTGGTGGGCATCAATGTGACCGGCGTTTCGGTGAACCCTGCGCGGTCGTTTGGCCCGGCGGTTCTGGTGGGTGGCAAGGCGCTGGCCGATCTGTGGGTGTTCATCGTGGCCCCGCTGGCGGGCGGTGCGGTCGCCGGGCTGGTCTACAAGGCCGGGCTGACCAAGGCCTGAGCCGAAACTCGGGGCGCGTCACGCGGACGCGCCCCGATCCTGCTAACCGATCAGCGGACCTGACCGGCCATAAGTTTCGTCATAGTGCCGCCGCAGCCGCATCAGTGCGATGCGCAGCACGATCTTGCCGGACCGCGCGGCCCAGCCCATGCGGCGTTCGGCAGCCTCGATACCCTCCAGAAAACAGCAGACCCGCAGCGCCACGTCGCCCAAGCCCGGCCCCAGATCGCGCAACGCCAGCGCCACGCGGTCACGCGCCGCGCGCGGCCCCTCGGCCCCTCCCGCATCGGGGCGATAGCCGCCGCGATCCGACCCGGTCAGGAACCTGTCCCAGTTCTGCGCCACCCTTGGCCCCATTTGCGCTGCCTCGAAATCCTCGCGCAAGCGTTCCGCCGCCTCGACCAGATCGGGGTCCAGAAACGGCTTGCCGTCCTTGTCGCGGCGGCGCCCCAAGGCCGCGACCGGGCTTTCCGCCAGATTGTAGCGCAGCTTGCGCGGGCCTTCGTCGGTCGTGATCTCGCGTTCGGCCCAGTCGCGGTGCTGATCGGCAAAGGGGGTTGCGGCCTCTGCCAGACCCGGCACGCCTTCCGCGTCCATCATCCGTTTCAGGGCCAATCTGCCAGTGGCGGTCAACTCGTAACTGGTGACGCGCCCCGTTTTGCGGCACACGATCCAGTCTTTCAACGCAAAGGCCTGTGCGATGGTGCGTTCCACCACCCCGGTGCGCGCGGTGCGCCCATCGGGAAATTCGCGCATCACCACCGCCTTTTCCATGTCGGGCGCAATTGCCAGAACGGCGCCCGGTTCCGCCAGACGGCGCAGGATGCGACGGCCCTCGCGCAGGATGGTGGCTTCGTCGATGGGAAGGGTGTGGGATCGGATCGGGGCTGACATGGCAGTCTCCTTGGTGCAATCAGGATCGGGGCGGGCCCCCTGCCCGTGCGACAGCGCAGCCAGCGCCTCGTCCATCAGAGGATCGTCGCGGCGGCTTTCATAGCGGCGCACCTGTCGCATCACGGTCGAGGCATGCCGACCTTCGCGACGGGCCAGCGCCCGCAGCGACAGCCCCTCGTCGGTGTGAGCCAGATACAGGCGCACGGCAGGCGGTAGCCAGGCCGGCAGGGGGAAAGGTGCAGTCAGGTTCAGTTGCATGTCGGGTTTCCAGGCTGTGCCGTTCGGCTTTGCCGTGATTTCTTGCACATTTTCAACCGTGAGTGGCATTGGTTACCCAAAGGTTAATATCTGAACCTTTTCCGATAATTGTTTCTAAATCCTAAACAAAGGCCAAACATGCGCACGGATGAAACAATGAAACGCAACGCCCGGTTGTGATGGTGCAAGGTACGCTTCTTGCAATTGGAGTTCTGCCATGACCGACATCCGCGCCCTGTTGTCCGACTTGCGCCGCCCCCGGCTTTTGATCCGTGCCGCGCGTTTTGGCTTGGGCGATTATCGCCGTGACCGCGACCTCAAGCGGTTGATTGACGGGTCAACAGCCCCCCACCGCACCTTGCCGCGCCTGTTGGACGAAGAACAGCGGATCGAACAGATCCGGCGCAGCGGCGACGCAAGTTACTCCGTGGGCCGTCACATCGAGTTGCTGATCGCGCTGATGGCCGAGGCGCGGCTGTTGCCGCGCGGCGATCTGGCGGTGTGAATCGGCAAAGGCCCGCAGGTTTCCCTGCGGGCCTTTGCTGCGGGCCTTTGTTCGGCGTCCGGCAACAATGTCAGATGAACGCATCCGGCATTTCGGACTTGCGACGTGCCACATAGCTATCCAGCGCCTCGCGCATGCCCTCGTCCAGCGGCGGGGCCTGATAGTCGCCCAGCATCTTCTTCACGCGTTCCCCGGCCAGCGCCTGCGTGTCGCGCGCGCCTTCCTCGTACCAGGTTTCGAAGGGTTTGTAGTCGAACAGATCGCTGCGCCAGAAGGCGGATTTGAAGTTGGCTTGCGTGTGTTCGCAGCCAAGGAAATGGCCGCCCGGACCCACCTCGCGGATCGCATCCATCCCTTGGCCGTTCTCATCCATGATGATCCCCTTGGCCAGGTGATGCAGGGTGCCCAACTGGTCGGCATCCATGACATATTTCTCGTAAGAACTGACCAGCCCCCCCTCCAGCCACCCGCAGGCATGCAGCATGAAGTTGACCCCCGCCAGGAGCGCCATGTTAAGACTGTTCGCGGTTTCATAGGCCGCTTGCGCGTCGGGCAACTTTGATCCGCAAAACGCGCCGCCGCTGCGATATGGAAGGTTCATCCGCCGCGCCAACTGCCCTGCGCCATAGGTGATATGCGCGGCCTCTGGCGTGCCAAAGGTCGGCGCGCCAGAGTTCATGTCGATGCTGGTCACGAACGCGCCAAAGATCACCGGGGCGCCTGCGCGTACCAGTTGCGAATACGCCACTCCCGCCAGCACCTCGGCCAAAACTTGCGTCAATGTCCCAGCCACCGTGACCGGAGCCATTGCGCCACCGACGATGAACGGGCTGATGATCACGGCCTGATTTGCCCGCGCATAAACCTCCAGCGCACCCATCATGATGCCGTCAAAGGTCAGCGGGCTGTTGATGTTGATGAGCGAGGTCATCACCGTGTTCTGATCGACGAAATCCGCGCCGAACAGGATTTTCGACATCTCGACCGAATCCTCGGCGCGGGACGGCTCGGTGACCGAGCCCATATAGGGCTTGTCTGACAGCACCATATGGGCATGCAGCATGTCCAGATGACGCTTGTTGACCGGCACATCCGTAGGCTCGCAAACCGTGCCGCCCGAATGGTGCAGCCATTTCGACATGTAGCCCAGTTTCACGAAGTTCTGGAAATCATGGATGGTGGCATAGCGCCTCCCGCCTTCAGCATCGCGCACGAAGGGCGGACCATAAACCGGGGCCAGCACCAGATTGCGGCCCCCAACTTCGACGTTACGCTCGGGGTTGCGGGCATATTGAGTGAAACGACTGGGCGCGGTCGCACAGAGTTTGCGCGCCAATCCGCGCGGGATGTGGACGCGTTCGCCCTGCACATCGGCTCCGGCGGCTTTCCACAAGGCCAGCGCATCGGGATTCTCGATGAAATTGACGCCGATCTCCTCCAGCACCGTGTCAGCGTTCCATTCGATGATCTGCAACGCCTCTTCGTTCAAAATCTCGAAGTTCGGAATGTTGCGGGTGATGAACCGGGCGGTCTCGAAGCTGACGGCGGTGCGTTCCGCCCGCCGTGCCCCGCCGCCACCGCCCCGCGCCCTGCGCCCTGCCACTTCGTTCATGGTCCGCCTCCGCTGCTTTGGCGTCTTATGCAGCCCTGCGCCGTCAATCTGCACCTTGAATACGTCGCATGGTCTCCAAAACCGACATGGATGCGGGTCGGAAACGACTTCCCACATTTTCTGTCTCTAAATATCCTCGGGGGTCCGGGGGCAGAAGGCCCCCGGCTTTCTTTGCCCCTCTTGCGATTCCCTGTTCCGTTCAGTAATCGAACGCATGACCAAACATGACCGCCTTTTGATCATCGACTTCGGCAGCCAAGTCACCCAATTGATCGCCCGCCGCCTGCGCGAATTGCATGTCTATTGCGAAGTTCACCCGTTCAACCGCGTGACGGACGCCTTTCTGGCCGACTTCGCCCCAAAGGCGGTGATCTTTTCCGGCGGCCCTGCCTCGGTATTTGCTCAAGGCGCGCCGATGCCGCCTTTGGGCGTGTTCGATCTGGGCGTGCCGATACTGGGCATCTGTTACGGCCAGCAAGTGATGATGCATCTGCTGGGCGGCCGGGTCGAGCGGGGGCATGGCACGGCAGAGTTCGGGCGGGCCTATGTCACGCCGACCGCCTTGACCCACCCGCTCCTCGCCGGCTGGTTCCCGCCCGAGGATGGCCCGCTTTGCCGCGAGCAGGTCTGGATGAGCCATGGCGATCATGTCTCCGCCATCGCACCGGGGTTTGCGGTCTATGGCACCTCGCCCAACGCACCCTTTGCCATCATCGCCGACCCTGCGCGCCATTTCTATGCCGTGCAGTTCCACCCCGAGGTGCACCACACCCCCAAGGGCGCACGGTTGTACGAAAATTTCGTGCGGCTGGCGGGCTTTACCGGCGACTGGACGATGGGCGCCTACCGAGCCGAGGCAATTGCGAAAATCCGCGCACAGGTCGGCGATGCCAAGGTGATCTGCGGGTTGTCGGGGGGAGTCGATTCGTCGGTGGCCGCCGTTCTGATCCACGAGGCGATCGGCGATCAATTGACCTGCGTGTTCGTCGATCACGGATTGCTGCGGCTGGGCGAGGCAGAGCAGGTCGTGTCGATGTTCCGCGACACTTACAACATTCCACTGATCCATGCAGACGAAGCCGACCTGTTCCTGGGTGCGCTGACCGGGGTGTCGGACCCGGAAGTGAAACGCAAGACGATTGGCCGGCTGTTCATCGACGTGTTCCAGAAACATGCAACAGCCGTCGGCGGCGCGAAGTTTCTGGCGCAGGGTACGCTCTATCCGGACGTGATCGAAAGCGTGTCGTTCAATGGCGGGCCGTCGGTCACGATCAAATCGCACCACAATGTCGGCGGGTTGCCGGAAAAGATGGGCCTGACGCTGGTCGAGCCGTTGCGCGAGTTATTCAAGGACGAGGTGCGCGCCTTGGGCCGGGAGTTGGGTCTGCCCGAGCCGTTCATCCGCCGCCATCCCTTTCCGGGCCCCGGTCTTGCGATCCGCTGCCCCGGCGAGATCACGCCGGAAAAGCTGGACATCCTGCGCCGCGCCGATGCGGTCTACATCGACCAGATCCGCAAGCATGGGCTGTATGACGAGATCTGGCAGGCCTTTGCCGCCGTGTTGCCGATGAAGACGGTGGGGGTCATGGGCGACGCGCGGACCTATGACTATGCGCTGGCGCTGCGGGCGGTGACGAGCGTGGATGGGATGACGGCGGATTACTATCCGTTCAGCCACGCGTTTCTGGGCGAAACCGCGACGCGGATCATCAACGAGGTGCCGGGGGTGAACCGGGTGTTCTACGATTGCACCAGCAAGCCGCCGGGGACGATTGAATTGGAGTAGGTCTTGGGACGGACGGCGGCTGCCTCCGGCGGGGATATTTCGGCCAGTTGGAAAGCGGACGTTGATCTCGCCGGGTTCGGGACAGGTTTTGGGGAAAAGGGCCGGAAGTTTCTCCGGCCCCTTGTCATGGGATATTTCAGCCCTTGGGGCGGTTGCGGATCATGAAGCTGTCGAAGGTGTATTCCGACACCTGATTCCACAGGTTGGCCTCGTTGCGGAACGCCATCTGATTGTCATAGATCGCCTTGAAGTCCGCGTCGGTGGCTGAAATCTCGTCGTACAGCTTGTTCGCCGCCGCAAAGCCCGCGACCATCACGTCATCGGGATAGGCCCGCAGTTGCGCGCCGCCTGCCACCAGGCTGCGCAGGGCGGCCGGGTTCTTGGCGTCGTAGTTGGCCATCATGTCGACGTTGGCATAGGCGGCCGCCGCCGTAAGGATCGCCTTGTAGGCCGGGGTCAGTTCGTCCCACTTGGCGAGGTTGAACATGAAGTTCAGCGTCGGCCCACCTTCCCAGAAGCCGGGATAGTAGTAGTAGGGGGCGACCTTGTTCAGGCCCAGTTTCTCGTCGTCATAGGGTCCGACCCATTCGGCGGCGTCGATGGTGCCACGCTCCAGCGCGGGATAGATGTCGCCGCCCGGAATCTGCTGCGGGACCACGCCCAGCGCCTCCATCACCTTGCCGCCCATGCCGCCGATGCGCATTTTCACGCCCGCGAGATCGGCAACCGAAGTGATTTCCTTGCGCCACCACCCACCCATCTGCGCGCCGGTATTGCCGCCGGGCAGCGAATAGAGGCCCTGTTTGGCGTAGAACGCGTTCATCATGTCGATGCCGCCCGCGCGGTAATACCAGGCGTTGATGCCGCGCGCGTTCATGCCGAACGGGATCGCGGTGCCAAGCGCAAAAGACGGCGATTTGCCCCAATAGTAATAGCTTGCGGTGTGGGTCATCTCGACCACGCCATTGGCCACGGCATCCGAGGCTTCGGGCATCGGCACAATTTCACCCGCCGGAAAGGTCTGGATCTCGAAATTGCCGTCAGTCGCCTCTTTCACCGCTTTGGTGAAAACCTCGGCCGCCCCAAAGATCGTGTCCAGCGATTTGGGGAAGCCCGAGGTCAGGCGCCACGCCATCTTGGGCGCGGTTTGCGCGAGGGCCGGGGCGGCCAGCGCCACACCGGCAGCACCAAAGGTTGCCGTGGTAAGGAAATTACGTCTTTTCATGTCTCTCTCCCTGTAAGGTTCGTCTGTCGGAACCGCCCCCCCATGCAGGGGCTGCGGATCAGTTTCCAAAGTCTAGCGTTGGCACCTGAATTTCGGGCATCGGCAGTGCGTCAAGCGCCTGTCCGACGGTTGCGGCGTCCAGCACCACCTCGCCGCCCAGCCAGTAGGTCACCGACTCGGGCCAGAAGATCAGGACGCTAACGAGGATAAGCTGCAGGCCGATGAAGGGGATCGACCCCAGATAGATGTCGCGACTTTTCACCTCGGGCGGGGCGATGCCGCGCAGGTAGAACAGCGCAAAGCCGAAGGGCGGATGCATGAAAGAGGTCTGCATGTTCACGCACAAGAGCACGCCGAACCAGACGAGGTTGATGTCCAGCGCCTCGGCTGCCGGGACCAGCAGGGGGACCACGATGAACACGATCTCGAAGAAATCCAGAAAGAAGGCCAGAAAGAAGATGAAGACGTTGACGAAGATCAGGAATCCCAACTGCCCGCCCGGAATGGCGGCCAACAGATGTTCGATCCAGCGGCTGCCGTTGACGCCCTGAAACACCAGCGAAAACACCGTGGCGCCGACCAGGATGAAGATGACCATGGCGGTGATCCGCATCGTCTGATCCATCGCCGACCACATCAGCGCCATGGAAAAGCGGCGGTGCAGGATGGCCAGACCGATGGCCCCGACCGCCCCCATCGCCCCCGCTTCGGTCGGCGTTGCAAGGCCCATGAAGATCGTGCCGAGCACAAGGAAGATCAGCACCAGCGACGGCACCATGCCCCACGCCACCTTTGACGCCAGCGCCCAGCCGTGCAGGGTGCGCGCCTCGGGCGGCAGGCCGGGCACCTTATGGGGCTGGAAGGTCGCCACAAGGAAGATGAAGGCAAGAAACAGCGCGATCTGCATCAGCGACGGCCCGATGGCCCCCAGATACATCTCGCCCACCGGGACGCCCAACTGGTCGGCCAGCACGATCAGAACGAGGCTGGGCGGAATCACTTGGGTAATGGTACCCGACGCCGCGATGACCCCGGTGCCGATCTTCATGTCATAGCCGTATTTCAACATGATCGGCAGCGAGATCATGCCCATGGCGATGACACTTGCCGCCACCGTGCCGGTGATCGCCCCCAGAATGGCCCCCACGATGATCACCGCATAAGCAAGGCCGCCGGGGATTGAGCCGAACGCCTGACCCACGCCCTCCAGCAGATCCTCGGCCAACCCGCTTCGTTCGAGGATCACCCCCATGAAGGTAAAGAACGGGATCGACAGCAGCAGGTCGTTCGCCATGATCCCGAAAACCCGGTAGGGCATGGCCTGCAGGAACGACAATTCGAAATAGCCGACCTCGATGGCGATGAAGCCGAAGAACAGCCCCAGAGCCGCCAGCGAAAACGCCACAGGAAAGCCCAGCAGCATGAACATGATCAATCCGCCAAACATCGCCGGTGCCAGATAGCCGTATTCGAGCATCAGTCCTCTCCGTCGCGGGCTATCGGCATCATTGCAGGGGTTTTTCGTAGGCGGTCAGGTATTGCGCATGGCCCTGAAGGCCCGCGATGCGCTTGATCAGTTCGGCGATGCCTTGCAGCAACAGCAGGGCAAACCCCAGCGGCAGCAAGAATTTCACCGGCCAGACCGGCAACCCCCCGGCGTTGGACGAGATTTCAAGCCGGTTGAAGCTGTCCATGAAAAATCCCCAGGCCATTTCGGTCATCATGAAACAGGCCGGGCCCAAAAAGAAGATCAGGCCGAACACGTCGATCCACAGTTTGTTGCGCTGACTGCGCCCGCCATAGAGGATGTCGACCCGAACATGTTCGTTCAGCTTCAACACATAAGGCGCACCAAGAAGGAAGATGCCTGCGAACATCTGCCACTGGATTTCAAGCCAGGCGTTGGAACTGATCGAAAACGCGTAGCGCAGAATAGCGTTTCCCGCGCTGATGAAACAGCTTGTCGCGACCAGTATCGTGGCGATGATGGCGAAAAACCGGTTGATCCGGTCGATGGCGGAAGCGAGGGCCAGCAATCCTTGCATGATGTCTTCCCTTGGACGGATCGGATCGGGACTCTCTTTCGGAACCGTTGCGTTGAGTGGTAGCGGGTCGGTGCCAAGCAGCGCAAGCGCCATGGGCCGCAAACCGGGCAAAGACGACCCCGAAAGATTGTGTCGCGGGCATCTTGGCAGAAGCGGTAAGAAGTTTTGACCAGTTTGCCAGGTAAATTTCTGCAACCCCGCCGCGCATTTCGGCCCCGGCACATTTCTTGCCGTTGTTTCGGGCAGATGGGCCGGACGAGACTGCGACGGTTCTGTCGCTGGACAGTCAGGCCGCAAGACGCGACAAGGATGTCCCAGACAGAGCGCCGATGACCCAAGCCCCACCCCCTGCCCCGCCGATCTACCGCCCGCTGGCTGCGGCGCTGTGGATGACAGGTTCGATTGCGTCGTTCACCGGCATGGCGGTGGCGGGGCGCGAAGTGGCGGGCATCCATGATACGTTTGAAATCATGACGATACGGTCGGCGATCGGGCTGGTTCTGGTGTTGGCGGGGGGGGCTGCTCTGGGCCAGTTGGGCCGGATCAGCGGGGCGCGGCTGGGCGGGCATCTGATCCGCAACCTGTTTCACTTTACCGGACAGAACCTGTGGTTTTACGCGCTGGGGGTGCTGCCCTTGGCGCATGTTGTGGCGCTGGAGTTCACCTCGCCCTTGTGGGTGGTGATGCTGGCCCCGTGGCTGCTGGGCGAAAAGCTGACCCGTCTGCGCGTGCTGGCTGTTGCCTTGGGCTTTGTCGGCATCCTGATCGTGGCGCGGCCGCAGATTGATCAGATCGACCTGGGAGTGTTGGCGGCGGCGGGGTCGGCGATGTTCTTTGCGCTGACCAACCTGATGACCAAGGCGCTGACCAGAGATATCGCGCTGATCACCATCCTGTTCTGGCTGACCGCGATGCAACTGGTGCTGGGTCTGGCGACGGCGCTGGCCGACGGGCACATGACGCTGCCCACGGCGCAGACCTTGCCGTGGCTGGTACTGATCGGGCTGTGCGGGGTGGTGGCACATCTGTGCCTGACCTCGGCGCTGTCGCTGGCCCCGGCGAGTTTCATCGTCCCGATCGATTTCGTCCGCCTGCCCCTGATCGCCGCTGTCGGCGCGCTGTTTTATGCCGAAGCGCTGGAGCCTGCGATCTATCTCGGCGGTGGAGTCATTCTGGCGGCGATCTTGCTGAACCTGAAAGCCGGGGGACGACCTGTCTGATCCGCGCCGCCTGAATACGGAGGTCACAACTCCCGCGTCACAAATCTGTGACGCGGCGTCATTGATTGACCGATTCGGCGCCTTGACCTAATCCTGCAAGACAACGAGAACAAAACGAATGCGTTCAGGGGGGATCTTGATCATGAAGTTCACGGGAGCGGCCTTTGCCGCACTGGCGATGACCACGGGACTGGCGCAGGCAGGCGGGATCGACCGGTCCTCCTTGCCCTACTCGACCCTGTTCGAAGAAGGCCGGGTCATGCAGTTCGGCCTTTCGACCGTGAACCCCGGCGTCAGCGGCACCTATTCGCCGACCCTGACCTTTCTGGGCGGCACGCCGGACAGCGGCGACATGGCCGAATCGTATCGGACTTATACCTTCGCCTACAAAGCCGACCTGAACGACAAGTTGTCGTATGGCATCTTCCTGAACACGCCTTACGGCGCGGATGCCAACTACAAGTCGGGCTTCTACAGCGGGCTGGAGGCACATTGGCAAAGCGAACAAATTGCGGCGCTGTTGAAATATCAGGTCGCTGACCGGTTGTCGGTCTATGGCGGGCTGCGGTATGTCCGGTCACGCTCCAACATCGCCATTCCGGATTCGCTGATCCGGGGCGGGCTGCAACAAGCTGGTCTGGCAGGCAATGCACAGGCGGCGGCACTGGCGGCAGGGGCGCCGATGGGTACGCTGGCTTACACTGCCGATGGCGAGACCGATGGTCAGTTGGGCATCATTCTGGGAGCTGCATATGAGATCCCCGATATCGCCTTGCGGGTCGGGTTGACCTATGAAAGCAGCGTGACCCACAGCTTCCGCACCACCGAGGCGATTGCCGCAGTGCCGTCGATCTCGGGCGTCGGCACCACCAACGTCGAGATTCCCCAAAGCGTCACCCTGGATTTCCAGTCGGGCGTCGCCAAGGACACGCTGGTGT
>Ga0105046_10013227_pt1 | contig 12784 bp, 4 predicted proteins | sample MAT03_FD_78385 | JGI IMG/M metagenome (GOLD analysis project Ga0105046, IMG submission 78385) | Freshwater microbial communities from Lake Fryxell liftoff mats and glacier meltwater in Antarctica - MAT-03 (megahit assembly) | ecosystem: Environmental > Aquatic > Freshwater > Ice > Liftoff... | reverse complement strand
TACGAGACAAAGATGCCGGGGCCGAAGCCGCTGACTTCCTCAACATGGTGAAACGCCTCGCCATGCGACCAGTGGTGGGCGTCGTGGAAGGCGACGGCAACGTGAAGCATGAAGGCGGCACAGGCGACGGGCCATATCCAGCGGGCCAGCCATTGGCGATGAATCAACGCATAAATCGCTACAGCCCAGAGGCCGAGGGCGACCCGTGCCGTGTTGCGCACGCGACCGTCGCCGGGGGGAATGAACCCGATTACGACAGTTTGGAGCCCACTGCCGAGTATGAGAATCAAGAGAAGTAATTGGCGAAGACGGTGGCCATTCATATGGTTGCGGTAGTGTCTTGAATCTGCGATTGCGTGAGGCTCTCCCCCTCATCCTACTATTTGGGAAGCGCGAGCCATGTCGATTCGTCGAACCCGGATTGTCGCCACTCTTGGCCCCGCGACCGATTCCGCCGAGATGCTTCGGGCTATTCTCGAAGCAGGGGTGGACGTCGTCCGCATCAATTTCTCGCACGGCACGGCCGACGAGCATCTCGCTCGCATCGGCAAACTTCGCGAGATCAGCCGTGAGTTGAACAAGCCGACTGCCATCCTCGGCGACCTGCCGGGACCAAAGCTGCGCGTCCGCCTCACCGGCTCGCGCACGCTGACGATCGGCCACGAGATTGCCTTCAGCCGCAAACCGCAACCGGTTCATCCGGACGATCTGACCATCACGGAACCGGAGATCCTGGAGGCAATCGCCCCGGGCCATCGCGTCTTGCTCGACGACGGCCGGCTGCAGCTCGAAGTCACGGAGGCGCAGGCTGATCGCGTCGTCGCTCGGATCGTCATGGGTGGCACGCTCCTGCCGAACAAGGGCGTCAACCTTCCTGATACCCCACTCACCATCCCACCGCTGACGGAACGCGACCGCCAAGCCATCGCCATTGCCGCGCAGGGCCAGGTCGATTGGCTCGCCCTCTCCTTCGTGCGTGAAGCGTCCGCCGCAGACGACTTGCGACTCGAGATGAAGAAATATGGCTGGCATGCCCCGATTCTCGCGAAGATCGAACGGCCCGAGGCGGTCGTTCACGCGCAGGCGATCATTGCCGCGTTTGATGGCATCATGGTGGCTCGCGGCGACCTCGGTGTCGAGATTCCGCTTGAGCGCGTGCCGACGGTGCAGAAGAAGTTGATCGCCCTCGCCTTGCAGGCAGGCAAGCCGGTCATCACGGCCACCGACATGCTCGATTCGATGCGGCAGAACCCGCGGCCAACCCGCGCGGAAGCGGGCGACGTCGCCAACGCGATCTACGACGGGACCGATGCGGTGATGCTCTCGGGCGAGACTGCGATCGGGTCGTATCCGGTCGAGGCAGTCGCATGCATGCACCGCATCGCGGTTGAGGCTGAGGCGCATCTTCGTGAAGTGGACGAACCGATGGACCACGCGGCTGATCCGTCCAATTCCGTTGACGACTTCATTACGGCAACCGTGGTGGAACTGGCCCGGAAGATCCACGCCGACGCGATCATCACGCCGACATTATCGGGACGAACCGCACGGCTGATTGCGCGGCATCGGCCGAAGACAGCGGTCATCGCTCCGGTGCCTACTGAATCGATTCTGCGGAGGATGTCGCTTCTTTGGGGCGTGCAGGCCATCTTACGTGAGGAAGCCAAGACAGCCGGCGAGGACCGCATGAGCGCCGCGCTCAAAGCTGCTTTCACGGCGGGGGCGGTCAAGGTGGGCCAGCGCGTCATCCTGCTCGCGGGTCATCCCGTGCAGGGCGGACAGCATTTGCCGACAATTCGGTTCATGCGGGTCGGCGATGGGGGCGTGCCGATGGAGTTGTGAGCGCTCACGATTCCGGCTCTGCGTATCCCGCCTGTTCTGACGGCGCAATGATTTTCTCTCGATTCTTCATGTCTCGAATTCAGCGGCGGCCTTATCAAACAAGGCCGATGAAGGCATCAGGGATTCGCTGGGCTCAAGGCTTCGGCGAACGATTGCGGCACGACGCCGCGTCGATACCCTGGAGCCGGAGCCGCGGACATGATGTCAATGCCTCGTCACACTCGTCGCATTCGTTTAAATCTGGAACAACTCGAAGAACGGGAGACCCCTTCCGCCTCCGCTCTGTTGGGGGAATCGTTCGATCAACTGGCCGCCCCCGCGTTGCCGGCCGACTGGTCGCAATGGAGCAACACTTCCAACGCACTCTATTCAACGAGCGCGGCCCGTTCCACCAGCGGCGCCAACTCACTCATCTCCAACGGACCAAGCAACGCCTCCGGGCGGTTCTGGAAGTACGATGCCGTTTCCGCCGCCGGCACGGTGCAAGCGAACGTCCTTCTCGATTCGTTGATTCCCGTGCAACTCCTGGCGCGGGGGCGTGATCTCAATTCCGCAACGCCGGATTATTATGCCGTCAGCATCACGCGCGGTTTGCAGGTCGACCTCATTCGCGTGGTCGACGGCGTGAGTTACACTCTGGGTACGTTGAAAAGTACGGTTTACTTCAGTCAGAAGTGGGTGAACGTTCGCCTCACGCTCGATGGCGATCAACTGAAAGTGCAGATCTACCGGGTCGACACGCGCCAGTTCCTGAACAGTCAGGGCAACTGGGTCGCGGCTGAGTCATTCGCCTTGCAGGCGACCGATAGCGCGATAGCCGGCGGCGGTCAGGTTGGCATCAATCGCCCCGCTCGGTACGCAGGGATCGTGGCCATCGACGACTTTGCTTTCGCCGCCAAGGCAGGGACTACGGTCTCGGAGTCGTTCAACACAGCGGCACTCGCAGGTTTGCCGGCCGGTTGGTCGCGCTGGAGCAGCGATGGCCAACTCGGCTTCGGGGCGTCGGCCGTGCGAGCCGTCGACGGTCTCGGTCTTCTTTCGAGCGGTACATCGACCCGCGCCAGCCGAACTTGGTTCGATGCCAGCAATCAGGCCGACGGGCAAGCCAGCGCCTCGATCTTCGCGGATTCCTTGATCCCCGCGCAGGTCTTCGCTCGCGGCACGCATCTCGATGGCAAAACCCCCAGCTATTACGCGGCCACGGTCACGCGCGGCACGACGGTCTCGCTGGTCCGCGTTGTCGACGGCGTCAGCACGACGCTGGCCCAACTCACATCAAAGACCTATGCCAACAATGTGTGGCTGCGTGTCTCGCTGACCGTGCAAGCGAACCAACTCCAAGCTCGCGTTCAACGGGCCGACACAGGCCAGTGGCTGAACGCGGACGGCATCTGGCAAGCGAGCCCGGTCGCGGCGCTCGATGCACAGGACGGTGTCATCACGGGGGCCGGGCAGGCGGGGCTCGCGCGGGCCGCCCTTTACGCAGGGAATGCCGCCTTCGACGACTTCAAGTGGAGCACGAACGGACTCGACATCACCGCGCCGGGGCTGCAAGTGATCATTCCCAACGGCGGGGTCGATCTCGCGGGTAGACTCAACATCTCGGTTGCCGTGCAGGACCCGAGCGGCATTGCTAAGGTGGAGTATCTGGTAGATGATCTTTTAACGGCGGTAGTGAACACTGGCCCATTCAACTGGACACTCGATACCCGCAATTTCAACAACGGCTTCCACCACATCTTGGTGCGGGTTTACGACCTCGCCGGCAATCGGGCCGAGTACCGTCAGCGTGTCAATTTCCTGAATCAGGCGCCCTACACCCTGCCTGACATCGCGAGCCATTACAAGCACATCCGGCTGGCACTCCTGGCGTATAGCGGCAACCCGATGGGGGCGTTCGAGCAACAACTGCTGCAATCGAGCATCGACCTCGTCGTCCCCAACCCGCGTTATCTGGAAACGATCAACCAGACGTCGCCCGACACTCCGCAACTCATTTACTCGAATGTGTCAAACCTTTACCTGGAACTGTTGACCGACTGGCTGAAGTACGCCGACGATCACGGCATTTCGCGCGAAGCGGCGTTCTATCACGTTACCGCGCCTACTCGGTTCAACGGCGCTAGTGCCTCGGCACAGCCGGTCAACTGGTTCTGGAACGCTGAACTCGGCCCGGTGGCAGGGACAAGCGGGTTCAAGAAGTTGACCAGCGAAGCCCGTGACGCCAAAGCGTCCGACGTCGCCTTCGGGGCCGCCAGGCAGGCTTTGTATCTCGGCTATACCGACAAATTCCGCGAGATTAACGTCACCCTTTCACGCGCCAGTCAAGCCGGTTGGTCGAGCGTCGTGGAATATGCCACGGCTGTCGATGCGCAGGGCAATCCGACCGGTTGGAAGACGCTGACGCTTCTGACGGATTCAACCAATGGGCTTGCTTACTCCGGTCAACTGACATTCGACCCGCCGGCCGACTGGGTGTCGGCCATCGTGCCGGGCTCGCTCGCGGAACTGTTCTACGTGCGGATTCGAACGACCGCGGGAACGGCCGCGCAGGCGCCGATCGCGGCGTATATCCTTGGGCGAGACTATGTCAACGCCCGCGGTTCGACTTCGGGCGTCATCCCCGCCTTCGACGCCGCGGCCGACGCCAACGGCGACGGCTATCTCAACAACGCCGAGTTCGCGACACGCACGGGAGGCAAAGACGCTCGCTTCGCCTACGAAAGCCGGCTGTTCTATCCCTACTACGGCCAGATGCGGTTCATTACCAATCCCACAAGCGATGCCATCAAGGAGTGGGCGGCCGACTACCATTTACGAACTCTGGCAACCTATCCCAAGGCCGACGGCTTCTTCCTCGATAATTCCAGCGGCAAGAACCCGATCCCCAATGAGTTGTTGCTGGAATCGACCGCGACTTACACGGCGGATTATGGCGCGATGCTGGCGACGATCAACCGCTCGATCGCCCCACGCTGGATCATCGCCAACACCTCAAACGGCGGTCCGGAGACCGATCAAGTCGTCCGCCAAGTGCCGGCCACGATGGAAGAATTCGCCATCCGGGCCATGGCGCACACCTGGCAGCAATTCCTCGACCTCTCGGCCATCGTCGCCCGGCGTCAAGCGGCGATCGATCCGACGCCGTATCTCGTGCTCGATAGCCTCTCGACCGGCGGCGCTCCAACGAGCTTCCGCACCCAGATGGCGACGCTAGCGTACTACTACTTGTTGGGAGACCCAAAAAAGACGTTCTTGATGCTCTGGGGCGGGGAAGAGCCAGCATCGACCTGGAGCCGGCACTATTTCAACGCCCTCGCCACCGATGTCGGCGCTCCGACGACTGCCGCCACGGTCTTCGCCACTGGAAAAGATCCTGCCAACACCGCCCTGACGTACAACATCTACGGCCGCGAATACGAGAATGCCCTCGTCCTCTACAAGCCGCTCTCGTACGCGCTCGGCAAAGGCACGGGAACCAACAGCGACACTTCAGCCACCACGCACGTTTTGGGCGGAACCTTCCGCGTTCTAAATTCGGACGGCACCCTCAGCGGGCCGGTCACGTCGATCACGTTGCGGAACAGCGAAGGGGTGGTTTTGATCAAGAGTTGATTTGTCTTGGCGAGCGTCGAGGCGTAAGCCCGACATGGCGATCGAAATTCAGTTGCGTTCGCTACTCCACGTCGGCCTTACGGCTCGACGCTCGCCAAGACACGAACGCAATCCCCTCCTTTTTTCACTAAACTAACTCAAACCATCCCGACCCCCCTGCGGAGTCTACGGCTCATGTCGCGCATCCTCTCTACCATCGCTTTGATACTGCTTCTCGCGGCCCCCACCTTCGGACAACTGACGCCCGAAGAGGCGCTCAAGAAGTTCACCGTGGCCGAGGGGTTGCAGATTGAACTCTTCGCGGCCGAGCCGGATGTCATCAATCCGACGTCGATCGACGTCGACCACAAAGGGCGTGTCTGGGTCTGCGAGGCGGTCAACTATCGCCGTGTGAACTTCAAACGGCCGATCTTGCGCGAAGAAGGCGACCGCATCGTCGTCCTCGAAGACACCAACGGCGACGGCAAAGCCGACAAGTCGCATGTCTTTTATCAAGGGAAAGAGATCTACGGCCCCATCGGCATCTGCGTCGCCCCAATTCCGCCAAGCCCGCAGCGCAAGCAAGGGGGGCAGCGCGTCTTCGTGTGCCAATCCCCGGACATCCTGCTATTTGAAGATCTGGACGGTGACCTGAAGGCCGATGGACCGCCTACGAAGTTCCTCACCGGCTTCGGCGGCTTCGATCACGATCACGGCGTTCACGGCATCAACATCGGGCCGGACGGCAAGCTCTACTTCACCGTCGGCGACCAGGGCGTGAAGAACCTGCAAGCGACAGACGGCAAGGGACCGAAGTTCAACACGAACCAGACCGATTGCCGGGCGGGCACGGTCTGGCGTTGCGACATGGACGGCAAGAATCTGGAACAGATCGCCCACAACTTCCGCAACAACTACGAATGCTGTGTCAACAGCTTCGGCGAGATCTGGCTCTCCGACAACGACGACGACGGCAACCAGCAGACACGCATCTGCCATGTCATGCCGGGCGGCAATTATGGCTACCATCCGCGCGGGGCGGGCCAGAGTCACTGGCACGAGGAACAACCGGGTATCGTCCACAAGGTACTGCGCACCGGCTTCGGTTCGCCCACGGGCATCTGCTTCTACGAAGGCAACCTGCTGCCCAAGAAATACATGGGCCAACTGATGCATACGGATGCCGGCCCGCGTGAACTGCGTTGCTTCCACATCAAACCGAAGGGCGCCGGCTACGAGGCGGAGAAGGAAGTGCTCGTCACTAGCAGCGACAACTGGTTCCGCCCCAGCGACGTCTGCGTCGCCCCCGACGGCAGCCTCATCGTCGCCGACTGGTACGACCCCGGCGTCGGCGGCCACGGCATGGGCGACTGGACGCGCGGTAGAATCTATCGCGTGACGCCAAAGGGGCACGTGGGGTACAAGGTGCCGGAGGTGAAGTTGACAGGTACTGAGGGATTGGTCAACTCGCTGGCTTCACCCTGCCTCCCCATTCGTTACATGGCCAACGAAACGCTCAATTTAATGCCTCCGAAAGAGGCGATTGCGGTCGTGTTGAACGGCATCAGCGGCACTGATTCTCTTCAAGCTCGCTGCTTTCGACAAATGTTGTTGATTATGCGTCGAAGTTCTCCCGCCATTATTCCGGAGGAAGGCCGAAAAGCGCTCGGCGAGTGGCAAGGCAAGTTGATGACATCAAGGGACTTCCTGGCCATGCTGGTTCGCTGCTCGTTCGAGTATGGGCTTCGCCAACAACCCTCAACAGACGACGATCACGGTCCCAAGGAACACGAGTTGTCGGCCGCTCGAGAGTTGTTGATCGGTTTAAGAAATCAACCCATTGAAGCCGTCAAGCCGATCTTTCAACGTGCTGCCAAGCATTACGACGGCCAAGACCGCTACTACCTCTCCGCTCTCAACATCGCCTGCGGCACCGATCCCGCACGGCGCGACGCCATTCTCGCCGACTTCGACAAGCACTTCCCCGAATGGAACGACAAGGTGGCCGACCTGGTGTGGGAACTGCGGCCGAAGTCGGTGCTCCCGCGGCTGACCAAATTGCTAGATGATGCCAAGCCGACCGGCGCTCAGAAGGCGAGGATCGTCGATATCCTGGCCTCCTCCGATGACCTGACAGCCGCGCAGACGATGCTTTCGTTGTTGAAGGCCGACTCGCCGCCCGAAGTCAAAGCCCGTGCGCTCGCTCTGATTCAGCAATTCTTGCCCGGCAAGTGGAAGAGTCTGCAAGGGAGCAAGGAACTGGCCAAGGCGATCGACGATCTGCTCGCCAAGCCGGAAACCAAGGTGAACGGGCTGCAACTCATCGCCGCGGCGAACGCCATGGACCGTATTGATGTCGTGGCCGCCATCGCGCTGACGGTCAAGGACGCCAACAGTAAGGAAGAGAACGATCAACGCATCGAAGCCGTTCGCACGCTCGGTCAGTTGAAATCGGCCAAGGCGATGGATGCTCTCGAAGCCATGAACAAGCCCGGTGTGCCGGTCGGCGAACTTCTCGGCATCGAAGTCATGCACGCACTGGGTGTTCACCTTCAACCGCCGGCCAAGAACGCGAAAGAGAATAATTCGCCGCGTGCTCTGTCCGCCCTTTCCGGTGTCACCATGAGCGACAAGGCGATGCCAAGCATTCGCAAGTCGGCCATCGAATCCCTGGCCGGCACGCAAGTGGGGACGCAATGGTTGATCGACGCGGCCGAGAAGAAGCAACTTCCGCCGGAACTAGTCGCGGATGTCGGCAAACTGCTGCGCAACACGCCGTACCAGGGCCTGCGCAACAAGGCCCTTCTATTATTCCCATCCCCCGGCAAGCTCGACCCCACGAAACTTCCGCCGATTGCCGAGCTTGCTCAGCGGATCGGCAATGCCGACAAGGGCAAGGAAATCTTCACGGCCAGCTTGAAGGGCAACACCCAGTGCGCCCGCTGCCACACCGTGCGCGGGGTGGGCGGCAACATCGGCCCAGACCTCTCCATGATCGGCAAGAAGGGGAGCAAGGAGAATCTGTTCGAGTCGATCCTGCAACCGAGCAAGGCGATCGCCGACCAGTACCTACAATGGCAGATCGAGAACACGGCCGGGCAAAAGATTCTCGGGCTCATCATGGAGGAAGGGCCGGCGGGAGTCACCATCCGCGACGCCAACGGCAAGGACACCAAGATCGCCAAGGGCGACATCGAGAGCAAGACCAAGAGCACCACCTCAATCATGCCCGAGGATCTCGTCAAGGCGTTCACCGAGGACGAATTGATCGACGTCGTTGCCTATCTCTTCACCTTGAAGACCGCGTCGCTGACCCCGGATTCGTGGAACATCCTGGGGCCTTTCGCCAACGACGCCAAGGATTCCGCATTCGACGCGCTCCTCGGCATCGAGAGTAAGCCGATCAACCTGGCGGAAGGGGCGGTCGGGCGTGACGGCGAGACCAAATGGGAAGTGGTGCAGACGTTGCCGACTGGTTATGTCGACCTCGCGGCCTATTACCGGGGGAAGTCGGCCAACAGCGCTTCGTACCTGCACCGCGTCATCGTGTCGACGATCGACCAGGAGGCAACGATTCTGCTGGGCAGCGATGACGGGGCCAAGATCTGGCTCAACGGCGAGAAGCTCTTCGAGAACCGCGACCATTTCGCCGCCACGCCGGAGAAGCACAAGGTCGCGGTGAAGTTGAAGAAGGGCGTCAACGAAATCTTGTTGAAGATCGTCAACGGTAAAGACCCTCATGGCTTCTACCTAAGCGTGACCTCGAATGAAGAATTGAAGATGGGGGTTGGGAAGTGATCGCCTCACGAAGACCGCCTAAAGCCGGGACTCCAACAAAGAGGAAGCTCAGGTTTTTGCTGGAGTCCCGGCTTTAGCCGGTCTTCGATTTCGTTTCACCTGGATCATCCATGACCCACGCCGCCAACGCGAACGCACCCCGATTCGCGTCAACCGCGTGGCTCGTGGTTTTCTTGTTGATGCCCGTGGCCATGTTGAACTACCTCGATCGGCAGATGCTGGCGTCGATGAAGTTCTCCGTCATGGGCGACATCCCCACCATCGCCACCGAGTCGAACTGGGGATTCATGCTCGGGCAGTTCAAGTGGGTCTACGCGTTCTTGAGCCCCATCGGCGGTTACATGGCCGACCGCTTCAGTCGCCGCCTCACCATCGGTGGCAGCCTCTTCGTCTGGTCGGCGGTCACTTGGTGGACGGGGCGTGTAACGACCTTCGACGAACTCCTTATGGCCCGTTCGCTGATGGGCATCTCGGAGGCGTTCTACATTCCCGCTGCTCTCGCGTTAATCGCCGACTATCACGTCGGCCAAACACGCTCCCGCGCGGTGGGCTTGCATCAGATGGCCATCTATCTTGGCGTTATCATCGGCGGTTTCGGCGGCTTCGTGGCCGATGAACCGGCTCTCGGTTGGCGAATCGCGTTCGATGCCTGCGGCATTCTTGGCATGGTCTACGCCGTGCCGCTCGTGCTTCTTCTACGCGATGCCCCGAAGTGGGAAGGCATCACAACGGAGTCGGCCGTCTCACCCGTGCGGGCTGTTCGCGAGTTGCTGACGAACTTTTCCTTCATCCTGTTGGTTCTCTACTTCACGCTGCCGGCCATGGCGGGCTGGGTGGTGCGCGACTGGATGCCGGCCATCCTGAAGGATCGATTCAAGATCAGCCAGGGTCAGGCGGGCGTGGCGGCCACCCTCTCGTGGCAGGCGGCGGCCATCGTGGGGGTACTCCTGGGCGGTTGGCTGGCCGATCGCGGGATGCGGACGAACGAACGCGGCCGCATCCATGCAAGCGCCCTGGGCATGTGCCTGATCATCCCGGCCATGTTCGGGTTCGGCAACGCGGGAACATTGACCTTCGCCGTGTTGTTCCTGATGCTCTTCGGCCTCGGCTGGGGCTTCTTCGATTGCAACAACATGCCGATCCTCTGCCAGATCGTACGACCGCAATTGCGTGCCACCGGTTACGGCATCATGAATCTCGTCAGCATCAGTTGTGGCGGCCTGGCCGATTGGGGCTTCGGCACGCTCCGCGACCAACACGTTCCCCTCAACCTCATCTTCAGCATCGGGGCCGGCGTGGCGATCATTTCGGGGATCCTCGTGTTAATGATCCGTCCGAAGATCGTTCAGAAAGGGTGAAGTCGATCCGTAGCCGCGTTCGCCAGAACGCGGGCATTTGATTGCCCACCCCGCGTTCTGGCGAACGCGGCTACGAGAATTAAGTGCGGCCCACCCCGCGTTCTGGCGAACGCGGCTACGAGAATTAAGTGCGGTATTTGATTGCCCACCCCGCGTTCTGGCGAACGCGGCTACGGGAATTAAGTGCGGTTCTTGTTGTCTCGTACCACCCGGAACGATTAGAATTTCACTATGCCGCTGACACTCGCTCCTCAATCGGAAGCCATCCCCTTGCTCCCCAGGCTTGAAGGCCTGCGGACCCGGTGGCGCTGCCTGACACTTCTGCGCCAGGGCAGCCGGTTGCTAGCCATCGCGCTTGTGATCATCGCTTTTCTTTCGTGGATCGATTACCGCTTCCGGTTGGCGCCGCTCGTTCGAGCCGTCGGCCTGGTCGCTCTCTTTACGGTCGTGCCGATCCTCGCCCTGCGTTGGATCATCATCCCCTGGAAGCGTGAGCGATCTTGTCTGGCGATGGCCTTCCGGCTCGAGCGCCAGTTTCCCGAACTGAACGATTCTCTCGTCAGTGCCGTGCAGTTTCTCGAACTCCCCGAGGAACGCCGCACCGGCTCCGCTTTCCTGCGTGAAGAAGCGATCCGCGATGCGACGAACGACATCGACAATCTCGAACTGCATGAGGCGGTGCCATCGACAGGGACCAAGAGATCGCTGTTCGTGTTGATCCTCCTGATCTTCGGCGGCAGCATCTGGCTCAATCAGGCGGGCGATGCCGGGGACCTCGCGATAGAGCGCCTCTTTACTCCGTTCGGGTCCGAGTCATGGCCCGCACGCACGTCGATCGACATTCTCACGCCGCGACCGCTTCCGTACCGCACCATCAAGGGCCGTGGACTCGACATCGAGCTCGACATTCGCGGCAAGATTCCGGAACGAGCGCTCGTCTCCTTCTGGCCCGATGGCGGCAAGATCAGCGAACTCACTTATCCGATCTCTCGCAACGGCGATGGTCAAGCAACTCTTGCCATGCATGTGGAAGGCAGCCGGCTCGAACGCTCGTTGCAATTCCGCGTGCGGGCGAACGACGCCGACACGGGCTGGAAGCGCGTCGACGTTTACACCATTCCTGAATTCGTCCCGCGCGACGGCCGGCCTTCCATGCAGATTCATCAGACGTTCCCCCGCTACACCGCACTGCCGGCCAAGGATCTCCCCGATGGCAGCAGCAAGATCGAGGCCGTCACGGGGACCCGAGTCGCAATCCGCGCCGCCGTTGATCGACCGGTCGCCCGCGCTCGCTTTCGATGTCAGCCGTCCTTCACAGGTTTGAACCTCGCGGCGGCGATGGCCGGCCTGGCCGCCCGTTCGCCACTCGAACAAGCCGCGTTTGTGCTTGATGCTCGTGGATTGGACGCCGACGTTCCTGTCTTCCTGTCGAACGATCAACGCGATCTCGATATCGATTTCGTCCCGCGTTTCTCGGGCGCTTACATCCTCGAAATCGTCGACGAGCTCGGTGTCGGCAATCAGCGTACGTTCGATGTGAAAGTCTTTCCCGATCGTTCACCCACCATCCGAGTATTCCAGCCGTTGCCGACTTCCGAGGTCCATGAACTTTCCGTCGATGCCCGCTTCACCATCGCGGCCCTGGTCGAGGATGAAGTCTACGCGATCCGTCAGGTCTATCTCGAATCGCGCACCGGGCCAGGCCAGGCGTTTATTCGGCGGGAGCTCCTCGACGTGCCCACTTTGCAGACGATTGTCCCGAGCCTCGAAACGGCCATGCCGGTCATCCTGCGGTTGCCGGTCGCGCCGTTCCCAAGCCTGCAAAAATATGTCCTGTTGCCGCAAAGCGAGGTGCGTTCGTTCCGCCGTCCCGACGGTTCGCCGCTGAAGGAAGGCGATCGCCTCAGCCTTCAGATCGGCGCCAACGATTTCGATGACATTACCTATGGCAAGTCGCCCGGCCAAAGCGAGCGGATCGAGTATCTGATTGTGCCCAAAGCAAAGCTGGAAACTGACCTGCAACTCGATCTCGCCCGGTTGCGCGACGAGATCTTGCAGCTTCGCGATCTGCAACAGGAAGCCCGGCTGAAGAATCAGGAACTGATCAAGAAGATCGGCCCGACGGGGCAGTTGACTCGCGAAATGACGGAATCGCTTGACTTGATCGAACGGGCGCAACAAGCCGTTCAGAC
>Ga0105046_10013226_pt1 | contig 12785 bp, 9 predicted proteins | sample MAT03_FD_78385 | JGI IMG/M metagenome (GOLD analysis project Ga0105046, IMG submission 78385) | Freshwater microbial communities from Lake Fryxell liftoff mats and glacier meltwater in Antarctica - MAT-03 (megahit assembly) | ecosystem: Environmental > Aquatic > Freshwater > Ice > Liftoff... | reverse complement strand
GAGCTCAGTTTGGAATGCGCCGATGCGACTGACTCAAGACTTCGTCGAGTTCATCGAGTGCTGCGTCAGACGTGAGGTCAGTTTCGGCTGTGCCCCGATCCGTATCGATCTCCTGACCTCGATCACCGGCGTCACTTTCGACGACTGTTGGTCGAAGCGCGTGATGATCGACGTCGGCGGCGTCGAGGCCGGGTTCATCTCGGCCGAGGACCTCATCACCAACGAGCGCGCCGCCGGCCGCCCTCAGGACCTCGTGGACGCCGACAAGCTCCAGCACGAACCTGGGAGAAAGCGGTAGCTGCCATCGAGGACCTCACCGACGAGGCCTCGACCTGCAGGTCGTTCAGCGCCTGCTCAGACATCGACTCGGGCGTCGTCGATCACGGTCTGCCCTGCAGCAGAACGCGCCCGCGGAAGCACAAGGTCATCCCACGCGTCCACCAGCAACGCTCCGTCCACAAAGCGTTCGATGGCGAGTGGACGACCCTCCCGAGGGACAGCCCGTCGGCACGAAGCCGCTGCCGCCGATCCCACAGCTCGACCACACGGTCGATACGGGACCACTCGAGGTGCAACGGAAGCTCGACCCGTCCGAGCACGGCCGACTCTTCATGGCCGAAGGACACGTGGTCGAGGAGGGTTCCCCCGATCAGTTCTTGGAGAACCCTCGGCAGCTGCGCACCCAGCAATTCCTCCAGCAGGTGCTCCGACTCGTGGAGGACTGACCTATCCGGGGACGGGGGTCTCGTCCTCACTGAACGAGTACATGCCCTTGCCGGAACGTTTCGCTCGGTACATCGCCTGATCGGCGACCCGGACCGCCAGCTCGGGGTCGGCATTCTGGCCGGCCATGGAGATGCCGACCGACGCGCCGACAACCGCCTCGCCACGTTCGGTCATGACCGGCTCCGATACCGTCGCGACGACACGGTCGGCGAGTTCTGCTGCCAGTGCCGGGTCCTCCACCTCATCGCAGAGGATGACGAACTCGTCGCCCGCCAGGCGGGCCACGGTATCTTCCTCACGGACCACCGCCACCAGGCGGCGCGCCACCTCGATGAGTACCTGATCACCGATGTCGTGACCGAAATTGTCGTTGACCGACTTGAACCCGTCGAGGTCCACAAAGAGGATGGCGACGCCGGTGGTCTGGCGGCGATGCAGTGTCCGCGCGAGGCGGTCGAAGAGCAGCGTTCGGTTGGGGAGACCGGTCAGCGCGTCGTGCAGGGACCGCCGTTCCAGCTCGACCTCACGTTCGTGGCGCTCGGTGACGTCGTGGGCGGTGATGACCGTCCCGTGGACGCCAGGCACGTCGGGGAGCGCCACTGCGGTGATCTCCATGTGGCGCTCGAGCCGGTGCGCTGAGTGGAACCGGAGCTCGAAGCGATTCGTCACGTTCGGATGGGTGATGACCTCGTGGATCCGGTTGGAACCCAGCTCCACGTCGGCGGGATGAATGAGGTAGCGCTCGATCGGGCGACCCACGACATCGTCGAGCGGCCAACCCAGGATCCGCTGAACTGACGGGCTCGCGTACGTCACAATCTGACGGTCGTCGACGACAACAACGACATCATTGGTGTTGGCAACGAGGGCACGGAATCGTTCCTCGCTCGCCCGAAGCGCCGATTCGGCTGCGCGTTGGGCCGTGACATCCAACCCCGAGAGCACTACGAAGGAGGTGGCACCCGCTCGGTCCCGTTGGGCGCTTGCCGTCCAGATCACCGCACGGTTTCCGTCATGGCACTGCAGTTCCGTTTCGATCGCCCAGCGTCCATCGCGGCTCGAGTGTTCGATCAGCGAAGGTCCGAACACCGACGGATCGTTCACCGGTGCCAGCACATCCACCAAGGGACGACCGGCGACCGCCTCATCGGCAACATCGCGGAGATAGCGGGATGCTCCGCCGTTGACGCGAACGACCGCCGACTGACGATCAACGACGATGCAGGGCACCGGCGTGTCATCGATGCCCGTGTCATCGCGGCAGGCGTCGTCGCGGGGCAACGCTGCCGCCAGTTCCTGTATCGGTTGTACCACGACCACCAGCCCGGTGAAGGCCTCGTGATCCACGCTCGACGCCACCAACTCAAGTCGGATCCAGTCACCGTTGGCATGCATGAAGCGCAGCGTGATGGGTTCCGCCGGTCCGACGCGATCGGCGGTGCCAGCCATCGAGATGAGTGCCGCTTCCAGATCGTCGGGGTGCACGAACTCGACCACGTTTCGACCCAGTTCCCGTTTGGTGTACCCCAGTAAGGCGTGGGCTGCGGCCGATATGTACCGGAACGTCCCCGTCTCATCGACCGCGACGATCACGGCTGGAGCGCTCGCCAACACGAGCGCTTCGAGGGCAGTATCCCGGCGTGCGGGAACCATCGAGCTCATTCGGCCGCCAGGTCAACATCGATGAACCGGATACCCCGACCATCCTGTGCTTTGGCTTCGTACATGGCCTGGTCGGCCAACCTCAACAGATCGGCCGCTTCCAAGGGTCCGTCCGCCAGGCCATGGACCAACACCAGACCGATACTTGCGCTCACCGAGGTTTCGGGTCCACGCGACAACGCCACGGGGATCTGAACCTGTGCGGCGATCCGTTCGGCGAGCGTCTGAGCCAGTTCCGCATCCTCGACGGCGGGACACAGGACGACAAACTCGTCGCCGCCGACCCGACAGACCAGGTCCCCGTGGCGGACCGACTCGCGCAATCGCGACGCAACCGCCATCAGGACTTCGTCGCCCGCCTCGTGGCCCCAGGTGTCGTTGATGGCCTTGAAACGATCGAGATCGCAGAAGGCCAGGGCCAACCCACCCTCGAAACGACCCGACGCGCGATTCAGCTCGTGGTTGAGCGCATTGAGGAGACGCGCCCGGTTCCCGAGCCCGGTCAGCGGATCGTGCACTGCGCGATGAGCGAGGAGCCGCTCGCGTTGCACACGACGGGCGGTCATCAGCACGATTCTCGCCGCTGCATCGAGAAGCGGGCTGTTGCCCTCGTCCCAGTAGCGACGCGCCTCGGGGGTGTGCCACGACAGGGTCAGCATCCCCAGGACGCGGCCATCATCATCGACGACCGGCTGCTCGACGATGCCGGATACCGACAGACCGAGCGACGTGCGCAATCGCGAGGGGTTCTCCACGCACAATGCCTGGTTCACGGCGTCCTGCTGGCTCGTCGGCGCGGTGAGCTCGTCCGTGGCGCCCGCCCTGATCCACTTCCATGAGGTGACCTCGTCAATCGCAGCGCCGACAGCGACCACCATCACCTCGTCCGCATCAACGATCTCACCCAGTGTCCCGATCACGTTCGCCACGGCGTCCTCGAGGTCGTCAACAGAGACACCAGCGCACTGGGCCCCGATACTCAGCGTCGTCTGTTCCAGCTTTCGACGTCGTTCGGGCAGATCGTGCACACGGGCGATTCCACGAATGGCGATCACCATGCGACCGTCGTTGTCGTCCGGCGAGTTGTAGGTCATGACCTGAGTGTGAATCCACGATCCATCCGCGCAGACGAGGCGCAACTCGGTGGCCCCGTGCTCACCGGGATGCATGCTCGCCTCCAGCAACGAACCGAAGGTGTAAGCGTGGTCATCGGGGTGGACGAGTTCCAGCGCGGATCGACCGATGAGGTCCGCCACTTTCCAGCCGCCGATCCGCTCGATGGACTCGCTGATGAGCGCGATGTTGCCCTGACTGTCCAACACCACGGTCACATCTGGGTGGTATCGGTCGGCAACGTCACGATCGCTCAACGGCAATGTCACATTTCCATCCACCATCTCTAGATCGGCTGATCCGGAACCCTTTTGAATGATGCCCTGAGGGTCGCCCCTACAGTCCAGGTCAGGGCGATTTCAACCGATCATCGCGTCTCGATGAAGTTCTCAGGGCCACCCCTTTCGTGCCGCACGGCTTCGACCCGACCCGGGGTGAGGCGGTCTGGGCGGACGCCCCGCTCGAGGCGGTGTTCGTCGAGCTCGTCCCGACCATCTGAGGGAGATACGCCATGTCTGGCGACCGTCTGGCACCGACCGCCATCGCCAGCACAACAGCGCAGAGCGAGTACCTCCCGAATGCAACGATCGTACCGGCCTCAGATCCTCAGCTCCCGAAGCGCATCCTGGAGCGACCGGGTGAACGTCTCTGCCCGCTCCAGTTTTAGCGACTCGTACCCGCGCACCTGGCGCGGCAGCTCGGCGAGGTCGATCATCGGGCCCAAGCGAGCGGCGTCCGCCGGGCCGGTGGAGGTGAGGTGAGTAGCGACGCGATCGAGCGCGTTCTCGAACTCGGTCAGAATCCGGCGTTCCACCCTGCGCACCTCAGCGCGGCCGAACGGGTCGAGCACCGTCCCCCGCAGCCGTTTTCCACGCTTGAGCGCCGCCATGATCGGTCGGCCGACGCCGGCCGGGATGCCGACCTTATGGTCCAATCCCAGCGCGTTGAAGGTCGGTGGGTGCAACTTCCACGTCACGGTCGCGCCCGGGCCGCCAACGGCGCGGGCCGCGGCATCGGCCTCGGGTGACATCAAGAGGCGGGCCACCTCGTACTCGTCCTTGTACGCCATCAACTGATGCAGGCTGCGGGCTGCGGTCGCCGTCAACACGGGTCGCTGATCGTGCACGGCGCTCCCGCCGTGCACGGCGGTCTCGGCGGCCGCGATCCGTCCGATCCGGTCCACGAAACGGGTCGCGTAACGGGCGTCCTGATACCCGATGAGGTCGGCCGCCAGCAGCTTCACGAGTTCGGCGGCGTCCGCGTCGAGCGACGTGATGGCATCGATCCTCGTCGCCAAAGCCGGCGGGAGGTCGGGCACGATCATGGCGCTCGTGTCGACGGCGGCCTGCTCGGGGCCCGCGAGGCGGGCCGGGTCGACGACGGCCCAGCGACCCCATGTGAATGCGGCCAGGTTGGCGGCGACAGCGACACCGTTCAGCCCGATGGCCGTGACGATCGATTCCGCCGAGATGGGCAGGACTCCGGCCTGACATGCGACGCCGATCATGAAGATGTTCGCTCCGGCCGAGCTTCCGAGCAATGAACGGCAGTGGCCGGCGGCGTCGACCAGGACGGGATCAGCGGCCACTGACCCCGATGTCCGTGATCGCAACGTCGCCACATCGGGATACTCCCGCTCGGGATGGCCGACCATCGACCCCGTCGGCGTTTCCGACGTCGAGCCGACGAGACGCGTGCGGCTCGGATCGGCCACGGCCAACATGTGGTCAGTCGAGGCGACCAGGAGATCGAGCGCAATGATCGCGTCGCAGCCGCCGGCGCCGATGGAGTTGGTCGGCGCCGGGCCGCCGCGTGTGAACCGGAGGTCGCTCACGACCGGTCCGGCTTTCTGCGACAAGCCGGTCTGGTCGAGCCCCTGTACATCGAGCCCGTCGAGCATGGCCGCCGTCCCCAGGATCTGCGACGTTGTGACCACACCCGTGCCCCCGATGCCGACCAGTCGCAGGGCCCACGGCGCTTCGGCCGACGCCGGCGGCGCGGGCAGCGGATCGTTCGGCACGGCCGGCGCGACGGCCGGTTCCCGCGCGCCGATCTCGACGGTCATGAAACTGGGACAGTCGCCATCGAGGCATGACAGGTCGAGGTTGCAGGTGTCCTGATCGATCGTGGTCTTCACGCCGAGGGGAGTGTCGATGGGCTGCACCGACAGGCAGTTGCTGGCGACCCCACAATCGCCGCACGCTTCACAGATTCGGTGATTGATCACCACCCGCGTGGTGGGCGTCGAAAGTTTGCCGCGCTTGCGCAACTGGCGGGTCTGGGCGGCGCACGCCTGATCGTTGATGAGCACCGTGACACCGGGCGTAGCAGCCAGTCGGCGTTGGGCCTCGTCAAATCGGCGGCGATCCCACACCTCGATGGGACCGCTCGGGCCGGGCGGCAGCATCACACCGTCGTACCGCGATCGATCCTCGGTGATGATCAGCACGTCGGTCACACCGTGGGCGAGGAGCGCTTTCACGATCTGGGGAACGCCCACCGCACCGACGGCATCCTGGCCACCGGTCATGGCGACGGTGCCGTTGTAGAGCAACTTGTACGTGATGTCGACGCCGGCGGCGACGGCAGCCTGCACGGCCAGTTGGCCGCTGTGGAAGTACGTGCCGTCGCCGAGGTTCTGCACGAAGTGGGATCGCTCGATGAACGGCGACATGCCGATCCACTGCGCCCCTTCGCCGCCCATGGCCGTGATTCCGCTGATGTTGCCCAGCCGGTCGTCGTCCATGAGCAGGATCATCGTGTGGCAGCCGATGCCGCCACCCACCAGCGACCCGTGCGGCACCCGCGTGCTGCGATTGTGCGGGCATCCGGAACAGAAGTAGGGCGATCGGACGACCTCGTCCGCTCCGGGTGCGGGGCCGAGCACCGATCCCGCGATGGGGATCAACACGCGCTCCCGCCGAGCCATCGGGGGCGGAGTCATACGCGCCGCCAAGCGGGTGCCCAGTCGTTCACGGAGTCCGTCGATGATGGCATCGGCGTCCAACAGCCCGGTCTCGATCATCAGGCTGCGCCCGTCGGGATGGCGCTTGCCGTACACCTCGGGCCGGTTGGAGAGACTGTAGAGCGCATCCTTGACCAGCAGTTCGAGCGTCGGGTTCTTCTCCTCGATGACCACGATCTCGGTCAGTCCGCGGGCGAATCGACGGATCAGAGCGGGATCGAACGACACGGGCATCTGCATCTGCAACAAGGCGATGCCGGCGCCGGCGACCTCGGCATCGGTGGCGAAGCCGAGCCGCCGCAGCACGTCGCGCATCTGGTGGTAGGTGTATCCCGACGAAATCAGACCGATCCACGCGTCGGGCGGCGCGACGGTTGGGCGGTTGAGACGGTTCGCCTCCGCGTAACGGCGGATCAGTTCGGCGCGGACGATGCGAAAATCGCGTTCGAGTTCGAGCGTATGCGGGGCCAGGAGCATGGCGTTGGGGTGATGCACATAGTCGCGGCCGTCGGTGCTGCCGGGCGGTACGAGGTCGGGAATCACCGGCTCGACGCGTCCGAATTCCAAGTTCACAGTGGAGGTGCCGTCGGCGACGGCCGCGACGATCTTCATCGACGACCACGCGCCGGTGATCCGGGAGACGGCGACGGCGTGGACGCCCAGATCGAGCACCTCCTGTACGTTGCCGGGATACAGGATCGGCATGTGCAGGTCGACGAGCGTGGCGTCGGAACTGGACGGTAACGTGGAGCTCTTCGCCGCCGGGTCGTCACCCACCAACGCTATGGCGCCTCCATGACGCGAGGTCCCGGCGAACGCCGCGTGGCGCAGAGCGTCGCTGGCGCGATCCAGCCCCGGCGCCTTGCCGTACCAGATGCCCAGCACACCGTCGTAGCGGAAATCTGGCTGCTCGGCGGCCAGCTGGCTGCCCATGACGGCCGTGGCGCCCAGTTCCTCGTTCAGCGCGGGCCGGCACACGATGGGAAGGTGGCCCACCAGTCGCGCCGCCCGGGCGATCTCCTGGTCGAAACCTCCGAGGGGCGAGCCCTGATAGCCGGACACGAACGCCGCGGTGTGCAGCCCGCGATCGCGATCGAGGCGCAGCTGCTCCACGGGAATCCGCGCCAGCGCCTGCACGCCGCTCATGAACGCCCGGCCCTCGCGACGGAGGTAACGGTCAGTCAGCGCGTACGGCGCCGCGTCAGTCGTGCCGTCAGTCGCGCCGTCGGTCGTGGCGGCACCGCCGATGATGGCCATGCGTCAACGTCCCACCCGCGCCGACGCGAGTCAAGGGGGTCTGTTGGGTCGTGGTGGTACCGGCCCCGCGCCGAGCGGGTTCCAGCCATTTCAGCGACGGCGTACCGATCATCGAGGCGATACTCACGACCAACGCGCAGTGACCGTGAGAGCTGGCCGAACTCGTCACCAACAAGCGCGCCACCGTCCACCCTCAGGACCTGGCGAATGCCAAGAAGCTCGAGCAACCCGCCACCGCGCACGAGATCGGCTCGTTCCAGAGCGCGCATGGCGCGGTGAGGGGCACAGCACCGACCTTGCCGTCGGGGTCTCGCGAGGTGGTGGCGACGGCTCGAGGTCGCAGAGCGCCGTCGTGGTCCCCGCCCGAGGCCGTGTCGCTTGAACGCCCCGAACGCGCCGCCCCCTGGCGAACCCGATCAGCCTGCCCCAGCGTGATCACGCTCCTCACGTGCCTTGGCCGGCTGGCTCGATCCGAGGATGAGTTTTGTTCAGATGGTCTGCTTCAGTGTCGAAGCAATGGCACCAAAGGAGAATCCACGTGCGTCGCCGTCTACTCACAGTCGTTGCCTTCACTCTTGTTTGCCTGCTGACTCCTGCGTGTCTTTCGGCCCGCGCCGGCGCGCGGTGTGCCACGAAGCAGGCCGGACAGGACGCCACCCATGTGCTGGCGTGCAAGAACGGGCGATGGGTCCGGCTCATCTCCAAGGCGGATGGGCTGAAGCTGCTCGCCGAGGTCCGTGCTCGCAATCAGGCGACCACCATCCCGCCGCCCACTGCCCCGGCGGCGACCGCACCCGCACCGACGACGACCGCACCGACAACGACCGCACCCACACCGACGACGACCGCTCCACCACTGCCGGCATACGCCATCTCCGCCAGCTACCAACAAACATGCGCCGTCACCGTGGGCGTGGTCCGTTGTCTGGGGGCGAACGGGTTCGGTCAGTTGGGGAACAATTCGACTACCCCCTCGGACTCGTTCGTCTTGACGGGCCTCTCCGACGTCGTGGCGACGTCGGGAGGCGGGGCCTTTGGTTGCGCGCTGAAGTCCAACGGGACCGTGTGGTGCTGGGGTGCGGGCAACGGCGGTTACCTCGGCGATGGGCTGAACGCAGCGTCCCTCGTGCCGGTACAGGTGTCAGGAATCACCGACGCCACCCAGATCGCCTCCGGCTCCGCTGGCAGCTGTGCCCGCACGGCTAGCGGGCTCGTCCGGTGCTGGGGTGCTGCCAGCCTCCGGGGAGATGGCGGTTCCGGGGGTATGACTACGCCGGTTACGGTCAGCCTCTCAGGGGTGGCCAAGGTATCGGTCGGCGGGGCGCACGCGTGTGCCGTCAAGGCTGATGGCGCCGTGTGGTGCTGGGGTGCCAACGCCGAGGGACAATTGGGTATCGGGACGACGGGAGCGCCGACGTCGACGCCGGTGCAAGCGGTCGGGGTCACGACGGCCGTTGACGTCGCCGCTGGGGGATTCGATGGCGCGAGCTGCGCGGTGCTGGCCAGCGGGGCAGTGCAGTGCTGGGGTGACGACTCCCACCGTCAGCTGGGCGACGGGGACCTCTCCCCTGTTGACCGCCCGACCCCCACGATCGTTCCCGGCCTCAGCAACGCAACTCGCATCGCGATGGGCTTCTACACCACGTGCGCCATCCGGACGACCGGTGAGGTCGCTTGCTGGGGTTCGGGGGGGTTGCTGGGCGACGCGACGAACTTGCCGTCGAGTTCGCCGGTGGCAGTCTTCGCCGTGATCGGTGCCCTGACGATCTCTGGCCAGGGCACCCACATGTGCGCCTTGCAGACAGGAAACACCGCGGCGTGCTGGGGTGAGAACAATGTCGCCCAACTCGGTGGTGGTGGTTCGGCCACGGTCAACTACGCCGCTGCCGTGATCGGCATGCCGTAGTCGGGTGAGTTCAAGCACGCCAGGTCGTCGCCCGCCGTCGCAGATCTCCACGACCTGGCGGCGTGACAGCAGCGACCGACGACCTCGTTCCCACTGGACTCGTGGGAAGTTGATGCAAGCCGAAGTGGCTGGCCGACCACGACCGTGTCTATGGCAAGGAGGGCACCTGGTGGCGGGTGCCAACCGAGGCGCTCGACCATGCCACCACTTTCGCAATCGCCGACAATGAGCGCGACGACCCCGCGTAAGTGACCGACGGTGAGTGTCGACGTCAGACGTTCAGCGGCCACTTCTCTGCGTTCGGGGCATCGACTCCGAGGATCAAGGTTCCGTCTCGATCCTCTCGACCGACCTCGGTGAGTTCCTCACGGTGAAGCAGCGCCGCGTGGTCGGCCCGCTCACGTGGACCGAGCCTCTTCTCGACGGTGCCACGAGGTTCCTCGCCGGACAGACGACGGCCAGTACCAAGGTCACGATGATCGGGCCGGCGAGCCTTGCGCCGCGCCTCATCGACGAGTTTTCCAGCGATCAGGCGGCGCTCGCCGATGTCCCCAACGCCGGATGTTTTCAGCACCCCCAGCGGGATTCGAACCCGTGCCGCCACCTTGAGAAATCGTCCGAAGTCGTCCGGCCAGTCCCTCGAGAGCGCTCCCGCCCGTCCGGTCAGGGGTAACCGTCCGTCCCGTCCGGCCAGACCCGCTGCGTCACGGCCAGGGGATGACCAAAGGGATTACCAAATCGCTCGCCGTCAAGCACGCTGCGACCAGACGAGATGCTCTCCCTGTAGGCATGTCCATTACCTCTCACCCCGATGAGCCTGCGGAACTCACGGTGCCACCTCCGGACGAAGCGCTCGCGCAAGCGCACCCTGCGCCGAGCGCCGAGGACCTGGAGATCGACGGCCTCACGGATCAGGAGTGGGGGGACTTCGAGCGAGCACTCTCCGAACGGTGACCGAGGGGACGACCCGTGCCGTCGTCGTCGACACCATGGTCGTGTCGGCGCTGATCAACGCAGCACGCCAGCCGAAGCTCGCTGCCGAATACTCCCGGTTGATCGAAGGTCGGCCGGTCGTTGTCTCCTTCGCCACGATCGCCGAACTTCGGTACGGCGCCATGAAAGCTGGCTGGGGCGACCTGCGGAGACGAGCCCTGGAGCGCGACCTCGCCGGGTTCGTCATCGTCCAGCCCGACGACCGCCTGATCACGGTCTGCGCTGAGCTGCGCGCAACTTGCGAGGCGACAGCGCACCTCCTCGGACAGAAGATTCACGAGGCCGACCGCTGGGTCGCCTCCACCGCCATCCGGCTCCGGGCTGAACTCAATCTCCGATGACCGAGTATTCGACGACGTCGCATCGTTGATCCTCCGCTCTCGCGACCAACGCCGTGTCAGGCAGCGATTGCGATGTTCGCAGCGTGCCCCGAACCGGCGTTCGGAGACACGTGCAACGTGACGAGACGGAGTACTCGCCCTCGGAGGGGCCGGCCGTAAGGACAAGCATGAGTGACGTGGACCACGCCCACATCTGGGACGAGGAAGCCGCCCGCCGATACGACAGCCCGGGTGTCGGCATGTTCACGCCGGAGCATCTCGGGCCCGACGGTCGAACGGCTCCGTTGGCTCGCCAACGGTGATGACGCTCAGGTGAATCTCCCCAGAGTCGCTCGGCAGGTTTCAACGATCGTGGCTACACGAGTGCCATGCGAAGGGTATCGAAGAGGTGCTGGGGCCGTCGGCCATTGGAGGGTCTTGCGGGGTCGCCGGAGTCAAGCTCTGTCAGCCGATGATCAACCAGCTTCGAACGAAGGTCTGCGACGAGCAGATCCCGGTCGTGACGAGCAGATCCCGGTCGTGCTGGAGGCCATGACCTGCGCGCAGGTGGGCGGCGAGGTCAAGCTCGCGTACCGGTTCACGTAGTGCTCCGTCGTGGGCGGTGCGATTCTGTGCTCGGGTTCGGGAGAACTTTCGGGACGTCGACCTCGACGGATCCGCGCGTTGCGGGTACATGTCAATAGTCAACGGACGCTGACGACGACTCGGCGGTTGGCGGCTCGGCCTGTGGGGGTGGCGTTCGAGGCCGCTGGGTCGGTGTAGCTGTACCCGGCGTAGGTCGTGGTCACGTTGAGTCGTGCCATACCAGCGTGGAGAAACGTTGCGGCAGCGGCTGCTCGGCGGACGGATAGACGACGGTTGTGGCTGTAGCTCGCGCGGCGGTCGGTGTACCCATTGAGTCGGACCTCGGTGAATCCGGCGATGGCCATCAGCCAAGAGAACCGGGTGAGAGCTTGGCGGGACCGGGGCGTGAGTCGGCTCGAATCAGTGTCGAAGTACAGGGTGAGCACCGGGATCGGGAAAAACGGCCGGTAGGAGATGGTCGTGGTCGCCAGGACCATACCTCCCGAATCAAGCGCGGCGACGGTGACGCGAGAGTTTGGGCCAACGAGCATCCCGACATCGCACGAGGTGGTCGGCGTCGTGCAGACAACAACCCCATTCACGCTTGCGCGATAAGCGGTTGCGCCAGAAGTGGGTTGCCATCTCAGTACGGTCGCGGTGGGCGAACTCGGCGTGAACGTGGACGGCCCGACCGGGGCTGGCGGCGAGCCGGCCGGCGGTGTCGCCGGCGGTGTCGCCGGCGGTGTCGCCGGCGGTGTCGCTGGCGGGACCGCCGTGGTGTCGAAGCGGTTGTCGCGATAGTCGAGGTCCTGGCCCCGAGGCGCAGCATCCGAACCGTTGGCGGCCGTATCGCCGTCCACGTCAGCGAGTTGGAAGGCCGAGCCGTTGTGAGCGAGGCCATTCACGTCGGCGAACGAGTCAGCCGACTCGGCGGCCGCATCGAGACCATTGGCGCCCATTGCACCGTCGGCCCGTCCGTTCGCGTCGGCGTCGACCAGCCCGAGACCTGCCTCCGCTACATCGTTCACGGTATCGGCGTCGGAATCGAGATCGACCACGTCGGCGGTGCCGTCACCGTCGGTGTCGACCGGCCGGAGGCCCTCACCTGCACCGGGGGTCGATTCGTAGCTGTCATCGAGACCGTTGCCGTCGCTGTCCGTGCCCGACGGAGCGGCGTACGCCGCTGTCGTCCGGGCCTCGACGTTGTCGGGGATGCCGTCATTGTCGGAATCGAGGTCACGACTGTTGTCGAGCCCGT
>Ga0105046_10013225_pt1 | contig 12786 bp, 10 predicted proteins | sample MAT03_FD_78385 | JGI IMG/M metagenome (GOLD analysis project Ga0105046, IMG submission 78385) | Freshwater microbial communities from Lake Fryxell liftoff mats and glacier meltwater in Antarctica - MAT-03 (megahit assembly) | ecosystem: Environmental > Aquatic > Freshwater > Ice > Liftoff... | reverse complement strand
GGAGGGCGGCCGACGCCGACGGGGCATCAGCCGGGACACCGTCCGCTCGGACACGGCGAGACCCAGCTTGGCCAGCTCTCCGTGGATGCGTGGCGCCCCCCACAACGGGTTGGCCTCGGCCATTTCGCGGATGAGGCGCCGCAGCTCGTGGTTCACACGGGGGCGGCCGCCGATCGGGCGCGACCGCCAGGTCCAGTACCAGGCAAAGCTGCGGCGATGCCACGCGACGACCGTCGCGGGCCGGACGATCACCAACGCCGATCGCCAGTCCGTCCACGCGCGCCGCAGTCCGACCCAGAACAGCCGGTCGGCCCATCGGGTCGCAGGCCTGGGTCGAGCGCGCCGGTACATGGCCAACTGCTGCCGGAGCGCGAGATTCTCGAGCGCGAGTGCTCGGTGCCCGCTCGCGAGGACGGTCAGCAGGCGGAGGACGCGAAGCAGGCGGGCGAGCATGACCCAGGGTAGCGCCCTCGGCTCGCCTGGAATCACGCAGGTTTTGGGGGAGTTCGAGGTTTTGGCGAACGACAGCCTACGCACGTGTACGAGTGCACGTCTTGCGGCAAGAAGTTCAGGAGAAAGACGAGGGACTCGAGCCTTCGAGAGCACAAGACGCCGGATGGCTGGGCGTGTCGAGGTCGGCGAGCGCTGTACCTCACTACCGAGTACTGACAGGCTCAGCTGTATGGCGAAGCGAGACGGCAACGATTTCACTCCCCAAACGAAGCAACACCTGGCGCGTAGTGTCAACTACATGTGCTCCAAGTGCGGGTGCCCTACGAGTGGTCCGAAGAGGGGCGCGTCTGCATCGATAACGATCGGGAAGGCCGCACACATCTCGGCGGCGGCGCCGGGTGGCCCAGCTTCGATCCGTCGCTGACGTCCGAGCAGCGGCGCCACTACGACAATGGGATCTGGATGTGCAGCAACCACGCGTCCCTCATCGACGAGGACTGGCGCTCTTACTCGGCAGAACAGCTTCGGGCGATGAAGCACCAGGCCGAGGAGCGCGCAGCTGACGCACTTCGAAGAAACGGCTCGATAGAAGGTGGGGGGCCTCAAGGCGTGGTGCTGCAGTGGCGACCGCTCGCTGTGGGAGAAACGCGACCTGGCTATTCGGGCTTGCATCATGTAGCGTTCGACCTCCGGCAGCCGGGCAAACAACGAGCGCGGGCAGTCATTGAGGTCGAGGGACCGACCGGAAGTGACGCAGTGCGGGCGTGGATCTCCAATGGTGCGGAAGTCGGCCACGAGCACCGTGGACTGCGGAAGGGCGACCCTTGCCTGATTCCGGTCTTCTCTGAGCTCTTCGAAGCGACTGCGTTCTGGCTCGACATGCAGATCGACTCGGCCAAGCCCGTGTCAGCTGTCCAGCCAGGAACTTACATCGTAGACGAGGCCTTCTTGACGGGGCTCCACCGCGCGCCGCTGGCGCCGGGGCGCTATCGTGTTCGAGTGAAGCTGCTTCTCGGCGATAGCGCGCACGTCGAAGAGAGCTGCAGCTCGTGGACGGAGTTGGCCGTTGCAGGCAAGTCCGCCGGCGGTCGATTGGATTCGGCACCGCCTGAAGATCGAAGCCGTGCGCGCCTGGCCGTGGCTCTTCGAGAGTTGCGGCGCGAAGTTATCCACGAAATGTTGACGCTCGTTGAAAATTGACCATCTGTGCTCGGTGCACCTTGACCAGGGCGGCGCGGCGTTCCGTAACCCCTCACGCGCCACGCGCCTGGGATGATCGGAGGCGCCCTGGTCTCTGCCCGTTGAACAGGACCGCATTCTTATGGTCAGAATTCGCCGAGCGGCAACAGCTGAGCTGTCTCGGGTGGGATCCACCCGCGCGGTGGGCCACGCCCGTCGAGCCAGATCGTCGCCAATATGCTCCGTGGCCGTTGCCTCCGGCCTGCGGGCAGACGTGGACCGACACGGGGCGGGGCGGCAACTCTACGCTACGCCGTTGATCGCCATTTGGGGCGCACGCTCCGCGGTACGACCTGCGCTCGGGCCAATGAGTCACCGCCATCGCGCAATCGACCTCGCGGGCTATGCACGCGCGGTCTTCACAGTTCTTAACACTCCGCCATGTCTCGCCTTCACACGTCCTCCGTCACATGGACTAGTGGTTGCGGCACCCGCCGGACCCAAGGAGGTCGGAAATGTTCGGAGTCTTACTTGCCGTCGTGTGCGCGTTTGCGCTCTTCCGTTTGTGGCGGCGTCCCTACAGGGGCGGCCCGCCACACGGACAGGGCGGTTGCGGGGGTGGCTGGGGTCACGGGTTTCGCGGGGACGCCTTTCGCGATCGTGCCTGGTCTCGCCAGGTGATACGCGAGGTGGACGCAACGCCGTTGCAGGAGCGCGCGATTCACGACGCACACGCGGAGGTCGTCGAGGCCGCTCGACGTCGACAGCGGGCGTGGGGGCTGTCCAATACCGTCGCCGAGGCACTGGAATCCGACACCTTCGATCGGGACGTCGTGTCGGCGCGACTGAACCGTGATGAGACGGACCCGTTTCGCGCGGCCGTGATGTCCGCAATTGAGCGCTTGCACGCCGCGCTCGACCCGGCCCAGCGCCGAGCCGTTGCGAGTCGGGTTCGTGGGTCGTGGCCCATCAACGGCTGATATCGATGTCATCGACAACGAGGAGCGCATCATGCGTATGGCACTAACTGTAGTTCTGGCATTCGGCCTCATCGCTGGCCTCGGTGCGGCGATTCGCGGGCCGCACCGCCGTCCCTTCGCCCACGGCTCCTACGGACATGGTCCGTGTGGGCCGAACCAACCAGCCGTGGCCGCGCCGTTGGTTCCACCAAGCGTGCCCGCGCCCGCGCCGGTCCGGTAGCATAGGGCATGGCGGTGGCTGCCCTTCTCGTGGATGACGACGCCCGGCTGCCCGAGCTGATCCGCAGCTTCATGCAGCCTCAGGGCGTCGTCGTTACGACAGCCACGAGTGGGGCGGCGGCGCTGGACGCGCTCGACCGGCTGACGTTCGACGTGGTGCTGCTCGACGTAATGATGCCGGGTATGGACGGCCTCGAGGTGCTACGTCGCATTCGCGCCAAGTCCAACGTGCCGGTCCTGATGCTGACGGCTCGCGGCGACGAAACGGACCGGATTGTCGGCCTGGAGCTGGGCGCGGACGACTACCTGCCCAAGCCCTTCAGTCCCCGCGAACTGCTCGCCCGGATTCGCGCCCTCGTGCGTCGAGCGCAACCCGCATCGGGGGCTGACCGGCTCGAATCACACGGCATCCGCGTGGACATCTCGTCGCGCGAGGCGTCGCGAGCGGGCGTGGCCGTGCCGCTCACCGCCCTTGAATTCGATGTGCTGGTGGCCCTGATGCGGCGCCGAGGCCGCGTGATTCCGCGGGCGATGCTGCTTCGCGAGGCCGGACGCGGCGACACGGCCGTGAGCGAGCGCACCGTGGACGTGCACGTGGCGCGCCTGCGGCAGAAGCTTGGTGACGACCCGCCGCAGGTGATCAAGACCGTTCGTGGCGTGGGCTACGTGTTCGCCTCGGGAGAGTAATGCCACCCTGTCCACCCCCCCACCGGCGCCCGAACATCCCCCCGTGGCGGCGGCATCGGCCACCGTTCGGGCTCCACCGGCAGATCTATTGGTCACTCGTGGGTGCGATGGTCGTGGCGAGCGGGTTCACGCTCCTCGTGTCCCTGGTGTGGACGCGGGGCGTGGTGCCCTCTGGCTGGATGGGCGTGGGGTTCGTGGGCATGGTCCTCGGTATGCTGTGGCTGGCCTCCGGCCGGCTCGCGTACCGGCTCGTGCGCCCACTCAACACGCTGGTCGACGTCGTGCAGCGCTTCGGTGACGGGGACCTGACCGCGCGCGCGCGTGTCACGCCGCGCGCCCGCGACGAAGTCGCCCGCGTGGCGCACGCCATCGATCAGATGGCGGATCGGATCGAACGTCAGGTGCGCGAGGAGCGTCAGCTGCTCGCCGTGGTGTCCCATGAGCTTCGCACCCCGCTGGCACGGATTCGCGTGCTGACCGAGCTCGTTCGTGACGGGCAACTCACGGCGCTGGGTGACATCGACCGCGAGGTCGAGGAAGTCGACGATCTCGTCTCGAAGGTGCTCGCCCGATCGCGGCTGGCGTTCGGGGCCATCGCGCCGAGGCTCGTGCACATGTTGGACGCCGTGGCCGAGGCCCTCGAGCGTCAGGGTCTGTCCCGGAGCGTGCTCGACGCGCGCGACGCCGTGGCGGATGGGGTCATGGCTGACCCCACGTTGCTGCACAGGGCGATCGCGAATCTCCTCGACAATGCCCAGAAGCACGGGGGCGGCGTCGTCGGTGTGTCGGTGCGTTCGTCGGACACCGGCGTTGCCGTCGAGGTGAGCGACGCTGGCCGCGGATTCCCGTCTGGGGATCCATCGACGCGCTTCAGCGCCTTCGGGCCCGACGAATCTGGCACCCGCGGTGCAGGCCTCGGCCTCGGCCTCCACCTGGTGGAGCAGATCGTGACGGCGCATCACGGGCGCGCGTGGGCCGAGAACCGAGCCGGCGGCGGCGCTCACGTCGGTTTCGAACTGCCCCACGCCCCGAACACGGGCCCCTGACCGTGCGGCGACGCTCCGTGGACCGCGCCTTTCAGGTTCGGCTCGGTCGTCGTGCCGACCCGGGCACGACGCCCTCATCGTCGAGCGCGTTGAGCCGAGCCTCCAGCCTCCGCAGTACGTCGGTCGCCGCCGCGATCTCGTCGTGCGCCACGCCGCGCGCCAGGGCGTTGACCCACGGTACCTGACGGGCGGTCACGGCCTCGAAGGCTGTTCGTCCGCTCGCGGTGATGACCACCAAGGCCGCGCGTTTGTGGTGCGGATTGTCCCGATACGACAGCAGACCGTCGGCGACGAGGTGGTCGGCGATGCGCTGCACCGCCTGGCGGGTCAATCCCATGTCGCGCGCGACGTGCGCCACCGGCGCCGGATGGGTCGCGCGCGCCACCGAGCTCAGCACCTGCCAGCGGGCCGACGTCAGGCCAGCGGGGCTCGTGAGCCGGTCGCCCGCGGCGAGGAGCGCGCCGTGCAGGCGAAATGTCTCGAGGATGAGCTCGGTCATGGCAGAGCCGCCTGGGGTGTGGCCGGAGTAGAAACGTTTGGACAGAAAAGTCATATTGACCACATGTTGTCTATACGGTAGTGTGCTGACAATTGTAGCAGAACACATCGTTCACGCCGCTGGGCCTCAGAGGCGCACAAGGAGAAACGTCATGCAGCGACTCAATCCCGACGACACGGCCGTGATCCTGATCGACCATCAGGTCGGCACCAATACGTGGGCCAGTTCAACGCCGCTGCCGTTGTTGCAGCGGAATGTGGTCATCCCGGCGAAATTGGCCCAGGGGGCGAGGATGTCGGTGGTGCTCACATCAAGTCAGGAAACCAACGTCGATGTCCAGGGTCCACTGATGCCTGAGCTGCAGGCGAGCCTTCCCGACGCCTTCGCGGCCCGCATCGAACGACAGGGCGTCGTGAACGCCTGGGATGACAAGAACTTCGCCAATGCGTACCGCACGACCGGCAGGCGCAATTTCGTGATGGCCGCTGTAACTACCGATGTGTGCATGGTGTCGCCAGCCATCAGTGCGCTGCAAGAGGGCTTTCACGTGCAGGTGGTGTGCGATGCCTGCGGGTCGTCGAATCAGATCGCCGAAGAGATGTCGTGGCGACGGATGGTGCGCCGGCGTTCGCCTGACCAGCGCCAACGCCATCGTCGCGGAACTGGTCAAGAACTGGGCGAGTCCGGCCGGGGCGGTGGCGTTCCCGCTGCTGGCGTAGAAAGGAGATTCGGCAATGAGTAGTCCCTTTCACGCCTTCAAGAGCGACACCACGACGGCACCGGCCTACTGGTTTCTCGACTGCCTCTGGATTGTTCACGCCACCGGCGCACAGACGGGTGGTGAGTACTCCGCGATCGAGCAACTCATGCCCGAGGGCTCCGGCCCGCCGCCGCATGTTCATCCCATCGAAGAGGTCTTTTACGTCACTGAAGGCGAAATGACCGTGCATGTGGGTGACGACGTCATCATCCTCGGTCCTGGGAGCATCGGCCATGTGCCGCGCAACACGGTGCATTGGTTTAAAACCACCAAGGGCCCGTGCCGCGTACTGAACTTCTACATGCCCGCGGGCTTTGAGCAGGTCCTGATGGGCTGTGCCCAACCGGCCGAGGCTCGTACGCTGCCACCCCAAGGCTACGACCGAGCCAGCCACGAGCAAATGCTGCAGTTCCTTAACAACTACTGGAGCTGTCAGCCCAATGCGTCTTGGGCAATACAAACATGAACAACAGCGTGACACCACTCGCACCCATGCGCGCGCAGAGTGGTTCCACGTGTAGGTAGTCTGCGATGCCTGTGGTTCTCGCACCCGATTGCCGAGGAAATGGCCTGGCGGCGGAGGAAACGTGCGGGGGTCAGCCTGACCAGCCCCACCGCCATCGTGGCTGAGCTCGTGATGAACTGGGCGACCCCGGCCGGGTCGATGGCGTTCCCGCCGCTGACGTCGAGCCGCCGTATGCGTAGAAGACAGGAGGACCCATGAAGGCCGTCAGAATGCATGAGTTCGGGGGACCGGAGGTCCTCCGTGTTGAGGACGTAGCGCGACCCGACGTCGGCCCGCGCGACGTCCTGATTCGCGTGATTGCCGCATCGTTCAATCCGATCGACGCCAAGGTCCGCGACGGTTCAATGAAGCAAGCCATCGCCCGCCCACTCCCAATCGTGCTCGGGTGGGATGCGGCAGGTGTCGTCGACGAGTTGGGCGCGGACGTGACCGGATTCGCCCGCGGCGATGCCGTGTTTACCTACCCCGAGTTTCGTCGGGGCGGCACCTACGCCGAGTTCGTGGCCGTCGATCACAGCCAGGTGGCGAAGAAGCCACACACGGTGTCGTTCGCGCACGCGGCCGCGCTCCCGATGACGGCGCAGGCTGCCTGGATGGCGATCGTCACAACGGCGGCGGTGTCGCACGGCCAGCGCGTGCTCATCCACGGCGGCGCCGGGGGGCTGGGATCGATCGCCGTGCAGCTGGCGCATGCGCGTGGAGCGGAGGTCATCGCGACGGCGTCGGCCGCGGACCTGCAGCTCGTGACGGGGCTGGGTGCCGACCACGTGATCGACTACCGAACGACGCGCTTCCAGGACGTCGTGCGCGACGCCGATGTCGTGCTCGACACCCTGGGCGGGCAGACACAGGACGACTCATGGGCGGTACTCAAGCCCGGCGGAATCCTCGTGGCGACGGCGCAGCCGCCGTCCGCGGAGCAGGCTCTCGCGGCGGGCGTCCGGGCGCAGTTCATCTTCACGCCCCCGAGCGGCGCCGTCCTCGCGCAGATCGCCGCCCTCGTGGATGCCGGTACACTGCGTCCCGTGATCGGGCTCGAGCTCGACCTGGCGCATGCGGCAGCAGCGCATGCCCCCGCAGGCCGTAAGGCGGGGAAAACGGTGCTGCACGTCGCGCGACCGTGAGGTTCGCCGGTGACGTGCCACACGCGTCTAGTAACACCGCTGGAGAACATTGGCGTCAACGCTCCGTATCCATGGCAGAGTGACACACCCCGCTTCCAGACAGGAGAGCATCCATGCTGCAACTGCGCCCGCTCGTCACCCACGTGCCCATCTTCCAACAGCTCGCGACCGAGGCTTCAATCTGAAGCGTCGGCCGTTGGCAGAGAACGAGTCGTCGCGAAGAGGCGACCTTTAGGTTCCAGCACTCGTCACTGACTGACCGCGACAAGCGGAGGGCCCGTACGGGTCGTCCACCGACTCTGTATGGTTCCGGCGAGCAGGTGCGTTCGATCAGGAAGGGGAGTCGAGTTGCACTGTCCCTGTTTTGTACCTGATACTCAGGTTTCTAGAGGATCTGGCGGTTTCTGGCGGTTCCGATCCGGCCTAAACCGTTGAGGGGCGCGGGTTCGTCGGGAACGAATCCCACCCTCTCCGCCAAATCACGATCCTTTAGAATTAATAACTTAGCAAGGCATAGCGGGTTCCGACGTTCGACCAGGTGCAACGCCGGAGACGTCAACCCTCGAATTCCTCTCGGCGATCAGCAAGAAACAGGCCTGATTTCAGGCTCGCGGATCGCTGAACAGGCCACGTGGGTGCACCTAGCCAACCACGCGGCCTGCACCTGCGGAATCTCAACGTCCACTGGCAAACCACGACTGAATCGACTGAACGAATCTGTCGACCGGAACGGGTAAAGCCGACCCGGCGTCCGATAATCTGTGCGTGACAGGGAAGTCGTCTGCGTGATCAGCTAGAAGGTGACCGCCCCTGCGCCACGCGCTTACCGCTCTACCTCTGACCGAAGTCGATGGAGGCGGCGAACATCAGGGGCGTGAAGCCGATGCGCGCAGATTCTTGCGACAGTCCGGGGTCACGCCTAGTGACATTCTTCGGGGAAGACGTCGATATCTCTCGGTTCGTCGGGGATGAGCCGCATCCTGTCCGGCAACAACAACTCTTTCCAAGGCAATAACGTACAGCCTACCAATGGCAGATCTGCCTCAGCGAGGGTGGTTGTCGCCGCCGCAACCGCAATCATGCCTCGCGACAGAGACGCCCGCCGATGTGATGACAACCGTCACGCGGGAGCCCTCAGATTCTCGACTGTGAACTCGACGTGGCCGCGATCGGGCGGGAAGTTGCCGCTGTCATGGTCGAACGTGATGGTCCGCTTGCCGCCGGCGGCGATGGTGACCGCAGCGCCTATCTTCGACGTGACGATCTCCTCTCCAGTCGGACCCCGGAACTGGTCGTAGTAATGCTCGCAGAGCGCCGACGTGGGAGTCACGACGATCGATAGATCGTCCTTGAGCTCGACTTCGAGGTCCACGCGCACGTTGAAGCGCTGCGCGAAGTCGCTCACCCAGTGCGTCGTCCAAATCTGAAACGACGCGCCAGGCGGCGGCGTCCCCCAATCCGACGGTGCCTTGATCATCGTCGCCTGGTCGTTGATGCCGGTGTGCGCCCAGTCGTCGCTGCCGATGACGACCTTGCGGACGAGATCGATCTTTCCGAGGCAGCGCACGAGCCGGCGCCATTCGGGCGGGTCTTCCAGTGCGATGTCGATCGGGCCGGCTTGGTCGCCCGGCACGACGTCGACGACGCGGCGTCCTGTCAGCATCTCCGCGGTCGACGGCCAATAGGCGCTCGCCACCACCTCATACCGGCCGGCGCTGAGTTCGAGCTGATACCGCACTTGCTGATGGGCGTTGCTGCTGGTCATCGTCGTGTCGCAGCTGTAGCGCACCTCGGCGCCCGCGATCGGTTCGCCCCGGTAGGTCACGGTGCCGAACACCAACGCCGGTCCCTTCGAGCGAGCGAGGCGATGCACGCGTCGCGGCTCGAAACGCCCCGTGGTCAGCAACAGCTTCTGCGAGATGCCGTAGAGGCCGTGCCACTGACGAGCGGTCGGACTTTCCGGGGCGTCCCAGAACTCCTTGATGTCGTCGGGAGACACCGCGAGGCCTTCGCCGGGAGACTCCCACAAGCGGTCGTCGGTTTCATCGGCGCGGTCCTGCGCAAAGGTATTGCACATTTGCGTGGCCACGTCGTCAGGCATGTCCTCGAAGAGCAGCTTCAGCTTGGTGATGTTGCCCGGGGTGATGCCCAGCAGGGCCACCGCGGCCCCGATGGGACCGGCCAATAGCGTGAGGATGCCCGTCAGCCCGATCGTCCCGAGCGTGATGGCGAGGCGGTTGTCGTGTTCGGCTTGCTGGAGGCCGAGATAGACCTCTTTGCGGACCTTGGCCGACACCAGAGCGTGGAGAGACTTGGCGGCGGCCTCTCGCTCGTCGGCAAGGTAGCGATAGAGCCCATCTACGGTCGGCGAGGCGAGCAGTTCCTCAGCGTGCTCCGTGACCCGGCCCTCGACCTCGATGCGCGGCAGTTGGGCGTTCGCTAACTGGATCGCGGTCCACACGTAGCTCGAACAGACCATAGGGCGCGTGCCTTCGGCCCACGTGCCGGCCGACCCGAGCATCCCTGGATCCAGCGAAATCCGAGCGTCGGTGTAGGAGTAGAAGCGGTAGTGACCCTTGATCTGCTCGGCCGCGTCCGCCACGCGATGCAGCATCGGGCGAATGCGCGGATCGGCGGCTTCGAGCGCCGGGTCCGGCTTCACCACGACGGCCTCGATCAGCAGACCCGTGTCGATCCGATAGGCCGGCAGCCGTGGAAGGTTGGTGATCCCGATCGGCACATCCGCGGGAAACTCCGGATCGGCGAAGCGCTGCTGCCCGAACCATCTCTCCCTCTCCTCGACGGTCGCGGTTGCAGCCGGCGGCGGCAGCGCCACCGCGGCGGGGTTGAGCAGGAAGAAGTCGCCCTGGCTGTTGTAGGCGCGGTTCGTGACCGGATCGATCGTGTTGAACCCGGTGAAGAACGCGTCCTCGACCGATTGCGTGATCGTGCCCGGCCAGCCGTAGGTGAGCGCATCCGGGCGAAAGCCGTCGACGGGAGCGCGATCGCCGAAGAACTCACCGGTCATGAACCGTCCGGGGTCGCGCCGATTCAGACGCGCGTGTGCCATCGTGGCGTGGCGGACGAGATCGTAGTCCCGCACCATGATGCCCATGTGGTCGAAGCGCTGCTTTGGCTCCAGTTGCTCCAGCAACGTGCCGATCAGGCCGGTGCCGTCTCCCGGCGTGAGCACCACATCACCGCGACGCGCGTTCTGGACCATCGCCGGCGCCCACCGCCAGATCTCTTCATCCGTGGTGGCGCACAGCAGACGGGGATCGACGGGGCAGTTGCGTTCGTCGCATTCCTCGCCCAGACGAGCGCGCAGCTCCGTCGGCAAATCGAAGGTCGTGACGTATGGCGCGACCCACAGTTCGTCGACGTCGTCGCGCCACGCCGTCCATGCCCGGGCGCCGTCGAAAGCCAGACTCAGCAGATGCGCGCGATGCTGAAAGGGTTCCTCACCGCCAACAGCCGCCAAGGCTGTTAGGGCAGTGCGACCCTGATGACGGCCGAGGCCGCTTGCCGGTGGCTCCTGGATGGCCACGTGGACGCCGGGGCGATTGTGGTAGTTGGTGGCGCAAACGGCCACGCTGCGCGACTGAAACGGCGTGGTCGTGGCGAAGCTGCGGCCCAGGGTCGCCGGGTCATTGGGGTCGATCGCGACAATCGTGAACGATCCCGGTCCACCCTGCCGGGATCCGAACCCCAGAATCAGATCACCGGTGCTCGGCTCGAACGCGAGGCCGGGCGCCGGCGCCACGGCAAAGGGCATCGTCGTGTCGTCGAACGACGCACCGCCATCGCTAGTCTGCAGCAAATGTGCGCGGCCACCGGCGTTCTCGGCCCACAGAATCGCCAGGCCCTGCGCATGACCAGCCAAGCCCGCGATGCCGACGAACCCATTCGCGATGGGCAGCAGGGTGGGTGGTGCGAACGAGAGTCCATCGGGCGTGGAGGTCAGGTGATAGCCGGCGCCGTCATTCCCGAACAACGCGTAAAGCCGGTCTTGCCACACCGCCATAGACACCGTGTCGCCCGCGGCGAGGCCAGTGGCTCGTCGCATAGTCACCGCAGGATCGTGACGGACGTTCATCGATCGCAGGACGAGCGTCCCGTCGAGGGCGCCGTACGCCAGCCAGAGCTCGTCGTGGAACCAGGCGCTGGCCGGGCCGGCGATGATTCGCTCGCCCACCTTCCGTGCATCGGTCAACATAGCAGCCTCCAATCACCAACGTCCAACGTGTTCCTGCACCCGCGCGGGGAGGGCATCGCGGAGCACGTCCGCGCCGTGTAGCAGACCATAGCGGACCCCTCTGAACGGTGCCGAGGCGTAGCAAGGCGCACAGGTGCTCGCCTTCAGTCTGAGTGACGGCGATGGCGAGAAGCAATGCTAGACCGGGCTGCTGTCCATCGCCAAAACCTCGTGTCGGTCGTCGACGAGTGTGGGACACGCGTCGAGATGGGCGCTGCGTAGTCCGCAGTGGGCGACGGGGTAGACCTTCTGAGGTTGCGTCGGGAGTGGCAGTGAAGGGGCTCGGCGTTCTGGCGTACGCCGGGGCGCACGGAACCACCCCGGGGAAGCGCGTGGTGTGCCAGCGATGCGGGTGTCGGCGCTCAGGCCGCGCGGCGTTCGTAGCGATGATGCAACCCGCCGACCGCGGGCAGGGCCACGACACGTCCCGTCTCGACTGCTGCTACGGCTCGCGGCTCGGGCGCATCTTTCGCCAGCGCCAGGTGCGTACGCGACCGGTGGTAGTAGTCGACATAGGCGCTGAGGAGGCGTCGCAGATGTCGCTCGTTGAGCAGGATCACGTGGTCGAGACACTCGCGGCGTATCGAGCCGATCAGGCGTTCCACGTGTGGATTCTGCCACGGTGACCGCGGCGCGGTCCGAACATCCGTCAGGCCAATGGCCGCGACCGAGCGGCGGAAGGCCTCATCGAAGATCGCGTCGCGATCGTGCAGGAGAAAGCGAGGCGTCACCTCCCACGGAAAGGCCTCGCGCAGTTGCTGGCGCGTCCACGCCGATGTCGGGTGCGGCGTGACGTTGACGTGCAGGATGCGCCGGCGCTCGTGGGCGAGCACGACGAGGACGAACAGCACGCGACCGGTGAGGGTCGGCACGGTGAAGAAGTCGAGCGCGACGAGCGCGCTGGCGTGATTCTGCAGGAAGGTGCGCCATGTCTGGGAGGGCGGCCGACGCCGACGGGGCATCAGCCGGGACACCGTCCGCTCGGACACGGCGAGACCCAGCTTGGCCAGCTCTCCGTGGATGCGTGGCGCCCCCCACAACGGGTTGGCCTCGGCCAT
>Ga0105046_10013224_pt1 | contig 12786 bp, 10 predicted proteins | sample MAT03_FD_78385 | JGI IMG/M metagenome (GOLD analysis project Ga0105046, IMG submission 78385) | Freshwater microbial communities from Lake Fryxell liftoff mats and glacier meltwater in Antarctica - MAT-03 (megahit assembly) | ecosystem: Environmental > Aquatic > Freshwater > Ice > Liftoff... | reverse complement strand
TTCAACCGATGTTAATTCCAAAGAGCGGGCTCATTGCCTGCTCTTTTTCTTGCGCGCTCGTGGATTTAAAGCTATCTCTTAAAAAGGGTCAGCGCGGGCGACCACGGCGTGATGACGCAGCAATCCCCTTCATCAGATGAATAAAATAATTTTCATCATGCGGTTCGCCCAGTTCGGGCTCGCCTTTTCCACCCTCGTTCCCGCGCTTTAAATACTTCGAGAGGGATTCGACGGAACTGAACTGGCTTGCCCAAGACATTTGGCACTTTTCGTGCCAGATCGTAGAATGAAATGTTCGACGGGCCCTAGCTGAGGCGTCTCCTTCAGGCCGCTCTAGGAAGAGGCCAGAGGCAATCTGACTGAGGCGGAGAATGCTCCAAGGCCAACCCTTCAGAGATCTAAACGGACCATTGCCGGGCATCCTCGTAACGTCTCTCCGCGGGCCCCCAACCCCCAGGGGACCGCCAACTACACCGTCGCGCTCGTCAATGTAAGCAGGCGTCGCTGTGGGTGCGGAAGAGTGTTCCGAAGGATAAGCGATGCGAGCCGCGGCATTTGAAGCACGGTGGGGTGGAATCCGCAACGACCGGAACCTTGGCTTCTGCTTCGTAACTTTTCAGCGCTCTCCTACAGTAACACATTGTAAGTTCACCAGCGGATCGGGCCGATGCGCTTCAACGTTGGTGATCACTCGTAGTTTAACGCCTTGCGTTACGTCATTGCTCATGCCGAGTTACCATCGCGCATCATGCACTCTCGCGCCCGAGTTTGCTTTTGTTGGAGCTCGATGAGTTGTTACAATCATTGAACATACCTTACGTTGACAAAGCACCCCTTAAGGTGTGCCCCGTACGGAAGAGTTAACATCGGTTGCGAAGTATGCGCCGCTTGACGCATACTTACGCCTTTACCGCTTCTACAAACTGCCCCTTGTCCAGATTAATAACCCGCGATGCGGCTTCGGCGCTGTGCGGGTCGTGGGTCACCATGATGATGGTCTTCCCAAACTCTCGGTTCAGGCGCTGGAGCAGTTGCAGCACTTCCTTTGCGCTGGCTGCATCAAGGTTGCCGGTGGGCTCATCGGCCAGAATTATGTCAGGATCGGTTACGATTGCCCGGGCGATTGCTACGCGCTGCTCCTGCCCGCCCGAGAGCTGGCGGGGAAAGTGGTCGAGCCGATCATCCAGGCCAACGAGCTTGAGCGCAGTGGTGGCATTCTCGCGCCGCCGCGACCTGGACAGCGTCGTAAGCTTCAGCGGAAGTTCAACGTTTTCCAGTGCTGTAAGTACCGGGAGTAAATTGAAAGCCTGAAAGACGAATCCCAGGTGGTTGTTGCGCCAACGCGCGAGGTCGCGCTCGCCCATGTTCGCGGGCTCCTCACCTAGCACAACCAGCCGCCCTTGGGTTGGTTGGTCCATTCCCGCCGTCATATGCAACAGCGTGCTCTTTCCTGAGCCCGACGGGCCCATCAATGCAACAAACTCGCCGCGATTGACGGTTAAGTTCACGCTCTGGAGCGCAATGACCTTTGTCTGTCCGCGCTGAAACTCTTTGGTTAGATCAATAGCTTGGACAATCGCTTCGGACACGTGTGATTCCTTTAATGCTTACGTTGGCTATGCAGGGCACTTACAACCGAAAGTCCGTGTATTACTTTTTGATTCTGATTGGTTGGGCTTCGCTCAGTCCATCTGGCGGGTTGAGGATAACGTCCTCGCCGCCGCTGAGCCCGCGGCGTATCTCGACCTCGCCACTGGGGTTGACGCTGCCGAGAGTTACAGTCCGGCGCATCGCCAGCCCAGCCTCGACAACGTACACCACACCATCACGCACCGCGCTGCTTGGAACACGAATCGCGGGGCGGTCAACAGATGCTTGCGCGTCGCTCTGACGAGACTTATCGAGTGCATCTTGCGATAGAAACGAAACCGTTGCGTTCATTTCCGGCTTAAGCAGCGCGTCTGGGTTAAGCACTTTCACTCGAACCTGAACGGTAGCTTTTTGACGATTAGCTTCGGGAGCGATCAAATACACGACCCCATCATACTTTTTGTCCGGGTAGGCGTCGGTCACGACCGAACAGGGCTGCCCTACCTGCACTTTTGCGAAGTCGTTCTGACTTACGTCCAGTTCCACGCGCAGATCGTCAAGGTCCGCGATCGAAACAACATAACCTTTGGCTCCCCGATCACCGACGAAGCCCGTCGTAACAAACTCGCCAACCTCCACGTTGCGTTCGAGTACAGTGCCTGCAATAGTGGAGCGGATGACTGTATTCTTCAAGTCAATCTGCGAGAGTGCGAGCGAGCCTTCAAGCTGCCGCACGACGGCTCGCTGCGCGGCGATCTGCTCCACGCGCGGGCCAAGTGTGACCAGTTCTAGCCTTTGGAGCTGCAGGTCAAGCTGTGCCTTGCGCGACTGGGCCAGCGTGCGTGCTTCGTCAACGTCGCGGAGTCTCACTGCTCCCGAAACATCGAGTCCCTTCAGCCGTTCATAGTTCAGCTCTGCATCTGTTAACTCGGCCTTTGCTCGATCAACGGCGGCCTGCTCTTGCGCGATCTCCTGCGGACGCGATCCTGCTTCCAGTTCCGCAAGCTTCGCCCTCGCCGCGTCAAGCTGTCCCTGCTCCTGCGCGACACGGGCCTTGTACTCGTCATCCTCCAGCCGGACCAACTCCTGCCCCTTTTCAATTTTGTCGGCTATTTCCACGCCTACCCACGCAACACGCCCAACCACTCTGCTTGCTAGTTCAATCTTCGCCGCGGCGGCCACGTATCCCGTCGCACTCAGCAAGACCAGATCACTCTCCGTCACAGCCCCTTCGGGCACCCGCACTTGAAGAGTTTCTACGACCAGGACAGCCGTGCGCTTCTTCCAAAACCACCCGCCCGCGCCAGCACCTAAGAGCAGTAAGACCACGAGGGTCCAAGGCCACCATGATCGCTCGCCGCGACGCGCTCGCTCTGACTTATTGATCCGGAGTTTCTCAAGTTCGCCATCCACGGGCATTAGTTCAACCCTCTCGCATCGATGCGACGATGCCCTTTCTTGATGCGGACCAGGCGGGCAGCAATCCGCCCACCACTCCGATGACCGCGGCAAAAACGAGTCCACCAGCAATCGCAACCGAGTCGATCTTGAACCTGAACGACATTTCGCTAAAGGTCTGAAAGTTCCCAATCCCCGCCGACAAGTTATTCAGCGGCGCGGCCAACGCTACACCCGCTAGACCACCGATCATCGCCAGCACAACTGATTCGAGCACAAATGAAGTTAAGATGGAACGACGGCTGAATCCCAGCGCACGAAGCGTTCCGATTTCTCCAGACCGTCGCGCCACCGCCGCGTACATCGTGTTCGCCGCGGCGAAGCCCGACCCCACCGCCATAACGATTGAGACGAAAAAGCCGATGAACTGAAGCACAGTTCCGGTGGAGGAACGGGTCAACCCCGCGTAGTAATCTTGTTCTTCGATTCCTGCCGCGCCCAGCCGCTGGTTATCCTTGATGGCCTGCTTAAACGCGGGCACTCCCGAGATTGACTCTAGACGGACCAGAACGGAGTTGGAACCCCCCTGCTGGTCATAATCACCACGCAACTGATTCAGGTCGGTCCAGAGTTCGGAGTTGGACGCCGAGCCTCCATTGACAAACTCGCCAACAACCTCCCACGAACCGCGTCCGAATCGAAGCGATTCTCCGATGCGTGCCGCGGGGTAGCGCAGGGCAATGCCTTCGCCAACGACGACTTCGCGCTTGCCCGGCTGGTTCCAGCGTCCACCTCGAAGTGTGGCCCCTTCGCGAAGCTTGAGGCCGATGGGCAGCATGCCGCGAACGGTGACGTTCATGCCGTTGGGGCTTTCGATGCTGGGCAGGTTGACGATCGTGATGCCTTCGGGCGATGCAATGGGTTCACCCGCCTCATCTTTGGCAAGGCCGGGCATTCGACGGATGATCTGATAACTCTCCTCCGTTAACGTGGAGTTGAGTTCCGCATCGGTGCCGGTACGCAGCACCAACACGTGGAGCGGGTCGCCGCTGCCTGCAAAGACAGAGTCGATCCCGCGCTTCATCGCGATCGAGGTGATCAGAACGGCGACGGTCAGACCAATCCCGAAGGCGGTCATGAGCGTCGTGCCTTTGCGCTCAAGCAAGTTGCGGAGGTTGTAGCGAATCGGTACGCCCATGGTGTACTCATCCAGTATAACGTAACGACTCGACAATATTACGACGCGAGGCCAGAATTGCCGGCACAAACGCGGCGGCGACCCCGATGAGCAAGGCGGTGGCCATCACCACCATCGCTACCTCGGGAGTTAACTTCATTGCTGCGCCAAAGTTGCCCAAGCCAGCAGCCGCGGCGGTAGTCAAGAAGAACGTGATGCCGATTGCAACACCACCACCAAGAAGCGAGATGAGCACCGACTCGCCAATGACGGTTTGCAAAACCTCCGACGGTGCGTACCCGAGGGTGCGCAGGATGGCGATCTCGCGGGTTCGTTCGCGCACGCTCATCGCCACGGTGTTTGCGCTGACTAGCAGAATCGTGAACGTAACCGCGGCACAAATGACCGCGAGATAGAGTTTGACGTTACCCAGAAACGCAAGGAAGGAAAGCGAAAACTCTCGTTCGGATTCGGTTTTGGTAGGAAACGGGGAGTTGTCGAACAGAGCGTCCACCGCTTTGGCGATGCGGGGAACATCCTCCGGCGTCTTTGCCAGAATCGCATAGGTACCCACGGTGTCGGCGCGAGGTGCCCCTGAAGCTTTGAGGAGTTCAGAGAGATACTCGCGATGAAACCACACGCTTTCGGTATTGGGCGGATGGTCAAATATCACTTCAACCGTAAGTTCAAGGTTCACCGGATAGATATCACCGCTGATATTCATGCGGTCCCCGAGCTTCAGCTTCTTATCCGTTGCGATCTTTCGCGCAACCGCCGCGCCGGTGCGATTACGCTCGAAGGCTTTCCATTGCTCTTGCGGCGCGCTGTTGTCAACGTAAACTTTCCTCATTGTTTCAGGATCGACAGCAAAGCGGCCAAAGAAGTTTTTAGGTGTGGTGTCAATGTAAACGCCACCAAACCATGTGTTTGCGGAGACGGAGTCAACACCATCAATCGCGGCAATCCGCGCCTGATGTGCGGCGGGCAGCAGATTGGTCAGCGAGACCTTGTGACGGGTGATCAGTTGCCGCGCTTCCGAGGGCGAAGCTGGCGGCGCGAAAAAGAACCCTTGGTACAACGCAACCAACAGCCCCAACACCGCCAACGACACCGCCGTGCTCGCCAATGTGAGCAGGCTTCGCCGACGATGCCGCAGGATGTTCCGAATTATAAGCGGGGCAAGGCGGAGCATTGAAACTATGGTAGGGATAAGTTCGCAACGTCGGCAGTTTCAGATTCAGATTGATAGCTCCAAAGCCTTCACCGATAGCAACGTGCGGCAAGATCCCCCCGCGCGTCGGGCCAGTGCCATCGGCATCGAAAACTCGACGGCAGGGAGGCCTAGAGGGGGTTTTGTGGCGAGTGCGGGGCGCGGCGACGCGGCAGCAAATCTGGCAACACACGTGCGCCGAAGCGACCCCGGAGCGCCTGAAGCAGAAAAACCAAGCCCCTAAAACTCAGGGGGTAGTGGGGGGTCAGTGTCTGGCATGCTCCCGTGGAAAATAACAGAATGCCCCCCGAAGGACTCGAACCTTCGACCCGCTGATTAAGAGTCAGCTGCTCTACCAACTGAGCTAGGAGGGCGTTTGTTTGGCGGGGTCGCGCCTTGGCGCGGCTTCGCTTAGTTTATTGTAGGACGCGGCGGGTGGGTGGTCTATTTGGGGGGTTTTTGGGGTGGTGATTTTGGGGTTGGGTGGTAGTGTGGGCGGGGTGTGGGGTTGTTCTTGCGGGTTGGTGCGGGGTCTATTGCGTTCATTCTGAGGGGATCGGCTCGGGTGGGCACCTGTTTTCGCGTTGCAACCCAGCCGATCGTCTTGGCGCTGGGCGTGGCGACATTACACGGAGTCGCAGCGGTGGACCAGAATCGACCGGCCTGTGGGCCTGTGGGCCTGTGGGCCTGTGGGCCTCTGGGCCTATTGAGCAATGGAGCAATGGAGCGAATGGGCGAATGGGCGAGGGGCGGGTGCGCCGTTGGGGTGAGGGGCGATTGGGCCCTTGGGCCGATGGGTGATGGGGTAACGGGATGATGGGATGATGGGATGATGGGATGATGGGATGATCTGGTGATGCGTGGATGCGTGGATGCTGCGATGGGGAGATGGGGCGATGTAATTCATTTTTTTTGCGCGGGCGGGTGGAGCGGGTTGAGGCAATGGGCGGGACGGGCAGTACGTTACCGTAATATTAATATGTTTCTGGGATGAAAGATCGCTTGATTGATCGGGTCAGATATTACTCTAACACAACGAAACCGCAGTTTGCTGGGCGGCTTACTGACGTGATGATGGTTTGGGTTGGCCCACTTCGATCATGTGGTCTGGTATGAGCACCCAGTAGAGCGTTGGGCTGGCCGGGCGATTTGGGGCCGCTTTCTGAGCCTCCTCACAGCTCTTGAGATTACGTCCGTTAACTTCGGCGAGGTCGAGCTGGGGTGCGGAACGAGCGGCGCGGAAAGATATGCGATTCTGGTCAATGAAAACTCGACACGACGCGTGTTGAGCGTCGCTGGCTCGGGGCTGCCTGCCGGTGGGCGGGCTCGGCGGGTGCGGGTGGAGAAGACTCGCGGGGGTCGGCAGAGCGTGCGAAATGCATGGTACACTCTTGGCCATGACGACCCGAGATTTTGTTGCTCACGCCGCGGCGGACGCTTTGGCCAAAATTGCGGAGCCGGGGGCAGCGTTGGTTGGGTTTGATGGATTTATCGATTCAATTCGGCACATGGTGGATGTGCGGACGGATATGAGCCCGACAGGATATAAGCGATTGACGACCATCTCCGCATTTGCAGCGCGGTGCGCCGCAGCCGCGGGGAGATCGACCAATATCGAGCAGGTGTTGATGGAGGATCGGTTCGGGGGAAATGGGCCGCTGATGGCGGGCGCGCTGGGGAGGTTGGGGATGGATGTAACTTATATTGGAGCGGTTGCGGGTATTGGAGCGGTTGCGGGCGGGGGTGGGGGTGGGGGTAGTGGGGGTGTAGAGGGAAAAGGGGAGGTACACCCGGTGTTTGCGCCGTTTGCGCGGCGGTGCAATGCGGTGTGGGCGGTGGCACCACCATCGAGGACGGATTGCCTCGAGTTTGAGGATGGCAAGTTAATGTTTAACAACACGGCCAATATTCAGGATGTAACCTGGGATCGGCTGGTAGAGCGGGTGGGGCTTGACACTATCACGGCGATGGTTGAACACAGTACGCTGCTGGGGATTGTTAATTGGTCGCTGCAGGGTGGGATACCGGGCATCTGGCTGGGGCTGATGCGCGATGTGTTTCCGCAGCTGCGGGAGGTGGGCACTGGCGGTGGGGCGGACGCGGGGGGGGACGCCGGTAAAAGATCAAAGCGCGTGTTCATTGATCTTTCCGACCCCGCCAAGCGGACCGATGGTGATATTGCCGATGCGCTAGAACTGCTCACTCGCCTTGAAAAGACGGGTGCGGTGCGTGTTACGTTGGGGCTGAACCTCTCCGAAGCTACGCGAATCGCCGCGGTGGCGGGGGTAAATGCATTCGGTAAGCAGACTAATATTACGATGGGGGATGGACTTGTATTGGCGGCCAAGGCCATCCGTGAACGGTTACAACTAGATTGTGTAGTGGTACACCCCCGGGAGGGAGCCGCGGCGGCGGACGCGGCTGGACACGCGGCGTGGTTTGAAGGCCCCTTTACCGCCCATCCTAAGCTATCTACTGGAGCGGGCGATCATTTTAACGGTGGCTTCGCGTTTGCGCAGGTGAATGGATTACCGCTGGAAGGGTGCCTCGCTGCGGCGTGCGCCACGAGCGGAGCTTACGTTCGGAATGCGGAAAGCCCGACTCGGGAGCGGCTGATCTCGTTCCTACGGAATCTTCCAATCACGCAGAGATGAGATGACGCCCAATGTATTGCTTTGGGTCAAGGGCAAAGGAAAGCGAAGTCGAGAGCGAAGGCGAGTGCGGGGCATGTCTCGGTGCGAACAGGCGGAAAGTGGATAAACAAGGGGGAGGATGCGAGTGCGTGAGGTTTTAGTTCGAGCCGGGTTGGGGAGGCGGGGGGGCCTACACAAAAGCAACCTCGCACATGCGGCACGCGAAATGGAGCGGCGGGTTTGAGCCTTGGCTGGCTACGCTCTGGTGATGATGCTACATAATTGTCGAACCATACAGGATTTTGCCCAGTCGTTGGCTAACATAAGTTTCATAATATTACAATTGCTCGCTGGCCGGGGGCGGGAGCTTGCTCGTTTCAATTCACTTGCATTAGCCCGTGATCTGCACGTGCGGTCGGGCGCGGCTGCTTCGTCGGGCTCTTGGAATGCCAGACGAGCCCTTCCGCGCAGTGGCGGACTTGGTGTCGGTGTGGCGGTGGGCATCAGCATGCTTGGCGGTGTCGGCGTTGAAGGGGCGCACGCCCAGGTTTTGTCGTCTACCACCAACATAAATAGTCGGATTCATGTCTACTCGCCGTCAAGCGGGCAGTATCTGGCTCCGGTGGTTACACCTTCGATGACGGCGACGGGGTTGGCGGCGGATGATGCGGGGCGCAAGGTGTACTTGACAGACGGGCGGGCGCTGTTTGTGATGAGTTACGATCCGCCGCGTCAAGTGGTGCGGATCGGCACTTTTTCGCCAGCCGTCACCATGGGTGGCGGGTTGGCGTACGACTCTTTGCGCGGCGTGCTGCTCGGGACGGCGGGCAGCACGCACTCGCCGGGTTTGTACACCATTGATCCGCAGACCGCCGCGTGCGTGCTGGTGGCGAACATCGCGGGGGCGGACTTTGGAGGCATGGATTATGATCGGGTGGGAGATCGCTTATTATTAGCTAATGATCTTAACTCGAACACAGGTACGATCGTGGGGCGGGGCTTATATTCGTGGCCCGCGCCCTTCGCGACCAACCTGCCGGTGCGGATCGCGGCTTATCCGCTAAAGAGCGCGGGAACCATTGAACGAGATGTCGACGGGGTGGGCGTTGGCTTTGGCCGCGCGTACCTCTGCACCGACGAAAGCGAATGGATGTATGTCTACAATTTAACTACGGGCCAGTATGAATCGCCGGTGTTGCAAACAGGCTTTGGGATCGAAGCGTTCGCGGGCGGGGCGACCGTCGCCCCGTCGTTCTTCATCGGCGGCAACAATGATCTTTCGGTTACGTTGAGCGGCCCGTCGGACTGCGCGGTGTACGCGGGAGGCATCGGCACGCTCATAGTTCAAGTTCGCAACGCGGGCACGCAGGGTTTGACGGGGGCTCGGGTTGATTGCTTCTTGGGTACGGGCACAGTGGTAGAATCGACATCTCCATCGGCGACTGTAACGGCCGGGGGCGTGCGATTTAACTGGCCCACGCTCGCGGTGAATCAAACAGTCACAGCCTCGGTGATCGTTGCGTTCAACCAAGCGGGTGAGATTACCAGCGCCGTCGTCGCGGCGTGCGACCAATCGGAACAAGATGTAACGAATAACTCCGCAGCAATGACGGTGACGGTGTTGCCGTCGCCCCCCGCGACCGCCGCGGCGGTGGGGGTGTTTTCAACGATTGCCTCGAGCGCGAGTTCGCTCGCGCCGGGTCAGGCGGGCTCGCGATTCTCGGGAGAGTTGGGTCGGCCGTATTCGAGCGCCGATGGCTCACGCTGGATCGCGAGGGTGCGGCTGGATGGTGCTGGTGCCACGGTACTTACAATCGGCGAGACAACGGGTGCCGGGCCAGCGGTTCAAGTTGTGGCACGTACCGGAGCGTTCCCTTCGATCACCGGTGACCTGGGCGGTCTGCCGCCACTGGAGATTGACCATCACGCTGTAATTAACTCGGGCGGAACATATGTTTTCTCCGGCACGGATGGGAGAACGCCGACGGTCATCAGCGATCAGGGAGGCGGATTCGTACTGCGAGGTGATACCTCGGGGACGGCGGATGTAGTAGCCCGCGAGGGCGACGGGGTGCCTGGGATTTTCGGTACTGTTTATGCCGATCCGCGCGGAGGGGTGGCGGTATCCGGCGAAGGTAATGTATCGTTATTGGCGCGCATCTCCGGTAGTGGAGTTACATCCACCAATAACCGGGTTATTCTCGGTGAGAACGGGTGGGACGTTCTGGTCCGCACTGATGTCTCCGTCCCTTCGTCCCAGAGCGATGGAATAGGCGGGCTTACGCTCTTCCCGCTCAAGGCTTTGGACGTTCTAATTCCCACACAGGCTTCTCTCGCGATGAGCAATCCCTGCGCCTGGTCGCGACCGGTCGGCTTGGAGGCTCGGCCGTGTTTCCCGCGCCCGGTGGCGTTGACCTCGCGGCGATGCATTCGGACTCAGAACGCGGCGGGCTTGTGGTCGCGATCCAGGAAAACTGCGGTTCGCAGTTGCTCTCCCCGCCCCTTACCGCGGCGGATGGAGCACCGTTTGCGTTCGCGACGATGCAGAGCGACGGAGCCGCGGTGTATGTGGGCAGGGATTCTGCGGGGGGCCGGTGGATACAGATGAACGGAACGTTACGGGCGCGGACTGGTGAATTTATTCATGCTGGCGCCAGCCTGCGGTGGAGCACCACACGGGTGAGCGATGCTTTCGTTGGTGCGAGCGCAACCGCGATCGATGCGACGGATGAAGGAGTTACCCACTTCGTGGTGGCGGGTGGGACGCAGGATCAAGATTCGCTGAGAGATCAGGCAGCGGTGCTTGACGGGCTTACGTTGTTGGCACGCGAGAATGACCCGGTGGACCTTGACAATAACGGTGTGTTTGACGATGGGGTGATGATCGCCTCGTTCGTGCCGTTTCGCTCGTTCCTTACGGCTACAAAGTGGTACTCGGTTGTAAACTTGCGTTCATACGCCGCGTCACTCGGTTGCGCGGCGGATGTGGCGCTCGGCCAGGCGTTGATCGCGGTGCCCCGGCCCGATGCTCAGCCCGTGTGCCCGGCCGACTTCAACGCGGACGGGGGCGTAGACGGGACGGACATTGAGGCCTTCTTTAGCGATTGGATCGTGAGCAGCACCGCGGCGGATGTAAACCTGGATGGGGGAGTGGATGGCAGCGATGTAGAGTTCTTCTTTGTGCGGTGGTCCGCGGGCGGGTGTTAAGATTATTTTGTAGTACTATTAAATATTGGGTTCGGGGCGGCCTAATAGCGAACGGAAATCCCGCTAAAGAGGCCCAGATCATCGGTGGCTTCTGTAAGTCCCACGCGAACGCCGCAATCCAATTGAAAATCACTCGTGAGGCCGCAGGTAAAGCGACCATTCGAGTAACCCCGGTAATCTTGATTATCACTTAAGTTCAGGAATCCCGCGTACTCAACATAAGCAGCTAGCTCGCCCAAGAGGTCGCGACTTATGCTTACGCTGTGGACAAAAGCCACGGAATATCGGGCGGCCTCATCTCTGGTGGGGCTGGCCCGCCGCGGCGCTCACGGCCGCGACGGCCGCGACGCCCGCTAGATGGCCGGGTCAGGCTCGGGCTCTTCTTTTCCTGCAATGCGAGATGCCGGGAAGATTCGTAGCAAAAGTCCGCCCAGTTCGTAGAGGATGAAAAGCGGAACCCAGAGCATAATCATTGATCCGATGTCGCCGGGCGTCAGCATCCCCGCGACCACGGCGGTCACCAGCAACGCGTGCTTGCGATATTTCCGCAAAAAGGCTTGGGTGATAAGCCCAACCCAGCCCAGTAGAAGTACAACCACGGGCGTTTGGAATGAGACCGCAAAGGCAAGCAGGAGCGACAGAAGTAAGTTCATGTACTCGGTAACGCGGTAATCCTGACGTATGCCTGTTTCCTTATGAATCGGCGACCCGTAAATTATCGGGGTGGTTCCTACAACCTCAACGCAGTAGCGGGCTTCGTGCAGCGCTCGATTCATCCAATACATCCCGGGCTTGATCGTCTCAGCGGGCGGGTCGCCGTCGAGCACGGGCATGGTGGGCACGACGATCCCTTCGGGCACGGGGGTTTCAACCACAGTCCGGACGCCGATATCGTTACCAAAGGCCAGGAAGAAACTTAACATTGCGGGCATCACGAACCGGTAAAGGAACGAGACGCCGCTTACCGTGAGCACAAACGAAAGCGGCAGTAGAAAGTAAATAAAGCGCCTCTCTCGCCGGAAGAGGCCCGGTGATACAAAGAGCCATAGTTGATAAAAGAGCCAAGGACCACCCACCACCACCGCGGCGATCAGACTTACCTTGATGTACGCGCTGAAAGTCTCCAGCGGGCCGGTCGCCTGCGGGCTGCCTAACCCCGCGCCCTCAAGCGCGTTAAAGAGCGGCCGAAGCAAAAAGGCCAAAATCTCCTTGCCGAAAATAAGACCCACCGCGACGATGGGCGCAAGACCGAAGATTGAATACATGACGCGCGTGCGCAGTTCTTCGAGGTGGGAGCCCAGCGGCATGACCGCCGCCTCGCCCGTCGCAATAAGAGCCTTTTTCGCCATATGTTCGCAATAAGGGTACGAGCGACCGCGGGGTGGAGGTGCCCCGCCAACATGCAGTTCCAGTTGAGCGCCCTGAATACATGCTGCCTCTGCCTGCCGCGGCTGGTGAATATGAGACCCAGAGCCCCAGATCGCCGAGACAGACTCTGGCGGCAGCGGCTATGGTGCTGATGTCGCAAGCTGTTCGGTGTCTAACCCCCTTAGTTCTTGTAGCCTAAGCAG
>Ga0105046_10013221_pt1 | contig 12787 bp, 12 predicted proteins | sample MAT03_FD_78385 | JGI IMG/M metagenome (GOLD analysis project Ga0105046, IMG submission 78385) | Freshwater microbial communities from Lake Fryxell liftoff mats and glacier meltwater in Antarctica - MAT-03 (megahit assembly) | ecosystem: Environmental > Aquatic > Freshwater > Ice > Liftoff... | reverse complement strand
GATGAAATTCCGCATAAGTCGTTACAGCACAAAGGCCAAGCATCAATCTGACACAAATTCTTCCACTTGAATGGGATGATTCCGATTCTGGGGGGTGTGGTTTGGCGTCGGAACCAATAATGACATCCAGAGTGTCGGGATTGCTCTCGTCTGTCCTTACTTTTTGTGCCGTGTTGTGGCCAACCTGCCTTCTGTTCTCTGCCTTCTGCTCTTGCCTTGCACCGAAGGCTCGGCGTATCTTCCCCGCGCTGCTGCGCGCCGCGCTTGGGGGGTAACCGATGACCGATACGCCGACCGACGGTTTCCGAGACCGCCCCGTGTGGCTGCTTGCCATTGCTGCGCTCGTGGTAGCGCAGGCTGGGTTAACGCTCACGCTGTTCGGCCCCGGTCGGGCGTGGTCCGCGGTGACCGATGATCGCCCCATTCTGTCGGGCCGGCACCCGTTACACCTCTACCACGGCGCACTCGGCGCGGCCTCGTTCCGCGATCGGGGAACGACGACGTGCTACGACCCACGTTTCCAGGCCGGTTACCCGAAAACCCCCATGTTCGACGGTGGAAGCCGACCCGCCGAGTTGTTCCTCGCGCTGGGCGGCGGCTCGTATCGGCCCGCCGCGTACAAGGTGGGTTTGTTCGCTTTCCTGCTATTGGTTCCCGTGGCGTTCGCGGTCGCGGGGCGGGGTGCTGGGCTACCGGCGGCCGCGTCGGTCGGAGCGGGTGCCGTCGGGATGTGCCTGGGTTGGTCCGCGCCGATTCGGCGGATGATTCTCGAAGGTGAGTTCGACATGCTCGCGGCGGGGCTAAGCGCCGTCGTGTTCGTGCCCTGGCTAGCGCGGTTCGCACGGACGCTTGGCGTGGACGCCTGGTTGATCCTGGCCACGATGGCGTTCGTCGGCTGGTATGCCCACCCGTTAATCTGGCTCGGGTTGTCGCCGGTGGTGTTGGTTTATTACATCGCGTTCGCACCGCGACACGGCCCGGCGTGGCACCTGGGCTTGGTGGGCATTACCTGTGCGGGGATCGCGCCGAACGTGTGGTGGCTCGTCGATTGGGGCAAATACTGGTGGCTGCGGCAACCGACTGCGGCGGATGGGCTACCATTCCCAGAGTGGCAGTGCGTGGCGGGGTGTGCTGCGGATTATCCGTCGCTGTTCGCGTGCTTGCCGGGCGGGCCGGTGTTGGTGCTGGGCGGCATCATTGGAGCATTCCTGCTGGCGCGGGCCGGTTACCGTGCGGCTGCGGGGTTATCTCTGCTGGCTGCGGGGTTGTCAGTTGCGGTGGCGCGAACCGCCGGGGCGTGGCCTATCCTCGCGGCTGATGTTCCTGATCGACTTGTGGTGCTGGCCGCCGCATTCCTGGTGCCGCCGCTGGCGTTCGCGTTCTGGTTGCTGCTTCGCACGGCTCGCATCGCGGTCGCGGGAACGATCCTAGTAACAGCAGGGCTCGTGATGGTGGCGTGGGCCGACGGGCCGAACCGACCGCTGGCCACTTCCCTGGGCGTCGCGGCTGACCCCTTCACCGTTGGATTAAACGCTGAGCAACGCGACCTGATCGCCGCGTTGAAACAGCACACAACCACCGAAGCACGCATTCTTTGGGACGAAACCACGGACCAACGCAGCGGGTGGAACTGGTCGGCGCTGCTGCCATTGCTCACCGACCGTTCGTATCTCGGCGGCCTGGACCCCGAAGCGGGCGTCGAGTATTCGTACTGCGCAATGTGCAGCCGGCAACTCACGAACCGCGCGCTCGGGGAGTGGAACGAAGTGGACCTGGCGGCGTTCTGCCGGTGGTACAACGTCGGCTGGGTTGTGGCACGAAGCCCGGCGGCGGTGGCCCGGTGGGCGGCGTGCCCCAAGGCGAAGGCTGTCGCCCGGCTCACCGAAGGTGGGCAAGCCGTAGTGCTGTTCGCCCTCGACCGGCCTCGCTCATTCGTGCTGTCCGGAACCGCGACCTGGGAATCGGCCGACGCCCGCCGCGTGGTTCTCACGAACGTGACGCCCAATGCGAACGGCGAAGTGCAACTGAGCCTGCACATGCTCGAAGGCTTACGGGTTTCGCCCAGTTACATCGCCATTGAGGGGATGAAAGACCCCACGACCGGCGACCCCATCAGCCACGTTCTACTGCGCATGCCCGGCCCCGTGCCCCGCGTCACGCTCACCTGGGAAACGCCTTGAAGAGTGGGGAGTGGGGAGTGGAGAGTGGGGAGTGGGCAAGACAGAGGACAGTAGACAGAGGGGATAAGACAAAGGCAAGTTGGCCACAAAAAGGAAGGCAGCGAATCCGCAGTTGATCGGACGCCGTCTTCCTCTCATGCTTCATTTTTGTGTCCTTTCGTGCCTTTTTGTGGCCAACTTGCCTTTGTCTTATCCCCTCTGTCTTTCTCCGTGCCTCCGTGGTTCAAACTCTTCCTCTTGCGAACTTTGTGTTGCCTTGGACAAGAACACGCCAGTGTTGGTATTGTGAATCTGTCCCGTTGCCCGGAGTTGCCAGATGGAAACCGTGATTCCCGCCGACCCGAAGTTGGTCGCGTTCTACGAGGACGCGGAGCGGAAATACCTGCGGTCGTTGCCCCTGGAGCATTTCATGGAGGCAACCGACCACTCGCACCAGCGGAAAATCACACTCGAAAGCTTCGATGTCATCCACATCGCCCGCCCCGATATTCAGTGCTTCAACGAACTCCTCGTGCAGTACCCCCGCAAAGGCAAGAAACTCGGGCAGGTGGTGCCCGACAACTTCATTGTCATTCACAAAGAACCGATCCAGGCCGCCGGCAGCTTCAACATGCCGCTGCAACCGGTCGGGCCGTTCCTCGTGTTGGAATACGTCTCGAAGCACAGTAAGCGGAAGGACTACGACGACAACTACGAGAAGTACGAGAAGGAATTGAAGGTTCCGTACTATCTGCTCTTCTACCCGGACGGCGAAGAACTCACGCTGTTCCACACGGGTCCGAGGCGCTATGTGTCGGTCCCGCCGAACGAAGCCGGCCGGTTCGCCATCCCCGAACTGGACCTGGAAGCGGGGTTGCTCGGCGGTTGGGTCCGCTACTGGTTCCGTGGCGAACTCGTTCCGCTCCCCGGCGACTTGGTGGTTCGACTTGCTTCCACACAGGGCGAGTTAACGACGACTCGCGGCGAACTGACGACGACGCGCGGCGAACTGACAACGACGCAGGGCGAATTGAGCAGCGAGCGAGAAGCCCGCCGGGCAGCCGAGGAGGAGAACGCCCGGTTGCGTGACGAGTTAGCCCGCGCCAGGGGGAACCCCTGATGCATGCGGAAACGTTACGCAAGCTAAAGCCGGCGGCTACCTGAGGATTGAACCCCGTTAACCGCCGACTTTAGCTTGCGTCATCGGTCGGCGACCCCACAACCCGACCTCGCGACATCACTTCTTCTTTTTGCAGCCGTTGCGTTCCTGGAGCGCGAACATCATCGCAAGCTTCGGCTCCGGGCAATCGCGGATGTATGTCATGCCCAAATAAAGCCCAGGCGACACCTCGCGGAACTCGTCCCGCACTTTTCTGAAGGGCTTCCACGAATCGGCGTAATCGACGATCACGGCCGGGCCACCATCTTTCCAGCTTTCGCCAAGATACACTTTCACCGGGATGGCGTTCACGCCGAAAACGCGGTTCATACCGGTGCCATCGCCGTTGAAGACTTTGCCTTGCCACAAAGGGTGAAGCAAACGCGACGCCGGAACGGTCACGCGGGTTCCCGGATTCACGATGGGCCTGCCGGGCGCGAAGCCATCGGGGATTCGGCCCGCGCTGCCGGCGGCGTAAAGCGCATCAAGCGTTGGCCGGTCGGTACGGACGAGGTCGCGTGTCGATTGCGGCGGGTTCGCGCCGGCGGCGGGCGCGGCCCCCAGCGCGGCGGCCAGCGCGACCCAACTACCCAACCCAATTATCGAGAAGATTCCGGGAAATCGGCACATGGCAAACAGTCTCCTGACAACTCATCGTGAGCGGGTCGGTCTTTACCAGATCGGAATCCCTTTCCCGGTCCCTCCAGTTCGCCCACTCCATTAACTTGAAGGAGTGGATGCACCGCCCGCAGACTTCGCCCAACCGGCTTGCGATGCAGGAAGAGTGATTCGGAGTGATGAGTGATGAGCAAGAAGTTAAGCGCAGCCCTCAGCAGGGACGGCGTACGTCCCGCTGGGGACGACACTAATCGGAACACTCTCCACTCTCCGCCGAGAGGGTCGCGGATAGGTCGTATCCAAAATCGCCCCACAGCCGTTTTCTTCGGCACAAACGTTGCAACTGGGACGTGTAGTTGGGTACGGCGTTGGGCCGTGCCTTGAGAATCGCACAGAGGGGAGATCGATCATGGCTGTCACTGCCAAGTGCAACACGACCGTCGGGGTATTCGCCACCCGAGCCGATGCCGACCAAGCCATCGCCGACCTACGGGCGGCTGGTTACACCGACAATCAAATCGGGTTGGTGGCTCAAGACGCTGGCGGCAAGACGGTGAAGACGGACGGGTCGGGCCACGAGACGAATGCCGGGGAAGGGGCGGCTTTGGGTGCCGCGGTCGGAGCCGTCGCGGGGGCCGGTGTCGGGGCGGCTATCTTGGCTGGGATCATTCCGGTCATCGGCCCAGTGCTGGCGATTGGCACGTTGGGAACTGTGTTGCTGAACGCGGCCGGCGGAGCCGCCATCGCCGGAATCGCCGGTGCCTTGATTGGATGGGGCATCCCGGAAGAGGACGCGAAGTACTACGAGAGCCAGGTGCAGGCGGGACGGTATTTGGTGACTGTTGAGTGCGGAACCGGGAATGCGCGTGGCGTCCTGGTCAAACGAGGCGGATACGATCGGGCAACCGCGCCGACCGGGGTATGACAGCGAGTAGGTGTTAGGGCATTGCGCGAAATAAGACCCCCGGCTTGCCGGGGGTCTATTTACGCGCTTCCATCCCCCGCGCGTGCCAGACATGGAAAGACAGGTTATACCCGCACCATCGCTGCCTGCCAAACACGCCACAGGCGATCCACTAAGGATAGAAGATTGTGCGGGTCTAGCGGCTTGACCAGATGTAAGTCGAAACCGGCCTCCTTGATCCGCAAGCAACTCGCTTCGTTGTTCATTGCTGTCACTGCCACCAACACAATTGGAACTCCATCTGCCTGATGCCTCAGCTTCACCGCGACTTCATCCCCATCCATCTCCGGCATATTCAGATCAATCAAACACACGCCCGGCAGGAACGCGGCGGCCTCAACAAGAGCACTGGGGCCGTCATAGCAGGCGCGTGCCTCGAACCCGACGAGACAGAGGAGTTCGGCCTCGGAGTCGGCCACGTCGCGATTGTCGTCAACGCACAAGACTCGTAGAGGTGGCACCTCTGAATGCTTTATGCTGGCAGTCATGGCAAGGACTCTCACGCGACAAAGATTTGACACCCGTGCGATGGATGGGTGGACCCAGGCGAAAGAGTCCGGAAACACAAGTTGCAAGTGGTGTGCCGTCTAGTGTTTGGGCCTTGCGCGAAATAAGACCCCCGGCAAGGCGAGGGCTAAATGGCTACAGCGGTGGTCGTTTGCACGCGATGCCGCAAACGGCTAGAATGGAGCCGTTGAGTCTGGCCGCTTGCGGCATCGCGACCACACCTTCGCCGAACCGCGGAGCAATAATGCAGGAGCGTCGTCGGGAATTCATGAAGTCGCGTGATGGGCAACTCCCGTCTCAAGAGCAACTCATGCTCCTCGGACGAATGCTCATGGATGTCCTCAATGAGATTCGGCACGCTGGAGACTTGTGCCGAGCTAATGAACTGGCCTATGCGTTTCACAATCTCCCCGTGTCCATGCACAGCGATTGGTTTCGTTGGTCGGTTCTCTTGATCGCTTTGGAAGAATACCAACGGCAGCAACCGGACAGTGCGGAGCGCTTCATCACTCAACTCGACCACATTGTTGGGTTCGTTTGACGAATTGCCAAGGCTTCTTCAACTTACATGGAGATTTGCGATGGCGGGGTTGCGGTTGCTGGTGGGTGCGGAGGAACTGTTGCGGTATTTCGAGGGCTTTGGGCGTCAGTATGCCGGCGAGCAGTGGCGACATGGGGCCGAGTTATGCCGTCGTTGGCTGACGTTTGCGGCCGGAACGCCCACGCAAGCCGATATCAACGAGTTCGTCGCGCGGTTGGAAGTCGAGCCACACACCGGTTCCGGCTGGCTCGATCTCGGGATGCAGTTCCGACATTGGGCGCGGTCACGCGGCTTCCCCGGGCGTGAGCGAGTTGCGGTCGGTTGATTGGCCCGCCAAGCAAAAACCACTCACCATCCGCCTACCGTACCCGTTACCCGTATCGCATCAGGCCAGTTCAAACCCGTCAAGTACTTGGCTTGAGAGCTTGTTCCAGCCGAGCGGCTGAACTGAGATTCTCACCAATCTTTTGCCGCGTCAAGCATTCCCCAGCAATCTTGTAATGGATCACGGGCTTACAGGTGAATTCCCCGACTGTGGTTGAATCTGTACCCTCGGCAAGCCGGGCTATCTGTCCGGGGTCCAGATTTCACATCATGCGCCGTAGCCTGTAGAATGGTGGCGTGCGCCGCGCCAACCAACGACCCCAGCACAGATATGCCCCGCGATCCTTACGAAGTCCTCGACGTCTCCAAGTCCGCAATCGCGGGTGAGATTCAGAAGGCGTACCGCAAACTCTCGAAGAAGCACCACCCGGACCGCAACCCCGGCGACAAACAAGCCGACGCTGCTTACAAGGAAGTCCAGGAAGCCTACGAGGTGCTGGGCGACCCCACCAAGAAAGCGAACTTCGATCAGTTCGGCTTCGCCGGTCCAAACCAGGGCTTCCCCGGCGGCGGCTTTCCGGGCGGCGCGGGCAGCGGCTTCCCCGGTGGCGGTGGCCCCAACATCGACCCTGAAATGGCCGAGGAACTGTTCAAGCGGTTCGTCGGTGGCGGCGTTGGCGAAGGGCCGGACCTCGGCGACTTCCTGAACCCCGGCCGTCGCAAGGGCAAGTCGCGCAACCGCCGACCGACCGCCGAGCCGGTTGAAGCGGACGTTGCCGTCCCCTTCGAGGTCGCCGTCAACGGCGGGTCCATCGCCATTCAAGTTGGCGACGACCGCATCGAAGTAAAAGTGCCCGCCGGCATGGAAGACGGCAAGAAACTCCGCGTGAAAGCCGACGACACCCGCCAGCGCGACGTGATTCTCCGCGTCTTCATCACGCCGCACGAATACTTCCGCCGCGAAGGCACCGATATCTTTCTCGAGGTGCCTATCAGCCTGTCGGAAGCTATATTGGGGGGGAAAGTCGAAGTCCCCACCGTGGCCGGCGAACGCCTGGAGGTGAAAGTGCGGCCCGGCACGTCGAGCGGCGCGAAACTCCGCCTCCGTGGCAAAGGCGTCAACGGTGGCGATCAATACCTCATCTTCAAGGTTCTCGTGCCCCCCGGTGAGGTGGACGAACCGAGCCGCAAGTTGATCGAGCAGTTCGCGGAACGGAACCCCCAAACGCCGCGAGCGAACACGCCGTGGGCGTGAGGTGTCTGTGGGGGATGAACGCAGGTCGCGCCTTCGTCTAGCGGCGTCCCCAACGGGGACGCCCGCATTCCGCCTCAATCAGCGACTCGTTCCCCGGTGCTTCCGCCATGCCGAGTTTCACCTTCCCGCAGTCGCACCGCCTCAAGACGCCGGCCGAGTTCGACCGTTGCTATAAGCGGAAGCGGTCGGCGTCCGACGACGTGCTGATCCTTTACGCCTGCGAGAACGAACTTGCTCACCCACGGCTCGGCTGCTCGGTGTCGAAGAAGATCGGCAACGCGGTCGCAAGGAATCGCTATAAGCGATTGTTCCGCGAAGCGTTCCGGCTGTCACAACACGACCTGCCAGCGGCCACCGACTTCATCCTGATCCCGCGTCCCGGTCGGGAGCCGACGCAGGAAGCCGTGAAAGATTCACTGGTGAAGTTGGCGAAGCAAGCCGCGAGGAAACTCGGTCCACGGATCGCGCCGCCACGCATGGAACCGGAGCAATCCGGTTCGCTTCCGGTGTGAACTTCATCTCTCTTGTGAGCCACAACCTCCAGAGCTAACACCGATGCACCATCTTCGCTGGCTCTGGCGTGGCCCGTTCTTTTTGATCTCGGCGACGATGATCGGCTGTGTCCGCGGCTACCAGCGGTACATCCGCCCGATGCTTCCACCGATGTGCAAGTTCGTGCCGGGGTGCAGCGAGTACTTCATCCAATCGGTGAAGAAGCACGGCCCGCTTTACGGCTGTGCGAAGGGAACCTGGCGAATCTGTCGCTGCAACCCGTGGAGTCGCGGCGGCTACGACCCGCCGTGACTTCATATAGCTCCCGGCTTGCCGGGGGTTCTGCTTTACGACCCCGGCTCGCCGAGTCACTTCTTCGCGCCTTTGTCGTCCCAGTTGGCCTTGATCTCGTCTTCGTTCACGGCCGACTCGACGCCGTCCTTGGGCACTTCGACCTTGCACAGCCAGACGAGCGCGTTGAGAACCACTTTGCGGAAGTTCGGTTCGAGCCAGTTGCGGTGAACGTGTCCGCCGGTGAACCCGACGCCGCGACCGCCGTCCGCGCGCTCCGTCGCCCACATCATCGTTTCCGCACGGCCCTTGGCGTCCTGGATGTGCTTGTACGGTCCCTTGGGGTACACATACGGGCCGTCTCGCACGGCGTCCGAAGGCTTGGCGACCAGAATCGGCGTGATGTCTTTCATCTCGTCGCGGAACCGCATGTTGAAGTACCATTCATCCTTGATGGTGAAGGGCTTCACGCCCTTGCAGATCGGGTGTACCTGATTAGCGACCTTCGGAAACTCCTTGAACTCTGGCGACCAGAACGGATTGCACGAGTACATATGCTCGTAGTAGCCGCCGATCCAGTCGAGGAACTCCGGCCCGCCAAGGTCTTTCAGCACTTCGACGCCGTAGTGAGCGCACATGAGGCCGACGCCCTTCGCCATCAATTTGCCGATCCGTTCGAGGCGCTTCTCGCGGACAAGCGGGTGGCCGGCCCCGCCATCGGCGAAGCACAGGATGCCGTCGGCCGTGTCGAGCGCCGAATCGTCCTTGGGGTAGCCACTCTTGAAGACGACGGTTTCGAGACCCTTCACGGACTTCAAGCCCTGAGCGAGAAGCAACACGCCGGCGTTAAACTCGTGGTCGCCCGGACCGTGGCTCGGCGTCCCGGCGATCAGCACGAGCTTCTTGGGCTTGTCCTCGGCAGCGCGAAGCGAAGTCATCGCAGCAGTGCCGGCGACAGCAGAAGCGGCCAGGAACTCGCGGCGGGAGAGCGGTGACATTGGAGCCTCGGGTGAGGGTGTGAGGGTGTGGGAATGGAGAGTGCCAGTCTCTCATGTTAACGTCGCGCTGCAAACCTGGCGAGCGGGGGCGTTAGCCCCTCCAGGGAAACCGTTGCACTTTCGTTGAGTTGACGTGAACTCGGAGGGCTTACGCCACCTGCTCGCCAGCTACCACGAAGGATAGTGTCGTTCATATCGGTCGCGGGATAAGATATCCTTGGCGAGCCGCGCAAGGAGACAGCCACGCGGTGTTCTGCTTGCAACAACCCAAGGAGGCGGCGTGAGCGACATCGGGCACACACCTCTGATGAGCGACGACGACCGCGAGGCAGCCCGCACACTCAGCCTGCGCGGGGCACGGCCTCCCGTACACGTGCCGGGCTACGAACAGGAACGATTCCTCGGCCACGGCGCTTACGGCGAGGTCTGGGTCGCGGTGAACCGCAACAGTGGCCGAAACGTCGCCATCAAGTTCTACACTCGCCGCGGCGGACTCGACTGGGCAAGTCTGGCCCGCGAAGTCGAGAAACTCCGCTACCTGTTCTCCGACCGCTACGTCGTGCAACTCATCGAAGTCGGGTGGGAATCCGATCCGCCCTACTACGTCATGGAGTACATGGAGAACGGTTCGCTCGAAGACTTGCTTCGCAGCGGTCCGATTCCCGTTCACGATGCCGTGAGTTACTTCCGCGAGATCGCCGTCGCGCTCGTCCATGCCCACGACAAGGGTATTCTGCACTGCGACCTGAAACCTGGCAACATCCTTCTCGACCACGAACGCCGTCCACGGCTCGCGGACTTCGGCCAATCCCGCCTCACGAATGAGATGTCGCCCGCGCTGGGCACGCTCTTCTACATGGCTCCCGAGCAAGCCGACCTCGTCGCTACCCCAGATGCACGCTGGGATGTTTACGCCCTTGGCGCGGTGATGTACCGCATGCTCACGGGTGTGCCACCTCACTACCAGGCCGCGCCGCTCTCGACCGGGAACCTGGAATCGCAACTCTTCGCATATCGCAAGTTGATCCTGAACGCCCCGAAAGCGACCGGGCACCGGCACATCGGTGGTGTCGATGCGGAACTCGCGGGGATCATCGACCGCTGCCTGGAACCTAGTTCGTCCAAGCGGTTCCACAATCCGCAGGAAGTCGTTACCGCCTTGGATGCGTGGACCCTGCGCCGAGTGCGCAAGCCAATCTTGGTCTTTACGGGCATCGGCTTCGCGCTGCTCCTTCTGATGCTCACAGCCCTCGGAACGTACCTCTTCTCGACGAGTGTGGGCACGGCTCGCCGGGAAGTGCTCGACCGCGCAATCGAAGGCAACCGCTTCGCCGCCCGCACCGAAGCCCGCCAGATCGGAATGCAGATTCAGTTCCGCTGGGCACAACTCGAAGCCGCTGCCCGCGACCCGCAACTCCGCGAACTCCTCGGCAAGGGCGACGGGCTGAAGACCGATTCCAAGGCGTGCCTCGCACTTGACGCTCTGCTCGACACCCGCATGAAACGCGCGAATCGGCAATTCGACGAGCTCAACCGGGCCTCGCTCTGGTTCGTGGACGACGAGGAAGGTTACCAGCGTGGCACTGCCCCCGCCTACGAAACGCACCGGCACAAGTACCGCGGCTACCGGGATTACTTCCACGGCCTTGGCCGCGAACTCGACGACCGCGCCGGCCCACCCAAAACCGTCATCACCGCACCGTACCGCTCGATGGTGTTCCAGCGCAAACTCGATTCGGGGGACGCCTACTGGTCGGTCGCGTTCAGCGTTCCCGTGTGGGACGACCCGGACGACGACTTCTTCGCCGAACAGGTCGGCATCGTCGGCATGTCGGTCGATTTGAAGGGGCGAACACGGGTCGCCGGTGGGCGGGAGCGGTTCGCCGTGTTGATCGACACCCGCGAAGACGTGAACCGCAAACGCGGCTTGATCGTCCGGCATCCTTCGTTGGAAGACCCCGGCACCGACCCGCCGCTTGCTTACGCCGACGATGTGGTGAAGTGGGCCGATGCGAAAGACGGGGCGTTCCCCAATGAGCAGGACTACCGCGACCCGGTCGGCGGGAAGTACGCCGGCGAGTGGCTTGCCTCGGCCGAGCGGGTGATCGTTCGCCCTGAGGAAGGCAACCCACTCGACACCGGCTGGGTGATCCTGGTGCAGGAACGCCGCGACGGAGTATTACGCCCCGTTTACGACTTGCAATGGAGGCTCGGCTTCGGTGCGGGCGGGGCGGGCCTGTTCCTGATCGTGGTGTGCGGTGTGGTGTGGACGGGCACGGTTTCGGTGCTGGACGGAGCGCCGAAATCGCGGATCACACGCTTCTTGCGCCGCTGGGCTGGTTTGCCAACGGGAAGCGTCGGCACGATGGGCACTTTCGGCCGCGGCACCGCTGGCAGCGGGACCGGCAGCGCCGGCGGCAAGACGCTCCCCATTGTGGAAGCGGAACACACCGCCTCACCGCAGTCTGGCGGCGTGAACCCGAGCGACACCCCACGCGATTAGCGGGACGAAGTTTGCCGCCGTGCGACAATTTTACTAGCCGCGTTGTTGCTGGAGTTCTCGAATTCGCCCCACCATAATGACCAAAATAACCAGCATCACGACGTTCACAGCCACCGGAGCGAGCAGCCGGACCCAGAATCGGACCGCTCGCGCCCGATCACTGTCGGGCCACGTCGCCAGGATGCGGTCGCCGACCCAATCGACGGCAAACTTAAACAGGATGAATGGCGTGCAGGCAAGGCATGCCGTAACGAACGCGACGGCATAAACCCCGAACACGATATTCGAGATCAGTGATCGCACCGCCGTTCCGATCACGGACGAAGCCGTCAGCGTGAGCCAGTTCGCCTCTCATCTTACCGCCGCAGCAAGAACTCCTTGCTGTTCACGATGGCCCACAGCACGTCTTCCCAGGCGGCGCGGCGGTCTTTTGCTGCAGTGATCGCGGCGAGCATCTTCTTGGCTTCCGTCTCATTGGGCAGGCGGCACAGCGCGGCGAGGTAAAACTCATCGAGCATTTCACTATCTGACTTGCCGGCGGCGAGCAGCTTCCCGAGGCGGTTTTCGGGGGCCAAGATTATCTCGTTGAGCAACTCGCCGGTGATCAGTTGGAACGCCTGCAATAGCCCGGGGTCGTCGTTGCGTTCGCACTCGCAGGTGAGGAGGCGGTCGGGCTTGCCGAACACTTTGAGGAAGCGTTCGCCCATGCCTTCGGAGCCGCGTCGCCCCGATTGAGGCGGCGCGGGCACCTGATTCGCACGCAATCCCAGCGGATAGCCACTAAACCGCACGGGCTGGCCCGTCACTTGCGAGAGCGAATCGAGCAACTGTTCGGCCTCCAACGGCAGCACACTGGCGTGCGAATTGTGCAGGTCGTCGCCCATCGTGTCGCTGTTGCGCACGGTTGCCGTGAGTTGGTACACGCGGCTCGCCATGATCTGCTTGATGGTCCGCTTCAGGCGAAAGCCGCCGGCGG
>Ga0105046_10013219_pt1 | contig 12787 bp, 10 predicted proteins | sample MAT03_FD_78385 | JGI IMG/M metagenome (GOLD analysis project Ga0105046, IMG submission 78385) | Freshwater microbial communities from Lake Fryxell liftoff mats and glacier meltwater in Antarctica - MAT-03 (megahit assembly) | ecosystem: Environmental > Aquatic > Freshwater > Ice > Liftoff... | reverse complement strand
CCGGTGGATTTTTTGATAGGGTGAGCGCGTTGTATCTGGAAGCGAGCGTAGCTCAGCCCGGTAGAGCGTCACCTTGCCAAGGTGAATGTCGAGGGTTCGAATCCCTTCGCTCGCTCCATTTTTTTTGCCATTGATGCCCTTCTAATCCGGAACGATGCAGCCGGATTTCCCCTCACCCTGACCCTCTCCCCATCGAATGGGGCGAGGGGATTGGTTTTGGATGTTGCAGGTGACTCACTGATGGGTGGGTAAGTTTCACTTTTCGATTCCCCTCTCCCCGCCAGCGGGGCGAAACAACGTCCGGTACTGGTCGTGCCTGATCCCGGCGACGTGGATTTGCTCATTGTTCCCGTGACCAGTCACGCACCGCGTGCGCCAGAGGACGTAGCTTTGCGGGGATGGAAGGACGCCGGGTTGCGGTTACCTTCGACCGCGCGCATGGCCAAACTCACCACCTTGAGCAAGGCAACGGTAATTCGCTCAATGGGCCAATTGACCGGCGACGATACCAGAACAGCACACGAAGTCTTGAGTCGCTTCTTCGCGGCTGTGCTCCGGTGACCACGCTCCCTCCCAAACAGTATCAGACTTCGCTCTCGGCCAGCGTCGAGGAATACTTTCGCGCGTGCCGGGATTGGGACGACGCGAAGAAGGCGTTTCACCGCACGATGGAGAAACTCTGGAACGGTGAGCCGGGCAGTTATAAGCCGATTGCCGGGTTTGACGAAGGGATGCCGTACTTCTGTCTGCGCGTGCCGACCGGCGGCGGCAAGACGTTCGTCGGCGCGAAATGCGTGTCGTTGGTGAACCGGTACCTACTGCAACCGGGAGCATCCGTACCGCGCGGCGCTCGCCGAAGCCGGCGCGTTGACCGTGCTCGACTTGGAGGAAGCACGGGGATTGACGCGGGCGACGCTCGACACTTCGACGGTGGTGATCGTGGCGACGCGACAGGCGTTTTCGCAGCAGGAGATGGACAAGCTGAAGGTGTACGAAACCAGCGGCGCGTTGCAGCATCATTTCACGGACATCAGCCCGGTGCAGCGGGCGAACCTGTTGCCCGGCCCGGAGAACACCGTGCCGTATTCGTTCGCCAATGTGCTGCGGTTGCGCCGGCCATTCGTGGTGGTGGACGAGGCGCACAACGCGCGCACGGAGTTGTCGTTCGAGACGTTGGCCCGGTTCCGTCCATCGGGGATTCTGGAGCTGACGGCGACCCCCGATTTGAAGCAGACGCCAAGCAACGTCTTGCACAGCGTGTCGGCGGCGGAGTTGAAGGCCGAAGCGATGATCAAACTGCCGATCGTCTTGGAGACGGAGCCGGACTGGCAGAAGGTCTTGGCCTACGCCATTGATAAACGCAACCAGCTCCAGACTTTGGCCGACCGGGAACACATTGCCGGCGCGCCGTACTTGCGTCCGCTCGTCTTGATTCAGGCGCAACCGCCAACGCGTTGCGCGACCGGCTCGTCGAGGGTGCCGGCTTCGAGAAAGCCGACGCGTGGCAATACGTAGCCGCCGGCAATGAAGCCCAAGCCGCGCTCGGCTTGCCGCCATCACGGCGTGCCGTGATGCAGCCGGTCGTTGTGCCGTTGACGGAAAAGCCCGATCTCACGAAGCTCGATGCCGGCTTGCGGAAGAAAGTCGAGTGGGACGAGACAAAACAGACGCTCACATTTACCAAACCGATCGCGCCGGACGAGGAACAAGCCCTCGCCAAGGTAGTTGTCTGGCAGCAGTCGCAACAGGCGTTGACGGACGCGGCACGCAAGAGCCGGGAAGCGGTCGAAATTTTCAAAACGCCGAGCGAGCGCGGGGTGGCGTTCCGCGTGCCGCAACTGGCTGTACGCGTGCATGGCGAGTTGCAGTTGTTCAGCGACCCCGAAGTTCTCGACTATCCGTGGGATTTGCCGGCCTACTCCGCGCAGCCAGCCCCCGACGAAGTGCAACAGTTCAAAGCCGCCGACCGCGTGGCCGAGGCCGGCACGATTGACGTGGACAAGGAGAAGGGCAAGCTGCTCGTTTCGTTCCTCCCGGAACTGGAACGCGACCGCGCCTTGAGCTATACGCCGGAGCATTGGACGGAAGCGAAGCTCGCCATGAAGCGGTTTCCAAAGCCTACCAGCAGTTCCTTTTTGCCGATGGCGTAAAAGATCGTGCAACCGTCGGCGGCGAGTTCGATTTCGTGTTTCATCCCGACGGCTACGCGCCGAGCCGCGACTACCCTCGCGCCGGCGAATTCACAAAACACTACTATCCGCGCTGTGGCGATTTCGACAGCGGTGAGGAAGAGGAGTGCGCCTTCTGGCTCGACCGTGCCGCGCAACGCGGTGACATCGAGTTTTGGGTGCGCAACCTCGTTCGCAAACCGACGTGTTCATTCTTTCTACCCACCACGAAGATCGGTTTCTTCCCGGATTTCGTCTGCCGACCGGTCAGACGCTCGTTGTCGAATACAAAGGCGCTCGCGATTGGGGTGCGGCCAAGTCCGATCGTGACATTGGCGAGTTGCGGGAAGAACTCAGCGGCGGGAAGTGTCTGTTCGTGATGGTCAGGGACAAGCGCTGGGACTGGATCGAAGCGAAACTATCGCTCTGCTAGCACCCGCAGCAGCGGCTTATTGCAGCCGGTCCATCCACTGATTGTCCACGACGACGGCGAGGTCGAGGAAGACTTTCTTGTTCATCGAGACTTCCAATTCCTTGCGGGCGGCGCTGCCGATTTCTTTGATCTTCTTGGCGCCTTGGCCGATGAGCATGCGCTGGTGCCGGTCGTCGGTGGTGAGGACGGTGGCTTTGATGTACACGAGCGGTTTGCCGGTCTTGTCTTTGCGGTCTTCGATCAGGTCCAACTGCACGGAGGCGGTGTAGGGGACTTCCTGGCTGGTCTGGAGGTAGATTTTTTCGCGGATGAGTTCGCCAATCCAAAATTCATTGGTGACGTTGGAGACTTGTCCGGCCGGGTAGTGCTCGGGGCCTTGGGGGAGGTGGCGGAAGATGGCTTGGATGAGGAGGTCAATGTTTTGGCCGGCGAGGGCAGAGACTTCGACGACGCTGGCGTAGTGTGGGCCGCGTTCGAGCCAGGCGGCGCGGTAGGGACAGTGGAGGTCGAGTTTGTTGAGGACGAGAATTTTGGGTTGGGTGATGTGTTGGACGAGGTCGAGGACGCGTTGGTCTTCGGGGCCGAGACCGCGGGTGGGGTCGGCGACGTGGACGATGACGTCAATACCTTCGAGGGCGTCGCGGAGTTTGTGGTGGAGTTTGTGGACGAGCCGGCTGGGTTGGGTTTTGAAGAGGCCGGGGGTGTCCACGAAGACGATCTGGCCTTCGGGCCGGTGGACGATGCCGTGGTAGGTGTCGCGAGTCGTCTGGGGACGCGGGGTAACGATGGCGATTTTGGTGCCGACGAGGGCGTTGAGGAGCGTGGATTTGCCGGAGTTGGTGCGGCCGACCAACACGGCAAAGCCGGATTTGAAGGAAGTGGGTTCGGTCATGACGGGCGCATGGTAACAGAAACATGAGTCGTGCGCTCACAATTCCGAGTCATTTTGTCCGATTTTCTTGTTGTGCCGGTGGGGAGTTGTTACACACTGTGACCACCATGACTTGGAAAGCAAAACTCGCATCCCAGATTCCGGCGGATCTCGCCACCGAAATTGATGTCTTTGAGACGCAGATTGACCTGCGAAAACTCGGCAAGATTGATGAGAAACTGTTTGCCGAGACCCGGCTGCGCCGCGGCGCGTACGGGCAGCGCTACGACAACGCGCAACGCTTCGACGGATTTCAGACGCAGCAGTTGAAATTTCCCAGCGCGCCCTTGACCAAAGGTCCGGACACCGCCTGGGATGCGCCCGGCATGATGCGCATCAAGATTCCGTTCGGTGGTCTGACGGCCCGGCAACTCGAAGTTCTCGCCGACACGGCGGAGGAGTACTCCGATGGCATTCTGCACATCACCACCCGGCAGGATTTCCAACTCCATTTCGTTCATATCGAAGACACGCCGAATCTGATGCGCCGGCTCGCGGCGGTCGGGATCACCACGCGGGAAGCCTGCGGCAATTCCGTCCGCAACGTCACCGCCTGCCCGCTGTCCGGCATCTGCCGCACCGAAGCGTTTGATGTGACGCCGTATGCCAAGGCGCTGACCTACTTTTTGCTCGGCCACCCGGACACGCAGGATTTTGGACGCAAATTCAAACCGGCCTTCTCCGGCTGCGAAGACGAAGCGTGCGGCCTCGTCAACATGCACGACTTCGGCGGCATCGCCCAAGTGCGCAATGGCCAACGCGGTTTCAAACTCTACGTCGGCGGCGGTCTCGGCGCGGTGCCGTATCAGGCGAAGCTGTTCGCCGACTTCATGCCGGTCGAGGAATTGTTGCCGACGGCGCAAGCCATCGCGCGGGTGTTTGCCCGGCTCGGCGAGAAACAAAATCGCGCCCGCGCCCGCATCAAATTCCTCGTGGACAAACTCGGCATTGAAGAATTCAAACGGCTCGTCGGAGAGGAGCGCAAAACGCTTCCGCCTGATCCGCGCTGGACGCAGTTCCCGGTGGTGGAAGAAAAACCGCTCAAGCCGGCCAGTGCGCTCAACGGTCACCGGCCCGAAGGTTTCGACGCGTGGCTGACCACGAACGTCTACCGGCAACGGCAAGCGGGTTTCGCGACCGTCACGGTCTATTGCCCGATCGGCGACATCACCTCGACGCAAGCCCGGCACCTCGGCGATCTGATGCGCCGGTACAGCGGCGACAACGCCCGCACCAGCGTGGAGCAAAATTTACTCATTCGCTGGGTCAGCGAGTCGGATCTGCCGGCGCTGTTTACGGACTTGAAAGCGATTGGACTCGGCGAACAAGGGGCCGGCACCATTCTCGACATAACCGCCTGCCCCGGTACGGACACCTGCAAACTGGGGATCGCGTCCTCGCGCGGCTTGGCCCGGGAACTCCGATCGCAACTGGCCAGCAAGTTCTTCACGCTGGACGAGGCCGTGAAGGGGTTGCGGATCAAAATGAGCGGCTGCTTCAACTCCTGCGGTCAGCATCACTTGGCCGACATTGGCTTCTACGGCAACAGCCGCACGATCAACAATCGCAAGGTGCCGCATTTTCAAGTCTTGCTGGGCGGCCGCTGGCGCAATAACGGCGGCAGCTACGGACTCGCCATCGGCAGCGTGCCCTCGAAGAACATCCCGCAAGTTGTCGCGCGCATCACGGAACGATTCGTCAAAGAACGGACGGCGGCCGAGTCGTTGCAGGATTTCTATGCGCGCATCGGCAAAGCCGAATCGCGGAAGATGATTGAGGACTTGATGATCGTGCCGGCGTACGAGAAAGACCCGAGTTTCTACAGCGACTGGGGCGATCCGCGCGAGTTCAGCATGGGCGACATCGGCATGGGCGAATGCGCCGGCGAAGTCATCTCCGCGTTGCAGTTTGAACTGGGCGCGGCGGAACGAATGAACTTCGAAGCGCAACTCGCTCACGAAGCGGGTGCGTTCGCGAAGGCCGATCAACTGGCGTACGATTCGATGCTCCAAGCCGCGCGCGGTCTGGTCCACGAGCAGTGGCTGGACGTGCCGGCCGATCTGGCGACGATTGTGAAGGAGTTCAAAGCGCGGTTTGCGACGCTGTTTCAACCGGCGCTGGCCGCGTACTTGTTCCGCCGATTTGAAAGCGCGCCGGTGGCCACGGCGGAAGCCACGCACCGGCTTATCGAGGAAGCGCAGCTCTTCATCGAAGGCGCGCACACGTGCGGCGACAAACTCCAACAACAAAAAGCCGCCGAACGCGCAGCGATTTTGAAGAAATGAAACCGGCTGCCCACCCCTGTCAGCCTGAGCGAAGCGAAGAATCTCGCCGGCTCCCGAAACGACAGAGACCCTTCGCGGCGCTCAGGGTGACAAACAATGGATAACTCAACGTACAAATTCGGCGTCAAACTCTTCATCACCAATCCCGGCGCAAAACCGCTGAAGGATTTCATCCCGGTCTTCCACGGCTGGATCCAGCGCCAAGGCGTGCCGGGGCATCTGCTGATTGACGTGCATGATTACAGCCACGTTCATCACGGCCCGGGCATTCTGCTCGTTTCGCATGAAGCGAATCTCAGCATTGACGAAACGGAAGGCCGGCGCGGTCTGGTGTATCTACGCAAGCAACCCGCTGACTTGGCCGGCACCATCGCTGCCGCGCAAGCGGTCGCGAAGAAACTGACTGAGGAACAGGGCGTGCAGTTCGATACCCCCCATTACGAGGTATCCGTCAACGACCGGCTGGCAAATGTCACCGCCGCACAAGTGGCCGCCGCGACCGGCGGCAACGTTGCGCTGAAATCTGGCGACCCCCGCGAGCGGCAGACGTTTGTGGTAAAACGGTAATATGCGAAAGGGGCCAATGGCTCCGACTGAGACGGAACGATGCAGTTGAAATCCGTGTCGGATGGTGGGGCGCGGCGTCCCCGCCGTGCGATCCGCAAAGATCGGCTTGGCTCAACTGCTCACCCATTGGAGTGCTGAAAACACCACCGAGCAATTGACTTTTCCTCTCACAAGGGCAGGTTGGGCCAGCCCGCACCATCCATTCAGTTGCATTGTTCCGGCTCAGTTCCGCACAAATCGCGCAGTCCATGCGATTGAGTAAACCAAGGGCGATGAGCGGTCCGGTGTTGCAGACGATGTCCGCCTTTACCGCCGGTCCAGCCCTTCAAACGCGCGTGTCAACTCCTCCTCGTCCCAACCGGCACTGGCGGCGCCGAAGCGGTGGCTTTTGAGTAAAAAGCTTGGGGACTGGTTCGGCCAATTCTGCGGCTTGGCCACTGGTAAGGCGGCACTTTGAAAGAGTTTGACGGCCAAGGCGAGCCCGGGCTTCTTGGCGGAATTGCTCGCCACTTAAGTTCAACACCGCCACCAAGGAGTCCGGGGATTCCAGTTCCAGAGTATTTCACAATTGGTAAAAAACACCACAATCGGGCGCTGGCACCAAGCCACAACCCGCTCGAGCGGTATCGGGCGTTTGTTCCACGATCCTGCTCCACGACATGAAGTCTCCACCATGAACATGCCACCGCAACTTCCCCCTAGGCGGATGAATATGCTGCGGGCATGAGGCGCGGAATTGGGCGATGGCTACCGCCGCGGTGCAGGCTCGTCTGCCCTGATGGTCAGTACTTACAGTTTAGATTCCGCTGAAAACCCCCTCCAATTTTCGATTTTCGAAAACTTTCGACCATCAAACCTATCCGACCACTCCGTAATCGCTCAACCTGCGCCAAGCCAGCAGCCAAATGTTTGGCCAGGATTTTCGGCAGGAGGTTTTTCAGCGGAATCCAGTTTATGGAGGTGACCCTGCCGACTGCCGATCGCCACCGCAAAGCAAGGTGTGAACAATTCACCGCGTACCCTACCGGCGCTCCGCCGACGGCTCGGATCGTTGAATCTTCTGAAGCAACTCATCCACGACGGACTCCTCTTTGATTATCTGCTCAACGTACGTGGACAAATACCGCATTTGTTCGTTCAATGGGACGGGGAGTGCGTGGAATTTGGAGTTCAGCGCCTCAGCCAAAGGTTTTTTCTTAGCGATGTGCTTCGACATGTCGGCGGTGATGAGTCCCATGGCGATGTCTTTCAGCTCATCCGGACTCGCGCTTCGAATCGAGTCAATCAACTCTTGTTTCAGAACATCTGACTGACTTCGTGTCAGCGAAAGATATACGTAGGCGGATTTAAGGTATTCCTTTGCATCCCGCAAAAGTTCTCGATACTCGTCTGCTGTCATGAGGTCGTCGGTGACGAGTCTTCGAAATGAGACCGTGGATAATACCGGATTGTTAACTGCACGTAAGGCCCGTAGTGCCTTCACTGTTTCGTCATGTGATTTGTGGGAAAGCGCTTTCGGATGTTCCTTAAAATAGGCGCAGGCTTCAACAACGGCTTGTGTCCAATTCACTGGGAATAGACTAATACTCTCAAATCTGGAAGCGTTGCTTTGATTTCGATTGTGTCGCAACACAGCTACCCCGCCCCTCCCAAAAGGGTTGGTATTATCAATTGGTGCCGAATGGGAGAATGGGTTGATTTGAAGAGCCTCAGTCCAATCGTAGGATTCACTTTGCGAACCTGTTCCACTTAGTTCAGCAAGGATGTTTATGCGCCCCTTGACTAGAAGTGTTACGCTGGCCTCTTTGGGGAGGCGCCAAGCATCTGTCTGGGGATCTTTTTCCCAATCCGTGCTGCTTCCTGTACCACTTTCAGGCGCCGGTATAATCTGAACCAGAAGCCAGTTCCTCAAGTCAGAAGACATGATGCACTCAGGGTCAAATTCTGATGCGTCTCGTATCGATAGGAAATCATGCTGGAAATCTCCGAGGCATGAATTTGTGAAGAACACCAATACGATTAATGCGGGCCGCCAAATTTGTTCGAGGAGATGGTGCATGACTGAATGCGCACACTGATGGTTCTCGAAAAACATTGGTAGCATTACAAACTTGACCCAGAGTCCCTTGTTTCGGAGCATTATTTGCAGTCGTCCTGTGTCCTTCGGGCAGATGGTTTCTATGGTTACCCCGCGTGGCGCAGCCAGGTTTCGGCGATGAGCCAGTGACCTTGGGCGTTGGGATGGATGCCGTCGAATGACCAGTATTCGGGCGGGGCGGATTTCAGCGCTTTGGCGAAGGCGGCTTGGAGTGGAACGAAACGGGCGTCGTGTTCTTCGGCGAGCCGGCGGACGATTTCACCGCGCTCGGTCACCAGCGGCAACCAGCCGGCTGGGACTTGGCCGGCCAAAAGCACAAATGGTTCGCAGAGTATCAAGCGCACCGCCGGCAAGGCCGACCGCGTCACGGCCAGGAGATCGCGGTAGGCGGTTTCGTACGCGGCGGCGGAGAGCGCCGGTTGCGGGTGTAACGGATTGCAGTCGTTGATGCCCACGAGAATGCTCAGGACGTTGGGTTGAAGATCAAGGCAATCGGATTGCCAGCGCGCGCGCAATTCGTTGATTCCGTGGCCGCTCACGCCGCGATTGAGAAACCGCAGGTTGTCGTGCGGCCGGGTGGCGAGCAGTTGGGCGGCCACCATCATCGCGTACCCGGATCCCATCTGATAGGCGTTGCAGACCTCTTCAGGTTTGCGGAAAGCATTGGTGATCGAGTCGCCTTGGAAGAGGATCAGATCGTTGGGTTGGATGAAGGGCGCGGTCATGAGTGTCAGCCTGTTATTTGGTTGCTGAAGTTGTTTACCCTGCCCACCGGCCGGATGCCAGTTGTAAACTGTGGGAGTGGGGTTGTGAAAAGTCCGTTACATCCGCGACGACATCGCAGAACAAAAGGCCGCTGACCGCGCGACGGTGTTGAAGAAATAAAACCGGCTACCCCTCACCCTGACCCTCTCCTCCATTCGAGGGGGAGAGGGGAATCGAAAAGTGAAACTTACCCACCCATCAGTGAGTCACCTGCAACATTCAAAACCAATCCCCTCGCCCCATTCGATGGGGAGAGGGTCAGGGTGAGGGGAAATCCGTCTGCATCGTTCCGGCTGAGGGTGACCTACGCTGGATACGTCTGTCGAATCGAGCGCGGCAAGCCGGATTGCACGCTGTAAGCGGAGGTTTGAAACCAGCGTGGACTTCCGGTACGATGTTCGCATGACGGCAACTAGCATCATTGAGGAAATCAAGCACCTGCCCCCGGCCGAGCAGGCGCAGGTGATTCAATTTGCTTACCATCTGGATGCCGAGCGGAAGTTGACCGGTCAGGAACTCTCGGCCTTGGCCGAGCGAATGACGCGTGCCACCAACCCGGCTGAGGCGGCGCTCGTGCGGGAGGCCATTGCCCGCGGCTTCTACGGCGGGGCGCCGCGTGCCTAAAGTCCGGCGTCGCAGTCTGCCGCCGATCCTGCTTCAGCACTTACTTGACCGAATTCAACAGCGGCACATTCAGGCGGTCCAACTCGGACTGTTGGCTGAATGGCTCGATACCGAACCGGACGTACCGAACGGTAAATGGTTCAAACAATTTTCTGGCATGACGGTCTGTGGTGAGGGCGAGTTGATTCGCACATTTCTGACACCAACGCAATTGCCACTGGGCGAGGAAGTGAAGTAGCCTCTCATTATGATTTTAGATGCCCATCGTCAGCATTCACGGCACTGGGAGAATTTCCAGTACGCTTACCCGGTCTTGTCGCGCCGCAGCCATGGCATTTCGATTGGGTTGAACGTGAATCCCGACAAGGTCTGCAACTTCGATTGCATTTACTGTCAGGTGGATCGCACGGTGCCGGCGACGGTGTTGAAATTTGATTTGGCGGCGGCGGAGCGGGAATTGCGCGCGCTGTTGGCGACCGATTTTTCCCAACACGCGCCGTTCGATACCGTCCCGAAAGCACAACTGCGGATCAACGACATCGCGCTGAGCGGTGACGCCGAGCCGACGACATTGCCGGAGTTCTCGAAGGCGATGGAGATGATCGCGCGCGTGAAGCCGCCCGGCGTGAAGATCGTGCTCATCACGGATGCCGGCGGGCTGGACCGGGTGGATGTGAAACGGGGGCTGGAAATCATGGATGCCCACGATGGCGAGGTTTGGGCAAAACTCGATGCCGGGACGGAGGAGTATTTCCAGTTGATCAACCGCACGAAGATTCCGTTCGCGCGGATCCTCAAGAACATCACGCTCACGGCACAGACCCGGCCCGTCATCATCCAAAGTCTCTTCCTGAAAATCCACGGCGTTGGCCCGGCGGACGAGGAAATCAGCGCGTATTGCGAACGGCTGCGCGCCATCGGCCGGATCAAACTGGTGCAGGTGTACACGGTGGCCCGCAACGCCATGACGATCGTCGAAGGCATCCCGGCATCGCAATTCGTGACGCCGCTCGCTGACGGGGAATTGGACGCGATTGCGGACCGGGTCAGGCAGACGACCGGATTTCCCGTCGAGAGTTTCTACGGCGCGCCGGCGTTGCCTTCATCCAAGTAGAAGGCGCCGGCGTAGGTGGTGACGCGGAGGTATTGGCGCCACGCCCCATTTGTCGCAATCAGGGTCGAGCTGACCGGCTGTTGGCCGGGAGGTTCGATGGTGAGGATGCGACCATCCATCGGCTGCGGCGATTTGACTCCCAACAGATGCAGGACGGTGGGAGCGATGTCGGCATTGCTGGAGGGCAGCGAGTTGGTGACTCCACGGGGGAAGCCGGGGCCGGCGGCGATGAGGGTGTTGTGGAGATCGTACCGGCTGAGGCTGCCGTGGGCGCCGCGGGCGGAACCACTCGGACCGCCGTCGGAGATGATGAGGCCGGGGACGCCGGTGGCACTTTTTTCGGCGGTCCAGCGGAGGGAGATGATGATGTCGGCCCCGGCGGGAGTGTGACAGCGGGCTTGGTCGGTGGTGAAGGTGCCGGGGACTGGTTCGCGGGTGAGGATGACGCCGGGATAGTCTTGTTGTTGGAGAAATTCGACGACGCGCCGAGTGGTGTCGGGCGACCGGCCGATGACGTAGAGGGCGGCGGCGGTGCCGTTGCCGGCGACGACGATGTCGTTGGTGCCGGGTTGTTCGGTGAAGGCGCGGCTGGCGTTGAAGCCGGCGTGGCGGAGCGCGCCGGCAATGTCCACGGTGCGGCTGACGGTGGAGAAGCCGTGGTCGGAAACGACGAGGATGGCGGTTTTGTCGCGGGCGTTGCGGCTTTCGAGTTCGGCGAGCAGGCGCGCGAGGTTGTGGTCGGAGTTGCGGAGGGCGGCGCGGGATTCGACGGAGCCGGGACCGGTGGTGTTTTGGGTGGCGTCGGGTTCGGCGAGCCAGAGGAGGGAGTAGGCGGGGATGCCGGCGTCCCAGAGTTGGCCGATGAGAGCGTGGGTGCTCCAGTCGTCCTTGGCTTTGCTTTCGAAAGCGGGCCGGCCGACTTTGCGGAGGAGGCGCTGGATTTGTTCGGGGGGCAATCCGTCGCGGCCTTCGATGAGGTTGACGCAGGCGTCGGGCGTGTCGGCGCGGGGTTGGTGATCGTGGACGAGGGCGACGGATTTGGAGCCGACGATGGCGGTGCGGCGGCCGGCGCGTTGGAGAATTTCGGAGACGGTCGGGACGGCCATGGTTTTGACGGCGCCGGGGGTGGCGGTGGAACCGGGGGCGAGCGGGTTGAGGGTGGGCCGGTATTCGGTGTTGGCGAAGGTGCCATTGTGCGCGGGGTAACAGCCGGTCGCGATGGCGGTACCGTTGACGATGGTGGAACTCAGGAAGACGGCGCGGTGGTTGGCGAAGAAGACGCCGTCGCGAGCGAGCGCGGCGAGCGTGGGCGTGTCGGTTTCGTTGATGGCGTCCGGGCGCAAGCCGTCCCAGATGACGACGATCACGTGTTCCGCCGCGCGCGCGGCGCTGGCCCAGCAGAGTAAAACGAGCAGCAGCAGACGGTGCATGGGGCGATAGTAATGGTGTTTTTCTCGGCTGCAACCGCAAAGCCGCTGTGATACGTTCGCGCCCCGTGAACGTCTTGGTGACCGGCGGTGCCGGATTTATTGGATCCCATGTGGTCGCGGCGCTGTTGGCGCGCGGCGACACGGTCACGGTCGTGGATGATTTCAATGACTTCTACGACCCGGCTATCAAACGCCGGAATCTCGCCGCCTTCGCCGGCGCCTTTCGATTGATCGAGGCGGACATCCGCGGGGCGTTGCCCGTGGTGGCGTGCGACGCGATTGTGCACCTGGCGGCGCGGGGTGGGATTCGACCGTCGGTGGCCGAGCCGCGGTTATGCACGGAGGTCAACGTCAGCGGCACCCAAAATCTGT
>Ga0105046_10013217_pt1 | contig 12787 bp, 9 predicted proteins | sample MAT03_FD_78385 | JGI IMG/M metagenome (GOLD analysis project Ga0105046, IMG submission 78385) | Freshwater microbial communities from Lake Fryxell liftoff mats and glacier meltwater in Antarctica - MAT-03 (megahit assembly) | ecosystem: Environmental > Aquatic > Freshwater > Ice > Liftoff... | reverse complement strand
GCCCAGACTGCTCTCGACTACGCGAAGAGCGTCCAGCAGAAGGTCATCCTCATCGACGGGCCCCGTCTCGCCGAACTGATGATCGAGCACAATATCGGTGTCACAACGACCCGCACGATCTCCATCAAACGCATTGACTCGGATTACTTCGAGGAGACGTGATGCAGATCACTGCGCAAACGGTCTACAAATTGGAGCTATCTATCTTGTGGAAAGTGGGGTCAGTCCGAGCATATGTGCAGAAGTCGATTCCATTTTGCGTCTTTTACCTTCGATTCTGTGATTCGAGACATGAATCGACTCACGTTGCTACGGCGGCCCATTCTCATGCGTTTGCAAATCCATTCATCGCGCACCGTAGTTCGGTTCTTGATCAGCCAGGTAATCATTTGCTTGCGTTCGTCGTTCTTTGCCATTGATCGAAGTCCGCAATATTTCGGAAATTTCCCGAAAACAAATGCCTCAGGGTAGCGAGGGCGCACCGCCTGGCTTTTTTCGCGCCCCATGGAAAAGCACCTGCCATTGCCCCTTCCTCCCGCCACGGCAGTAGTAAGCCACATAGCGCACCCCTTTCGGCAACCTACAGTCGGCTATCTCGATTGTCTCGAATGTGGTCTACTAAAATTTATCAAAGGCTTGAGAGAACAAACCAATGGATAAGCAAGCCCGCCCCACCTGACATTTTTTTGACAATCTTCTCACAGCCCCATGGCAACTCCCCGCTCGGATTGCGCCACCTTGGTCTCATGAAAGCACATCTGCTCTCGCTCGGGCTGGCAGCTTTCGCGCTCACCGCGAATGCCAGCGAAACCCTTATCCTCAAGCTCGAACCCGACCAACGCGTCGTCCTTGCCGGAGAAAACCGCGAGGTCGTCCTTAAAGTCGATCTTACCGCCGCCAGGTCAAAACCTTCCGCGCGACGGCTTCCGCTCAATCTCGCCATCGTCATAGATCGGTCCGGGTCCATGGGCGGTGCGAAAATGGAGAAAGCGCGCCAGGCAGCCTCCGGCCTCATCGACCAACTCACGTCCAAAGACATCGTGTCCGTCGTGGCCTACCATGACCGCGCCGAAACCATCTGGCCCGCAAGCCTCGTGACCGAACGGGAGGACATCAAGCGCCGCATTGAGGCGATCCGCCCCGGCGGGAGCACCGCGCTTTATGCCGGTGTGGAAACGGGTGCGAAACAGCTCGCACGCAACTTCGGGAGCGACCGTATCAACCGCGTCATCCTCCTCTCCGACGGCCTCGCGAACATCGGCCCCAGTTCAACCGCCGATCTCAAGGACCTGGGGCGTCGGCTGGCCGGACGCGGCTATTCGGTCAGCACCATCGGCGTGGGCGACGATTACAACGAGGATCTCATGGCCGGAATCGCCGCCGCCAGCGACGCCAATTATTACTACGTCAAGGATGCCGAGAAGCTGCCCGAGATATTCGCCAAGGAACTCGGCGAACTCGTCTCCATCACGGCCCGCAGCGTGCGCATTGAAATCATCTGCCCCGACGGTGTCGAACCCATTGAACTCATCGGGCGTGAGGAAAAATTTCGCGGACGCAAAGCCGTCGTCGAACTCGCCCCGTTTGCCTCCGGCCAGAACCGTTACGTGTTTCTCCGCTGCCGGGTGAAAAGCGACAAGCCCGTGCCCTCCGCCGATCTCGCCACGGTGCGCCTCAGCTATCGTGATGAGCTCAACGAATCGAAGGAAAACGCCGTGGACCGTGCCGTGCAGATCGCCTTCACGGACAAACCAAAAGAAGCCGCAGCATCCGTCAATACGGCCGTGGCAGCTGAACGGGAGATTATTGTCAACGCGCTGGTGAAAGATCAGGCCATCGCCGATGCGGACGGAGGAAGGGCAGCGGCTGGTGCCAAGAAACTGAAGGACAACGCGGCACGACTCCTCGCCGCAGCGCCCGCAGCGCCCCCCGCTGAGCGCCAAAAGCTGGAGGAAACCGCGAAGTCCCAAATACAGCAAGCTGATGACATGGAAACCAAAGGCATGTCCCGAGGCCTTCGCAAAGAAATGCAGTCCGATTCCTACAAAACGAGAAACGCAAAACAATAACCACCGCGCAGCAGCCGCTCCGGCCACGCCCGTCTTCATCGGCCAAGGCGTGCGCCGGGGCACAAGCGGCAGAGGACGACCGCAGTCCAAGACGCTTCGCGAAATCTGCAGGCGTGTCGTCCTGCGCCAGCTCTTGGACTGCGGCAGTCCCCTGCCGCTTTCTGATTTGGCGACTCTCAACACACCACGCACCCTCATGCAATTAGTCCACTGCCGGGGCGTCCCACATATTTTCTTCGCGCCCTTCGCCTCCTTCGTAGTTTAACTTTCTCAAAGCCGCCCGATCCCATGCGCCGCGCCATCACCATTTTCCTCCTCGCCATCGGCGTCCCCAGCCTTGTGCTGGCGTGGCTGGCACTGCGGTCGTTGCGCGATCAGGAACTCATTTTTGAACGTCAACAGGAACTGCTTTATCAGGGTCTCACCGACGCCACCGCCGAACGCATACGTTCTGTGATGCAGGAAAAACTCGGGGAGTTCGAATCCGTTGTGGACGCGCTCGTCTCCCAAAGTTCGCCCGCTCAAATCGCTCCGGGTTTCAACGAAAAGCTGCGCGCCTCGTGGCCGCTCGCCGAAGTGGGATTTGCCGTGACCCTCGAAGGCAGCATCCTCGCGCCGCGCGAAAACCGCTCTAAAGACGCCGATGATTTTCGACAGGAAAACGCGGGTTTTCTCGCTAACACCGTGTCCGCTGAGGTTTATCAGAATCAAAAACAACAGGTGGATCTTCCGGATCTTGCGCTTCAAAAATCCGCTTCAATGCGCGAACGCACGAAGCCCGACGAAACCCAGGGATCCTCCGTCAGCAAACTCTTTCGCAGCAAAACAGCTCCCGCTCAAAGCAGAGACGCGTTGCCGAAAGAAGAGCAAAAAGCCAACGCCAAACCCATGGCGGGTGCGGAACGGGATCAGGAAACGCGTGGCGAAAAAAAACCAGCCGAAGCGGCTTTAAACGACGCCGTAGTTCAAGCCGCAGCCCCGGCCCCGGCCCCGGCTACTTCTGCACCTCAACCACAAAGCGCTCCCGCTTACAAAGGTAAACAAGGCACCCGCAATCTCACACCCCAAAAACTCGCCGAACCCGCCGACGGCCAGTCCGTTGCCTCCTCGATTCAACCTGCTGAAGCTGATTTCCGCAGCGTCGTGGGAGAAGCCTCGTCCGGAAGCGTGGCTCGTTTTCTCAACGACAAACTACGGCTCATGCTCTGGCACCGCACCACTCGCGATCCGCTCATCGTCTTCGGCGCACAAATCAATCTCGCAGAACTCGCGCAGTTGCTCGCCAGCACGCTCTCAGCAGGACGCGGGGTCAACGGCGACATCTGCCTCGCGCTCATCAACGACAAAGGAACTCCCGCCGCCTTAACCCACGCCGACTTCAAAACCGACTGGCGCCGCCCACTCGTTGCCACGGAAATCGGCGAGCAACTCCCCCACTGGGAAGTCGCGGTGTATCTCATCGATCCCCATGTTGTCAGCACTGCGGCCCACGGACTTCGCCGCACCATGTTCACCATCGTCGGGTTGCTCATTATCGTGATCGGCTTTGGCGGATGGCTCATCGTCAGCGAGGCCCGCAGGCAGATGCTCGTTGCACGCCAAAAGACCGACTTCGTCAGCAACGTCTCGCACGAACTTAAAACACCGCTCACCAGCATCCGGATGTTTTCCGAAATGCTCGCCGAGGGCCGTGTCGAGGAGCCGGAAAAACAACGCGAGTTTTCGCGGCTCATCGCGTTGGAATCCTCTCGCCTCACCCGGCTCATCCACAATGTCCTGAGCTTCGCCCGGATGGAACGAGGCGAACAACGCATGGAAAAGCAACCCGGCGACCTTACTGACCTGGTCGAGGAAGTGGTCGCCGCCTATCGCCCGCAAATGGAATCCACCGGACACCAACTCATCGCGCCAATCGAAGCAACGAGTCTTCCCGTCCTTTTCGATCGCGACGCCATCAAACAAGTAATCCTCAATCTGCTCTCGAATGCGGAAAAATACGGGGGCGACGCGCGGCAAATCACGATACTGCTCCGGGAATCCGGCGGCATCGCCGAATGCACCGTCGCGGATCGCGGCCCCGGGGTTCCGCGTGGATCCGAGGAACGCATTTTTCAACAATTTTACCGCGCCGACGACGCACTCAGCAGCGGCATCCAGGGTGCCGGACTCGGCCTCACCCTCGCCCGCCAGATCGCACGCGCCCACGGCGGCGATCTTGTTTTCTCCCGACGCGAAGGTGGCGGAAGCATGTTCACCCTGCGCATCCCACTTGCCTCCTGATTCCCCTCCCTCCAATGAAAACGAAAATCCTGATCATCGAAGACGACTCGAGCATACGCCTCGGACTTGTGGAACTTTTGCGCAGCGAAGGTTTCGATATCGCCGTGTGCGAACGCGGCGACAAAGCCGTCGAACACGCCCGCAAATTTCAACCCGCGCTCATCGTTCTCGACGTCATGCTTCCCGGACGGAACGGCTTCGACATCTGCCGCGATTTGCGCGCGGAGAAATCGCAGGCTCTCATCCTCATGCTCACGGCGAAAAGCCAGGAACTCGACAAAGTCGTCGGCCTCGACCTCGGTGCCGACGATTACGTCACCAAACCGTTCGGCGTGCGCGAACTTCTCGCCCGCATCCACGCGCTGCTGCGTCGGTGTCACGCCGTCGATTCGGGCACAGACGCGTTCACGCTCGGAAAAGCTGAAGTCGATCCCAAGACCTACAGCCTGCGTCGCGGCCGCGAAGTCTTCCCGATCACCGAAACTGAACTCAAGTTGCTCCAGATTTTCCATCAACATCGCGGCCAAGTGCTGTCACGGGAACGCCTGCTCAACGACGTGTGGGGCGTCGATTATTTCGGCACCACGCGCACGCTGGATCAGTTTGTCGCGCAGCTCAGGAAAAAACTCGGCGACACGGGGTCGGAGCCCCGGATCATCCTCACCGTGCACGGCGTGGGTTACCGGTTGGAAAATTGATTGAAGTCGGCGCGCATGAAAGCGCGATACCGTCCATACGTTTAGCACGGGGGCCGATCCTCCCGGCGCCACTTCCCTTCTTTTCCGCAAAACTTTTAGCGGCGTTGTTTTTGGTAACGTTCCAGTTCCTCGAGAAACTTGCCCACACCTTCGCGTGGTTTCAGGCTCTGCGCACGCTTCAGCAAGGGAATCGCTTCATCCAGACGGCTCATGCCCGCCAGCAACTGGGCGTGTTTTACCGCCGCATCCGCTTCGGTGGCCGTGATGGAACCAGCACGCTGATAATACAAAATGGCCCGCTCTTTTTCTCCGGCGTCCCCGTAATGCTGCGCCAGGATCATCAGTGCCTCGCCGTCCAACGGATCCACGGCAACCACCTCTTCCAAAATTTTCACCGCTTCGCCCGCCTCACCGTTTGCCACGGCAATGCGCGCTTCGGTTTTCTGCAAACGTCGCTTGTCCGTGTCCGCCAGCGTTTTTCCAAATGCCTCGCGCACCCGCCCAATGAACTGCCGCGCCTCGTCATTAGCTCCGCGCGCACCAAGCACCTCCACCGCGCGCAATGCCGCCGCAAGACTCATCGGCGGCGTCAGCGACAAAGCCCGGCCATACGCTGTCAACGCTGCCGGGGGCATGTTTTCGTTCATGTAAATATCGCCGAGGCGCTGGAAATCTTCGGCCGTTGCGACATTCCGCATCGCCATCAACTCGATATTTGCCGCCGCTTTGAGGAAATCTTTCTTTGCCAGATACGCATTAGACTGCAACTGCCAGACGTCCGCCTTGTCAGGATCCGCCGCAATCATTTCGTCACAGAGCGCAATCACCTCATCGGCCTTCTCCTGCTTGAGCAACGCACGGATGAGTCCCATCTTCCAGTCAACGGATTGTGGTTGCAGCACCAGCGCGTTGCGATAGGCAGTCTCCGCGGATGCAGGCTGCTCCATCGCGAGATGACAATAGGCCAGCAATCCCATGAGCGTCGCATCCGCCTGCCCCAACTCGACAGCCCGGCTCAACGACGGAACCGCCGCGGCAAACTGATTCTGCTGCACCATGAGTCGGCCCAACGCAAAATGCGCACGCCGGAACGCCGGAAACTTTTTGATCGCCGTTTTGTAAAATCCCGCCGCTTTCTCCCCAGGCAACTCCAACTGCACCGCGAGTTGACCCAGAACAAAATCAAACTCCGCAGTGCTCTCAGGCGTGGCGACTTCCAGGAGCGCCTTGAAACAGGCCTCGGGTTTTTCACCCATGAACCCCGAGAGCTTCTGCATCTGCTCGCGCTCGGTTTCGTTCAGCGCAGGTTCGATGTCTGTCGCTGCGCCATAACCGCGTAAAAACTGCCGTTTAAACGTGGGATCCTTCCATAGTTGCAAAGGATACGGAGCCGCCGTCTGTGCAAGCACGGAACACGGAAGCAAAAGAAAAAGCAGGGTGCGCATGAGTTTCAAAAAAGGGTTACGCCTTGGCGAAGCTGAGCTTGTGAGAGACTTTGCTGGGAACTTTTTTCCCTCCCCGCTGCCCGGGCTCGTATTTCCACTTTTGCACAGCATCCTGAATCGCCTTAAGCGCCACAGGATCAACTGTAGGCGTGACTTCCGAACGAATCACCGACCCATTCGCGTCCATGTAAACAACCACGCTCACCTGTTGAATCGATTTCGCCGCAGCCGCAGGAAGCTTCGGATCCACCCGTTGCAGCAAACGCGGTTTCTGGTCCAGTTGCCCCGCACTGAACATCTCACCATCTCCACCTCCACCGGGACCGCCGCGCCCGCCAATCACCCCGCCCGATCCGAGACCTCCTCCGGCACCACCGAACGCCGCGTCTCCACCCATGCCATCGAGTGCTCCAGCGAGACTCGCCATGTCCAGCGCAGCAAGCGCAGGGCCTGGATTTGAATCCGGTGCAGGCGCGGAAAATTGCGGCTGTTCCTCCGGTTGCTCCACTTCATCCTCCTTGGGCTTGTCCTCCGGTTCCTCCGGCTCCGGTGGTTTCTCTGCCACTTCAGTTTCCACGTATTCCTCAACCTCTGCGGCCTTCGCCTTTTTGATCTCGTCGCTATACATGAAAGCACCGCCAAACATCAAAAGGAATGCGTGGAACGCGAGTCCCAGCATCACGGAAATGATCAGCCCGCCTTTCATCCCGCCTATTTCGCCTTGGTGGAAAGTGCCACCTTGGTGATCCCGATTTTCTTCACCTCGTCAATCGCCTGCACGATCGATTTGAAATCAGCATCCGCATCGCCATTGACCACAACGCGCGGATCCTTGGTGCTGCTCTTGTAGCTCTGGAGCTTGAAGGGAAGCTGCGAGAACGTGATCTTTTCCTTGTTGAAAAACAGATCGCCCTTGGCGTTCACGCTCAACGTCACGGCCTTCTCCGTATCATTCATTTTTTGACCGCTGGCCGCGCCAGGCAGCGACACGTTGATGCCTTCGTTCTTGGTCATCGACATGGAAACCATGACGAATGTCGCAAGCAAAAAGAACACGATGTCGATCAACGGAATGACCGGGATGGTTGCGCGTTTACGGGCTGGAGTTCCTAGATTCATAATGTTGTTTCGTTTTCAGTTTTAGTGACCGCCGCCGCCCGTTGCTGCCGCAACAGCAAAACGCACCGGCTTGGCTGTAGGCTCCGGACCTGCCGCGCCTTTCGTGTGCATGATCAATTCAAGCCGGGTTGCAGCGCTCTCGATGTCATGGCGCGCGTCATCGATTTTTGCGTTCAGGATGTTGAAGGGAATCACCGCCACCACCGCGATGCCGATGCCGAAAGCCGTCGCGATGAGCGCCTCCGCGATACCGCCGGTAATGGCACCCGGATTTCCCAAATCTCCACCGATGCTCGCAAACGAAGCCATCATACCCGTCACCGTTCCAAGCAATCCGAGCAACGGCGCGAGCGTGATACACGTATCCAGAATCGGGATTCCGCGGGAAAAACGTTTCAGTTCTCGCGCGCCCGCAAGCATGATCGCGTTAGCCACCGATTTCTCACGATGCACCAGCGCGTACGTGAGGGTGTTTGCCACAAAATCCTTGGTCGTGTTTCCGACCTTGATCGCGTCCTCAATTTTGTCCGCCTCCACGAAGTCCAGAATTTCCATGACCTTGGCCGGATTCCGCCGCGTCTGTTGCAGCCCGAGAAAGATCGAACGCTCAATCACCACGATCATCGCAAAGATCGAAACCAACAGCAGCGGATGCATGATTGGACCGCCGTGGACGTAGGTGTCGATGAGGCTTGTCTTGTGCAGCAAGGCTTTAAGCGCCGCACCGTTCGTCGCATCGATCGGCAACCAACCGCTGCCCTCCGCCATCAGCTTGGTGATTCCACTTTTCGCCTCCTCGCCAATGTCTTTGACCATCGGCTGCGTCCCGCCAGACTGCTGAACCGATACTCCCGCCGCCGAGCCGTCATTGCTCGCAAAATACGAAAACGGACCCACCAGCGCAAACATACCGTCGAGCACGTTGCCCTGTTCGTTCACTGCGGTGCCCTTGATCTGCGCCCCGCCGACAATCTCCTTCACGCGGCCCAACGACGCACGCACTGCCGCGAGTTGACGCGCCGCCTTTTCACCATCAGCCATTCCTTCGGTGGAGGCCACGGCCTTGGCCGCGTCGATCACATCCCGCATTCCGGGAAGCTCGCTGGGATTCAGCTTGGTCTCCATCCCGTTGACAAACTCATCAAGCAAGGTGCCCACGTAAGCCCGTTCGTCTTCGCTGAGTTTAAGGGTGGACTTGAGGTTCGTGATGTCGAGGTTCCGGGTGTCCAGCACATTGGCGACCTGTTCGTACTGCTTTTTCGAATCGAGCAGCTTCGTCTCCAGTTCGCTCAGCTTTTGAGAAAGCGGCAACGTTTCGTCGTTGATGCGATCCCGAAGTTTTGCCAGCGCCGTGGTGGAGCTTTGGAGTTCCTTGCGTGCGCCTTCGAGCAAGGCACCGAGTTTTTCGGCAGGATTAGATTCTGCGGCGAACGACGCGGCAGACAGCAGGATGAGAAGGATAAAAATTCGCATGACGTTCTATTTGGTTATCGTGGCCGGCAATGAAACGAACTTCGCCTTGCCCTTGCTCTCCAGCATGGCCAAGGACTCCTTGACGCGCGAAGCGATGCTATCGTCGGCAGTCCACGCCCACCCCTGTGATCCCGGCACGCCGTAGCCCGCCTTTTTGCCTGTGGCATTGAGGTAATAGGCACCAGCTAATCCGACGTAGAGTGTGCGCACCTCGGCCGGCTTGCCGTCGAGTTCGCGCACTTCGCTCACCAGATTGATTCCCTGATTTGCCTGATTCACCTCATTCAAAATACCCACAACGTTCTGGCAGCGCTCCGCCAGCGTGATTTTCGAATCCTTGCCCGACTCCGGCATACGATCAAAAAGCGGTTTGAGTTTTTCCGCCACCGGCGCCGGCAGATACGGCTGAATCCCGCGAAGCTCCTTCTCCAGATCCGGGACCGCGTTCGCAAAATCCGCGAGACTGGCCTTCAACGCCCCTTCCTGCTTAACAAGCTCCGCCTTCTTTTCGTCCGCCTCCGTGATTCCCTTCTCACTCTCGCTCTTTTTCCGGTTCAAATTCTCGATCTCCTGCGCCAGCAAATCCACCCGGTTCCTGAGCAAAAGCGAAGCCTCCTTCGACTCCCGCGACTCCTTGGCGAGCGCCTTTTGCGTCTCCATGATCCGATCCATCACATCCCGCAGCGAGGCCACCACGTTGCCATCTGAAGACGGGACTGTAGCATCCTCGGCGGCTAGAGATTCAACGCGAAAGGAAGCGCAGAATACCGCAAGGGCAAAGATAGTGAAGGGTCTGCCGAGCATCATGGAATGTCTAATGAAAGGCGTGTTCTACGGGGAATCAATCCGCCAACTGTTACAATTCGATGACAAAGAAGACTCGCTTTGACGGAAGGGAACTCTACGCGGTAAGCATAGCCATGTCTGTTCTGCGTAAACCATCCCTCAGATGCGTGGCAGCAGTTTGTATTTTCTCCTGCTTTTTATTGCAGTTCGCGCCACCTTTATTGGCCCAAAGTGTTGCCAAGGTCGAAGAACCCTCTGCTCTGCATGGAGTGACTCCATCTGAATTTGAAAAAACACTTTTGGGCGACGCTGAAATTGCAAAAAAGTCCCTGAACCAATTGGGAAGTTTTTTAGAAAGCGAACACGATACTTCCAGCAAACAGCGTGTCCTTGATTTTCTTGCAGAAGCGAGCCGGGCTAGAGCGATGCGGCTGCAAGCAGCACAAGGCACTTGGGGTGAAGCCCAGACCAACGCATTTTTGACACTCGCATTCATTGATCCGCCGCGTTTTTTTCAAGGAAACTCAGCGTTCCAAGCCATTGCTGCAGAGCACCTCAAGCATGTGCTCGATGAAAGCATTTCTATTGATACCCGTGTCGCAGTTTTTAATGTCGTCCAACAACTGCCTAAGTTGCCATTGAAGGACATCGAAGCTGTAAAGGTAGCCTGGGGCCTTGCTTCCAGAACGAGTGATTCCCTCAAAATCGCCTATCGCAGCGGAGAGTGGCAAGCTACAGACGATGCGGAATCGCCAATCCTTTCGACGTTATTTTGTTTCCCAAGCCGCTTTTTCGATCCGCTGCAGGCAACGAATGTTCTGCGCTCCATTTCTGAAAAAAATCCTGCCCGCAAAATTCTCGTGATGAGTGATCAGGTGGATGCTCTGCGTCTCGCTTACGATGTAACCTCTATAACTTGGGTGCCCGTTGCAGACCATAAACTGAGTCCTTGGCTTCGTGATCCTCTACTGGCGATGCGCAATAAAGCCGGTGCATTTTGTTTTCTCACGCGCCCCAATCTCCAACAAGGCCGGGAAGACGATAGCTCCATGGTCCGGTGGATTGCGTCGAACACACCCGAGTCATTCGTTCGATCATTGGGAAAAATGCAGTGGGCTGAAAGTCCGGTCAATTTCCACGGCGGTAACATGCTTTTTACCCATGACAGAGTTTGGCTTAGTGTTCACAGCTTGCAAGAGCGCGTCCTGCAAATACTCGGATGGAAAACGATCGAAACCGAGCGACTGAGCAAACCGGACATATTGAAACAATTCGAGCAGGCCGTGGAAACCGCACGCAACGATGTCGAAATGATTTGTGGTAAAAAAGCGTACTTCGTCCATCCTTGGCCCGTTCCGTTTGAACTCATGGAATCCATTGCGGGAGGGAACGACATCGACCTCGATACAGTGCTTACCCTGCTGCCTCAGGATAACGGAATAACGGCGATGGCAGGCAATTTACGGATGGGCCGATCACACATCGAAAGGCTGTCCGCAGAGGAGCTTTCTGCATTTGGACAAGCTTTTTCGATGTCGGAAAGCACAGATAATCTCCGCAAGATGCTGTTGCTCTATCAGGACAGCCTGCGGGCTACGGCGTTGTCACGGTTTCTCGATCTTTGCACGAAACATCTCGAACAGATGGGTATTTCCACAGTGCAAACCCCATTGTTCCTTGTTCCTACAGAACTGATAGCGGGCCGGAGCAAGTATGCGAAAGAGGTGCCGCACAAGCACTTCCCCATCGGTTTTTGCAATGTCGTGGCACATCGCAATTCTCAGGGAGAACGGGTCGCAGAAGGCTATTCAAGTTTTCTGCCCAGCCTGGAAGAAACCGCAACCGCCCTGTATCAGCAAATCGGCTATCGGCTGGATCTTTATCCAGCCTTGGCAGAAAGCATCGCATTCGAGGGTGGCTATCGCTGTTCAACACAGGAAATTCGTGAAAATCCCGAGCCCTAGAATTCCATCTCGTAGCTCAGCGAATACGTCGTGGAGGTATTGACCAGTTCGTAAATATCACGCCGGCCATTGTTATAAACTTTGCGTGTCGTGGGACTTGTAAGATTGCTGCCGCGTAGTGTGAGTTTTCCACTTTTACCTATTTTCAAGGCAATGAAAGCGTTGAGGGTCGTCAGTGGCTCTACAAAAATATCCGGATTATTCGCGATCCCCACAATGTCGAGATAAGCACCTGTCACGTTAAGGAAAATACCAGCGGTCAACCCGATAGCTGGTTCCTCGTAAGTCAGGTTGAAGTTCAGAATGTAATCGGGCTGCCCCTGCAACCGCCGATTCGAACCAAAAATGCTGAATGAGTCGCGTTGCGCAACCGAACGCATGTAGGTGTAATTGGCTGAAATGGTAAATGCCTTTAATTCACTGGATAGAAAGCCAAGGTTTTGCTCGCCCTCAACTTCAAAGCCGTAAATCACCGCGTCCTCCGTATTGATAAACTGCTGCAATCCTGTGCTGCCCGCTTTTTCAATCGGGTCTTTGATAAACTTGCTAAATCCCGTAACCGCCAGCGATCCGCCCACTTTCCGATACCATTCCCAGCGCACATCATAGTTGGAAATATGAGAAATTTTTAGCTGTGAGTTACCGACAAAATCATCGCCAGTTTCTGCGTCACGAAATGCAACAGGCGCAAGCTCTTTAAAGGAAGGACGCGCAATCGTTTGGCTGAATACGCCACGCAAATTCATTTCATCCGTAACTTTCCATTTTACATTGAAAGCGGGGAGCACGTCGGTCTGCGAAAGTCTCACAAATCGAGCGCTTTGAATCGCAACATTGTTTGCCGCACGCTCCCCGCCCGCCGCCAAATCCTGGATATTTTCCGGGGTGCGATCTTCGGGGGGCAAGAGCTGCACAGCAAGGTTCAGATCTTCACGGGCAAGTCCGCTGATATC
>Ga0105046_10013216_pt1 | contig 12788 bp, 1 predicted proteins | sample MAT03_FD_78385 | JGI IMG/M metagenome (GOLD analysis project Ga0105046, IMG submission 78385) | Freshwater microbial communities from Lake Fryxell liftoff mats and glacier meltwater in Antarctica - MAT-03 (megahit assembly) | ecosystem: Environmental > Aquatic > Freshwater > Ice > Liftoff... | reverse complement strand
GTTGGCAACACCGAGGCAGTCAAAAACAACAGGGGTTCCGGTGCAGTTGCAGCTGTTGTTCCAAACGTCATTGACGGTGTTCGCGTTGCCGTCGTTGCAGGAGGTGCCCGGTGTGGCAGTTCCGTTGGCAACACCGAGGCAGTCAAAAACAACAGGGGTTCCGGTGCAGTTGCAGCCGTTGCTCCAAACGTCGTTGATGGTGTTCGAGTTGCCGTCGTTGCAAGAGGTGCCGGGCAAAGCCGCCCCGCCAGAAACACCCAAGCAATCCGGTTGAGCTCCACCCGGCGCCGTCGCCATAGCACCCAAGGATAGATTGTAGTAGCTACCACTGTAATTGGTCTCCAATTTCACGGCACGTACCATGTACTCCCGACCGGACTGGTATGGAATGGCGGGATCGGAATAGTTCGTGGCGGTAACAGGTGAGGTGGTAAGACGGGTGACCACTCCTGTGGCAGCTTCGATCTGGTACACATGATAGCCTTGCACACTCTCGGTGGATGCCGTCCAGCTGAATGCAGGGTGGCCGCCGGAATTGCTGATCACCAGCCCGGTCGGTGGTGCAACCATTTTCATACGCAGCGAGGGGTCGCCCATCAAGTTGATGTGCGTGTGGCCAATGCTCGACTGCCACCCATCGTGGAGCGGAGCGTACACGCTCGTGTTGTTCATGGAGACCATGGTGCTGTATCCGATGTTGTCGCCCATGCCCATGTGGTGGAAATACCAAGTGGGAATGCCGGACCAACAATTGGTCAATGCATCGCCGCGTGCGATCAATGCCCGCAGGTAGTTGTTCTTGTTGTCGAAATCATCATAGTAGCTGCCCAAGCCCATGTTGAAGACACCACCCACGGAGATGGTCGTGGCAAGTTCCGAGGTGATCGCGGCATTGTCCTGACCGATGAACAGCCACAAATTGTTCTGGAAATCCAACAGGCCACCTGAACTGCAATTCGTCCATAGGTAACTTTGGTTGTTCACCATGGAACCGAACGACGCACCGTTTGGAGGAAGTTCAGTGATGTTAATGTTCCCCACCAACGGTGCAAGGTTCCTCCAGCCACCCGCTGCGAGCGGGTCCGCTACCCATTGCAGGTTATCGAACTGGAGCCCACGGGCGGTTGGCGCCCAACCCTTCAGTTTGAAGTTGTGTGCTTTGTTCAAGTAGTTCTTCATCAACTGCACCTCACTTGCAGAGAAAGCGGGCATGTCGTACATGTCCACACGGCCTACTTGCAGCTCGACAGCACCAGGAAATTCGCTCTGATCGAATTTCCCGTCGCCCGGTACATTCCAATTCGCTTGACGGTTCGATGAGGTATTGTTCACGCTGTTGTCCGTCCAGGACCCGTTCATTTCAGCATAGTACCCATCCGTAGGCCTGGCCCCGAAGAATTCGGCGTGCCCGTCGGGCATCGTGTTGCCGCTGTATGGAACCGGAACGTGACCGACGATGTACACGGCCTTCACATTGGCCGGGTCGCTATTGTAGTGGCCTTGGACAATGCCACGGACGCTGGTCACGGAGGCCGTGCGTGACACATCGCTCCGCAGAACGGCCCAACCATCGGCACGAAGGTCCTGGGTCAATTGGCCAAGTTCGGTGACCAATGAAGGAGCCAAGGTGTTATCCACCAAGAGGACCAACTTGCCCCGGTAGTCCGTAGGGGCCACTTGGACACCTGTGGCCACATATCCGGTGCCGGTCTTTCCTCCAGAACTGCGCACCACTTTGTATTCGTAGTACGTGCCCACTGCAACGGAGTTGTCCGTCCAAGTGGTCGCACTTGCGGAAGGGTTCGCGACCGAAGAGCCCCAGCTCGTGGCACTCTTCAATTTACGATGGATCGTGATCGAGCTGGTACTGGACAATGCCGTCCACGAAAGCGTGATGCTTGCCGGGGAGGTTTGGACGGTTGCGTTCAAGCGAACGGCAGCGCGTTCCGAACTGCTTTGCGCCATGGCCAAGGAGGCCACGATGCTCAAGAAAAGGGTGAGAAGACTGCGTGCCATTTTGTTCCAAGTTGGAGAACGATCCGACCTTCCATCCAGCTTTCCTTTGTGTTCCGGCGGCCAGGCAGTGCGCATCGGAACGAAAAACAAGAACGGATCGGTTGGTCCGTTTATCGAAAAAGTGTGTACTAAGGTTACATGGGACCGATGATCGGTGCTCTTCAAGATGTGTATCGGTATCTTCGCGATGAATGCCTCAAATCGCCTGACTTTTCAGGCCGGAAGGAGGTGTTTCGTAGTTATTCCTTTGTACCAAGCCGCGAAAATAGAGGACTACACAACGCAGCGGCAGCATTGTGGATAACCTCTTGAACAGCTGCTGCTCCCGCCAGTGGCCGCCTTTACACGCTGAATGAGCCGTTGTGCCCGACCGACCCGTCGAAATTTGTGAACAACGCTTCCGTCGAACATCTCCATCTATTCGTCCAATGCCTATTTTTATCCGACAAACAAAAAGAACTACGCGTTGAGGCATTTGCAATGAACCCGTTCAACGAACTTTCCGACGAATGGAACTTTTTGCCTGACGGATCCGTAACACATCATCCTTCTTTTGAGGATATCAACATTCCTGATCATCTGAAGGAATGGTCCGAAAAACCGGACCTTTGCCTCTAACGAATGAAAGCACTTGGACCAATTCGCTCCGTCTACGGATTCTTTGAACGCACCGCCACTGAGCATGCTGATAGGATCGCACTTCAATTTGGAACCGCTGGCGTTACGTATTCAACGCTGAAGGAACAGGCCGAGCGCCTTGCCGCTCACATCTCCCCAATGGTTGCAGGTGACGACCGTACTGTCGGACTCTGCTTGGATCGTTCACCGGACCTCGTCGTTTGCGTACTGGGCATTCTCAAGGCCGGTGCGGCCTATGTGCCCATCGACCCCACCTACCCGACTGAACGCATTTCCCTGATGGTGGAGGATGCTACACCTCCCGTCGTGATCTCCGACAGGGCACATGCTCACCTTTTCGCAGGAACAAGGATCAAGGTCCTATTGATCGAAGAATTGCAACTCGACAAGGCCGCAACTCCTACCAAGATGGAGGTCCGCGAAACAGGTCCGGATGATCTGTGTTACGTCCTATTCACATCGGGCAGCACCGGCAGGCCGAAGGGTGTGGCCATGCATCACGCACCACTGATCAACTTGATCAACTGGCAGCTGCGCACTTCCGTGTTGAACGAAGGAGCCAAGACCCTGCAGTTCGCCCCCATCAGCTTCGACGTTTCCTTCCAAGAACTCTTCACGACGTTCGCACAAGGTGGAACACTCGTCCTGATCACCGACGAGGACCGTTTGAACAGCAGCCAACTCCTTCGGAAGATCATCGCCGAAGGGATCAACCGCATCATCGTGCCTTTCGTCGCGCTCCAATACCTGGCAGAGGCCGTTCAGCGTACCGGTGAAGTGCCCGCCTCGCTGCGGGAGGTCTTCACCAGTGGTGAACAGTTGAAGATCACCCCGGCCATCGCCGACCTTTTCAACCAACTGCCCGGCTGCCGTTTCTGCAACCAATACGGTCCCACAGAAGGCCATGTGGTGAGTGAACTTGAATTGAAGGGAGATCCCGCATTATGGCCCAACCTGCCCACGATCGGTCAAGCCATCGATCACGTCAAGTTGCTGATCCTGGATGATGCGATGCACCCCGTCCCAAAAGGAACAGAAGGCGAACTCTTCCTTGGTGGGGCATGTGTCGCAACAGGCTATATCAATCGTCATGACCTAACTGCGGAACGCTTCCTGAACGATCCCTTCACCCCCGGTGGCAGACTCTATCGCACCGGCGACCGCGCAGTGGAATTGCCCAATGGCGACATCGACTACAAAGGCCGAATGGATGGGCAAGTGAAGGTACGCGGCTACCGGATCGAACTGGGCGAGGTGGAAGTGGCCTTGGAAAAGCATCCACTTGTCCAGCAGGCGGTAACGACCGTTCGGGAGGATACCCCCGGTCTAAAAAGATTGGTCGGATACTTCGTGGCCACGGAACATATATCCACCAACGAACTGCGCAAACACCTAGGTGCCTTGCTGCCCGATTACATGGTGCCCAGCGCGTTCGTAAAAGTGCCGGAACTTCCGCGCACCCCAAGTGGAAAGATCGATCGCAAGGCATTGCCCGCACCGGAGATCAAACGACCGGACCTGGACGTTCCATACGCGCGACCCACTTCCCAATTAGAAGAAGCTGTTGCTGCAGTTTGGGCCAGTCTTTTGGGCATTGACAAAGTGGGGATCGATGACAATTTCTTCGACCTCGGCGGCAACTCCTTGCTCAGCATACAATGCGTGGCCCAACTGGAATCGAGGGGTTTCGATCTCCCGATCGTAAAGCTCTACCAACACCCTTCGATCCGCGCCTGTGCGGAATTCCTTGCCGGTGGCAACAGCGGCATTTCTCCTGCTGAAAGGGCCCGCATACGCCAAGCCGCCATCACCGAAAAACGACGCAGCGAGATCGCCATCATCGGTATGAAAGGACGTTTCCCGGGTGCCGAGAACGTTGAAGAACTCTGGCAGAACCTGTTGGACAAAAAGAACGGTGTTTCCACCTGGACCAAGGACCAATTGGATCCGAGCATTCCTGATGACGTAAAGAACGATCCGGACTACGTGCCCGCACGCGGGGTGATCACCGATGCGGATAAGTTCGATGCCGGTTTCTTCGGGATAAACCCCCGCGTAGCAGCCTTGATGGACCCCCAGCAACGCGTGTTCATGGAGACCGCATGGGGCGCGTTGGAAGATGCCGCTTATGACCCCGCCCAATTCGACAGGTTGATCGGTGTGTACGCGGGCATGGGTAACAACACCTACTTCACCAAAAATGTGATCGGCCACCCGGAGCTGATCGAACAAGTGGGCGAGTTCCAGGTGATGACCGCCAACGAGAAGGACTACATCGCCACACGATTGGCCTTCGAATTCGACCTGCGCGGCCCTGCCCTGAGCATCCATACAGCTTGCAGCACATCGCTCGTGGCCATTTCGCAAGCCGCAAAGGCACTGCGTGATGGTGATTGTGATATGGCATTGGCGGGCGGTATCGCCATCACCGTCCCGATCAACAGCGGGATCATCTACAACGAAGGCGGCATGTACAGCCCCGATGGCAGCACGCGCACCTTCGATGCCAACGGGAAAGGAACCAGCTTCAGCGATGGGGTCGGCATCATCGTGCTGAAACGATTGGACGATGCCATTCGGGACAACGACCACATCTACGCCACAGTAAAAGGTAGTGCGTTGAACAACGATGGCAGCGAAAAGGCAAGCTTCACCGCACCCAGTGTTCGCGGCCAAGCGGACGTGATCGCCATGGCACAGGCCGATGCAGGCGTGCAAGCCTCGGAGATCAGCTACGTGGAAACGCACGGCACCGCCACCCCTTTGGGAGACCCCATTGAAGTGGAAGCGCTCACTCTTGCATTCAAGGACAGTGAGCCTTCGAGCAATAATGATCCGCATTGGTGCGCGATCGGCTCCGTCAAGAGCAACATCGGCCACCTCACTGCTGCCGCTGGTGCCGCCGGAGTGATCAAAACAGCATTAGCGCTGCAACGGGGCATGATCCCCTCCAACTTCGGATTCGAAAAACCGAACCCGGCGATCGACCTGGAGAACAGCCCGTTCCGAGTGGCCAGCGAGAACATCAAATGGCCCCGTGGTCCCAAACCCCGGTTCGCTGGCGTTTCCTCCTTCGGGGTGGGTGGTACCAATGCCCATGTGATCCTGGGTGAAAGACCATTGCCGGTACCCTCCAGCGTATCGCGCGTCAAGCAGGTATTCCTCTTGAGCGCCAAGTCCAAAGTGAGCTTGGATGCCATGACCGACAACTTGCGTTCCTGGTTGGAAAAGCACCCGGAAGCTTCCTTGGCCGATGCGGCCTACACCTTGAAGGTAGGTAGGCGTTCCTTCAAGCACAGAAGGGTGATCGTGGGCGGTACGCACCAAGAAGTGATCGATGCCATTGCAAACAAGGATACCGCATCCATGGCCACGCGTGAACTGCACGAAGCCGCGCCGGGCGTTGTCTTCATGTTCCCCGGACAAGGTTCGCAGTACGTGAACATGGGGCGCGACCTCTATGCGAGCGAACCCTACTTCGCACAGCAATTCGACGAATGCATCAATCTGTTCAACGCTGAATTGGGCGTGGACACCGGGTCGGAGCCGGGTGCAGGTCTGAAGGCGATCATCTTCCCCACGAAAGGCAAAGAGGAAGAAGCCGCCGAACAGTTGAAGCAAACGGTGTATACGCAGGCTTCGCTCTTCACCATGCATTACAGCTTGGCCAAGTTGTGGATGCATTGGGGCATCGTCCCTGAGGCCATGATGGGCCACAGCATCGGCGAGTTCGCAGCTGCTTGTTTGGCAGGCGTGTTCTCGCTGAAGGATGCCGTTACACTGGTGGCGAACCGCGGGAAGATGATGCAGGCCTTGCCCAGCGGATCCATGTTGAGCATTCGCGCAGCGGAAGTAGATATCGCGAAACGCTTACCGGCCGGCTGTAGCATCGCGGCCAACAACGGGCCGCAATTGTGCGTGGCCAGTGGACCGCACGCGGCCATCACCGATCTGCAGGCCGAATTGGAAAAGGAGGACATCAACTGCAAATTGTTGATGACCAGCCATGCCTTCCATAGCCCCATGATGGACCCCATGGTGGTGCCCTACGAACGCATTGTGGACAACGTCGTGCTCAACGCGCCGCGCATCCCGATCATCAGCACGGTAACCGCGGAATGGATGAAGGATGACGAGGCCACGTCCAGCGAATATTGGAGCGGACATCTAAGAGCCACTGTCCGTTTTGCACAAGCCGTGAAATTCGGGTGGGAACAAGGTGATCGCGTTATGCTCGAAGTGGGTCCACGTACCAGTGCAACAACACTCGCGCGCCAACAAAGTGCCGATCCCAAACGTCAAGTCGCCGTATCATCCTTGAGTTCCGAAGCAGGGAATGGCGCCGAACTCGCGGCCCTGTTGAAAGCCGTTGGCGGATTATGGCAAAGTGGTGTGCTGATCGATCGCAATGCATTCTATGAGCGCGAAGTGCGCCACAGGATCTCTATGCCGACATATGCCTTCGAGCGGATCCGCCATTGGGTAGACCCCGTGGCGATGGTGGCCGATGGTGGTCGTGCCATTGCATCGACCGCGATCGAAGCACCCGTCCCGGAAGGTGCAGATGCCAACCGTTCACCAAAGGAGCAGTTGATCCAACGGATCAAGACGTTGTTGGAGGAAAGTTCGGGTCTTGAATTGGCCGAGGTCAGCAACGAGGAGACCTTCCTCGAAATGGGATTGGACTCGTTGTTCCTGACCCAAGTAGCCACTTCGCTCAGCCGGAAATTCGGTGTCAAGATCTCCTTCCGCCAGCTGAACGAGCAACTACCGAACCTGGACAAGCTCGCCGATCATTTGTTGCCGCATGTGCAGGAGGCAGGGGCAGGGGCAGGAGGCAAAGGGCAAGTGGCAGCACCAACAGCAGTCGTTGGAGCACCCGACCCTGGCACCTCGGCCTTTGAGGACGCACCAGAGCTGAAGAAAGTGTTCGGCGCGCAGGCGAGGATCGTAAAGGAAAAGGTGGACGACTTCAACCCCGAACAACGTACTTGGTTCAACGCCTTCGTGGATCGCTACGTGGCGAAGACCGCAAAGAGCAAAGCCTTCACCCAGGAGAACCGCAAGGAAATGGCGGACCCGCGCGTGGTCACCGGTTTCAAACCACAGACCAAGGAACTCGTGTACCAAGTAGTGGTGGACCGCAGCAAAGGGTGCCACCTGTGGGACCTTGATGGCAACGAATACGTGGATATCCTCAGCGGTTTCGGTTCGTCCATGTTCGGCTACATGCCGGAGTTCATCAAGAAGGAGTGCCACAAACAGTTGGATGCCGGGATCGAGATCGGGCCCATGCACCCGTTGGCGGCCGATGTTTCCAAACTGCTCTGCGAACTCACCGGAGGGGAAAGGGCTGCCGTATGCAACACCGGTAGCGAAGCCGTTTTGGGTGCCATGCGCATGGCACGAACGGTAACAGGAAGACATTTGATCATCGCCTTCAGCGGCAGTTACCATGGGATCAATGACGAAGTGATCATCCGTGGCAGCAAGAGCAAGAAGAGCTATCCGGGCGCACCCGGTATCATGCCCGAGGCCGTTGAGAACATGTTGATCTTGGATTACGGCACGCCTGAAAGTCTGGAGATCATCAAGCAGCGCTGCCACGAAGCGGCTGCCGTTCTCGTGGAGCCGGTTCAAAGCCGACGCATGGAATTCCGGCCCGTGGATTTCCTGCGCGAGGTTCGTGCGATCACCGAAAAGCACGAGACCGCGTTGATCTTCGATGAAGTGATCACCGGGTTCCGTATGCACCCCAATGGAGCACAAGCCCTCTTCGGGATAACTGCGGACATCGGCACGTACGGCAAGGTGATCGGTGGCGGCTTGCCCATCGGTGCCATGATCGGCAAGAGCAAATGGATGGACGCTCTGGACGGTGGCGACTGGCAGTTCGGTGATGACAGTGTACCACCGAGCGGTGTCACCTACTTCGCCGGCACTTTCGTGCGCCACCCGCTGACCATGGCCGCGGCAAAGGCCGTGTTGGTACACATGAAGGAGGAAGGCCCTGCGTTGCAGGAACGCCTCAACACCACGACCGAGGATATGGTGATGCGTGTGAACGGTCTCTTCGATAAGTACCAACTCCCCTATCGTTGGGTCAACTTCGGAAGCGCCTTCAAGACGAAGTACGACGAAAGTGTGAACTACACCGAATTGTTCTTTTTGCTGATGCGTTTCCACGGTGTGCATGTGCTCGACTTTCCACACTTCATCACCACTGCACATACCGAAGCGGACATCGAGTTCATCATTGCCACCGTGGAGAAGACGTGCATTGAATTACGCGCATCGGGTTTCATGCCGGAACGTACGTACCCGATCGGAACGGTGAACAATTCCCTGAACGGACACTCGCGCAAATGGAGCGAACGGGTGATCAGTGCCATGGAACCCCCGGTGCCCGGCGCACGTATGGGGCGCACACCGACAGGAATACCTGCGTGGTTCGTGCCCGATCCCGATCGTAACGGGAAATACCTGATGCTGGAAACCGAAGAACAATAGAATAGCCTCTCCCAAACGCTTTCCACCAAGCGCCTTGATATGGAAAAATTCATTCCTGAAAACCGCTTCACACCAGTCGATTTCGATCCGTTCAATGGACCGACGATCGAACGGATCGTACCCACTACCGAAGCACAACGTGAAGTGTTCATCACCTCCACCATGGGGGCAGAAGCCTCTTGCGCCTACAATGAATCCGTTTCGCTGGAATTGACCGGTGCGCTGGACAAAGGGGCCTTGGAACATGCGTTGGCCAGCTTGGTGCAACGCCATGAGGCCTTACGCGGTTGCATCAGTGCAGATGGCCTGCGTGTGATCATCCAGGACCGCAACGACATACGACCAACGCTCATCGACCTGTCCGCCAAGACCATCGAAGTGCAACAGGAGGAGCTGAAGTCGCTCGCAAGGTCCGATATGTCCACTCCCTTCGACCTGTTGAACGGCCCAGTGCTGAGACTGATGTTGGTCAAACTGACCGAGAATGATCACCTGCTCCGGATAACAGGACACCACGTTCTGGTGGATGGTTGGAGCCTAGGTATCATCATGGCCGATATCAGTCGGTTGTACACCGCTTATGGAACGAACTCGGAACCCCAGCTACCCCAGGTCCATGGGTTCAGTGAATATGCGATCGCGCAACTGGACTTCGAAAAGAGCCCAGCGCACGGAGAAGTCGAGAAATACTGGCTGGACCTGTTCAAGCGGCCCCTACCAAGGGTGGAATTGCCAACGGACAGGCCACGACCTCGTTTGAAGTCCTTCGCCGGTGATCGCGTGGACCAGGTCCTGGAGCCCGCGCTTGTTGAACGCCTCCGGGAAACGGCAACACGGAACGGGGCGAGTTTCGTGACCACGCTCCTCACCTGTTTCGAGCTGTTCATTCACAAATTGACCGGAGACCGCGACATGTGCGTCGGTATTCCAGCTGCAGGCCAGAGCGACTACGACATGAAGGACCTCGTGGGCCACTGCGTGAACCTGTTGGCGCTTCGATCCACGGTCGAAGAGGACGTGACCTTCAAGGACCACTTGAAGTCGCGCAGGACTGCCGTGCTCGACGCATTCGACAACCAGAAGTACACGTTCGGAACGCTCGTACGTACCCTGAAGGTCAAACGGGAACCGGGCCACATACCCCTTGCACCGGTCGTCTTCAATGTCGATATGAACATGGATGATGGTGTCTCGTTCGCGGACCTGAAGCATCGGTTCATCAGTAATCCTAGACGGTACGAGCAATTCGAGTTGTTCATGAACGCCACTGGAAATGCGGATGAGCTGATCCTGGAATGGAGCTACAACACCGACTTGTTCGATGCATCAACGATCAAGGGATGGATCGTACAATTCACGACCTTATTGGACCGGATAACCGCCCAACCCGGGGCGACCATCGCCGAACTCATTGGCGACGAGGACCTTGGCGCCGAGCGCATACCCGTACCCATTGAATGGCAAGGGGCTGCTGTCGATTACCCTGTCGATAAGAGCGTGAATATGCTTTTCGATGGGATCGTGCAGCAATTCCCGAACAAGGTCGCATTGTACCACATCGACCAGGAGCTGACCTATGCGGAGCTCCATGAGCGGGTCGTTGCACGCACTGCGGTGTTGAAGGACCGTGGCGTGAAACCGGGTGATCTCGTCGGATTGTGTTGCGAACGTGACTTCGGTATGGTGGAAGCCCAACTGGCGATCCTTCGCGCAGGCGCTGCATTCGTTCCCTTGGACCACAATTACCCTCCGGAGCGCTTGCGACTGCTGATGGACGATGTAAGGCTCAAGGTCTTGGTCACACAAAGCGACCTGAAGGACAAGTTGCCTGCTCACAATGCCCAGATCATTCTTCTCGACGATGCGGCGCTGCTTTCGGTCAATGCGGAGGAACATCCACCGCTCGACACTCCCGATGGTGCCGCTTACATCATGTACACGAGCGGTTCAACGGGAAAGCCGAAAGGAGTGGTGGTCCCGCACAAGGGCATCGTACGTCTCGTGAAGGAGCAGAACTATGCACCTTTCGGACCGGATGCCGTGATCACCCAGCTCAGCAATGTCTCGTTCGATGCGAGCACCTTCGAGCTATGGGGCGCCCTTTTGAACGGCGGTCGGTTGGTACTTCAACCGCAATCGAAACCCACCCTGCGCGAGGTGACCGATACCATCGAGCGATACGGCGTGAACATCATGTTCATCACCACGGGTCTCTTCAACGTACTGGTGGACGAGCATGTTGATCGGCTCAAAGGACTGAAATGCATCTTGACGGGAGGTGAGGTGATGAGCCTTCCCCACATCAAGAAGGCCCTCGATGTGCTTGGCCCTGGTGTGCTCAACAACATGTACGGTCCTACCGAGAACACCACCTACAGCTCGTTCCATCCTATTGATAGTGTGTCGGACATCGGCCGTCAGGTACCCATCGGAAAACCGATCCACAACACTTTCCTGTACGTACTGGACGAGCATCTGGAACCCGTTCCTGTCGGGGCAAAGGGTGAACTGTATTGCGGTGGCGACGGCGTCGCCATGGGCTACTGGGAGCGCCCGGAACTCACCGCCGAACGCTTCTTACCTGACCCATTCCGTGGGGAAGGAGCACGCATGTACCGCAGCGGCGACCTCGTAAGGTGGTCGAACAAGGGCACGATCGAATTCATCGGAAGGGCCGACGATCAAGTGAAGGTGCGTGGTTTCCGGATCGAATTGGGAGAGATCGAAAATGCCATCAGCACCTATCCGGGTGTAAAGGATAGGCTCGTTATGGTGCGGCGCGACCTACCCGGTGACCAACAACTGGTGGCGTACGTGGTACCTGGGATCGACCCGGAGACCAATGCCGAATTCCGGAGCGAATTCTTGGCAGGCCTCAAGAACCATTTGGCCGCACAACTTCCAAGCTTCATGGTGCCCGCGTTCTTCGTTGCGCTCCGTGCACTCCCCCTGAACCCGAACGGCAAGGTGGACAAGAAGCTCCTGCCCTTGCCTGAACTGCGGAACCCGAGCATGGTGACGAAGCACGTGGCACCGCGGAACGCCATCGAAAAAGCACTGGCCGCGATCTGGGGCAAGGCCTTGGGGACAATGGACCTGAGCATCCACGATAACTTCTTCGAGGTTGGAGGCCATTCACTTCTGGGCATCCAGATCCTGACGCAAGTGGAACAGCAATTCGGCCAGGCCATCCCATTCAACCAGATGTTCCTTGCGCCCACCATCGCGCAGATGGCCGAACTGTTGACGTCGAACCGTCCGCAAGAACGATACGAACATCTATTGCCGATCCAGCCCAACGGCTCGCGTATTCCGTTGTTCTGTATCCATGGCGACGAAGCGAACATGTTCCTGCCGAAATACCTCGGATCCGATCAGCCCTTCTATGGCGTCAGCCATCAAGGGGATGATGGACTCCCTATCGCGCATAAGACGGTGGAAAGCATCGCAGCACGGTATATCACGGAGATAAAGCAGGAACGACCGCACGGTCCTTACATCCTGTGCGGTTACTCCTTCGGCGGGATCGTCGCCTTCGAGATCGCAAGGCAGTTCGTCAATAACGGTGAAAGTGTTCCGATGGTGATCCTATTGGACACCTACGCCCCAGAGCCATACGCCGC
>Ga0105046_10013215_pt1 | contig 12788 bp, 5 predicted proteins | sample MAT03_FD_78385 | JGI IMG/M metagenome (GOLD analysis project Ga0105046, IMG submission 78385) | Freshwater microbial communities from Lake Fryxell liftoff mats and glacier meltwater in Antarctica - MAT-03 (megahit assembly) | ecosystem: Environmental > Aquatic > Freshwater > Ice > Liftoff... | reverse complement strand
GAAAGAAAGGCTTCGTTGATTACAAGCGCGAAGTGAATCTTGAAGAAGGCAAACCCATGAGCATGGTTGCTGAACTTCAATCTGTGGCGCGCTTGAAATTCCTTTCACAACCCCCTGGTGCGCAGGTCTACGTTGATGGCGAGCCCATTCCAGGCGTCACGCCAAACAGCCGCGAAGATGTATCAGCGGGCGAGCACCAGATCATGATGCGGCTGCCAAACTACATCGACAACCGCCAGATGCTGAAAGTTGAAGGCGGCAAAGAACGCATCGTTTCCGCCGATCTCGAACATGTCCGCGTGGGTCCAAGCCGGGAAGAAGTCGTCGTGGCTAAAACCGGTGCGTCGTCGTTCGGTGCCAAGGCTCTGCCGAAGAACGGTTTTGCGGCCGACGTAGGCTCAGGCTATCCGTATCTGCTTTCTGGTCGTCTCACGGTTTCGGCGGCGCAGATCAACAACTTCAAGATCGATGCGGGCGTTGAAATCAAGACCTACTTCCAAGTGATTGAGTTTGCCTTGCACAGCCGGGTGCAGATGTTTGAAGCGGGGCCGTTCTCTGTGGGCGTTCGCGGAATGGCTGGCGGCGGGCCGGGTACAAATGGTCGCAACACATTCTCAACTGAAATTGGCCCTGTGGCGACCTTGGCCTTTGCAAATCGCGTGAATTTTAACGTCCATGCGAAGCACCAGTTCTACACGGATCGCCTTTGTCCGTCGGCAAGCGATGTCAAAAACCGCGGCATAACCCCGCGAGACGCATGCGATTCAGGTAATTGGGGAAAAACGGACTCAGACGGCGGCCTCCTGTACCCAACGTTTGCCAAAGCGTTCAGCCAAGGCAAGGATCCCAATAAAGATCGCTTCAGCGGCAACCGCCTCATGTTGGGCGGATCGCTAGAAGTAGCTATCGATCGTTACTTCTCAACTTACGTGTTGGTGGATTTCCTGCCCGGGCAATACACGGCCCGCGCCGCATTTAGGGATGACGTCAACGGCATCATGTTCGACCGCGACCAACTGTTCTACATCTCTGCCGGTGGCACCCTAAAGCTCTAAAACCGCTTAAACCGTATGCCCGTGTTGTTACCTCCCAAACCGGCGCACGAATGCGCCGCTGTTCCTGAACTAATAAGCGATCACTTCACTCAGGCAGAAGGCTACAACGCAGTCCGCACCCGCGGCACAACCACGGCCCTGCTCTTTTTCACGCGAAAGGGGCAGGGCTTTATGCGTTCATTTCGGAACAACCGCGAAAGCGTGCACATCACCAACCCGGGAGAGCTTGTGCTGTGGGAAGCGAAACAGCCGCAAAGTTACGGAACAGTTCCGGGCAGTGTTTGGGACTTTCACTGGGTTCACTTTCATCCCAAAGTGCATTGGCGCCCTCTATTACAAATGGCGCCCGTCGTTGCGGTTAAGGGGGTATCCGCGTTGCAAATGTCCGCTGATGATCTTGGCACCATCGATGCCTTGTTCGCCGCCATCCACCGCGATACGCGTATGGCGTCTCGTTTCCGCCACGAGCTGGCGCTAAACAGCCTTGAACGCATCTTGTTGCTGGCCCAGGAGCACAGCGGCACAAAGAGTACCCGCGCGATCGACGCGCGGATACGCGTCGCCCTGGAATGCATCGCTTCGGAACCTGGGAAGCCCCATTCCGTCGCGGCGCTTGCGAAGTCAGCGGGCCTTTCACCTTCGCGTTTTGCACATCTTTTCGCTCAAGAGACAGGCAGGTCCGTGCTCGAGATGGTGATTCGCACCCGTCTTGCTCAGGCCGAACGGCTGCTGACTCTCAGCACTTCCAGCGTATCTGAAATAGCTTTTGCCGTCGGCTTCTCAAGCGTCAGTCTGTTCACCCGGCACTTCACTCGTCACTACGGCTCTAGCCCCCGAAAGTTCCGCCAAACCGAACCTGCCACGACTTTCCCTGAAGCTCAGCTCCGCTTGTGATCGATGTCATAGGCGTTTGTGCCATAAACTTGCACGATCCTGCTACCACCCTTGTACTTAGACATGCATCCCATTAGTCATGATGGGTGCTTCTGTCGTTTGCCTTGATTGCCGGTTTCGTAACCACCAATGCCACCGCTGTTGCTCCGGTCGATTTCGCCCGAGACGTGCAGCCGCTGTTCGCCGAAAAGTGCGTCAGTTGCCACGGTCCTAACAAACGTAAGGGCGGTCTAAGGCTGGATCTTCACGCCTCCGTCTTGGCCGGTGGTGCCACGGGGCCTGCCATCGACACAGCAAAGGATGCCCACAGTCTCCTGGTCCAGCGCGTCCGTGGCGAAGGTGACGAGGACCGCATGCCTCCGGAGGGGGATCCCCTTACCGAAGCACAGATCCTGCTGTTGCAACGTTGGATCAACGAAGGGGCTGTTTGGGCGGACGCTCCAACGGGTGCTTCGCACAACGCAGCGTCTTCGTCCGAGCCGGCACATTGGGCCTACCGCGCTCCTAAGAAACCGGCGCCGGCCGTCGTGAAATCCGGAAGCGCAAACAACGTCGTTCGCAACGAGATTGATACCTTCGTGATAGCGCGCCTCCAAAAAGAAGAATTGCATCTCTCGCCCTCGGCATCCCGCGAAACTCAGCTTCGCAGAGCCTCGTTCGATCTAATAGGCCTTCCACCAACATTGGCCGAAGTGGAAGCGTTTGTTCGCGATCGTCGTCCCGATGCGTGGCAGCGGCAGATTGATCGATTGCTTGCTTCGCCACACTTTGGCGAACGGTGGGCACGCTGGTGGCTGGATCAAGCCCGCTATGCCGATAGCAATGGCTATGAAAAGGACAAAGCGCGACTTGCATGGAAGTACCGCGATTGGGTGATTAACGCGTTTAATTCAAACATGTCGTTCAAGCAGTTCACGATCGAACAGCTGGCAGGCGATATGTTGCCGAACGCCACCGAAAGCCAGCGCATTGCCACGGGCTTTCACCGCAACACCCTTATCAACCAAGAGGGCGGCGTCGATCCCGAGGAGGCATACTTTGAGACCTTGGTCGATAGAGTGGGGACCACCGCTTCAGTTTGGCTTGGGACAACCCTTGCTTGCTCCCAGTGTCACAACCACAAATTCGATCCATTCTCACAGAAGGATTTCTACAAGTTCATGGCCTTCTTCTCGAATGGAGAAAAAGAGCTGCGAGGTAGTTTGTTCGGAGATTTGCATATGGGCGAGCCCATGTTGCCATTGGCCAACACCGAGCAAGCCGCAGCGAAGGCGCGCTTTGACGCTGAACTTGCATTAATGGAAGCCGAAGTTGCAGCTGTCTCGCCTGAGCAGGAGGCCGCACAACAGGCGTGGGAACAGGAGCAGCGACAGGTCGAGAAGCAATGGCAACCCATCAAGGTTGACTCCGCGATTTCGAAGGGCGGTGCTAAACTAAAGGTGCTCGCAGATGGTTCTATTCTGGCCGGTGGTAAACAGTCTCCTGGTGATGAGTATGAGATCAAAGTGCGCACGTCGCTTTCGAAGATCACAGCGGTGCGGTTGGAAGTTTTGGCTGACAAGTCATTGCCCAAAGGCGGACCTGGTCGCGGCGACGACGGAGGCTTTCTGCTAACTGGTCTTCAGATAAAACCAACGACCAAGAACAAAGGCGAGAGCGTCAAACCACTGGAATTCTCGGCCGCTGCCGCCGACGAACAAGTGTCATCGTTTGGACCTGCAACCCTGCTGCGTGACGATCCAGAAGGCTGGGCAATTGACGTTGAGGCACCTTCATCGAGTTTGCCAAGACAAGCGATCTTTGTTCTTCGCACCCCCGTCTCAAGCGATGGCGACAAATCGTTCACAGTCTCGCTAACACATGTTCCCCGCGGATTTCGATCCATTGGCCGTTTTAGACTGTCGGCGTCTTCATCAGCAGAGCCACTTTTGGCAACGCAGATCCCTCGCCGCCATCGAGCACTGCTTTTGCGTCCTATCGCCTCAAGAACGGCAGCGGACCTAGCCGAGCTTGATAGAGTTCATCGCAAGAACAGCAACCACTTCAACAAACAGCGCGCCCGCATCGATACCATTCGAAAAGAAATAACGGCTCTCGCAATTCCAACCGCAATGGTTATGCAAGAGCGCGTTGGCTTCGAACGCCCTTCGGCATTTCTTCGCATCCGTGGCGCCTTTACCTCACCAGGGGACCGCGTTTTTGCAGATGTGCCGAAGGCGCTGCCCCCCTTGCTTGCGGATGCTCCCGCGAATCGATTGGGGCTCGCGCGGTGGCTCGTTGATGAAGGAAATCCACTAACCGCGCGGGTCACGGTGAATCGTTTCTGGGAACAACTTTTTGGGCGAGGCTTGCTTGAGACTTCGGAAGACTTCGGCACGCAAAGCCCTTTGCCTTCGCACCCAGAATTGCTGGATTGGCTGGCCACTGAATACATGCGCGTGGGTTGGGACAACAAGGCGATTCTGAGGACGATTATGTTGTCGGCCACGTACCAACAGCAATCGTTGGTCAGCCCGGTGCACAACGACAAGGATCCGGGAAACAGGCTGTTCGCCAGAGCTCCACGCTTTCGTCTGGACGCAGAAACCCTGCGTGACGCGGCCATGGCAAACGCAGGCTCGCTTTCGCCTAAAGTGGGTGGGCCAAGTGTCTTTCCTTGGCAGCCTGCGGGTGTATGGGAGGTTCCTTACAACGAGTCCTTTAGGTGGAACGTTAGCTCCGGACAAGACGCGCTTCGCAGGACACTTTACACTTTCCTTCGCCGTTCAGCGCCGTATCCCTTCTTGATCAATTTCGATGCCACCAGCCGCGAAACCTGTACGTTGCGTCGGCCGCGAACCAACACGCCTCTGCAGGTTTTAAACACACTGAATGATCCAGTGTTCTTCAAAGCTGCCCAAGGGTTGGCAGCACGTATGCAACGTGAAGGCGGCAAGACGCCTGCTTCATGGATCGATCACGGCTTCCGTTTGGTTAGCTCGCGTGCGCCCACTGCGGCTGAACGAAGCGAACTTCAGAAGCTATTTGATTCCCAGCACCAACGGTTCGCAAACGATCCGAAAGCCTTGGCGGAAGTGTTAACGGATCCAACGGCCACTGATGTTGCCGCTACTGAAAAGCCCCTCGCCGTTAGTGCCCAAGAGGCCGCAAAACAAAAGGCAGCGTTGACTTTGGTTGCCAACGTTCTGTTAAACCTCGATGAAGCGATCACGAAGGAATAAACCAGATGCCCATATCAAAGCTCGTATCGCCTTCGTTTCTTGCCGACCGCCGACACCTGCTTTCGCAAGGTGCCCTGGGATTTGGCAGCGTCGCTTTGTCATCTTTAATGGCTCGCAGTTCACAAGCTGCGAAGGCCACCCGCACGGATCCGATGGCGCCACGTGTGCCTAACCATCCCGTCAAGGCCAAGAACGTCATCTTCCTATTCATGGCAGGAGCACCTTCAATTCCTGACCTGCTTGATTACAAGCCCCTTTGCCAACAACGCAACGGCCAGCCCGTGCCCGAATCCTTTCTCAAGGGCGAGCGCTTTGCGTTTATCAAGGGCGTCCCGCGCTTGCTTGGTTCGCCTTACACCTTTAAGAAATACGGAAAGTGTGGCGCCGAGGTATCAGAGCTGTTGCCGCATTTCTCGAAGATCGTTGATGACGTCGCGATTGTTCGCTCGTTGCACACAACGCAGTTCAATCATGCGCCGGGGCAGATCCTCATGAACACTGGCCACCAAATCGTGGGCAGGCCCAGCGCAGGTTCGTGGTGCACGTATGGTCTGGGAAGTGAGGCTGAGAACCTTCCAGGTTTCGTGGTCATGACTTCAGGTCAAAGCCAGCCGGATGGTGGAAAGTCACTGTGGGGCAGCGGGTACTTGCCCACCGCGTACCAGGGAGTTGAGCTGCGCACGAAGGGGGATCCCGTGTTGTTTCTATCGAACCCTCCCGGTGTTGATAGCAACGCTCGAAGGTCCACTTTGGACACTCTTGGCGCACTGAACAAGCAGCACCTCAATGTTGTCGGTGATCCTGAAATTGCGACACGCATTGCTGCCAGTGAACTGGCGTTTCGCATGCAAACAAGTGTCCCCGAATTGGGCGATCTGTCGCGGGAATCCCAAAGCACCCTTGATGCTTATGGTGTAACTCTCGGAGCCCGCACGTTTGCGAACAACGCGCTCATGGCCAGGCGCTTGGTGGAACGCGGCGTGCGCTTCGTGCAGCTTTTTCACCGTGGTTGGGATCACCACGGCAGCGGGGCGGGGGACGATCTTCTAAGCGCGTTACCCAAGCGCTGCAAAGAAGTAGATCAAGCGGCTGCCGCTCTGGTTGCCGATCTGAAACAGCGCGGTTTGCTCGATAGCACGCTGGTCATCTGGGGCGGCGAATTTGGTCGCACACCTATGAACGAAGGCCGCGATCGTTCTCCCTTCCTTGGTCGAGATCACCATCCCAAAGCCTTCACCATGTGGATGGCCGGTGGCGGCATAAAGCCAGGCACGACCTTTGGGCGAACAGATGACATCGGTTACTCGCCTGTGGAGGACGCCGTGGAAGTTCACGATCTACACGCCACCATGCTTCACCTGATGGGCCTCGATCACTTGAAGCTGACCACTCGCTACCAGGGGCGAGACTTCCGCCTCACTGATACCAGCGGCAAAGTGATTTCCAAACTGCTGGCCTAAGAGCCGCCCGATTCGAAAAGAAAACGCCCAGTACCGCATGAAGCGATGCTGGGCGTTCGGCGATTGCGCCTGAAGCGCCTACTTCGTCTCGACCTCTAAATTGCCGCTGTTCTCAAGAATGATGAACTGCACGCGGCGGTTCAACTGGCGGCCAGCTTCGGTTTTGTTTGTCTCAATCGGTTTGTCTTTGCCGTAGCCCATCGCTACGAACCGCGATGACAACAATCCTTGATCAACGAACCACTGCACAACAGATTCAGCGCGGGCTTGTGATAGCCGCTTGTTGTACTTCGCAGCGCCACGGCTATCGGTGTGACCTTCAACGCGCAGTTTCGAGATCTCCGGATGCTCGTTCAACACGCGCAGCACGGCGGTCAAGATGCCCATGCTTTGTGGTCGGATGGCGGCCTTGTTGTACTCGAATTCAACGCGCTCGAAGATCTTGATCTCCTTGCCTTCGATCTTCACCTTCGGGCAGCCATTCTTCTTTGGATCCTCGTCAGGATCTCCCGGCACATCAGGACATGCGTCGTTTACGTCGAGGATCTTGTCGCCATCCCGGTCAGGCGGGCAACCGTGCTTCTTCGGATCTTCGCTTGGCACGCCGGGTTCAAGGCGGCAGGCGTCTTCGGGATCAACTATGCCGTCGCCATCTGAATCAGGAGGCAGTGGGCAGCCATGCTTTTTAGGATTCTCGTTGGGCTCGCCTGGCTCAAGAGGGCAAGCGTCAACGGGATCCAAGATGCCGTCACCGTCTGTGTCCTTCGGAGGCGGGCAACCGTGCTTCTTCGGATCGGCATTTGGTTCACCTGCCACACGTGGGCAAGCGTCTTGCTTATCAATGATGTTGTCGCCGTCGCTGTCCGGGCAACCGTTGGTTGCGGGATCATTGCGTTTTGGTCCTGGATCGGCTGGGCATGCGTCATCAATATCGATGATGCCGTCTTTGTCGAGATCCGAAGGCGGTGCAACTTTGTACGCTGGGAAGTAGGCCAGCGAGGCAAGCAACCTGTATTGAGGGCTGCCCAACGCTCGCGTCATACCTGGCCCGCCACCAACGCCCACACGAATGGAATCCGTTACACGAAAGTGTGCACCAAGAACACCTTCCAGTGGTGTCGACTGTGATTTGAACGCCGCGCCATCTGAAACAACGGTGCTGCCGTAAAGCTCGGGACCAATCAGGCCTCGGCCCTCAGCAAAACGAACACCCGCTGAAGCCGCGAAGACAAATTCGTTTCCGAAGGGTTGCCCGCCGAAGTTCTGTTGTAAAAAGCGTCCGTCGAATCCCAGTCGAGCCGCATAGGCGAATGAACCCAGATCTCCAGCCACCTGAATACGTGGCACCAACCGCAACTTGCCGTCGGAGGCATAAGCCTTTCGATCACCCGTGGGCAGGTGAACTTGTACGCCCGCTGCAAGAGTGAACGCATCACCATAGTTGCCAACCAACCTCACGTCGCCGCCCAACCGTAGATCGCCTACAGCGAAACCCTGCTTGGTTGAGAACACCTGGTCCTTCAACGCGCCGCTGTCGCCCTCGTTGATCAACAGCACGGGAAGGTTAACGCCAAAGCGAAAACGATCACGCAGGATGATTGTGCCACCCAGGTGCAAATAAAACTGATCGGAAACGGGAGATTCAAGTTCTTTGCCGTCTGGATCGTAGATAACCAAGGGCTTGCGGGCATAGTCGCCCACAACGCCTAGGGAAAATCGCCCGTCCCCCTGGATATCAAGGGAATCAAGCGAGAACCAATCGCTGCCATGATCGGCAGGATTGAAGCGGTTAAGTGAGAAGCCTTGTGCCGTGGTTGTTTGGGCAAGTGCTGTGGAACTGCCCACAACACCCAACCCAAACAAGCAAAGCGCGGATGCGACGATTCTGGATTTCATGATTGGTGTTTTTCGTCGTTGATGTTGGTACTGGTGGTTTCGTCCGCTTGCTTAGCGACGCTTGCGTGTCACCAAAACAAGACCAACGGCCACCAGTGCAAAGATTGCCCACGGTGGGGTCTTCGTCTGGCCGCCTGGACCGTAAGTACATTCGCAACCACCGCCAGCGATGATCCCAATGCGCGGGGTTGGTGTCACGGGAACCATTTCAACGTCGTCAGAAGGGTTGTTCGGGTTTCGCTCGCCGGAATCAATCTTGCCGTTGCGGTTGGTGTCTTCTTGGCCGTCGATGACGCTGCCGCCATCAGTATCAGCCTTTTCAGGATTCGTCTTGGTGGCACCCATGTCGGCGTCAGCCACGCAAAGCTGTTTGCTGATGTCTGTGCCTGCGTTTGAGCAGTCTTTGCCCAATTCAGTGCCATCAAACAAGCCATCGTTGTCACTGTCCGGATCCAGAATGTTGGTTTTGCCATCCTTGTCAGGATCTTCGCCTTTATTCTGTTCAGCCCCGTCCAATACGCCATCGTCATCTGTGTCGGCGTCCATCGGGTTGCTGCCAAAGACCATCTCTTGTTCATCGGAAAGACCGTCATTGTCGGTGTCGACGATCAAAGCCTTATCGTCGGCCGGGTTGTTGGGATCACCTTCCATGGGGTCGATCTTGCCGTCTCGGTTTTTGTCTTCCAACCCGTCCGATACACCGCCGTTGTCAGTGTCGCGCTTCACGCCACTGGTGGTCGTCGCGGGATCCGCGTCCGCAACACATACGGCCTTGGTGATGTCAGTCGCGGGGTTCTTGCAGTCTTTGCCAGCTTCCGTGCCATCAAACAAGCCGTCGCCGTCACTGTCTGGGTCAAGCACGTTCTTCTTGCCATCACCGTCGGTATCATCGGCAGGGTTTGCTTCCAGCCCATCAACCAAACCATCGTCATCGGTGTCGGCGTCGTTAGGGTTGGAACCCAGTTCCATCTCTTCCTTGTCGGAAAGGCCGTCGTTGTCGGTATCAACGATGTCTTTGTCGTCCGCAGGGTTGTTAGGATCGGTCTCGCCAGCGTCAATGCGGCCGTTCAAGTTCGCGTCTTCAGCACCGTCAGACTTACCGCCATTGTCGGTGTCTTTCTTTAGTGGGCTTGTCTTGGTAGCGCCCATGTCTGCATCTGGCACGCAGCGTTTTGCCGCAGCGTTGGTGTCTGCGTTTGCACAGTCTTTGCCAGCTTCCGTGCCGTCAAAGATCGCATCGTTGTCGCTGTCGGGATCAAGGATGTTGATCAAGCCATCGCCATCTGTATCTGCGGTTGGGTTGGCTTCTTGGCCATCCAACAAACCGTCGTCGTCAGAATCGGCGTCTTTCGGGTTGGATCCAATTTGTGTTTCTTCACCATCAGAAAGGCCATCGCCGTCTGTATCAACAATGGTCTTGTCGTCAGCAGCGTTGTTGGGATCTGTTTCACCCGAATCAATCTTGCCGTTGTGGTTTGCGTCTTCCGCACCATCAGGCTTTGTTCCCTTGTCGGTGTCTTTGTCTAAGGGATTCGTCTTGGTTGTTGGATCTGCATCGGGAATGCAGCTTTTGGCCAGTGCATTCGTTGCAGGGTTGCTGCAGTCTTTGCCCATTTCGGTGCCGTCAAAGATCCGGTCGTTGTCGCTGTCAGGATCCAAGATATTGATCAAGCCATCGCCGTCTGAATCAACAGTTGGGTTCGGCTCTTGGCCATCGGGCACACCGTCGTCATCGGTGTCTGCGTCCATGGGGTTCGATCCGATTGCTTTTTCTTCGTCGTCGGAAAGGCCATCGCCGTCGGCATCAACAACGGTGTTGTCGTCAGCGGGGTTGTTCGGATCTGTTTCCATCGCATCGATGCGGCCGTTGTGGTTAGGATCTTCGGCGCCATCAGCCTTGCCACCTGCATCGGTGTCTTTGTTCAATGGATTGGTCTTTGTGGCGCCCATGTCGGCGTCAGCGATACAAACATTGGCGGCAACGTTGGTGGCTGGGTTGCTGCAATCTTTGCCCAACTCTGTGCCATCGAAGATCCCGTCATTGTCGCTGTCTGGATCCAACGCGTTGATCAAACCGTCGCCGTCGCTGTCGGTGCCAAAGTTTGGCTCCTGCCCATCAACCACACCGTCGTCGTCTGAATCTGCGTCCATCGGGTTTGTTCCGATGGTCATCTCGATCGGATCAGAAAGTCCGTCTTTGTCGGTGTCTACAACGCTTGAATCATCGGCTGGGTCGTTCGGATTGGTTTCCTGAGCGTCAATCTTGCCATTCTTGTTGGCGTCTTCAACGCCGTCAGGAACGCCACCGTTGTCGGTGTCTTTCTTTAACGGGCTGGTGGTCGTCGCGCCCATATCGGCGTCTGCAATACAAAGGTTCTTGGTCTTGTCAGTTGCTGCGTTGCTGCAGTCTTTGCCAGCTTCGGTGCCGTCAAAGATCCCGTCGTTGTCACTGTCTGGATCAAGCGCGTTGATCTTGCCGTCACCGTCGCTGTCCACGTCGTAGCTCGGTTCTTGGCCATCAATGAGACCGTCGTCGTCGCTGTCGGCGTCGTTCGGATTCGTGCCAATCATCATCTCCAACTTGTCTGAAAGCCCATCCTTGTCGGTGTCTGTTGGCGAAACAGGCGTCGTAGTGGGGCCGCCCGTGATCGGCGAATTGGAGGTGACAGTGATAACCGCCGTTCCTGCGGTCTTCGAAAGCGTGAGACCCTTGAAGGTCACCTTCGCCTGGTTCGATACAAGTGTATCCTTAACGAGATCCGGATCAATCGTTACCCTAAATCCAACCGTCATAGACGCGGTGGGGTTCAAAGTTCCACCCACCAACGCTGTAGCCAACGCACCAAGACGCACGGTGATCTCTTTCTTAGTCGCGTCGTACTCGCCGGAATCATCGCCGGCGGCGTCGGTCAGAGGTCCTACGGGCGCCGCGTCAGTCGTGGTCGCCGTAATTTTGAGGCTCCCTGGAACATAAAATGAATTGGCCGGTATGAGATCGGTCAACACAACTTCCACGGCGCCATCTTGTGCGGCTGGATCGTTGCGCACGGTCACCGAATATTCCAGAACGTCGCCGGGCAGGGTGTCGCCACCATTGACGTCCATGAAGCCTTTGTCAGCTTTGATAATTGGAGCGTAAAGGGTTGTTTGAAACCCCATCAGCGCTGCGAAATTTGTTTCACCCGCACCGCCAGAGAACGTTGCCATCGCGCTGGTGGCGCCGTTGGCTACCAAGGGGCTTACGTTGAAAGTATCAATGTCTGTGCCTAACGTATTAGAAAACGCCGGGTTTCGTGCAGCAACCAAAACTCCCCCGTTGCTGATCGTCGAGTTACCGAAATCGGCGGTTGGGTTTAATGCATTGGTCAGCACTGTTCCGTTGAATGCAACCGCGTCTGCTTTTCCCGCATCGCCGTCAAGCGCAATGAAAGTGGCCTGTGCATCAAGGGGGCCAATAAGCGGCGTGAGAAAGTCTGAAAGTGGCACGCTTACCGCAGCGCCGTTTCCGTAGGTTTGGTAGCCGTCGTAAACAGAAATGTGACGGAAGGGCAGGGCATCATCGCGGTTCACCACCACCAACGACCATCCACCTAAGTGATCGTCGCTGCCGCCAAACGCCACAACGTTGGCCACGTGATATGCGCCTGCTCCGCCAGCCTTCACCAATGCCGTGACATCGGCGTAGGCCAAGTAGGGATCCCCTGGCACCAACCAAGAAGAAGCCACCGGAACGTAGGCACCCCCAGGTGCCTTCAAAAGCACGCCACCGCGGCCCGCGACATCAACCGTTCGCGTGGCACCGTTCTCATCGGTAGAACCCCACCAATAAAGACCCGCCCATTCAATTTGGCCGTTCGCGGTAAGAGTGGCCGCGCTTGAATTGAAGGTAGTGTTGTCGGCATCGATATCGATGAACCCAGTGGTCACCGTGTCGTTGTCTAACGTGGGTGCACCAACGCCCGATTCAACGGCATTGCAGTTTGCTGCGGAGTTCCGCGCCCGGTCACAGGTGACCACAGAGTTGCCCACCACCAAAAGCTGTCCGGGCAAATTGCCGTTAAAAACCTTTTGAAAGGTCCGCGATTGCGCGTGGGCAGTCGCCGCCCAAAGCCCCGCTCCAACAACAGCGGCCACCGCAAGCAAGACGTGGCCGAGGCGGTGACCAGGACTCAATAGTTTCGAATGATTAGGAGAGCCAAATATGTTCATAAAGTGAACCTGCAGGTTAAGTTTCAACTAAGTCGCGCAACTTGAGCGCAACT
>Ga0105046_10013213_pt1 | contig 12789 bp, 14 predicted proteins | sample MAT03_FD_78385 | JGI IMG/M metagenome (GOLD analysis project Ga0105046, IMG submission 78385) | Freshwater microbial communities from Lake Fryxell liftoff mats and glacier meltwater in Antarctica - MAT-03 (megahit assembly) | ecosystem: Environmental > Aquatic > Freshwater > Ice > Liftoff... | reverse complement strand
CCCAGTCACGCCCCCATTGCGCCCAAGCGTGGCGGCTGGAACACCTGCGTCGTCGACTTTTACACCCGCGCAGAACTGATCGAGAAGTTCACCGGCCATCCCGCCGACCTCGACGCGATCGAGGAGGTCGATTTCAACTGGCGCTCCGGCGCGCTGGACGCGTCCATCCCCAAGCAGCGGCACGGCACCTTCGACCGCATGATCGCCAGCCATGTGGGCGAGCATGTTCCAGACCTCATCGCCTTCCTGGTCTCCGCCCAGACCCTGCTGACCCCAACCGGCGTCCTGGCGCTCGCCCTGCCCGACAAGCGCTACTGTGCCGACGTGCTGCGCCCGCTCACCACCACCGGCGACATCCTGGTGGCCCACGATGCGCCGGCCACCGGCATCCACAGCCGGCGCACCATGTACAATCAGGTCGCCTATTCGGTGAACATGGACGGCATCCCCGGCTGGGGCCAGGTGCCGGTCCATAAACTCGACTTCATGAACCCGCTCACCGACGCAATCGCCCTCTATGCAGCGAGTGCGGCACCCGGCTACCCGTATGTCGACTGCCACGCTTGGCAGTTCACCCCGGCCAGCTTCGAGCTGGCGATCCTCGAACTTTGCGAATCCGGACACATCGACTGGCAAATCTCCCAGTGCGGCCCCAGCCCGGACTCGGAGTTCTTCGTCCTGATGCACCCCGGCCGCACCATCTGGGCCACGCCCGCCGCGCGGGAGGCGCGGCGCATGGAACTGCTGCTGGCCATCATGGTTGAGGCACGCGAGCAGATCGACTTTGCCCTGCGCGGCAAGCTCATCACCATTCCCGGCCTGTCCGCCGACTCGATCGGCAGCGCCGCCGAACTCGCCATCAAGATCGACGAACAACAGCGCCAGCTCGCCTTCCAGCGCCGCCAGCTCGACAGCATCACCGCCGAGGGCGGCACCCAAGCCTCGATCATGGGTTCCCTGGAGGAGGTCAGCGCCCGCTTGCAGGAACAGTATCGCCAGGTCGACACCATCGTCGCGGCCGGCGGCACCCAGGCCTCGATCATGGGCTCGCTCAGCCTGCTCGCGGACCGGCTGCACACCCTGCAACGCCAGCTCGACACCATCGTCGCCGCCGGCGGCACCCAGGCCTCGATCATGGGCTCGCTGGAGGAGGTCACCACCCGCCTGCAAGACGTCCAGGGCCAGCTCGACACAATCGTCGTCGCCGACGGCACCCAGGCCTCGATCATGGGCCATCTCGACCAGATCGCCCTGCGGGTGCACGACCTGGGCCAACAGCTCGACAGCATTGTCGCCGCCGACGGCACCCAGGCCTCCATCATGGGGTCGCTGAACCAGCTGAGCGTCCGCCAGCAGGAACTGCAACGCCAGCTCGACACCATCGTCGCCGCCGACGGCACCCAGGCCTCCATCATGGAGTCCCTCGACCAGATCAGCATCCGCCAGCAAGACCAGCAGCGCCAGCTCGACACCATCGTCGCCGCCGACGGCACCCAGGCCTCCATCATGGAGTCGCTCAACCAGATCAGCATCCGCCAGCAGGACCAGCAGCGCCAGCTCGACCGGTTCGCCGTCGCCGACAGCGCGCAGGCGGGCATCCTCGGTGTGGTCAAACAAATCGCGACCGACCTGCGCAACCCAGAAGGGCCATTCGTCCCGGCAGCCGCCAACGAGGGCACCCAGGCCGCCATCCTCGCCCACCTCCAACAGATCGCCGCCCGCCAGCCAGCCGCGGCCGGCGGGTCGGTGTCCGCCGACACCGGCCAAGCCGCGCTGCTCGGGTTCCTCGGCCAGATCGTCACCCGCCAGCAGATCCAGCAGCGCCATGCCGACCGGATGCACCTCGCCATGGGCAAGTCCCTGGCCGACATCACAGCCCGCCTGGAAACCCAGCAGCGGCGGCTGGACGAGGTGCATCGCGTCGCCCATTGGGCGCGCCGCCTGGCCGGGCCGTTCCTGCGGCTGCGGGCGCGGATGTTGGGGCGGCCTTCGGTGGAATGAAGGAAGGTCTTCTTTTTGTGAACAAAAAGAAGCAAAAAAACTTCATCCATAAGTAAGGCGGGCCAGACCCAGGCACGGTGCTGCGGTGGAGCGCCGGGTGGCGCCGGCCACTCCAAGTCATAAAGTTTTTTTGCTTCTTTTTGTTCACAAAAAGAAGACTTCCCTTGCCTACCGTAAAGCCTTCACCACCAACCCCACCCCCTGCCCATGCCAGCGCTGCACCGCCTTGTGATCGGCGCCAAGCAGCGTGCCCAGCCGGCGCCACGGGAACAGGTGCCGCCCGGTGCTCGGGCTCACCAGCATCCGGCTGGCCACGATGCGGCGCAGCACGTAGCGATCATCGGGGATCAGCCGCAGCCAGCCCAGGGCGGCGTCCATTTGGCTGATGCGCGCCGCACTCGGCACCGGCGGGCGCAGCCGGGCGCCCAAGCCGCTGCCGTATGCTTCCGCCGCCTCGTCCAGCACCGTCCAGGTGCTGGTGCGCAGCTTGGTGGTATAGCCGCCGGCCGGCAGGCTCAGCAGCGTCTCGCCGGCCTCCTCCAGCCGCGCCACCACCCACGCTGCGTCAATAGATGCGCCATTCTCCGCGCCATTAGCCGCACCGGGCCAGCGCCCGTGCGCCCGCCCGGCGACGCCATTCCCCCCCGATTTCATCGGGGGGAATGGCGCGATCGGCGCGGCCGGCCCGCCATGCTCCAGTGCTGCGCCATTCGCCGCGCCATTCGCCGTGATCTGATCAACCATTCTGCTTCTCCTGCTTGCTCATTGTCGGGCGTTTGGCATCCACCACTTTCAGCCCCATGCGCGCCTTGCGCTGTTCGGGGTGGCGGTATTCGCCTTCCACCAGCAGCCCGCTCTTCAGCCAGACCGCCAGCAGCCGCGCCGCCTCGTCGGCCTCGAAGCCGAACAGCCGTTCCAGCACCGCCCCGGCCCAGCGCGCGCCCGCTGGCCCAGTACTGGCGCGCCCGGTGCGATGGCGGGTGAAGGCGTGGCCGTCATGCCCCGCGGCGATGGCATCCAGCGCCTGGTTGCAATCGGCCGCCGACATGTCGCGGAACGGGCTGGGCGGCGCCCACGGCGCGACCGCGCCCACCGTGTCGCCCAGCGGGTACAGCGGGCTCGCATTGCCCAGCGCCACCGATTCCAGCCGGTACCAGCGCGCGCCCTCGCCGCGCGGCGCCAGGTTCGCCTTGGCATCGTCCAGCCGCACGTGGCGCCAACGCTCGCGCTCGGCCACGCCCAGCGCCGCCGCCTCCTCGGCCGTCATGGCACTGAGCAACGCGGCCGAGCGCGCGGCATCGGTCAGCGCCTTGGCCCCGCGCGTGGCATCCACCCCATCGGCGGTGCCCTTGCGCACGTGGTGCACCAGCAGCACCGCACAGCCCACCCGGTCGGCCACCTCGGCCCAGGCGGTGGCGGCGGCGTCCATCTGCACGTTGGAGTTCTCGTCCAGCCGGTGCGACTTCACGAACGGGTCCACCACGATCAGCCCCACTCCGGCGGCCAAGGCGGCGGCGATCATCGGCTCGCGATCCGGCAGGGCGATGCCGCCGTCGCCGTCCAGCTCCGCCATCACCAGCCGGCGCAGGCGCCCGGAATTGAGGAACAGCCGCCCGCGCAACTCCGCCTCGGCGATGCCGTGCAGCCGCATCAGGGCGGCGAGCCGGCGGTGCATCTCGTCCAGCGGGTCTTCCAGGTTGAACACCCAGGCCGGAGCCGAATGATGCACCCGCTCGCCCAGGAACGGCCGCCCGGTGGCCAGCGCCACCGCCTGGGCCAGCGCCAGCGCCGACTTGCCCACGCCGCCGGGTGCGGCCAGCACCGACACGAAGCGGCGGATCAACCGGGTGCCGTACAGCCACTCGCGCGGCGGAATGGCCTCGGCTGCCGGCAGCAACGCCGGCTCGGCCGCCAGCGCCGATGGCAGGGCAGGGGCTGCGATGTGCTGCGCCCAGGCGCCCCAGGGATCCACGGCGTTCATCGCCGAATCCCCCGCAACCGCCGCAGAATCGCCGCCGCCACCAGCGCGTGCCGCTCGGCATGCGACAGCGCGCCCGCGGCCTCCACCGCATCGGCCGCCGCCAGCAGCGTGGGTGCCGCCGCCCGGCTGTCCAGCAACGGCGCCAGTGCTGCCAGCACCCGCACCCGCGCCGCATCGCGCGCCGCCAGCGTATCGGCCAGGGCATCGCCATAGCGGTGCGCCAGGCGCATCGCCAGGCCGCGCGGGTCCACGCCCGGTGCGGCGGCGCGGGCCGCACGCTGGATCGCCAGCAGCAACTGCGGCCCCTCCACCACGCCGCGCGCCGCCAGCACGCCAGCCACCTGGGCGGCGCGGTGCTGGGCTGGCGGGTCCATCCGGTGCGGCTGGCTCATGCGGCCAGCTCGGCTGCCCGCCCGCCCCACTTGTCGTCCTCCTCCACCGGCAGCATCGGCGGATACGGATAGGCAGCGCCGTCGAGCAGCGTGCCGGCGATCAGCGCGCCCCAGCTTGCCGGGTCGCCCGGCGGCAGCGGCTCGCGCCCGGTGACCGCCGCCTTGCGGGACTTGGGCGGCGGCGGCGGCCGGCGCGCGCCCAACAGCCGGCCGCGCTCAACCGCGGCCCAGCGGCTGATGCCCAGCACGGCGGCGATGGCATCCCAGCTGCGCCCTTCGGCGCGCAAGTCGCACAGCACGGTGTCGCGCATTTCCGTCCAGATCAGCAATGTCGTCATGGCGTGGTTCCCTGTGGGTTGGGGTGATGGCACCACGTTAGTCATTTAAACTAACTGTTGTCAAGCATCGTTAGCTTGATTCGTTAGCCGAAATGTCGTATGCAGACGCCATGACCGCATCGCCCCCCCCGACCACCTCGCCCTCCCCCCCGGCCCCCGCCGCGCCGGCGCCCATCCGGCGCACCCGTGGCGCCCCACCGCGCAGCGCAATATCTCCCCCCGCGGGCCCGCCGGGGGCGTCGATGGGGGTCGGCGCCCGCATTCGCGCCGCCCGCCAGGTGGCCGGCATCACCCAGGCCGAGCTGGCACTGGCCGTGGGCGTCAGCCGCAGCGCGGTGGCGCAGTGGGAAACCGAGCGCGCCGGCCAGGTCGGCGTGAACCTGGCCAAGGTTTCCGAGATTTTGCGCGTCTCCTCCGAACACCTGTTGCGCGGCATTTTCCCGACCGAGGGCGGCGCCAGCGCCGAGGATGCCGGCGAGCTTGCCCTGCTGCGGCTGTTCCGCGTGTGCCAGGGCGAGGACCGGCAGTTCCTGCTGCGCATGGCCGCCCGCTTCGCCCGCCAGGCCGATCGCGTGCTGGCCGCCAGCGTGCGCGGCGTCGACTCGCCGTCGGCGCTTTAACCCGCTCGCGGCCGAGTCCTCGCGCAATTGTGAATTATGATGAACCGCAGCCCCGGTCGCCCCGGCAGGCCATCAGCGGCGCCCCAGGAATTAACGATTAGGTAAGACTCGCCTGCTATTTCATAGCCTTGCCTGTCGGCCCGCGTGTCAAGCGTGTCGCGGCCGGCCGGTCCGGGTAACCGGGCCATCTGCAAAAAAGCTGCCGCACTGCGGTATGTTGTTACTTGCAGCCGAGGCCATCACTCCGTTAGAAGTTTGCTCACCGATCATTTACACCCTCAAGGGGCCTCACTCTTATGGCAGACGTAACCGTTCTCGGCGCTGGTGGCGCAACAGTCACCATCTCGCTGAGCTCCACGCAGAACGCGATTAACGCGCAGACTGCGGTGAACTTCGTCAATAACCTGACGGGCCTTGGTATCGTCGATCAGCGGACATGGTCGGGCAGCGGCACGCTGCCGGCGCCGACCAAGGTTCTGGCTGGTGCCATCGTCAGTACCCCTGGCGATGTCGGCGGTCTCTGGGCTCAGAGCATCTCCCTGGCGGTCAACGCCCCGGGCGATTCGACCGTCATCGGTTCGCAGAATTCCAACATTACCGTGGTTTCGGGCGACGGCTCCAACCTCACCTTCGGCAACCAGGCGCAGGACGGGACGGTCTTCTTTGGCGACAGCGACAGCCGGCTGGTGAACTTCGCCGGTAAAGCCGACCTCACCGTCGGCAAGGGCGCCTACATCCTGCAGACGCAGGAGGGGGCATCCACGCGGGTCCAGCCGGTGGTCAACGCTACGATCGTGACGTCCGATTTCGGCGGCAAGTCGGGCGCCAACGTCATCGACGTGAACGGCAAGGCCACGGTGTTCGCCGCCGGCTCCAGCACGGTGGCGGCCACCATCAACGCCACTGCCGGCGAGTTGCTCTTCGTCAACCTGAATAAGGGCAGCGCCTTCATCCAAGGCGGCACGGCCAATGTAACCGTGGTGGGCAACGCCACCGACATGGGCGGCCGCGCCACCGTGTTCGGCGGCGGCGGTCGCATCACGGTCTCCAACGGCCAGGGCGAATTCAGGGGCGGCACGGCTGGCGGCAACGTGATGTTCACCAGCACCGTCGCCGGTTCGGCCACGCTGATTGGTGGCGGAAATGGCGACCAGCTCTACTCCATGGGCAGCGGCAACCTGCTGATCGCCGGCGCCGGCAACTCGACGCTGTCGGGCCGCAACGCCGGCGCGGGCGCCAACACCTTCTTCACCGGCAGCGGCGAAACCACCGTGTTCGGCGCCGGCCAGGGCGGCAACACCTACCTCTTCTCCGGCCTGGGCGTGGCCCAAGTCGACGGCCGCGACGAGACGGCGATGGGCAAGGCCTCGCAGAACACCTATATCAACTCGGACACCGACGGTAACGCGTCCATCGGCTCCAGCGTGTTCATCGGCGACTTCCTGACCGGCGTGGACAAGCTGTTGCTTGGCTTGAGCGAAAAGGCAGCCATCACCTACTTCGCGCCCGACGCAATCAGCTCCCCGTTCGGCGCCACTGGAGGCACCCAGGTGCTGGTCAGCAGCGGCGCGCAGTTCTTTTTCTACGACAAGGTCGGCAGCCTCGGCCAAGACATCTTCCAGAACGACATCATCAACACCAAAGTCTGATCCTTCCAGCCGACGGACATCGAAAGGGCCGCCTTCGGGCGGCCCTTTCTCTGTACGGTTCGCACCAACGAAACAGGCCGCCCCTGGGCGCTAAATTTCCGGGGCAGCCACCCCCGCTATGCCGGCTGCAACATCTGGTGCCAGTCGGTGATCACAATCGTCAACCGCCGCCGCACAGCGCTCGGCGGCAGATGCACCACCGCTTCGCCGGTGGTCCAACGCCACGATTCGCCACCAGCCGATTCCACGCTATGGAACCCGTCGCCAATCGCCGGCCCATTCATCGCCAGCGCCGCGTCGTCCAGCAGGATCGCGCGCACGGCCACCCCGAAGCGCCGCGTGATCGCGAAATCCTTCGCCAATGTATTGGCCGGCAGCCCGCGCGGCGACACCAGTCGCACCGGCCCTGTCCCCTCGGGCAGCATGTATGCCCAGCTCAGCGCCGTGCTGCCGTCCAGCAGCGCCAGCGACTGCCCCTGCAGCAGCACCCGCAGCACCGGCATGCGCGCCAGGAGGGCTGCCGCATCGGCGGCCTCATCGACCACCGCGACACCCGCCACCTGGGGAGCCGTCTCCTCGCCCAACACCGCCTCGGCTACCTCCGTAGCGTCCGTCACCACATTCTCGACCACTGGCCCAGCAACCGGCGCAACTGCCGCATCCCTGGTCCGGGCCAGCCGATCGCGCAGTGCCGCCATCGCCGGCCCCGACGGCACGATTGCAGCCGGCGGCGGAAAGGCCGGGTCCAGCCGGGCCGCCACCAGCAGCCCGGCGGCGATCACCACCCCCGGCTGCTCCAACTCCAGCCGCACCCAGTCGATCGGCCCCACCTGCGGCTCGCGCCGGATCGTGCCGCCGTTCACCAGCGCCCCCACCGGCACCAGTCCGCCGCTCGGCAAAGTTTCGCCCAGCACATGCACCAGCTGTTCCGGCGGCAACAACAGGTCGGCCACCGGCTGGCCCTCGCCGAACGCGCCGGCGGCCACCCGCACCGGCATCACCCGCGGCCGCGGCGGCGCGTCGGGTCCGCTCGGCGCCACCATGGTGCGGTGCGCGGCCACATGGCGCACCGCCACCGGCCCGCTCAGGGTCAGCACCCGGTCGCCGCGCGCCAGCGCCTCCACCGCCATTTCGGTCGGTGCGCCGTCGCTGCTGGGCACCGCGATCGGCGTGCCGACGGGAAAGCTGCCGTCGCCGATCGCGGCCTGGCGCAGGGCGGCGGGAATCAGGGCATCTTGGGTTAGGTCGGCGGACATGCTGCGGCCTCCGGCATTGGCGCTTTCTCGGTGCGCCTGCGTACCATGGGCCGGACCGCGCGTCGATTGGTGCCGCCTTCGCCCCCCATGCCGGCGCCGCGCGGTCAAGCTGTAGAAAGGCAAAGGGTTCTTTTTTGAAAAAAAGAACCAAAAAACTTCTATCCATCTGCTCCAGTGCCGGCAGGCTGGCGCACCACCTAAACGGATGAAAGTCTTTTTGCTTCTTTTTCTACAGAAAAAGAAGACTCTTCCTTACGCCGCCCAGCTCGACCGCCCCTGGATGCCCCAGCGCCCGTCCTGCAACGTCACGATGTACAACGACCGATAGCTGCCGATCGCCGAGCCGTCGGCGCGAAACCGGGTGAACTGCACCCGGAAGTGCACCTTCTCCGCCCCGGCATCCACCACCTCCACATAATCCCACGCAGTGCGCGCCCAGCCCGCCGATTGCCCCGCCCCGGCATCGCGCTGCTGCCACACCAGGGTGCTGGTGTAGTCGGCCGCCGTCGGCCACGTGCTGACCTTGCCCGAGTGAAACCGCACATGCGGAAAGTGGAACCACCGGTCGCGCAGCGCCGCCGTGTCCTCGGCGTTGAACGCTGCCATGAACCCGTCCATCGCCGCCCGCGCGCCCACAATCGCTGCATCCATCCCCGCCTCCGTCATTTTTCTGCCGGCACCCCCCAGGCCACCGCCAACCGCTCGGCCAGCTTCGCACCCACCACCAGCCCGATCACCACCGCGATGATCGCCGCCACATTCGGGCTCACGCCATAGCGCTCGAACATCGGCATCAGCGGCACCACGATCGCCAGCGCCACCCCCATGCGGCACCCCAGCCGCAGCAGCACGCGCGCCAGCATCGGGTTCTGGATCGCCCAGTTCTTCATCCGCCATGCTCCAGACACCAGCGCGCAACCTGTTCATGGCTGCCGAACCACACCCCGCTGCGCGCCTTGATGTGCGCCACCAGCCGCTCCAGCACTGGCAGCCGCGCGCGATGGCCGATCACGTGCGGGTGCAAGGTCAGCTGGAACAGCCCGCCTGCCTCATAGGCGCCGTCGAACGCGGCGCGGAAAATCTCCTCCACCGCCCGCGGCGCGATATAGGGCCGCACCGCGGTGGCACGATGGGTGTCGAAATACGTCGCATCGTCGCGCAGCCATTCCGACGGCACCTCCACCACCCCGGTCGCCTCCTCGTCGGCCAGCAGTTCGTACGGCTCGTCGTCGGCCATCAGCGAGCTGTCGTACAGCAGCCCCATTTCCTTGATGATCACGATCGTATTGGGCGAGAAATCCCAGCTCGCCGTGCGCATTCCCACACAGGGCCGGCCGGCCAGCGTGTCGAGCACCTCGGCGGCGCGCAGCGACAGGTCGCGCTCCGCTTCGAACGGCAGGCTGCTGTTGCGCTCGCCGATCCAGGAATGCACGCCGATCTCGTGCCCGTCGCCCGCCACCCCGCGCACCTCGTCGGGGTGCAGCAGGGCGGCAACGGCGGGGTAGAAGAACGTCGCCGGGATCGCCTCGCGCTGCAACAGGGCGCGAATGCGCGGCATGCCGCGGCGCGCGCCGTACTGGCCCTGGCTGATGCGCATCGGGCTTTCGTCGGCATCGCGCAAGGCAATCGTCTCGTGGTCGGCATCGAAGCTGAGCGCCACCGCGCAGCGCGCCCCGCCCGGCCAAATCCTCGGCGCCAGGCTGCGGCCAGCCCGCACCCGCTCCACCATCGGCCGCCACACCTGGTCGGGCCACTGCCACGGCTCGCCGTATGGGTTGCCCGGAATCTCATCGCTCATCGCCGGGGTTCCCTCCACGCCATCATTGCCTATGCTGCCTGCCACCAGCCCCGCCCGCAATGCTCAAGCCCCACCCCGTCCGCGATTGATGCACAGGACCGCCCGCATGTCCGATCCCGCCTTGATGACCGCCGAAGACCTGCTGGCCGCCTACGCCCGCACGTCCCTGTCGCCGGTCGAGGTGCTGCAGGCGGTCACCGAGCGCGTCGCCCGCCTCAACCCGGCGATCAACGCCTTCGCGGTGATGAACCCAACCGCCCTGGCCGAGGCCGGCGCCAGCGAGGCGCGCTGGCGCGCCGGCCGCCCGATCGGCCCGCTCGACGGCGTGCCCGCCACCATCAAAGACCTGATCGACATGGCCGGCCTGCCTACCCGCCGCGGCTCCCGCCTCAGCGACACCGCGCCGGCCGCCGAAGACGCGCCGATGACCATGGCGCTGAAAACCGCCGGTGCCGTCATCATCGGCAAAACCACCACCACCGAATTCGGCTGGAAATCCCCCGGCGACTGCCCGCTGCACGGCATCACCCGCAATCCGTGGAATTATCACCACACCCCGGGCGGCAGTTCGGCCGGTGCCGGTGCGGCGGCCGCCGCCGGCTTCGGACCCTTGCATATCGGCACCGATGCCGGTGGCTCCATCCGCATCCCCGCCGCCTGGTGCGGCATCGTCGGGCTGAAACCAACCTTCGGCCGGGTGCCGCAATGGCCGCTCGGCGCCTTCGCCGCGGTCGCCGTCGCGGGGCCCATGACCCGCACGGTGCGCGACTGCGCGCTGATGCTCAACGTGCTCGCCCGCCACGATTTGCGCGACCCGTACTGCCTGCCTGATGACCCAAGGGATTGGCGCGACACCATTGAGCACGGCATCGCCGGGCTCAAGATCGCCGTGCTGCGCCGCCCCGGCTTCGACGCCCCGGTCGACTGGGAGGGCATCGCCGCCGTCGAACAGGCCGCCCAATTGATGACCGACCTCGGCGCCGAAGTGGAGGAAGCCGATGCCGGCCTGCCCGACACCCGCGCCATCTTCTCCCGCGTCTGGGGCGTGGCGCTGACCCGCCTGGTGCACAGCTTCCCCGAAACCCGCCGCCACATGCTCGACCCCGGCCTGCTGGAAGTCGCCGCCGCCAATACCGGGCTGTCGGCCGAAGACTTCATGGAGTTCGAAGCCGCGCGCATCCAGGCCGCCCACGCCATGGCCCGCTTCACCCGCAAATACGACCTCATACTGTCCCCGGTCGTCGCCAACCCACCCCCCATGGCCGACGCCCCCACCGTGAACCCGGTCCAAGCCCTGTGGACCCACTGGGCCCCCTGGACCGCGGCGGCCAACCTCACCCGCCAACCGGCCATCTCGGTGCCAATGGGCTTTGCCGCCAACGGACTGCCGCGGGCGGTGCAACTCGCCGCCGGGCTGTACCATGATGACCTGGTGCTGCGGGGGGCGCGGGCGATCGAGATGGCGCAGCCGTTTCCGATGCCGGATTTAGGGTAGGGAGAAAGTCTTCTTTTTGTGGACAAAAAGAAGCAAAAAAACTTTATCCATTAGGGTTCTACTTCCCCCCGCCGGGGCCGTTAACCCGCCGTATTTTAGCCAGCTAAACAGATGAAGTTTTTTTGCTTCTTTTTGTTCACAAAAAGAAGACTTCCTTCCTTCCTGATGCGATGTCATTTTGTCCATCCGCGGCGGAAAAAATCCGATCACGCCCATGTGAATACGCAATCCAGACCCCATATACAGATGATCGGCGAAAATCATCCGCCACGGCGCCCAGGGGTTTCCTTGCGCTGTTTTGCCTTGCGCTACAGAAAGCCAACACAATGAAAATGCCCGTCTGGACCAAGCCCGCCGTCTGGGGCGGCGTGTTCGGCGCGGTCGCCCTGGCCAAGGCCGACACCAACGCCGCGCGCATGACCAAGCACAAGGCCGAAACCTCGTCATACAGCCGCAGCGACATCGTGCGCACCTCCGGCTGGGCCACCATGCCCGGCATGACCGCGCCCGACTACAACCTCGCCACCGCCTGCTCCGACCGCCTGACCGCGACGAGCTGACCGGCATGTACATCGCCCGGCCGGAACTCGGCACCAAACGCACCTGCGTCGGCTGCACACGCCACTTCTACGACCTCAGCCGCACCCCGGCACGCTGCCCCACCTGCCTGGTCGAGCAGCCGCCACCGCGCGCCCGCTCCGCCCCGATCGCCCGCGGCTTCGGCACCCGCTGGTCGCCGCGCACCGCCCCCGCCGCAACCCCGGCCGCCGCCGAAGCCGCCGATGACGACGCCGTGCCCCTGCTCGACGCCGCCGAGGAAGACGACGACGAAGACGCCGACGACACGGCCGAAGCCGAGATCGCCGCCGCCTCCGACGAGGAAACCTAGCCGCGTGACGCACTACATCCTGGTGCGTCACAGCGCCTACGCCACCGCCGCCGACCCCGCCTTCGAAGACGCGCTGGAACCCGCCGCCGTCGACGCCGCCCAAAGCTACCGGGTGCGCGCCGCCGGCGGCACGCTCTACCCCTCCCGCGCCGAAGCCGAAGCCGCCATCCCAGGGGCAAAAGGGTATTTTTCCTCGGTGCGCATCGGCGGGGCGGAGATGTTTATCCGGCAAGAGTAAGGCGAGGGCGCCGCCGTCGCGGCGCGAAGCTGCGCCGGCGGGGACCCACCAAAGTCTCGAGCGCGCCTTCGCGCGACGGCCGACGAAATTTGGAAACCCATTTATTTTCATATATTTAAGGTCCAGGGGCTT
>Ga0105046_10013212_pt1 | contig 12790 bp, 9 predicted proteins | sample MAT03_FD_78385 | JGI IMG/M metagenome (GOLD analysis project Ga0105046, IMG submission 78385) | Freshwater microbial communities from Lake Fryxell liftoff mats and glacier meltwater in Antarctica - MAT-03 (megahit assembly) | ecosystem: Environmental > Aquatic > Freshwater > Ice > Liftoff... | reverse complement strand
TGTACCGCCACTTCCGCGGCAAACCGGACGACGCGATCAAAGCCATCTGCGACACCGGCGGCCTCGTCGGCATGTGTTGCATCCCGCGTTTCCTCGGCGGCCCAGGCGACCTCACCGCGTTGCTCGATCACCTCGATCATCTCATCCAGAAGTTCGGCCCGCAGCACGCGGCGATCGGCGTGGACGCGGCCTACGTCTCGCGCTTCGACCAGGAAGAGCGGCGCAAGATCCGTCCGCGCCCCAGCGGCACCTCCGCGCTCAGCGGCGCTGGCGACCGCTGGGAACATCTCTGGCCGAAAGACGACTACCAGACCACCCCCGAAGCCGAACAAAGCCTCGCCTGGACGAACTGGCCCTTCTTCACCCTCGGCCTGATCGTGCGCGGCCACTCCGACGCCGCCATCCGCCAGGTCTTAGGCGAGAACGTGCTGCGCGTGCTGCGGGCGAATGCGGCGGGGTAATGGGCACGACCGCAGAACCTGCGGTCTGAGCGCGGCAGGAGGTGCCCATTTTCGAAGCAGTTGAGCCATTCCTTGATCCTCCTCACAAGTCTTCCACGGAGCCCGCGGTTTAGGTCCGCCATCCGGGGGGTCATTGGCGCGGCAGGAGCTGCCGATTCTCGATCCGGTTGAGCTTCTCCTTGATCGTCCTCTCCAGGCTTTTCAAAGGATCCTGGGGTTTAGGTGCAGATTCCGTGGGTTCTGTGGCCTCCATTTCCGATGCGCTTTGCAGCAGCGTCAGGCAAAGCCGCTGGTAGTTGGACTTGAAGGCGCTCGGAATGAAATAGTACCGCCCCCCACTCTTTTTTAGGGAGCCCGGGATGCAGTCCACGGCCGACAGGGGCGTCTTTTCGGCTTTCGTGACCACGGAAATGACGCTCCCATAATCAATCGCCGTTCCGCTTGCTTCCGCGAGCGGCTGATCCGCGCTTTTCAAGTTAAGGAAACGGATGTAAGCGGCATAGACACTCCCAGTGCTCCTCAGGGTGTGGCATTCACGGTCAAACTGTGGGAGCGGGTCGGCGCGACGCTCCAGGCGAAGGGCCTTTGCAAGCTGCGAAACGCAGTGAGGGCGCCGCCTTGCAGGCCCTTGTCCCGCGTCACGGTTTCGCCCCCACCGACCGACGCCGCGAGTGAATCGTTGACCACCGCCGCGAGGGTGTCGAGATCGACGTGGACAAAAAGCTGACCATTCTTCGCGCGGATCAAGTTATCCATGATCTGGTCCTCATAGTAGAGCAGGGTGTGCTCGCGAAGGCTGGTGACATGCCAGCGGGCCTCCCGCGCCGTGCAGCCAGAGAAGACGAGTGCCACGAGCGTGACGAACGTGATCTCCAAGTGAAACGTGATCAATTTCATAGATAACTCCACAAATCGGCGGCCCAACCGCGACACCGCGACGCAAAAGGACCATCAAGGAAGAGGCCAGCCTGATGAGCGGGGGACGTCCAGAAAAAAGAGCGCTTGCCTTGAGATGACGCCATGGGCACAACCCGTCGTCGCTTGGCCGCAGGACTCCTTCGGACGCAGTCGCGGAGCTGGCAAAGTGGCAAAGGTTCGCAGCTTCGACACACATATGAGAAAGTCTCTCTCTCTGGCGACGGTCCTTGCCGCACTCTGCGTGTCCCCCACCCTTCAGGCCCAATCCGAGGAAGGTCCCGCTGGCGTGGCGCAACTCGAGCCAGTCGTCGTCACCGGAACCGCATTGCAGCGCGCCGAGGCAGAAAACAACCCGGCGATCGTGGTGCTGGATTCAAAAAAGATCGAGCGCAGCGGTGCTCAGACGCTGAATGCGTTGCTTGGGCGCCGGGTGCCACAAAACACGCTGGGCCTGAATGAGAATGTGGCCAATGGCCGGTCTTTTGCGCCCGGCGCTGCGGCGGCGTCGCTGCGCGGCCTGGGCGTGACGGCGACGCTGGTGCTGATCAACGGGCGGCGGGTCGCGCCGTTTGCCTTTGCTCAGGGGGGCACCGACACCTTTGTCGATCTCAATAGCATCCCGCTTTCCGCGATCGAACGGGTCGAGATCCTGCGGGAAGGAGCGTCGGCCATCTACGGATCGGAAGCCATCGCCGGAGTGATCAACGTGATTCTGAAATCGGATTACACCGGCTTTGAGACGGAGACTTACTATGGCAACACGACCCGGGGCGATGCCGGGGAGTTTCGAAAGTCGTTCGTTACCGGCCTCGACTCGGGGAAGCTGCATCTCTTCCTCTCGGGCCATTACTTTCACCGCGACCCGATCGCGGCGGTCGATCGCAGCTATTCCGCCAGCGCGGACCAAAGTGCTCGCGGGGGTGGGGACTTTCGCAGCGAAGAGGCCAACCCGGGAACCATCTACGTCGGCAAGAAAGTCTTTGCGGTCCCAGCGGGTAGCGACGGGCGACTGACGGTCGGCGAATTTCTGCCGGGCCAACTCTCCAAGGATGGCCCGCTGCGCAACCGTTACGATTACAATCGGGACAGTGAGTTGGTTGCGGAGACGGAGCGTTGGGGCGGCTTGCTCACCTTCCGTTACGAACTGGCGCCGCAGCTCCAGTTATTTGGCGAAGTTTCTTACCAGTCAGTGGATTCAAAGACGCGAATCGAGCCGACGCCGGTGAACAGTGAGTTGGGAGGCCTGGTCGTGCCGGCGAGCAATCCTTTCAACCCCTTTGGCCAGGCCGTGGATTTTTCCTGGCTGGCGCTGGAGACGGGACTGCGTCGCAATCGGGTCGAGGGCGATGCTTACCGTTATCTGGCCGGGTTGCGCGCGCACGGTCTTCCGGGCGATTGGACGGCGGAGGCGGCTTTCCTCTACAGCGAGAGTAATGTGGTCGATCACGCGACTGACGGTTACCTTTCCCGAGCCAGGGTCCAGGCGGCGCTCGACGATTCCGATCCGGCGACTGCGCTGAATGTCTTCGGCGACGGGAGGGACATCAATAACCCGGCGACGCTGCGCGGCTTGGTGTTTCGCCCACGCACGGATGGCTTGGCCTATATCTCCAGCGTGGACTTCAAGGCCCATGGCACACTTTTCCAACTGCCGGCCGGGCCGGTGATACTGGGTGTGGGAGGGGAATATCGCGAGGAGTTCTACAGCCAGCGCTTCAGCGAGAAACCGGACGCTGCGGTGGTCTACGGGAGTGCGCTCGCGGAGGGCGACCGGGATGTGCGCTCGCTTTTCTTCGAGGCGCGCGTGCCGCTGGCCGGCCCTTCCTTCAACCTGCCAATGCTGCGCAAGCTGGAGCTGACGATCGCGGAGCGGCTCGATCACTACAGCGACTATGGCCAGACCGTGAAGCCGAAGTTTGGGCTCGAATGGAAGCCTTGTTCGGGGCTGCTCATGCGCGGGACTTACTCCGAGGGCTTCCGCGCGCCAAGCCTGCCGCAGCTCTTCGGTTCGGCTTTGACGGGGTTCACATCGGTCGAAGACCCGGAGACGAAGGAGGACGAGACTGTGGCCTATTCTCTCGGGGGCATCTCGAAGTTACGGCCTGAACTGTCTTATTCGTACTTTCTGGGCGGCACGATCGAGCCACCCTTTATCGAGGGTCTCAGCGTCAGCCTCGATTACTTTCATCTCGAGCAGCGCAACTTGATCGGCCTGCCTTTCGCTCAAGACATCGTGGACGGAAAAGTCCCGGAAGGTGAAATCGATCGTGGTCGCAACGGCGGCATCCTCCGCGTGCGTGCGCCGTTTTTGAATTTCGGGACGACTGTGATCGAGGGCTGGGACTTCGACGTGGCCTGGCGCCGCGAGACCCGATTTGGCGCCTTCGAGCTGATTTCATCGCTGGCTTATGTGACCAATCTCAACAAGGCCCGCAGGCCCGGTGCGCCGTCGGAGAGCGAGTTGGATCAGTTCGGCTTTCCCGAGTTCAAGATGGTCCACAGCCTGTTTTATTCGCTGGGCGGATTCGAAGCGGGGGTGACGCTGAACTACGTGGACTCCTACGACGACGACTCGGCGAACCGATTTGATCGCCCGCGGACGGTGGGCAGCTGGACCACGGTGGACCTGCAGGTGTCTTACGAGTGGCGGCCCGCGAGCCCCGGCGAGTCGGCGGGTCGGTGGCGCTGGCTGGATCACGCCAGACTGACCGTCGGATGCCTCAACCTCGGAGATAGCGAGCCGCCCTTTTTCAACAATGAGCTGGGCTACGACCCGCAGAACGCCGATGCCGCGGGCCGCTTTATCTACGCGACCTTGCGCAAGAAGTTTTGATGAACGCGGTGCGGCTCTCAAGACGATTGCCCCGTGAGGGGCGATCTGCTCACCTTGCCGCACCGGGCGATGCCAGATTCTCCAGCCACAAAATCCCCGCGCCTGTCCCCGACGACGCGTTGGAGCCTCGTTGTCGCGGCGGGCCGTGAGGTTGGCGATCCCGAGGAAGCGCGGCAGGCGCTCGAGCAGCTCTGCCAGATGTATTGGCGGCCAGTGTTGCAGTTTATTCGCGCGCGGGGTTATGCCGAGGCCGACGCTCAAGATCTCACGCAGGATTTCTTCGTGCGCTTTTCCCAGGACGCTTTCCTGGAAAAAGCGCGCGCCCGCTTTCCGCGTTTCCGTTCGCTCATCTTCTCGGCGCTGCGCCACCTGCTCTATGATCGCGCCGATCACGATGGCGCTGAGAAGCGCGGAGGTGGGCTGCAGTTCCTCTCGCTGGAGGAGTGGCTGGAATCGGAAAGCGCGCCCCCGGGGCCGGCGAACGAAGCCGCGGCAGGTGCGACGCGGCTCTTCGATTACGAATGGGCGGCCGTCGTCGTGCAGAATGCACTCGCGCGGCTCGAAGACGAGTGGCTCGCGCGTGGCAAGCCCCGGCACTTTGCGGTGCTGCAGCCCTTCCTCACCACTGGCGGCGAGAGTCCGGCCTGCGCCGAGCCGGCGACGGCGCTCGGACTGCCCCTCGGCACGGTGAAAGCCATGATCCACCGCCTGCGCGGCCGCTACCGGACGCTGCTGCGCGAGGAAGTGAGCCAGACCCTCGCGGACGCGAGCGATCTCCAGGATGAGTTGCGACATCTGCGCCAGATTCTCGCTTCGCTACCCGAGATAGCCGCCGAGCGGGCGCGCTGACGCCTCGCGCCATGATCACCAAAGGCAGCACGCGACCCGTCTCCTGCCCGACTTGCGGCCAGCCGCTCGATCCACGCAGCGACCTCTGCCTGGCCTGCCTGATGGGGTGCGCCGAGATGATCGAACCTCTCGCGTTCGACGAGGCAGAAGACTCCGCGGCGGAGCCTCTCCGCGTCGGCACGTATGAACTGCTCGAGGAGATCGGGCGCGGCGGCATGGGCGTGATCTATCGCGCGCGCCAGTTGCGCACCGATCGCTGCGTGGCGATGAAAGTCCTCCAGAGCCACATCGCCCACCGGCCGGAGATGCTCGCCCGGTTCCGCCGCGAAGCAGAGGCAGCGGCGCGGCTCGATCACCCGCATGTGCTGCCGATCTACGAGGTGAATGAAGAAGCCGATGGCGCGCCCTTTTTCACCATGAAGCTGGCCACCGGCGGATCGCTGATCGAACGGCGCGCAGCGTTCACGGGGCGCTTCCGGGAAGTGGCAGCCATCATCGCCAAGGTCGCGCGCGCCGTGCAGCACGCCCACGAGCGGGGCGTGCTCCACCGCGATCTCAAGCCGGGGAATATCCTCTTCGATGCTCACGGCGAGCCGATGGTCGGTGACTTTGGCCTGGCCGCCTGGCTGCATGAGGAAAGCGATCTCACGCGCACGATCATGGTCTTTGGCACACCGGGCTATCTACCGCCGGAGTTCATCAATGGCCGCCCAGAGGTGCTCACCCCGGCTTCCGACCTCTACAGCCTCGGGGTCATCCTTTTTGAACTCCTAGCCGGACAACTGCCGGGGCCCGCAGCAGCAAGCCTTGCGGGCGTCCGGGAGGCCGCTTGCCGTCCAGCCCGGCTGCGGTCCATCACGCCCGCGGCCCCGCGCGATCTGGAGGTCGTCTGCGAGCGCTGCCTCGAACCGGAGCCCAATCTGCGCTACGCCAGCGCCAGCGCGCTGGCCGGGGATCTCGAGCGCTGGCTGCGAGGCGAGCCGATCATGGCGCGTCCGACACCGCTGGTGGTTCGGGGTTGGAAGTTTGCGCTCCGCCATGCGGCGATGGTGGGCATCACGGCGCTGTGCCTCGTGCTCGCGGTCACCGGGGTGACGGTGAATCATTTCCGGCAAAAAACGATGGACACGCTGACCAAGGCGACCGCCTACGACCGCACCGTGTGCCTCCTGCCGGTCGAGGATCTCGACGCTCTGACGACCGATAGCCCGCTCGCCCGCGAGGCGGCCGGCCAATGCGCCGCCAGCGCGCGCACTGCTCCGGGGTTGATCGTCATCGGTGCTCCGCGGGCACCCGATCCCCTGCCGCGCGATGGGGATTTGGTCGGATATGGTCGATCGCTCGGCGCACGCTATCTGCTCTCGGCGACCGTCCGCCGACGCGCACAGAGCAAGCGGCTCGTCGTGCATGTCATAGACGCGGCACGGAACGACGCCGCCCCGCCGCTGGTAATGGAATCCGCGACGCCAGATGGAGAGTTTGAGATACCCGCATTGGCCGCGCTGCTCCGGAGCTTTTGCGAACCCAAAGGACGGACGGAAGATCACATGCATCCCGACCAGCGGGACGCCGCTGCGATCGAGGCAGATAAATATGTGCGCACCGGCGACCAGTTGCTTCGACGCGGGACACTGGCGGAGGTGAACCTGGCTTTGGACGCCTACCGCAAAGCGCTGCAGGCCGTGCCCGGAGATCCGGACGCATTGGCGGGCCTGGCGGTCGCGATGTCCCGGCGAAGCACTTTTGGGCAGGCGGAGACCTGGATCTCCCAAGCCGAGGCCACGGCGGCTCTGGCCGCGCAGGCCGCGCCACACCAGGCGGGGTCGGCGAGAGCCGCCTCGCGGGCCTCTGCGATGCGCGGCAATGCGGCATCGGCGCGCGAGCATGGCCTCATCGCCTTCGAACTCGATCCCGCCGATCCACAATCGGCGAGCGCGGTCGCCACCGCTTATGAGGTGGAGGGCGCGCTTGATCTGGCGTTGCTCTGGATCGAGCGGGCCCGCCGGCGGGACCCCGCCCCAGGTGCCTACGCGATGCACCGTGGCGATTATCTATTGGAGGTGGGTGAGTATGCCCTCGCGGCCCGAGCCTATCGGGAAGACATCGAGTTTCATCCCGGCCTGCCCCACGCTCCGCTGGCGCTCGCATCGCTGCACCTGCTGGAGGGAAATGCGCCGCTGGCTCTGGAGACGGTCCGTTCCTTGCATCGGACTTTCCCTGAAGAGCCCGTGGTCGCCCAGACGCGCGCGGCGATCGAGTTTCAGGTCGGTGATCCCGCCGTCGCGGAGAAGATTTACGCGGAGTTCGTGCAGGATTCCTACGGTGGCCTCACCGCGTATCTCGGCGTCCGCGCTGCTTCCGCGATGGGCTGCCTGGCCCTCGCCCGGGGCGATCCGGGTGGACGCGCCCGCATCGAGCAAGCACTGGCGCTCGATCGACAGCAACTCCAGGCCGAGCCTGAGGACGATACGCTGCTCCACGAAGTCGCCGCCAATCTCGCGCTCCTCGGGCGCGACGCGGAAGCACTCGAGACCTTGCGAGCGTGCTCCATTCCGATGATGCGGCTTGACAGGCGGCTGGAAAATCTGCGGTCTCGTCCTGAATTCGCGCGGCTCCTCGAGGTCGGTGAGAAGCAACTCCAGGAAATGCGTGACCGAATCAAACAAGTCACCAGCCCTCAACCCTAGAACCCACCATGCCCGACGAACTCCTGCCTTGGACCTCCGAAAATCTGACCAAAGTCATTGCCGACCTCCTCAAAGAGGCGGCGCTGGACAGCACCACCCGCACCCTGCTGCGGGACCCCGAATACGCCAAAACAAGAGTCGCCGCCCGATTCGTGACTTTGCCGAGGGATTGGGCAGACCGGACCATCACATTCGATCCCACGCCAGCCCCGCCTCTGGATCCGACCTCTTCGGTTTTTTCGGTGGTGTTGGATCCGGAGATCCTCCTGGATGAGCAGGTCAAAAGCCTGACCATCGACATGTCCCTACTGGGGACCGCTTCCCAGCGCGCGACTTTCCGAATTTGCCGGCGACCCCCGCTCTCGACCAAGGCGCACGTCGAATGGGTCGATTAGGCTCTGTCGGTCTGGCGCTCAGGTGGTCGGCTCCAAAGTAGGTCGTGCGTTCCGTATCTGGGTGCGTCGCAAAAATCCGGTAGCGACCCCGGGGCAAATGTCTGCCGCGTTCCCCGCGCTACCGCACCCGGTTGACGCTCTCGCCGAGGGATCGCTCCCACTCGGTTCCCAGTCCCGCCAGCGCCTCCCAAGGCAGGTCGCTCGGAGGAGCCTGTGGCGCGGAGAAAATGGGGATATCCCATGCGACGAGGCTGACGGCTTCGGCACGGCACACCTTGGAATCGAGTGGTTCTCGGTCCTGCCACTGCGCGATCGCACGTGCGCGGACCTCGGACGCTCCTAGAAACTCCGGGCGCGTGAGTTTCCGAAGAAGAAAGACGTAATCCGTGGTCCCCCGGTGAATCTGCCGGCGCGGAGTCGCGCTCAAGGCGAGCCGCCACTGCTGCACACGGTCGCGGCAGGCGGTGGCGGCACGCGCGACCGCCTGCAATCCGGCAGCGACTTCGCGCGCCGCCTCCGGCGGGCGGACCAGGACGCCTTCCACCAGCGGGAGATGGGTCGCCGCCGGGATGCGCGCCGCTTCCAAAACTAGGTGTAGATCGTCCGTGCCCTGCCCCCGCCATTGCGCAAAGCGCGGGCCCTCGCGGCCTTCCGTCGCGCCGAGCCAGCTCTCATCCCACACTTCGTCTTCGACAGGAAGGATGCGGGTGCGCACCAGGGAACGCTCGTCGCCGGGCCCAAACGGGTGGAGCACCGTCTCCATGTCCACCAGAACTGGGTGCTCACCTGAGATGATCACATTCTCCCGGTGGAAATCCGTGGCATCGAGCAGCCAGGCCACCCCGAGCCAGGCGCCGCATCGCCAGTAATAGGCATCCGCCGCGCGCCGCGTCATCACCCGCTGCTCGGGGATGGCCTCCGCCCAGCCATGGTCGCCGCATTCCACAACGATGGGAGCGCGGAGCGCGAGCGGCAGCCACTCATTGACCCCGGCCAGGCCCGCGGCCCACACTGCATCCACCGCGAGCGAACGCGGTTTGTAATACAGTTGGCGGCCACTGGCGAAGGTCACGCGCACGACCGTCCGACCGCCGCGATGCGGATCGGAGAGACCAACTTTTAGGTGGCTCACGGTCGAATCGGGCGATTCATCGAGCAGCGTTGTGATTGCGCCGCGGTCTTCGGCGAGGTGGGCGGCAAAGTCCTGCATGAACCGCCGCGTCTGCTCCACCAGGATGGTGAGAGCTTCCTCGGCGACCGGAAATCCGCTCAGGAGAGAACCCAGCACGTGAGTCGGCGCACCCTCGACGAAACTGGCATAACATCCTTTGCGCGTTCCGTGAAAACCTTGCGCGCTGATGCGATGGGCGCAAAAAGCCAGGTAAACAGCCTGTGCCAGCACCGCCGTGAGTCTGCGCTCAAGGTAGCTCGCGAACCCGGTCCGAATCGGGTCGGCCACTTCTATACCAGCGAGCGCTTCCTCGGCCACTGGATGGAAAATTTCCGCAAACGGTCGGGCGCTCATGGGTAGCTGAAAATCTTTTTGGAGATCCGCATCGCGCGATGCAACGACGATCCTTCCGCGGCGGGTAACGAAGAAATCTCACATTTCACGCAACTCGGGCCGGCGAAATCCTATCTGGCTTTCGACTCCCATGAATGCGAACGCCCAATCCTTCCACTCCGCAGCTCCACTGGCGGAGACGGCAGGGGGTGCGGCGGATGGGGCGGCGACGCTCGCTCCGAACCTCGCCCACCTCCGCCGGCATGGCGGGACGGCGGCATGGACCACGAGCGCTTACACGGTGGAAAAGCTCATCGGCGCGGGGGCCATGGGCGCGGTGCTGCTTGCGCGGGAGCGACCGGAGGCGCCGCGGGTGGCGATGAAGGTAATGAATCCGCGGGGGGGCGCGGATGCGGCGCGGCGCTTTCTCGAGGAGGCGGCGATCACCCGTGCGCTTCAACACCCGAATGTCATCCCGATCTACGATGTCGGCGTGAATGGATTCGATCAGTTGTTTTACACGATGAAGCTGGTCGAGGGTGGGACGTTGCGCGGGGTGCTCGAGACGCTCCGGCGGCGCGAACCGCAGGCGCTCGGGCGGTATCACCTCCGGGCGCTGCTCGCGATCTTTCTGAAGATCTGCGACGGCGTCGCTTACGCCCATCATCGCGGCGTGCTGCATCTGGATTTAAAGCCGGAGAATGTGCTGCTCGGGGAGTTTGGCGAAGTGTACGTCGCGGACTGGGGGCTGGCCCTTTTCTGGAAACGCGATGCGACCGCGATGAAGAGACCGCACCCGCGCTCCGAAACATCGGCGGGAGGGACGCCGGGCTACATGTCTCCCGAGCAGGCATGGGGCGGTGACGCCGCGGTGGATGAGCGCAGCGATGTCTTCGCGCTGGGGGCGATCCTCTATCAGTTGATCACGCTCGATCGTCCCTTTGCGGGCGGCGATGCGAGCGCGGTGCTGGCCAATGTCCGCGCCGGTGCGGTGATCCCGCCGGCGCCGCGCATTCGGACGCTGCGCGCGGCGGACCAGACGCATCTGCCCGCCGACATTCTGCCGGAGCTTTTGGTCGGGGTCGCGACGAAGGCGCTGTCGCCGATGCCGGAGTCCAGGCCCTCTGGAGTGCCGGAACTTCAGCGGGAGGTGGAGTCATGTTTCTGAGTCACGCTGAGGCGGCGACGGGACTCGGAAGAGGAATTCTCGCGGCTCCGCGTAAGAAGTGCCGACTTGCGCTCCAATCCTCGCTATCGCGCGATCCAGACCGGGCACGGCGCGGCCAGCGACGGACACTTTGGGGGGGCGGCGGAGATGCCACCAGCAGCGGGGGAGGAACCTGGTGGAGGGGAAGGACGTGGGGGGGTGGCGGCAAAAAACCGCCCCCCCTCACGAGTCCACGACGCCCGGATACCGACGCCATTTTTCTCCACCACCACTGCCTGCCCATCGCCACATGAATGCCACACTGCAAACTCAGGAAACCCTCATCGAACGTCTCGCCACGCAATCGCTCGACCGCGATTGGGAGCGCTTTTACCGACAGTATTGGGCGGTGATCCTGAGCTTTGCCCAGCGGCAGGGGCTGGACCAGGCGGCGGCGGGTGACGTGCTGCAGGAGACGATGCTGCTGCTGATGCGGAAGCTCCCGGACTTCAAATATGAGCCCGCGCGCGGCCGCTTCCGCAACTGGCTGCTCACGCTCGTCGCCGGAAAAGTGCGCGATGCCCGCAAGCGCGCTGCGGCCCAGCCCACGCTCTCGCTCCATGAGCCCGGGCCCAATGGTAGCGGTGCTCTGGAGACGACGCTGGCCGCGCCGGAGTGTGGCGCTGCTGAGGATCTTGACCGGGCGTGGCAGCAGGCGGTGGCGGAAGAAGCTCTGCGGAGGATTCGATGCGAGCCCCACATCAAACCCGAGACCCTCGCGGTCTTCCAAGCCTACGCCGTCGAGGGCGCAACGGCCGGCGAGGTCGCCACGCGCTTCGGGATCAAGGAAAACGCGGTGTACCAGATTCGCAGCCGGATCGTCGAACGCCTGCGTGAGCAAGTGGCCGCGATCCAAAAGTCCGGCTCGGAGAGCGCGCCATGGAATCACGATCTGGCGGAATGACGGCGCCTGGCGAACCCACTCCGATCCTCCCCGAGGATGACGCCCCGCGGCCCCTGAACGGATCGGCCAAAGGGAGTGCCGCTCCCTTTTCCGCGCAGGGCCTGCTCGCGCAGTTGCGGCTCGCGTCCGAGTTTCTCGAGACAGCGCCGACCCTGCCGGCCAGCGCAGCGCTGCTCTTTCACCGGAGCGCCGAAGATTCCGTGGTGCGGCTCATCGGTGAGCGAATCCTGGTCGGACGCGCTCCCGAATGCGACCTCAGCTTTCCCGAGCAATGGGAGATGAGCCGCCGGCACTTTGAGATCCGGCGGGTCGGCAGCCGCTACGTCTTGCGGGATCTTTCTTCCTTCAATGGGACGACGATTCGCGGAATGCCGACGCGCCTGGGCGTGCGCGATCTGCGCAATGGCGACCTCATCGAAGCCGGCAGCGTGACCTTTCTCTTCACCCGGCCGGATTGAGCGCGGGCCGCATTTTTTTCCTCTGCTGCGCAGCGGGTGCCGGGGGCCGCGTAAGGAAACGAAAATCCTGCCCAATACCCAAACACGCGGTCGCCCGATCGCGACATCACCAGCAACCACTCAGCAAAAACACACACCATGAAAATTAGATCGAACCTCCACATCCCAACGACCCCAAATCCAATCTGCGAGAGCCCTCCCATCCCCGCGGTGGCGCGACATGGCAGCTCGCGCTGGCCATTCGCAACTGCCGCCCTGGCGTGCGCGCTCAGTTCGTGGGCGCTTGCTGCGACCCAGGCCGCGAACATCCTCGAGAACGACGCCGAGCACGGTTTCAAACCGACGATCAAGATCAGCGGTTACTCCTCCGAGTCCGTCGTGGTCGAGCGCTTCAGCGGAAGATCGATCTATGGAAAGACGCCGAATCCAGAGAAGGTCGCGGCTACCGTCATCGGCAACCTGGCTGGATTTCCGTTTACCGAAATCGCCGAAGACATGCCCGTGCGCCTGCGGGTCGGAGGCTTTGCCTTCGCGGCTACCCTGGGTCAAGACGCGTCTCGTCCCAAAAACCGCG
>Ga0105046_10013211_pt1 | contig 12791 bp, 10 predicted proteins | sample MAT03_FD_78385 | JGI IMG/M metagenome (GOLD analysis project Ga0105046, IMG submission 78385) | Freshwater microbial communities from Lake Fryxell liftoff mats and glacier meltwater in Antarctica - MAT-03 (megahit assembly) | ecosystem: Environmental > Aquatic > Freshwater > Ice > Liftoff... | reverse complement strand
GCCAAGGGCGACAGCATCTCGCGCATCGTGCCGGTGCTGTCGCCCGGCACGCATGTCAGCACGAGCAAGAACGACGTGGACTACGTGGTCACCGAATACGGCGTGGCCCAACTGCGCGGTAAATCGGCACGCCAACGCGCGGGTGAACTCATCGCCATTGCGCACCCGGCCTTTCGCGCCGAGCTGACGGGACAAGCAAGGCGCTTGAACCTGGCCTGAACCGGCCTGAACCGGCCTCAGGTCGTCTTTACTGCGGTGCCGCTCACCGCTTCAGCTCGCCGCCGCAGTTCGGGCAGTTTTCCTCGATGACCCGCTTGGGCAACTTGGCCCAGCTCAGCCGCACTGGACGGTGGTGCGCACAGCTCGCCCCGCAATCGGCGGGCGGTGCGGTCAGCGGGAGCGGTTCGGGTTCTTGCGGCAACACCTGCGCGCGCAGCTTGGCGTTGGGTGCCGCAGCGCACGGCGGCGTGCAAGCTGTACCCATTGCAGTCGGCGCACGGCGTCTGCTTGAAGTCTGCGTCCCTGGGGATTGCGTGCCGCAAGGTCAGATCGACCTGGAACAGTGACTGAACAGGCTGCTCCGGGCGGTGTCTGATCTCGCGACAACGAAACTCGCCTCCTCGAGGCGTCAATTGGCAAAGGGCACAGATGCGCCAGGTTTTTGCCGCTCAAACTCCTGGCAATGAACAGACATTCGGTTTACCCTTTCGTGGGTGCCGATCCCGGCAGTCCCGAATCCACCGCGCTGAGCCTGTTGGGCAGCGGAACCCCTTTGCCCAATCATGCGCCTCACCCTGCTCTGCCTCCTCGCTGCCGCTGCTACCGGCTGCGCTTCCACAACCGGCACGGCCGTGTTCACCAGCCCCGCAGCGACCCCGGCACTGGCCTCCCGTGCTACGGCCGAAGCTGTCTCGCTCACGTGGACCTCCCGCATCATCCAGTTTTCCCGTGACACGGGGCGCAAGTTCTTGTTCGACTGCCCGAGGGGCGGGCGCGCCGAGCGCGTCACCGGCACCGACACTTACGGTGAGACGTCATCGGTCTGCACGGCGGCGGTCCATGCCGGGCTCATCACGCTGGCGAACGGCGGGCGCGTCACAGCCGAAGTCCGCCCCGGGCTTGAAACGTTCTCAGGCTCGAGCCGCAATGGCATCACGAGCGTCAGCTATGGGCGCATGACCAACAGCTTCGTTTTTGTCCGCTGAGACGGGTGCCAAGCGGCTGCCGTTGGCCAGGCGGGCACATGGCCGAAGCGTGCCGGCGATGACGGGAATCAGGCTCGCCTAGCAGAGTCCGGGTTCCACATCGATTTGCTCAGGCAGGTCTGTGAGCCATGACGACATACCGGACCTGCCGTCTGAAATCGCAGCCGGCTCGCCCGGCAGTTCTCGCCTTCGCCGGCCGGGAGCGACGCCGCCGCCTTCGAGGCGCTGGTAGAGGAAGTCATACGTCGCGAGAAAGGCGTGTTGACGATGCCCGCCTGGCAGAGCGAACCCGTGGTGACGGCGCACATCCTGGACCTGTGCGCCTTCCTGACTGCGCGGGCCGATGGCACCCAGGGGCCTATGCGGCCCACACGCTAGCGAACGCGGCGTGGCCTTCACGCACAGAACTTGTTGCTTCTGGCCACCGGGGTCCGGGCCACAGCGTGACGGTCACATCGTCAGCCTGGAGCAGCTGGGCCATGCCGAGGCCTTTTTGCGCGGGCTGGCCGTTCAGGCACCGTCCATGACCTGAACGTAACGGGCGGCGAAATCGCTGCCCGTGATTTCGTCGTAACGCAGCAGTGCGGCATGGCAGAGGTCGTAGGAAGCCAGCATGTGATGCGATGCCAGCGCCAGCCGTGCGCTGGCCTGCGCGCCCAGCGTTTCGATACGCTCGGGCTGCGGCACGTAAATGGCGTCGGCCCACAACTGCTGCGGGCGCGGCGGTCTCTTGGCACCCACCTTGGGCCAGGAAGCCAGCGCACGATGCGAAACCCCCGCAAAACACAGGAACTGCAAGCCGTGCAGGCGCAGCCGCGCGTCGATGTCGCCAAACAGCGGCTGGTCTTTGTAAAGCGGGATGAACTCCACCTCGGTCCACACCACCAAACACTCGTCCAGGCGTTTCGGTGCACCGTCGAACACCAATCGCTCGGCACCCTGCACATCGATCTTCAGCACATCCATGTCACCTGGCGCCAGCAAGTCGTCCAGCCGCGCGGTGTTGACGGGATGCCGGGCCCGCTCGATGACCAGTTCGCCCAGGTGCTGGTAGTGGTCCAGGATGCGGCGGTTGGGCTCGAACAAGGACGCCGTCAGCGACCACTCGGTTTCGTGGAACACGGCAGGCTGCCCGCTGCCCACGAAATGCGGCAGGAAGCGGTGGGTAACCGGGTTCGGGTACTGGCGGTGCAGTTGCTGCAGCGCCTGCTGATCGGGTTCGAAGCCGGTGACGCGGGCGCGGCCCGCGCGAACCAGGGGTGCATAAGGTTCGGCTTCATTGCCCAGCGGGCTCGCACCCACGTCGACGATGGTCACGGCCTGCACCGGCAGCAGGTCCAGCAGTGCTTCTGCGGGCAGCCGCTGCGCCGTGGCGGGCACTTTCGACTCGTCAGGTGCCATGGCGCGGGTGGCTTGCAGCAGGGCCGTCCATAGCGGCGCATTGCAGGTGTGTTCGGGTGCCGGCAGCTTGCTCAGTCGATCGATGCTGGCCACCCGGTCTTGCACCATGTGCGACAACATGAAGCGGCGTTCGATCTCGGCCGTGTGATCGGGGTGGTCCAGCAAGCGCAGCCATTGTTCTGGCGCGGGCGGCGCGAAGTACGACGAGAACGTCGAGCGCAGCGCCACGAACTCACTCAACACCTGGCGCAGCCAACTCGCCATGGGCGTGCTGCGCGGCCGGTCCAGGTCGGACAACTGTGGCGGCACCAGCGGCAAGCGCAGCGCTTGGCCCTGGGGCCATCGCGCCAGCACCTGCACCGCCAGTTGGACGGCGGCGTGTTGTTGACCCAAGGCATACAAGGTGTGAACCAGCAGCGACCAGCCCTCCGGGCCCAATCCCCGCCCGCTGTCCAGGGCAGGTGTCAGCGTCACACGGGCGGAAACGATCAGCGACACCCGCTCTGCGGGCGTCAGACCGGCCTGCAGGTAGGCGCTGGCCACGGCGTTCATGGCGCGCAGGTAAGCCGCGTCGGCCGCCAGCGCCTCCAGATCGAGTTCTTCCAGCGACTGGCCCGACATATTGCACCAGGCCAGCAATGATTGCGGCTCCGGCGTGGGCTCGGACACAGTCTGCAAGGCTTGCGGCGTCACCAGGAAGCCGTTGGCGGCCAGTACCTGCTGCTGCTCGGGGCGCACGGCCACCAGGTTCAGGGCGAAGTCGGTTTCGTCGCTGGACGCGTCAAACGGCAGCAGCAGGCGCAACTCGGCGCTCCATCGGAAGATGCCGTAAGCCAGCCCGCGAAAGCGCTCGATCAGCGTCGTGTTCAGCGCCATCCCATGTTTCAGCTCGAAGAGCACCACCGGGCTTTGCGCTTCAAAGAAGCGCTTGGCACCGGCCAGCACCAGCAGTTCACCCCCTTCGGCGTCGAGCTTCACGAACGAAATGGGCACGCCCGGCGCGTGGTCGGCCAGGAAGTCGTCCAGCGCCTCCAGGCGCACCGTTTCGCGCCGCTCGCCGGCACCGCTGCGCGAATTCAGTTCGCTGTTGTCGCCGATGGCGAAACTGGCTTGGCCGGCACAGTCGGCCAGGCCGGCGTCAACCACCGTGATGCGGTCTTCCAAGTCGTTGGCCTGCACGCTGCGCAGAAGATTGGCGCGCGGCGCCGAAGTGGGCTCGAACGCCCACACGTGCCCGGTGACCGTGCAGCGCGCCATCTCCAAGGCGTACACGCCGTGGTTGGCGCCGATGTCCAGGGTGTTCATGCCGGGCTTCAGAAGGCACGGAAGCAGGCTCATCTCGGGCTCGAACCAGCGCTCTTGCTCCAGCAGCACGAAGGTGGTGAGGCTGCTCATTGACGGCGGTACGCACACCGTCATGCCGCTGCGGGTGGCCAGAGTCCAGATTTCGGTGCCGGTTTCGGCAGCTTGCTCAACGTTCATGGCCATGTCCTTGGTGTAGCGGTTCGTCATGGCGTCATGCCGCCGTGAGGGGCCGCATTGGGCTTTGTGTTTCGTGAACGGCGTCTGCCAGCAGATGCTCGCAAGGCAGCCCGGCACGCCAGCGCGCCACCATGCGTTCGAACAGGTCCATCAGTTCACCGGCATAACGCGTGGTGTCGAACAAGGGCAGCGACTGCCGGTTCTGCACCAAGTGGTCGCGGTAGGTGGCGAGCAGGGCCGGATCCAGCGCCAGCGCCAGGATGGCGCAGCGGTAGTCGGCCACGCTGTCAAAGGCCAGCTCGCCCATGCCGGCGGCGTTCACCACACTGGCAGCCACGCGAGAGGCGTACGAGTCGCCGTACAGCGTGACGACGGGCACGCCGGCCCATAAGGCGTCGCTGGCCGTGGTGTGGGCGTTGTAGGGCCAGGTGTCGACGAAGACATCGGCCAACGCCAGGCGCGAGAAATGGTCGGCGTAAGCAACGATGGGTGCGAAGACGATGCGACCAGCCGCGACGCCCCGCGCGGCGGCCTCGCGCAGCACGTTGCCGTGGAACTGCGGATTGGTTTCGCGCAGCCACAACACGGCCTTCGGCAGTTCGTGCATCAAGCTGCACCAGGTGTCGAAGGCGTCGGGGCCGATCTTGTAGGTGTGGTTGAAGGCGCACATGACAAAGGCGTCGTCGGGCAGGCCGGCCTTTGCGCGGGTCATTGGCTGCGGCAAGGGCCGGTCGCGGCCATTGGGCTGCATCGTCAACGGCAACTGCGCCAGCTTTTCGCTGTAGCAGGCGGCAAGTTCGATGGGGGTGACCAGGGGGTCGCCCACCAGGTAGTCCATTTGCGGATCGCCGGTGCTGCCGGGGTAGCCCAGGAAGGCCACCTGCAGGGGTACGGGCTTGCGGGCAAAGATGGCATGCCGCGCGCCGCGCGTGTGCCCCATCAGGTCGACCAAGAGGTCCACGCCATCGTCGCGGATACGGCGGGCAGCCTGTTCGTCGGACAGGCCTTGCAGCTCGACGAAGACATCGGCAACTTGAATCGCCCGCAGGCGCCAAGCCGATCCGTCGTTGGGGCCGCTGGAATACAGGAAGATCTCGAAGCGCTGGCGGTCGATCTGTTCGAGCACCGGCAACAGCAGCTGCGCCACGGGATGCTCGCGGAAGTCGAAGGACACCAGACCCAGGCGGATTCGACCCGTCGGGCGATCCTCTGGCAGCACCGCCGGCAGCAGTTGCGCATTCAGTCCGATGGTGAAGGAATCGCTCTGGGCGGCCTTCAATTGCAAATCTGGCGGCAGGGGCAGCGACAGCAGCGCAAAGCTCGCAGCCATCCCGGCCTGGTTGGTGGGCTTGGCCCGGATGGCGGCCTCGAGCGCGCGCAGATCGGCGCCGTGGTCGGCCCAGTTGCACAGATGCCGCTTCTCAAGCGACATGCGCGACAGCGCTTCCAGGTTGTCGGGCTGCAAGGCCAGCACCGTCTTCATGCATTCCAGCGACTCTTGCTTCAAGCCCTGATCGCGGCAGCTTTCGGCCAACATGCCGTAGGCGGCAACGCACCGGGGATCCAGCGCCAGCGCCCGCAAGAGAACACTCGACGCCTCGGTGAATCGGAACAGCGCATGCAGCATCCAGCCGTGCCTGAGCATCGACTCCGAATCAGACTGCCCGGTGGCTTCCAGCACCTCCAGGGCGCGACAGCCTTCGGCGTAGCGGTGCAGGCTGATGCACAGGTCACCTGCCAGTCGCAAGCTCAGCGGGTTGCGCTGGTTCAGGTTCAGCGCCTGGTAGCAGCTTTCCAGTGAACGCTGCAAATCGCCCTTGCGGCGCAGCGCGTTGGCCAGGTTCAGCCAGTAGAGGTCGTCGTGGGGTGCGGCGGCGGTGGCCGCCTCGAAGGCCTTTATTGCCAGGTCCCAGTCTTGATCGCGAAGATAGCCGACACCGCGCTGCCAGTGCCGCTTGGCCTTCGCCTGCGCCGCGTGGCTGGTACGGCCCCCTGCACGGACTTCAGCACGGACTTCAGCACCAACTTCGGAACCAGCGCCAAAGCGCGCGCGGGGCTCCGCTTGGCCCAGTGGTTGGGCAAGGGGTTGGGCAAGGGATGTAACGCTCGCAAGCATGGTGAGGCCTTGGCATTCAGGTGTCCGGCAGGGCAGCAGAACCCGGGGTGGATTCGGCTGCAGTCAACGGCCCGCGGGCACAGCCGCCCTGCAGTTTCAGGATCTTGAAGGCGCGAGACGAACCTGTAGGCGGCGAAATGAACGGGGTCTGTCCTTCATTTCCCGCTAACGATTTTCCGAGAACTGACGCCAGAGACTTTCAAGTGGGCCTAAAGGTTTGCCGTGGGTGGACGAAAACGGCTTCAACGTGCACACGAAAGTGCGTGCGGGGTCCGGACCAAAGCGGGCCGAACGGTGTTCAACCTGATGGGCAGGGGAACGGCGGGTCGGCTGCAGGAAGCCCGGGCGAGTTCTGCAAGGCGAGGCTGGCCAGCCCCGCGGCGCAGATTTGCAGGCAGGCACCGCACAACGGGCTGTCAACAACGGCGTTGCCTGCCAGGCATTTGCCTGTGGTCACTAACTTAACGGAGTTTTTCCATGCCCCAGACCATCAACACCAATCTCAATTCACTGAACGCGCAAAGAAACTTGAGCATGAGCCAGTCTTCGCTGGCCACCTCGATGCAGCGCCTGTCTTCCGGTCTGCGCGTCAACAGCGCCTCGGACGACGCCGCCGGCCTCTCGATAGCCGAACGGATGACTGCCCAAGTGCGTGGCATGGCCGTGGCCAGCCGCAACGCCAACGACGCGATTTCGCTGGCTCAAACGGCTGAAGGCGCTTTGGGTTCCGTGGGCAACTTGTTCCAGCGCATGCGTGAATTGGCGGTGCAATCCTCGAACGCCACCAACTCGGTTTCTGACCGAGCCAGCTTGAACCAGGAATTCGGCCAACTGGCCCAGGAAGCCACGCGTACCTTGGGTGGTACGCAGTTCAACGGCACCAGCATTCTTGCCAGCTCCACCACCCTGACTTTCCAGATCGGTGCCAACAACAACACGAGCGTGGACCAAATCTCGGTGGAAGGCTTTGCCTGGTCAGCCAATGCCGGCCTCTCAGCCGTTCTGGGCTCATTGGTATTGACCGGAGCCCTGGCTGACACCGCCGGTGTCGCAATTACCACGAACTCGCCCACGATGTCCATTACGGATGCCACCACTGCGCAGGCTTCCATCAGTGCCCTGGACACGGCCATCGACGCCGTCAACAGCCAGCGCGCCAGCTACGGTGCGGTGCAGAACCGGTTCAGCAACGTGGTGACGAATCTGCAGTCCAGCACTGAAAACCAGTCGGCTGCCCGCAGCCGAATCATGGATGCAGACTACGCGGTGGAAACTTCGAACCTGTCGCGGGCCAACATCCTGCAGCAGGCCGGCAATGCGATGGTGGCGCAGGCCAACCAGTTGCCCCAGCAGGTGCTGGCACTGCTGCGCTGACCGAAGAAGGCTAACGGGGCGTAGCGCCCCTGACCACTGGCCGCCTGAAGGGCCCACCGGGAACGGTGGGCCCTTTTTTCTTGCGTGCGTTATTGCGTGCGCGAGACCCCGCATCCCGCAGACGGTGGTGCATTTCAATTGCCATGGGTTGGGCAGCCATTTGCAGCAATCGATGGGCGCGCGGGCCGAGCGCAGTGTCATCGGCTGCAAGTTGGGGGGTGAAGGGGGCCTTTATCCGGCGCAAGCTTGCGACCCAACGGCCGTAATCTTCAACATCGCTTCGGATTACCAAGGGGGCTGCGTTCAGCCCCATAGACACCGAGCTGCAAGGAGATTCCGCCGTGCCCCAGACGATCAACACGAACCTCGTATCGCTCAATGCCCAGCGCAACCTGAGCATGAGCCAAGCCTCGCTCGGCACCGCCATGCAGCGGCTGTCATCGGGGCTGCGCGTCAACAGCGCCAAGGACGATGCCGCCGGCCTGGCCATAGCCGAGCGCATGAACACCCAAGTGCGCGGCATGACCGTGGCCATGCGAAATGCCAACGACGGCATTTCGATGGCGCAGGTGGGCGAAGGCGCGCTGGGCTCGGTGGGCAACTTGTTCCAGCGCATGCGTGAACTGGCGGTGCAGTCGGCAAACGCGACCAATTCCCAGTCTGACCGCACCAGCCTGAACCAAGAGTTCATGCAGCTGGCGCAGGAAGCCACCCGCACCCTGGGCGGTACGCAGTTCAACGGCCAGAGCATCCTGTCCACGGTCGCCGACTCGCTGTTCCAGATCGGTGCCAACGCCAGCACCGACGTCGACCGCCTGACGGTTCCGGGCTTTGCCTGGTCGGCCGCCACCGGCCTGACCAACGTGCTGGGCACCTTGGTGCTGGCCGGTCCGCTGGTGGACGCCACCGGAGGGCCCATCACCACCAACCAGCCGGCACAACAGATCACAGACACCGCCACGGCGCAACTTGCGCTGACGGCGCTGGACGCGGCCATCGACGCGGTGAATACACAGCGCGCCAATTACGGTGCCGTGCAGAACCGCTTCGAAAATATCGTCACCAACATGCAGACGGCGGTGGAGAACCAGACCGCCGCACGCAGCCGCATCATGGACGCCGACTACGCTGCAGAAACCTCGGCCTTGTCGCGCGCCAACATCCTGCAGCAGGCTGGCAACGCGATGGTGGCTCAGGCCAACCAGCTGCCGCAGCAGGTGCTGTCGCTGCTGCAACGCTGAAGGCTGGCGGCGGCAGCGCTGAGGTTCCGCCCGGAACACCAGCACCCGGCCCGCCGTAAAAACTGCCTGATCGCAGCCCGCATTGCAGCCCTTGACATTTAGGGCTAAAGCCTGGGCATTAGCGGTCGATATCAGGAGCAATGGGGAGGGCTGCGTGCCTTTTCCGTAGGGCCCTGGGTACATGGGGGGGCCACGTTCCATCCTTGCAAAGGAGAGCACCATGGCCACATTCACTTCCCTCGGCGTCGGCAGCGGGCTTGACCTCAACACCATCGTCACCAAACTGGTGCAGTTGGAGCGTCAGCCTTTGGTGCAGATGCAGCGGCAAGCCAACACACTGCAAACGCAGGTGTCGTCGTTCGGGCAGATCAGCAGCTTGATGAGCTCGGTGCAGTCGGCGGCCAATTCGCTGACCAACCCACTGTTGTGGACGCAGTCCGCCGTCAGTTCGGGCGACAACAGCGTGGTCTCGGTGACCGGCGGTGCCAACGTGGCTGCGGGCAACTACGCCGTCACGGTGCAAGCCCTGGCCAGCAGCCAAACGCTGGCTTCGGGCTCTTCTTTCGGCAGCGCTTCAGCCCCCGTGGGCAGCGGCACCCTGACGCTGCAACTCGGTGCCTGGAACGCCGACCAGTCCGCGTTCACCGACAAGGCGGGCAGCAGCGCGGTCAGCATCGACATCAACTCCAGCGACACCCTGCAAAACGTGGTCGAGAAGATCAACGGTGCCGGCGCTGGTGTGACGGCCTCGTTGGTGACCGACGCCAGCGGCGTGCGGCTTTCACTGCGTTCCAGCGAAACCGGCGCGGCGAATGGCTTCAAGCTGACCGCCAACGACAACGATGGCAACAACACCGACGGCGCAGGTCTGTCCATCGTCGCATTCGATCCGCCCAACGGGGCCACGGCCATGCAGCTGATGCAGGGTTCGGCCGACGCCAGGGCGCGGGTCAATGGCATCGAGGTGACCAGCGCGTCCAACACACTCACAGGCGTGGTCGAAGGGATGACGCTGAACCTGAACAAGGTTTCGGCCAGTGCAGTGAACGTGTCGGCCTCGGCCGACCGCACGGCGGTGACCAACGCCATCAAGACCTTCGCCTCGGCCTACAACGCCATGGCCGCCTACATCGGCGAGCAGACCAAGTACGACCCCACCGCCAAGGCTGGCGGTGTCTTGCAAGGCGACAGCGCGGCCACCAATCTGCAATCCAAACTGCGCGCGATGTTGGGTGCCAGCAGCGGTGCTTCCAGTACCTTCGCCCGCCTGTCCGATGTGGGTTTGCAGGTGCAGCGCGACGGCACGCTGAAGATCGACGAAGCCAAGCTGACGAGCGCGACCAGCAACCTGGTCGAGTTGAAAAAGGCCTTCTCGAACAACGATTCGGGCAACACCGGCAACGACGGTTTCGCACGGCGCTATTCCAATCTCGCGACGCAGGTTCTCGGTACCGACGGACTGGTGGCAACCCGGCAGGCCGGGCTGCGCAAGCTGATCTCGAAGAACGGTGAAGAGCAGACCAAGATCAACGACCGCGCAGACAGCTTCCAGGCCCGACTGGTGGCGCAATACACCGCGCTGGACGCCAACGTGGCGAAGCTGAACTCGCTGAGCTCCTACGTCAACCAGCAGGTGACGATGTGGACGAACGCGCGGAACAACTAGTGAAATCAACTGTCACAACGGTGGTGCAACACCATCTCAAGTGACAGCGGGGGCGGGCCGATAACAACTACATCACAGGCCCATTCAGCAAAACCCTCCGCCGATGTTTGCCAACACCTTCTCCAGCCGCCCTTCCCGCGGCACCATGCCCAGCAACCTGTACCAGCAGGTTGGCCTTGAAACCAAGCTGTCTGCTGCCACCCCGCACGCCCTGGTGGCGATGCTGTTCGAGGGATGGATGGATGCCGTGGCGCAAGCCCGTGGTGCCATCCGCAGCCGCGACCTCGTGCAGAAAGGCCAGGCCATCAGCCGCGCCGTTCGCATCATCGATGAAGGCCTGCGCGCCGGACTTGACCTGCAGGCTGGCGGCACGCTGGCGCGGGACCTGCACGATCTGTACGGCTATCTCACCATGCGCCTGACAGTCGCAAATCTGCGCAACGACGAGTCGGCGCTGGACGAATGCCAGCGCCTCATGCGGCCGCTCCAGGAAGCCTGGGCAGCGATTTCGCCGAACGACCCCTCACGGCGCTGAGCGACGCAGAAAACGCGTCGTGACGCAGCGGACAAGGACACATCGCCCGCGCACCGATCGCCCTACAGGAAGAAAAAAATGGACCCGCAATTGCTCAGCTACTACGAAGCGATCGAACGCGCCAGTGCCGACATGCTCAACGCTGCCCGCGAGGGCAAGTGGGATGAGGTACTGAAACTTGAAGGCGCGTGCGTACTGTTGATCAGCCAGCTGAAGAACGCCGCGCAGGCGGGAGAAGACTCTGCGCCCGGCGACACGGTACCCAACGTGCCGCAAGACGTGGGTGCGGCGAAAGTGAAGTCGCGCATCATGCAGCGCATCTTGGTGAATGACGCCGAAATCCGTCACCTGGCCGAGCCCTGGTTGCAAGACCTCGACGAGACCCTGGCCGGCCGCCGGCAGACTTTGCACTGAAGCTGTGGCGCACCATGCCACTGGACACCCGCCCCGCTGAGCTCCACACCGGCGAAGGCCCCGACCCCTGGGGACCGTTCCGCGTGTCGCACCCGCAGGAACGCCTTCGACTCTTGCGCGAATTGCGCGACCAACAGATACCCGTGGTGTTGAACCTGCCCGACGGCAGCACCGCACCCACGGCGCTGTGGGTCATCGACCCCGAAAGCCAGCGCCTGACCTTCAGCGCCGACATCGGCCCCGACGCACTGGCCCGTATGGTCGAAGCCAACGAAGCCGTGGCAGTGGCCTACCTGCAAAGCGTCAAGGTGCAGTTCGATGTGCACGGCCTGGTGGTGGTGCGCGGCGACAAACACAAGGCCCTGCAAAGCTTCATCCCCCCCGCGATCTTCCGCTTTCAACGCCGTAACGCCTACCGTGTGCGCAACGCCGCGCGCTCAGATGCCGTGGTGCGCTTCAGGCATCCGGCCATGCCGGATATGGTGCTGACGCTGCGCGTGCTGGATATCAGCATCAGCGGCTGCGCGCTGTGGATGCCGGCTGATATGCCGGCGCTGGCCGCGGGCACAAGCCTGGGTGCGATGGAAGTGGACATGGACCTCGACACGCGGTTCAGCGCCCCCGCCACCTTGCAGCACGTGACGGCGGTGGGCACGGGCGACACCTTGACCAGCGGCGCACGCATCGGCTGCGAATGGCTGACGCTGCCCGGTTCTTCGGAACGCATTCTTCAGCGCTGGATCGACCGGGCGCAGCAGCGCCAGCGTTTGCTGGCGCAGTAAACCGGATCATGCGAAGCACCCACCGCCACTGCCAGCACCACTGCCAGCACCACTGCCAGCGCAGTCGCAAGCGCCACCACCAGCGCCACCACCAGCGCCACCACGGCGGATTCACGCTGGTGGAGTGCCTGATGGTGGTCGCCATCGCGGCGGTGCTGGCAGGGGTGGCTGTGCCCAGCATGAGGGGCCACGAACTGCGCACCGCCAGGCTGGACGCCGTGCAGGCACTGACCCGCTTGCAAGGTCAGCAAGAGAACTACCGCGCGCATCACGGGGCCTACACCACCAACCTGGTGGCGCTGGGCACGCCGGCTGCCACCAGCGCACAGGGCCGCTACGCCTTGTCGCTGCGCTTGACCGGTGCCGATGCCTACCAGGCCGTGGCCACCGCGCAAGGTAAGCAAGGTGCAGACCGCGTCTGCGGTGCCATCACGCTGGATGTATCGATGGGCTTTGCTACACCAGGACCCTCACCCGCTTGCTGGGGACGTTGATGCGACGCATACCCAGCGCCAGATCGCCGCCCTATCCCAGCCGAGATCGCCCACCTCATGCGCAGGCTCCGCCGCGCCGTG
>Ga0105046_10013209_pt1 | contig 12792 bp, 6 predicted proteins | sample MAT03_FD_78385 | JGI IMG/M metagenome (GOLD analysis project Ga0105046, IMG submission 78385) | Freshwater microbial communities from Lake Fryxell liftoff mats and glacier meltwater in Antarctica - MAT-03 (megahit assembly) | ecosystem: Environmental > Aquatic > Freshwater > Ice > Liftoff... | reverse complement strand
CTTTCGCCCAAGAGCAAGACGGTCAGATTTTGCGATGCGACGCGACCGATGGATTTGTACACTTCTTTCATTGCTCGACAGCGCCCAACGATGGCGTCCTCAACAGTATCCTCCTCATCGGCAAGTAAAGGTTGGACGCGAACCATTCGGCTCAAATTAAATGCCTTGTCAAGCAAACCTTGCATCTCATCCAACTCCAACGGCTTAAACAAGTAATCGTAGGCACCTAGCTTCGTGGCTTCGATGGCAGTCTCGACGTTTCCATGTCCTGTGATAAAGATGAATGGAACCCTTGCGTCTATTTCACGTAGGCGTTTGAAGCATTCTAGACCTGAAGTATCGGGCAAACTGAGATCGATCACGACCACGTCCGGTTTGTTTTCTCGAAAGATGCGTTCGCCTTCGATGCCGGTTTTTGCAGTCAATACGATTGTCGATTCGTTTGCGAATGCTCGCTCGAATGCTCGCAAGATGGAGATTTCGTCGTCGATGACTAAGAGACTCTGCATGCTTATTCCGTTAGGTTGGTTCGCGCGATTTCCATTGCATTCGGCAACGCGATTGGTAACTTCAAAAGAAATTCAGCTCCGCCCGCCGGCAAGTTCTCTCCCGAGAGGGTGCCATGATGCGCTTCTGCGATCCGACGACAAATGCCAAGCCCCAATCCGACACCGTTTGGTTTTGTGGTAGCGAACGGAGTGAAGAGTTGAGCGAGCATGCTGCTTTCAATTCCAGGACCGCTATCTCGCACGACAATTTCAATGATAGAGTCCTTTGGGGACACCACAATATCAAGCTTGCCACCATCGGGCATAGCATCGAGCGCATTCAAAGCTAGGTTCAACAACAATTGCTGGATTTGGGCAGGACATCCCATCAGATTCAAAGATTCGGCGGGAGCGTCTACGGATAGCTGGACATTTTGTGCTTGGCAGCGGCCTGAAATCAATTGCGATGTTCGCCGGAGGACCGATTGAACTGGGAACTCGGTAAATTCGCTCTTCTCGGGTCTCGCGTATTCGAGCAAGCTGTTGACGGAGCGTTCCATTCGGCGGATTTCTTGTTCTACCAATTCCAAGTCATCGGTTGGCAAGCCTGTTTTTGCAAACGAAGCCAGGTTGACTTGAATGAGCATTTTGATCGAAGTGAGCGGATTGCGAATCTCGTGGGCAACTCCCGTAGCTAGTTGAGCCAAGGTTGCCATTTGTTGTGTGCGAAGAGCCTCCGTCTCGAGGACGCGCTCCAGACGCTCTTGTTCGGCGCGTTCGGACCATGTGAGATCTCGAAGGATTGCGATGCGGACATTCTGCGATTCGGATGGATACTCACTGACGGAAACTTGCACGGGAAAACATTCTTTGGTCGAGCGAACTGCTGACAATCGAAACCCCATGGGAAAGCTTTCGAAGCTGCGAGGCAGTTTGGGAATCATCGACTGAATGTGTTTGCCAATCAATTCTTCTGCCGTAACTCGAAACAACTCCAAGGTGGATCGATTGCAGGACAAAATCTTGCCAGAGCGGTCGAAGGTCAGGATGCTTTCACTCGCGTTGGCAACGATGGTTTCACTGCGTTGATGCTCTTGGATCGCAATCTTGCGAAGAGGACCAATGATGACCCACCACAAAACCGGTGCGCAAACGATCGTCAAAAGAAAGGCATCTAGGATCGCACGAGCTCCTTCGCCAATGACCTTAGGAGTGATGATCGGCAGGACCAACATGACGGCGACTTCCGCCGTAAAGAACAGCATCAATACGAGCGCAAGGATTCGCAGAGGTGATCGAAGGACGGTTGAAAGTGCGGACACTCTGCTGGACATGCGAAATTCCTGAACTTTATCAACCGGTTCTGGCGTCCGGTTGTGTGCTTGTTAACCCAAAACGTAAGCGAGGGGCCAATTCTTCATAACCCGAAGTGTAAGCGAGGGGCGTCGCGTTAAGAGTGGACTAGCGCCATTTTTGCGAGCCACGAAAGGCTGTCTAGACAACTATCGTTCGCACAACTATAGTGGCCTCATGACGAAAAAGACGAACAAAACGGTCGAATTTGACTCGCTGGAGCAAGAGGTTTACCTCAATCTCTGGCGAACCTACGACCGATTGCGTGCGTTGGAAGACGAGGTCTTCGGGCCACGTGGTATCACATCGCAGCAGTACAACGTGTTGCGTTTGCTGGCGGCAAATCATCCTGAACCCGTCCCGACACTCACGATTGCGAACCGGATGATTTCGAAATCGCCCGACATCACTCGAATGCTAGACAAACTAGAAGCTGGATCGTTGATTCTTCGAACGCGTCCTGCGGAGAATCGACGCTTGGTGCTCATCAGTATCACTAAAAACGGCTTGGAACTGCTCAACGACATAGCTGTGCCGCTTCAGCAATGTCATGAAAAACAGCTTGGTCATTTAAGTCCCATCGAGCTCGAACAACTAGCTTTGCTACTGCGCAGTGCTCGCAAGCCTCATGAGCAAGAAAAGAAACCATGGCCTAGTGCATCGACCAAGTAAAAAATTGTAGTTCGATCGTAGCGGAGGCCGCCATGGCTTTCGGGAACTTCACAGCAAAAATTCTAGATGCAAGCCGAAACTTTTGGCGAGTTCCGCTACACCTAAATTCAACTTGGTTGACGTACTAATTCAAATGCACACAAAGACAGTATCCTTATGAATTCGGTCAGCAACGTTCACTTAGCCGTACAGTTCTTCTTTCAAATCGGCGTCATTCTGATTGTTTGTCGTATCGTCGGCATGATTGCAAAGTATTTTGGGCAACCTCAGGTGGTTGCAGAAATGATTGCGGGCGTCTTGTTGGGACCATCCTTGTTTGGACTATTAATGCCCGAATGGCAAAAAGAGATTTTTCCATGGGATAAGTCCCAAACCACAAGAGATACTCAAAGCTACCTTTTCCCGGCTTCACAGTTAGGGCTTGCTCTCTATATGTTTATTGTCGGTTTGGAATTTCGTGTCGACATTGTCCGTAAACATTTTAAGAGTTCGCTTGCGGTATCTTTGGCTGGCATCATAGCACCTTTCGTGTTGGGAGCAGGTCTCGCTTGGTATTTCTTTCATTTTACAGAACTCTTTCCTCAAAAGACAAAGCTCTCGGAAGCGATGCTGTTTCTTGGGGCTTCGATGTGCATCACGGCATTTCCGATGCTAGCGCGCATCATTCATTTCAAAGGTCTGGCCGGCACATTAATGGGGACCGTCGCAATTGGTGCCGGTGCGATCGACGATGCGATGGCTTGGTGTTTGCTTGCGTTGGTTCTAGCAAGTTTCGACTCAAACCTGTCTTTGGCTGGCTGGAGTATTGGTGGAGGACTTTTGTTTGTCTTTGTGGCTTTCGCGTTGGTTCGTCCGTTGCTTGATCGATGTAAACATTGGTTGATTGAATTGGATGAGACTTTAAGCGATACCGGCTTGGTGATCGGGCTAGTCGTAATGGCGTTTGGGGCTTGGTTTACGGACAAGATTCAATTGCATGCCGTGTTTGGGGCATTCGTCATGGGAGCTTGCATGCCTCGCGGGGTCATAGCCAGAGACTTGATTGCAAAAATTCAGCCACTCGCGGTCGCTTTGCTTTTACCTCTCTTTTTCACTTACTCAGGTCTCAACACGGAAATTGGGCTTCTCAAAACGCCTTACCTTTGGTCAATGTGCGGCCTGGTTTTCGTCGCTGCGGTGGCTGGGAAATTTGGGGCCTGTTGGCTTGCCGCGCGGTGGACTGGTTTGCCGAATCGAGAAGCTTTAGGAATTGGTACGTTGATGAATGCTCGTGGGCTTATGGAACTTATCATTATCAATATCGGTCTTCAACGGGGTGTGATCAGCAAAGAGCTGTTCGCAATCTTGGTCATCATGGCGGTCGTCACGACGCTCATGGCATCGCCGCTCTTTGAAGCCTTGGTCGGCTCTCAAAAACTACTGAAACAGGTCAATTAAATCCTATCGGCTTGCCCGATGGCTCTTTCGGCTTCAAGCTAATGTCGGCTAGAGCATTTGAGCCCCTGGCCAGTTTCCCCATGAGTCCCTGGCTGCTACATTGCACGAGGCCGAACTCTTTCGAAGTTGGCTGTGTCAGTCTCTGCGATAAGAAATTCGTGGCATCGGATTTTGAAAAATCCAAGACGATGACAAGGTGACGTGGTGGAATCGAGGGACCCAAAAGTAATGCTTGAGTATCCGTGCTCCCAAATTCTAAGCACTACTTCCAAGCCTCGTAGAGATGCTCTCCACCTACCCAATCCCTACGACCCGCAAACGTAAAAAAATCGTAGGTCCTTTTTCTTTTTTTCGTTTCGGTTGTCCAGCGTCGACAAATCGAGGATCTCAATAGTGTTGCCTCGTGTCTAACATAGCTAATGTGTTGGAAAACCGAATCAAGGCAGGTTGGCCACTTTTCGTTTCCTCTAATTATTTTTTCTCGCAAAACAAACTGGCGTAACGCCAGTCACACCCGATAAATCTTCAAGATGAATAGAATTATTCTCACCGGCGCAACTGGATTTATTGGCAAGCATTGTATCCAACCCTTGTTGGCGAAGGGCTTCGAGTTGCATGGGATTTCATCGCAGATTGCCCCAAGCGAACGGAATTTTGAGCCAAATCCAAATATTGAATGGCACCAAGTTGATTTGCTCGATGTGGCGACGATCGCCCGGTTAATGCCGTTGATTCAGCCTACCCATTTGCTCCATTTGGCTTGGTGTGTCACCCCTGGTGCGTGGGCGACATCAATCGACAATTTTACTTGGGTACAAGCTAGCTTGGAGCTTGTTCGGCAGTTCTATGAAGCCGGTGGACGACGGGCGGTACTCGTTGGCTCGGATTATGAATATGACGTGAATTTTGGGTTTTGTTCGGAACACTTGACTCCCCTGCAACCCAGCACGTTTTACGGGGCTTGCAAAGTCGGGCTCAATTCACTTGTCGCGGCCTACGCCCATAGAACCGAGCTAAGTCTGGCTTGGGCCAGATTCTTTTCACTCTATGGTCCCCATGAACACCCGAACCGCCTCGTTTCGAGTGTGATACGATCGCTCTTGAAGCAGGAACCCGCTCACTGTTCACATGGTCAGCAGATTCGCGACTTTCTGTATGTGCAAGATGCCGCAGATGCCTTGGTTACCCTTCTTGATAGTGAAATGAAGGGATCGATCAACATTGCATCTGGCCAACCAACAGCTTTGAAGACCGTAGTTTCGGCGATCGCGCAAAAATTACAGCGCGAAGACTTAGTGTATCTGGGGGCGCTACCAGCACGTCCGAATGAAGTGCCACTGCTTGTAGCTGATGTTAGGCGTCTGACAAATGATCTGCGCTGGCAGCCAAAATTTAGCCTAGATGAAGGTATCGGGAAAACGATCGAATGGTGGCAACACCATTTGGACCATAATTGCTCATGGGAAATAAATCAATGAAAATTGTGATCATAGGATCTGGAATGGCAGGCTGCGGGGCTGCGCATCAGTTACACGCCGAAAATATGAATTCGATTATGTACGACAAAAACTCACACTATGGCGGGCAAACGGCAACGAATACTTATGAAAGTGGATTCACATTTGATGAAGGCCCTCACATATCCTTTACCAAGGTTGAGCGACTGCAAAAGCGATTAGCCGAAAATGTCAATTTTCAATACGAGACGTTGAACACTTACGTGAATAATTATTGGCAAGGTCATTGGATTAAACATCCTGTCCAATGCAATTTGTATGGATTGCCAACAGATCTTGTGGTCAAAATTATCAGTGATTTCATTGAGGCTCAAAATAGTGGCGACCAAGAGATTAATAATTATGCTGAGTGGCTTCGCGCGGCCCTTGGAAAAACTTTTGCGGAAACCTTCCCAATGAAGTATACCGTTAAGTATCACACCACGACCGCCGACAACATGAGTACCGACTGGTTAGGTCCACGCCTTTATCGACCAACCCTAGAAGAAGTTCTCCGAGGTAGTCTTTCTCCCACGACAGCCGATGTCCATTACGTTGACAACTTCCGCTATCCTTCGCGATGTGGGTTTGTGTCTTATCTACATGCTTTCATAAAGCAAACAGACCTTCGACTTGCTCACAAGTTAACCAAGATTGATCCAAAACAGAAGACCTTGCATTTTGCTAATGGTGTTATTGACACCTACGACGGGTTGATCTCATCGGTGCCTTTACCGGAATTAGTCCCCATGATTGTCGGCGTCCCCGCAGATGTGCTGGCAGCGGCGCAGAAGTTGGCATGTACAACTGCAGTGGTTGTTAACCTTGGAATTAATCGGGCTGACATCTTGGATGCTTCCTGGACCTACTTTTACGATCAAGATATATGTTTTACACGCCTTAGTACTCCCCATTTACAGTCACCGAATAACGTTCCCCCTGGTACTAGCAGTCTGCAGGCTGAAATTTACTTCTCGAAAAAGTACCGTCCCTTCGATCATGATCCAGACAAATGGATTCAACCCGTGATCAACGATTTAATCCGCTGTGGTATCCTCCGAGAAACAGATGAAATCCTGCTGAAGAATACTCTGGTTATTTCTTATGCCAATGTGATTTTTGATCTAGAGCGATCGGATGCTTTGTCCGTTGTGCATGGTTACCTTGATGATATTGGGATTGCTTACTGTGGTCGCTATGGGGAATGGGGTTATCTTTGGACCGATGAATCTTTTTTCAGTGGTGAAAAAGCTGCTCAGAAAGTTCTTAACTTAACCAAGTAAAAGGCCTAATCTCGTCTTGAAATAAACAGGCGAGAGGAAATTCCTTACTCGTCCTTGGTCGCAGTCGTTGCTTCGGCAACATTTCCTTCCGAAACCGAATCAGCCGAAGAAGGGCTCTTCAGTTTCGATACGAAACTAGTCAAGCCTTTTGCTACTGGGACTGCCGGATTTTGCGATGCTGGTTTGGGTAGGGTAGTTATTGCTGACGCAGGTTCCGGCATTACTTCAGCAGACCGTGTTGACACCGCCCGCTCGACCGCATCCGTCATCGAAGCTGGCCAGCGACTTGCTGCTGCTCGCGTATACGCTGTCGATGGGACCATTCGTTCGAATTTCCCACCTGATGGCTGACGGCTAGTCGATTCCTCGGAAACCGACTTCGACTTCGTGTCTTCTGCGGGGGACGCCTCACTTGACGAAATCTTTCGTCTCGGTGGTACAACATTTCGAAGGGGTTCGAATATCGCTGCCACGGGTACAGAAGGCTGAGATGGTGCCTGGGATGGTGCCTGGGATGGTGCCTGAGATGGTGCCTGAGTTGAGAGAGCAGCAATTGTTTCACTTGATTTTGATTTTGATTGTGAGGACATAGAGCTGGACACCCGCTGGCTGGAATCACTTGGCTTGGCAATGCTGTTAATAAGAACGTATGCATCTCCTGGTTTTCCTTTCTGATTCTTACCATTCTGTTGGTTGCTGGCCTGAGCCTTCTTTTTCTTTTTCAAATTCGATTTGCCAGCTTTGACCTGGCGATTTGTTTCGCTGACCTTGGCAGTTTCTGGTTCGTAGGACGACTCTACTTTTGCCTTCGACAAAGCTCTCTTTTCGGCGCCTCTACCACTGGACGATTGTGAATTCGCATTGGTCAGTCGGCGCAGGTACCAAATCAAACCGAGGCAAGCGATCACAAGCGGGATCAACCACCAAAAGGCAGTACTTCCTGCGTCGGTCGGAGTGGTTGTTGTTGTAGACGCAGATTCAATTCCAGTTTGGGCAATCATCATTCGAAATTCAAAAGGAAAATAGCGGATAGGAGGTCGCCTCACATTGTGACTCCTCCCAACAATCGGTCAAGCTATTCCAATTACATTCCGACACTTCGATCCAGCTAATCGTCCCAAGTCTGAAGTTTTGAGACCAGTCCCTTCAATTGCTCTCGACGTTTTTCAAACAGAGCGAACATCGTAAGGATCAAGATGCCCATCACAATTCCGCTTACATACCACACCCAAGTCTGCGCCAAATCCACTGCCGCGTGCCAAATCACCGTAAACATGGAAACGCACAGAAACATCAAGCCAAGCCAAAGCATTGCTCGAATCCGCAACGCAATTCCAGCAAAAATTCCACCAATAGAAAGCCCAGCCAAAACGATCGGAAGCCATGGTGCCGCGGATATCCCCTGAATGAATACTTCGGCAGTGGATGCAACGTAAATACTACCGATCGCAAGATACCGGCCCACAGCCACTTGTTCTCTTGGCAAACGTTCTCGGAGTATCTGAACGATTACGAGCAAACTAAGGGCCGGTGGAATGACCCACAATTGCGGATGGTCAACAAAGCGGAAATGCGTGCTATGTAGCGCATACCACAGCGCTCCATTTCCTGTCACAACACTCGCACCCCAATAGAGCATCGATTTGCGAAGATACCCAAACGAAGCATAAGCGATCGACGCGCATAACAAAGAGGCGCTATAACCAACCTGCGAGGGAACAAGCCAATGGGTCAGCAACGGCAAGATCGGCAAAACCATGCCCGATTTTTCCAAGGGTTCCGCCAGCACCTGAAACTTATTGCGTTTCGCCCACTCAGAGACTCCTAAACCGACAAACGCTAGCCCAACAATCAGAAGTGGCCAGATCGCTTGGACCCAACCTCCGAACAACCAAGGCATCGTCAGTCTCATGTGCATAACAAGCAATACCAAGAGAGCTTCGCTCACATAAACGTAGGCAGTTCTCCCTCGCTCTGAAAGACCGAACGGATCCCGGCCCGGTATCAAGGCCGCTGCAAGGCATGCCGCTATCGATGCGATCAAGGACAGGGCAATACATATAATGGCGGCAAAAGAAATTGTGGCATGCAACGCTTCGTAACCGAGCGACCATTCCGAAATTAATACGGCGCATACCCCCATGGCCGCGGTGCCCAGCAAGTAGGGCATCAGCAACAAAGCTGCTTCACACCAACGCTCCGATAATCCGATCCATTTGATCAACGCATACCCATAGACCATTCCCATCAAAGCCATGCTAAGGCTGGCATACGACAAACGATTAAGCAGGCTAATATTCTCCACGGAATCAAAATGCCATCCCAAAGCCACTGCAGCGCAAACGCCAAACAGTAAAGCAATGAGTCTCATGAGTTTGGAACCGTCGTCCGTATTGGAAACCTCCGCAACTGGTAGCTGCATGTCTTTGTACCTCGCAAGCAACCCAACGGCGAACGCGACAGCCATGATCGCTTGCGAGGAAGCTAATCGTAGAGGCTGCGATTCACATAAAAACTGTGCCGCAAACGCCAGCCAAACAACTCCAAATGCCACAATTGTGTTTGCAACGATGACGACCATCGAACTGCGACCAGCCTTAAGAACGGGCAGGAGCTTCGTTCGGTTGACCTCGTCCCGAATTCGATCGCTCGCTCGCCAAACAAAGCTACTGGCTAGGCAAAACGCAGCAAATCCCAGCGTCGAAATCCAATGCAGTCCCTTCGGTCCCGGATGCACCAACTGAAAGAACAAAACGACTGAACACAGTGCACTCGCGTACACCATGAGGTCGGTAACCTTCGTCTGCCGTGTCCAATATCGGGCGATACTACCCATTACTCCCAACAGAATCGCAAACGTGTAATACGAGTTCGAGAACGGATCGAGAGTTTCATTCAAACTAACGACATACCAAATGAAGCTCATGAATACTAACAAGCCAATAGCTGCTCCATGTAGGAACCGCATATAGACCGAGAACCCAGCTAGCGAGCAGAGAAAGCTCATCATGACTGCTGTGCTGATTTGCAACAGAACCGTGTTCGTAATGTGATCGCCTGCGGTCGTGCCGCCCCAACTGGACGTGGTGTGTACGAGTGCCGCAGCTTGTGCCGCGACGATTGCGCCGACTCCAAATTCAAAGCGTCCAGTTCTCCAAGCGATAACTAGCGATATGGCTGCTACGGCCAAAAGGACGCAGGACGCTATCAGTTCAGTTTTTCCAACGAGCAACAGTCGCAGGGCCATCAAGAAGCTTAGCACTAATGGCATTGCCATCGCCGTCCGCTGGCCCAGTGTACCGTTAGCATTCGTACCGACGCTATCGCTTGCCAATCCCTCGCTAGGCTTCGCGACCAACCAAGCCATGATCGCTCCACAGATTAGCAGAACGATGCATGGCAAGGCGATCTCCTGGGTTGAGTTGCTAGCGATCCCGGCAACAAACCCCGCGATGAGGAATGAGATAGCGGCGATCCACCAATGCCACATCACCGCTCGGGTCGAAAACCAGTTAGCAGCGCAAGCAACTCCAATAGATATGAGGCCGGCAAACGCAAACACCTCAAGCCGATTCAGTATGGTTCCGCTTACCAAGATTAAGACGGGGGTCAGGCAAACGCTCGCTCCCAAGAAACCAATCGCTATTTGCCGCAAATTCCCCTGCCAAAGGGTTCGATCCTTTTCTAACTCCGCGCTCCCAGCCAGCCGCGAAAGCCAGCCCGATGGTTTCCATTGGGAATACCAATTCCAAATCAAAGCGAACCCAGCGCTGATGATTGTCAGCGTTGCCAACAAACCAACCCAAACAGTCGGCTTGAGCCCCTCAGATTTGAATGTCAGCATGAACCCAGCCAGACCCGACAAGAGCAAAACGAGGCACGACGCGAATGCGATAACCGGGCTCCGACGAACCACCGAGTTCACGATCAACCCTATGGCAAATAGGAAGATCGGAAACGTGTAGGACGGAGCCAATCCCATGCGAACGAAGATGCTGTTGCCGTTCGGGCTCGTTAGAGGATGCGCGACCAAAGCCAAAACAACTTGCAATACAAACCAAGCCAAAAAGGGAGCAACCAGCATGACAGTGGCTGTAACTCCATACCTTCCCCCGACCGACTTGCTTGATGCATGGCTTGTAAGCAAATAGACAGCCCCGCCACAAACTGCGCAAAAGCCAGTTCCAAACCAAACCGTTGACCCAACGGTATCCAAACTAAAATGAGGTACCGTCCCCGATATCACGATGACTCCCATCAAAACCATAGGGAATACCAGATTAACGACTAATGTTGCAAAGTAGGCATCGAAGCGGGCAGTCAGTCCCTCCAACGTCGGTGTCGCCTCATTTACCCGAAACGCATACCAACCACAAAGGATTATGCAGCCAACCCCAAACGCTAGACTTGTCGACCACCGCAAAGCCGAAGCCACGGCAATATCCGTCTCCCAATGGGTCGCTATCGGAATCGCGATAGCTAATAAGCAACTTATGAGTCCACACGATTTCCACCGACTGGGCTGGCTCCAATTCCCAACAGCCAAACTCAAGCTCAGTAGGCACCAAAGCCAAAACATTCGAGGTAAACCAGCAAAACCGCTTGCAATGCTTGCCGCATTCCAACCCGCTGCCATGTGAGGTATCGACGGAATCTCAAGCTCTGCAATATCCGGAACGACTCGCCTCACGGACTGTCCCGCAACTTCAAACTCGACAGTTTGTGTATTGGTCAAACTATCCCGAGGTATCAACTCCTGAATGCTTCCAGGTGTGGCACCGTAGTATGCAAGACAAATGAAGCCGAGTAACGCAAGTATCGAAATCCATGGAGCGATCGAATAATCGTGCAACGCGATGTACTGCTGCTGAAGTTTCTTGGAAAGCGAAATTGTTTCGCCAGTTGATTGCAGCTTACTATCCCAACGTTCAACCATCGCCACAGCCAGCAAACTCACCGAAGCGAAGATTGCAATCCAGACAATATCCAACTGAATCGACAGCGGATGGGCAAAACCAACGGGATTTCCTTCGTACCAAGTCTGATTTTTGCTGTAATGGTGAACCCACACGAGTCCGGAGGTTACCCCCGTGAGCTGCATAACAGTCCAATCCAACGGCTTCGACTCAAGCCATGACATTGCAAACCAAATCGCTGCCAGCAAGACAATTTCCATCACTCCAATCAATAGGGCTTCCGGACGCGAGCCTACCGATTCGCTCATTGCAAGCCACAAAAGAGTGATGGCGATATTCAAAATGGCTATTCCACGGTACCACGCGGCCAGTGGCTCTAGTGCACCTTTTTGTTTAAGCTTTGATCTACCAAGAAAGGACATCCGAACGGAGTAGGCTACGATCAAGATTAACGCTGCCGAGGTAAGCGACCAATACGCAGACGCCAATATCCCCGCTTCATGCAACCAGCCAAACTTGATCGCTTGGAAACAAGCTGCGACGACAAAGGCACCTGCAATAGCATCGAGGGCTTTTTGGCCTCGCATGGCTGACACGACGATCAAGACGATTGCATAGAGCAGGTAAATTGAGGCGACGCTTGTTGCATACTCGTAACGTCCGAACCCAAACACCGTGAGCAAAATGGTGCCGACGATGCCGTTTAGACCTGCCGATTTGAGTGCCACCAAACCGTACTCCGCACGATCCCGTTTCGACAACATAGCCGATAGTGACAGGCAAACGGCGCTCCATGCCACGAGCACGAAACCGGTATCCGCCGAGGTGATCCCCTGCAACATAAGACGCCAGTCATCGTTAAAAACAGCCACATGCCCACGAGCCACGTGCCATCCAATGACACTTATAAAACCGCCGTTCATGTACCAAACAAATCCAAGCTTGGGCGTTTGGATCTCCTTGGCAATCAAAGCGACCAACAAGCCAAGACCGATCAAGCTGGCTACCATCAGAATCGGCATTGGCCAGGCGAAGACTACTCCGAAGCAGGCAAGCCCAACAGAAAGTGAGCCTAGGACGAGCGATGCGAGTAACAGTTGCGATTTGCGGGGTGCTTGGAGTCCGATCGATACGCAATAGATCAGTG
>Ga0105046_10013208_pt1 | contig 12792 bp, 9 predicted proteins | sample MAT03_FD_78385 | JGI IMG/M metagenome (GOLD analysis project Ga0105046, IMG submission 78385) | Freshwater microbial communities from Lake Fryxell liftoff mats and glacier meltwater in Antarctica - MAT-03 (megahit assembly) | ecosystem: Environmental > Aquatic > Freshwater > Ice > Liftoff... | reverse complement strand
GTCTGTGTTGCGGGCGAGAGTTTCGATTTGGCTCGCGTTCAGGTCGTGAGTTGGTGTAAGCCGATCCAGGCCCATATCAAGCAGCATGCCGGCAGAGACGACGTTCGAGGCATTCAGGCTGAAGTCTCCCGTGAGCCCCGGCATGCCCTTAAGACGGTCTAGCAAGCCGGCAGAGCGAATGAGCAAACCACAGTTAAGCTTCGCCAGAAAGTCTGCGATTTTGTCCTCGCCCGGCTTAAGCACTCTCGGGCTGGCAACTCTTACCGGGATCCCCGTAGCTTTGACTTTTTCAAGTGAAGGCCAAAGGCCATAAAGATCCAGATAGTCCAGAGTGATACTTGCTGGCCGCGCTTCAATTGCCGCGTCTAGTTGTCGCGCGGCGCGGACAAGCACATGCAGTTGCGGCGGCCCTTCGTGTGACGTCCTGGTAAATGGAAGCAGCTTGGGCTTGGGGAATAGCGCCTTCGGGCGTGGAGCCTCGGCCAGCGCGTCCAGTCTTTCTACTGCTTCACGGCGAAGTTGATTGAGCAGCGAGACCGGAACGAAGGGGTTACCCGAGATGTGGGTTTCCAGCTGATTCAACTCATAAGCGGTGTTGCCCAGGCGGCTGAGCTGGCCCTGAAGCACTTCTTTGCTGAGGCCCTGCTGTTGGGCCGCCACAAGCGTACTGCCAGACTCGACATTGACGATGAACTTTCCGCGCGTCCAATTCATCCGCAGCGGCTGCCCCGTGTGGGCATGCGCCACAACATCTACAGGGCGTTTATAGACAGGTTGATTGGCCTCTGTAAACTTCTTTGCAATCTTGTCGGTCTCCGGGTCGCTAGACCGCCAAAGAAGGTCTCCCGGGCGAATCCGTTTGTTGTCTAACGCTTGATTGGCGAAGCCTAATTCCACCAGCTTCGCAGTGATGTTGCGGACGGTATAGATGCGCCCGCCTTCTTCTTTCTCTTGCGGGCTGCGCCAGTCTGCGGCATCAAACACGACGCCATCACCCGGCTTCAGCGGCGCAATCGCGTGGTTCTCACTGGGTGCGATGCGAATGTTTTCCGGCTTGATATCCACAACACGGCCCATAAGCACTCCGCGATGGCGCGGCCCGCGGCCAGCAACTACTTTCTGATGATTGGTGCCGCTCAAAAAAAAGGGCCCCAGCCCCCGCGAATAAACCTGTTCAACCCGAATGCGGTCTGCCGCGCTAGCTTGCCAGGCACCGTCAACTGCTTTGCGATAGGCCTCAGTAGTAATCGCTACGTATTCAGCATCCTTGTAGCGGCCTTCAATCTTGAGTGATGAGATACCAAGTGGCAGCAGCTTGGGGATCCAATCGAGAGTGTAAAGATCACCGGGGCTCAAAAGGTACCGGGCATCGGCTAGCGGCTGGATCACATCATCCACAATCAACCCATAAGGGAGGCGGCAAGCTTGGGCACACTTGCCACGATTCGCGCTACGCCCACCCCAAGCCTCAGAGCTAAAACACTGGCCGCTGTAGGCAACACAGAGTGCGCCATGGACAAAGATCTCAAGCTCGCAATCGGTCTCCTGGCGAATCTTGGCGATCTCATCGAGCGAAAGTTCCCGGGCCAGATTCACTCGTGTTGCGCCCAGTCGCTGCGCCAGCCGCACCCCATCAGCATTGGTAATGCTCATCTGTGTGCTGCCGTGAATCTCAAGGTCGGGTGCGATCTGGTGAGCCAGCGAACAAATGCCTAGATCCTGAACGATGATGGCATCCGCGCCAGCTTGTGCAATGGCTTCAATCGTCTTTACCGCTTCGTCAACTTCTCGATCAAAGACCAAAGTATTGAAAGTGACATAACCTTTGACCCCACGCTGGTGAAGTGTCTTCAGCGCTTCAGGCAATTCTTGGAGCGTGAAGCCTACTTTGGCTCTGGCAGAAAAATGTGTGAGTCCAAAGTAGACACTGTCGGCACCCGCTTCAATCGCTGCCCGCAACTGCGGCCAATGCCCAGCCGGGCTCATGATCTCGGGCTTGCGGCTAATCGCCATAACGCAAATTCAACAGTGCGGCTGGTGTCACCCCGGTGTTGATAACAACAAAACGTGAGTACTCTGTCTCATCAATCGGTGGAATCGTAACACCCAGTTTGGCTGCGATCTCGGGCAGGCGGTGAGAGTGTGAAACAACTAGAATAATGTCGCTGGCCGGAGCTGCTTTCAACACCTTGACCAAGCCCTCAAGATCACTGGACGCAACGATCTTCGCTTGAATCTTCGTGGCTTTGGCGATTGGCATCGCAGTCTCTTGAGTCCGGCGAAACTCAGTTGTATAGATCTCTGTCAACTTAACGTCGGCCAGCATTTTGGCGAGCAATGCGGAGCGCTTGTGACCAGCCTCGTTGAGTGGAACGTCGCCGGTGGCCCCGGCCTTTTCGGCATGCCGCACCAAAACAATAGTGGCAGCGCTGAGTTGAAAGCATAGTGCAAACAGAGCGATATAGCGCATTTAATCCACGATCCCTTCAAAGAGCACGCTAGTCAGGTATCGCTCGCCGGCATCGGGAAGCACTACAACAATAGTCTTGCCCTTGTGCTCTGGCATCTGAGCCAGGCGGATGGCACCGACGGTCGCCGCGCCACATGATATGCCACACAGAATCCCTTCTTCTTTCGCTAGCCGCCGAGCCATATCGACTGCTTCGTCGTTGGTAACCAGCTCCACCTGATCGACCACCGAGAGATCCAGCGTGCCAGGGATGAATCCAGCTCCGATACCTTGAATTTTATGGGGCCCAGGCTTTGGCGTTTCGCCGTTGCGGGTCTGCGTGATAACAGGGCTATGCGCAGGCTCAACGGCAACGCTCAAAATATTCTTCTTCATCTCATGCTTGATATAGCGGCTCACCCCGGTGATGGTGCCACCCGTTCCCACTCCAGCCACAAAGATATCGACCGTGCCATCGGTGTCTTCCCAAATCTCGGGCCCAGTGGTCTTGAAGTGGATCGCAGGATTAGCCGGATTTTGAAACTGCTGCAATAAGACATAGTGATCGGGATCGGAGTTTCGAATTTTTTCTGCCTCGTCGATGGCGGCGCGCATGCCCCCGGGGCCAGGCGTCAGAACCAGTTTTGCCCCAAAAGCCTTAAGCACTTTTCGCCGTTCAATCGACATCGTTTCAGGCATCGTCAGCGTGATTGGGATACCGCGTGCCGCAGCCACAAAGGCAAGTGCGATACCAGTGTTGCCGGACGTAGGCTCAACGATTTCTTTACCCGCGCCAAGCAGTCCTTTTTGTTCTGCATCCCAAACCATAGATGCCCCAATCCGGCATTTGATGCTGTAGGCAGGATTGCGGCCCTCGATCTTGGCAAGAACAGTAGCGCCGGCGCCTTCAGTGATACGGTTCAATCTGACGAGCGGCGTACGCCCGATCGACAGCGAATTATCGGCGTAGAAATTCATATTCTTAGATCTCCCAATTTGCGATGTATTGGTTTTTCTTGGCTTGCCACTGGTCGGCTAGTTGCTGAAAGTTGGTACTGCCCAAAATACAGTGAATGGCACCGTCGACCTGATGCCACATCTCTTCAAAGCCCTCTGTGCCCGTGCGACGCTCGCTGGGCCCGTCCACATGTAGGATGATATCCCCAACAACTAACTGTGACGCGGGCTTGGCCAGCATATAGCCACCGTCGGCCCCGCGGCGAGATTCCACAAAGCCACCCTGCTTGAGATTGGAGAGAATCAGTTCAAGAAATTTTTGCGGTATCTTCTGCCGCTTAGCAATGTCGGCGATGCGGATCGCTTCGCCGGTTGGTTGAGTCGCCAGGTCAAAAATAGCCTGCAGTGCGTACTCGGCTTTCACCGAGATCTTCATCTATAAAATCTCCCCTAAACCTATAGACTATCGTGTATGCGTCGTCGTGATTTGTTGCCACTGCTTTCTTTACCTGCCTTTGCCGATAGCCCGATCAAGATTACCGGGGTTGAAACACATAAGTGCCGCATGGATGGGCGTGAGTATCTATTTGTTGAAGTGAAGACCGACACGGGCATTGTCGGCTTGGGCGAAGCTTCTTTGCCTTCTCGTGTGAACATTGCCGAGGAGGCCGTAAAGTGGCTGGCCCCGCGCCTGATAGGCCGTGACCCTGCAGGCATCGAATCCCACTGGAACCGCCTCTATTACGAAGAAAATCGCTGGCGTGACGGAAGCGTATTAATGACCGCCTTGAGTGCGATCGACATTGCATTGTGGGATATCGAAGGCAAGCGTCTCGGCGTGCCTGTATGGCGATTACTAGGTGGCGATAACAAGAAGCCGATGCGCGTCTATTGGTCCCACTGGAGCGCCCAGTTAAAGCAAAGAAGCCCAGAGGCCTTGGCCGACTTGGCACGCAAGACCGTGGCCGATGGATGGACTACCGTCAAATGGGTAATTCCGCGTGCTGAAACCGAGCAGGCTCGCTTGCGGCAGGTCGTGGGCGAAGTGGAGGCGATTCGCAAAGCTGTCGGGATGAGCCTCGATATTTGTCTTGAGATGTACGAAACCTATTCCATGCGGTCAGCTCTTGAACTGGCCCGTGCGGTAGCTCCTCTGAAGGTTATGTTCATCGAAGAGCCGGTTTGGCGCGAAAGTAATCCGGCGCTGGGAGCGATTGCTGCACAAAGCCCTGTGCCGCTGGCAGGTGGAGAGGGCTTGCTCAATCGCTGGCAGTTTCGAGACCTGCTCGAAGCCAAAGGTGCCATGATTATCCAGCCGGATATTGTCCATTGCGGCGGCATCACGGAGATCCGTAAGATCGCGGCTTTGGGCGAGGTCTATGGGGTCGAGATTGCACCGCACATGTGGTACGGGCCAATCGGGCATATGGCCAGCGTGCAATCGATGTCTGGCGTTCGCAGCTATCTGATGAATGAATGGGATGGGGCGAATATGCAGCGAATGCATGACCTGACAAAGGGTACACTTCCGCTTGTAGAAAAAGGATCGGTAAGACTTCCAGATCGGCCAGGATTAGGCCTGGAAATGGATTTTGCGGACTGGAAGAAACGCTTCCCCTACAATTGATAGAGGTGATCCCTGTTGATCAACAACTGTCCTGGTTGCTCCAAGGCTTTGCGGACGTCAACTTGACAACCTAAGGAAATTATTATGGCGATCATCCGACGCAACATCGACTGGAAATTAAAGGGCCGCACCCTGCGTCTGGGACAACGCACGTTTATCATCACGCCGCTGGCTCTGTCGCCCTCTACCGACGACCCCAAGGCGAGCGACCCGGACCGCGTCTACGCGAGGGCAATGAAGCTGGATGAGCTAGGCGCAGATGTCATCGATCTCGGTGCAGAACCAACGCGGCCCGGTGACAAGCCAATGACCGCAGAAGAAGAGCTGGCTCGCTTGATGCCTGTAGTTAAGAAGCTCAAGAACAAGCTCAATGTCCCACTTTGCGTCAGCACCTACAAGGCTGCTGTAGCGGAAGAAGTGTTGAAGATGGGCGTCGAAATTATCAACGACCCTAGCGGACTCACATGGGAACCGATCCTCGCCAAGACGATCATGAACCACGATGCCGGTTTGATCTTGAATCATATGCGCGGGCGGCCTGACGCCTGGGGGAAACTTCCACCAGCCAAAGACGTCGTAGGCTTGATTGCCAAAGACCTGGATGCTGCCGTGCATCGTGCGCTGCGGGCTGGTGTGGAGAAGTTCAGGTTGGTGATTGACCCAGGCCTGACTTTCGGTAAGCGTAAAGAACAGAATTATCAGATCATAGGTCGGCTTGGTGTTTTGGGCGGCATCGGTGTGCCTGTAATGATTGGACCCACCAAGAAGCTTCTGGTGCCAACGGCGAACCCTCGCGAACTGGAGTTTGCCGGTGCGGCTGGTGTTACGGCCGCCATTCTCAGTGGAGCCTACATCGTACGAGTACATGATCTGGAGGCGATGAAGCCCGTCATCGCTGTGGCCGACGGTGTGCTCAACCAATGGCGTACCGATCACTGATAAGCTAATCGGGCATGACTCGACGCGGACTCCTATCCACTCTTGCCGCCCCCATGGTTGCGGCTGCCCAGACACCAAATCGCGATTACTCGGGCCAACGTCCGACGCGTTATCCAGAACCGGATGTCGTTGTACTCGATCCCCGTTTTGCCAAAATCAAGGTGGGTAACACAACGATCCAACGCCACGCCACCGGCTTCCTTTGGGCTGAAGGGCCTGCCTGGCACGGTGGTGGAAAATACCTCGTCTTCAGCGATATCCCCAACGACAAGCAGTTCCGCTGGATTGAAGAAGATGGCCATGTCAGCGTGATCCACCAGCCAGCCGGTTACTCCAACGGCAATACGTTCGATTATCAAGGGCGCCAAATTTCTTGTGAACACGGCAACCGAAGAGTCTTGCGCTACGAGTTGAGCGGGGCAACTACCGTCTTGGCCGATAAGTTTGGCGGCAAGCCGCTCAATGCACCAAACGACGCCGTCGTGCATCCCGATGGCGGCATCTGGTTCACCGATCCTGGCTATGGCAGCCTGGGCAACTATGAAGGGTTTGCTGGAGAATTGGAATTGAAAGAGGCCGTCTACCGGATTGATCCTGCAACCGGCAAAGTAGACAAGGTGACCGACGAGATCTTCAAGCCAAATGGGCTTTGCTTTTCTCCCGACTACAAGAAGCTGTACATCGCTGATTCCGGCTCATCGCACTATCTACAGGCACCAAAGAACATCAAGGTTTGGGACGTAGCTGATTTAAAGACTTTGCGCGCTGGCAAAGAATTCTGTTCGATGGATCTGCCCGGTCTTGGAGCAGGTATCCCTGATGGAATCAGAGCCGACAAGAATGGAAACATATATGTCGGCGCTGGTTGGGTCGGCGCCGGCTATGACGGTGTTCATATCTTCGCGCCGGAAGGCAAGAGAATTGGTCAAATTCTGCTGCCAGAAATTTGTGCCAATGTTTGCTTCGGCGGTACGCGACGCAACCGTTTGTTTATGTGTGGCAGCCAGTCGCTTTATTCGGTTCATCTAGAGGCAACAGGCGCTCATATTTGTTAAGGTTCTTGACGCGGGGTCCGGCAACGGGGTCGCGGCAACATGAGAAAGTCACCCTAGAGCAAAGTAGAAATGTCACCTTGACAGGGGGATGATCCTTGAGAGGTGGCAGACCGAGGGCTCATATGGATGAATCAAGAACAACGGAATCGGCTGGTGGTTTTGAGGAAGGCTCAAAAATGGCTGATCACCCAGGCGGAGGGCGACGCTTGTGTGGTGCATGGGCTGGAGGGGCGCGGCAAGGGTCAAGACGCGAAGATTTATCTGATCTACATGATCGACGACGCGACCGGTAAGTTGGCAGCGCGGTTTCTGCGCGAGTATTTGGAGACGCACGGACGGCCGATGGCTTTCTACGCCGACAAGGCGAGCAGCCGCCGCTGGAGCCGACCCAGATTGGCAAGGCACCGGCCGATTTTGACATCGTCCTGATTCCAGCGCATTCGCCGCAGGCCAAGACTCTGGAAGAAGCTAATGCTCACTTGGATAGCGAGTTCTTGCCTTGGTGGAACAAGACGTTGGCGGTGAAGCCGCAAAGCGCCAGCGACGCGCATCGCGCGCTCGATGCCATCCTGTGCCACATGGAAACGCACCAGGCGGCCAACGGCTATGTGGTGGCTTACGGCGGCACACCTATCGCATCGATCCGCGCGACATCCAGACGGGCTTGCGCGGCTCCACCGTGCATGTGGAGCATCGCTGGAATGGCGACCTTGTCATGCGCTCGGGCCAGTGTTATTTGCGCATTCAAGAATGTCTACGTCCCGCTGCGGTTCAGCCCAAGCCCGCCTCGCCGCAACGGTTGAGCAAGGCCAGAGCCGACAATACCGGCGGCAAAACCCAATGGATGCGGGACTTCCAACTCAAACCAGCGCCGCCCCTGCGCAAAGCCATCCTCATCGCCAACGCCACCAGCTAAGGCTGAACGGAATTTCTATTTGGCAGCGCCGGGCCTCCGCTCGTCCAAAACCACAAAATCATAACGAAGCTCCTGGGGAGCCTAAGCCAGTCCAGGGGCTCGCCGCCGATTCTCTGGAGCCAACTCCGTCGCCTCCTCGGCCTTGGGCTCCGCCCAGGCGCGACCCCGACCGGCTTCCCCACTCTAAACCCTCTGCTCAAACCCACCGCCCTCAAGGGAACATTCTTATCTTGCCTTGACAAGCAGGGGCCAGAACCCATTCACCAGATCTCTGTTTCTGATATATTACAGGCACCCAATATGAAGTTGCTTAAACTCACTCTTCTTCTTTGCTGCGCATTTCTGGCGCAGGCACAGGATCCTCGCGGCACCATTCTTGGTCGCATCACGGATTCCTCTGCCAGCCCGCTTGCCAAAGCCAATGTCAAAATCACCAACCTCGCCACCGGCCTCACCCTGACTACCGCCACAAGCGAAGGCGGAGACTTCCGCGCTCCGTATCTCAGCCCTGGTGCTTACAATGTCGAAGTAGAAGCTCCCGGCTTCTCAAAGATGGTCCGCAAAGAGGTGCAGGTTCGCACTACAGAAACGGTCACACTCGATATCGAAATGAAAGTTGGACAAGTCAGCGAGTCTGTTGAAGTACGCGCCGAGACGCCGCTGCTCAATGCCGCTGATGTCTCCCTTGGCCAAGTCATCGACCAACGCCGCATCGAAGAACTTCCGCTCTTTGCAGGCAATGCAATGGATCTCGTTCACCTTGCGCCGGGCACGGTAAATGGCACCAACCTGCGCTTGCGCAAGGCTCCGTTTAATTCAGCACCCAGTTCTTTTGGAACCAACGGAACGGGCAACAACAATAACGACTTCACGATCGACGGTGTCGTCAACGTATACTCCGACGGCACTGCGCCCCGCGTCGCCTTCTCTCCGCCTCAAACTTCTATCGCTGAGTTCAAGGTTCAAACCAGTGCCTTCGACGCTTCGGCCGGATTCTCACTTGGCTCCAACGTCAATGTCACTACCAAGTCGGGTAGCAATCAGTTGCATGGTGAGTTTCATGAATGGTTCCGGCACTCAAAATTAGATGCTCCCACGATCTTTCAGAATCGTACCGGACAAAAGCTTCCCCTGTATCAGGACAACCGCTTTGGAGCTTCCGCCGGTGGGCCGCTTTCGCTGCCCAAGCTCTACTCCGGCAAGAATCGCACCTTTTGGTTTTATGCCTTTGAAGCCAATTTATTCGGCGATCCGAATGCCGCAGCCATTGTTACGGTGCCCACTGCAGAAATGCGCCGGGGCGATTTGTCACCTCTCCTACGCCTGAACGCGAACAATCAAGTCTACGATCCCTTCTCAACCACTGCCGTTGCGGGCGGTCGCTTTCAGCGCAATCCTCTTCCAGGAAACATTATTCCAACCTCACGCCTTGACCCGGTAGGCCAGAAGTTATTACAGGCATTCCCGTTACCCAATCAACCGGGCACGGCAGACTTCCGTAATAACTTCTTCCTGGCCACCAAAGCCTTGAACACCTATTGGACCAATATTGGCCGCGTCGATCATGCCTTCTCTGAGAACCATCGCATCTTCATTCGTATGCACCGAGATTACTGGCAAGAGGATAAGAATCGCTTCTTTGGCCCCGACAACATCAGTGGCGTGATTTTGAATCGCGTCAATCGAGGGGCTGCGTTTGACGATGTTTACGTCATTAACCCTTCCATGTTGTTGAACGTACGTTACGGACTTACCCAACAAGAGTTTCCGGAACGCCGCGTATCGCAAGGCTTCGATCTGGCCAGCCTCGGTTTAAACTCCGCGTTGGTAAACTCGATCGACAAAAGCACCGCCACCTTTCCGCGCCTCAATGTGGCCCCGTGGTCTGCTGTGTCAAACTGGGAATCCGGCGACGGCACGACAGCATCCCTGATCCACAATCTCAATTCCACTCTCACCTGGAACAAGAGCAAACACAATGTCCGCTTTGGCTTTGACTGGCGGAACCTGCGTGAGAATCGGAACCGCTTCCCCAACGGTACTTCACCCGATTTTTCCTTCAATTCAATCTTTACTCGTGGCCCGCTGGATACCGCTGCGCCGCCTCAGGTAGGTGGCGAAATTGCCTCATTCCTGCTGGGTGTGCCAGGCGGCAACATGGGCGTGAATGCTTCGTATGCCGAACGTAATTCCATCTACGGTTTCTACGTTCACGACGATTACAAGTTTTCAAAGAAGCTTACCCTCAACATCGGTCTTCGCTATGAAGTAGAGTCGGCCACAACGGAACGCTACGACCGCGGTATCCGCAATTTCGACTCAACTACTGCCAGCCCGATTGAAGCCCAAGCCCGCGCTCAATATGCTGCCGCGCCGATCCCAGAGCTGCCAGCCAGCCAGTTCCGTGTTCTCGGTGGCCTCACCTTTCTTAATGTCAACGGCAACCCCCGCGGCTACTGGAATACGGCCAAAGGCAACTTCATGCCTCGCATTGGGGTGGCTTATCAGTTCGATCCGAAGACTGTCCTTCGAGTCGGATACGGTATCTACACTGCTCCTCTTGGCACGCTTTACACCAATACTGAGCCAGCCGGATTCAGCCTGAACACGCCCATTCAGGCTTCGCTCGATAACGGACAAACCTACCTGGCGACCACGGCAAACCCTTTTCCCGCCGGACTCGTGCAGCCCTTAGGGTCAGCCGGTGGATTACTCACCAATATCGGCCAGGGTGTAAACGCTTTTCCTGCCGCCCGCAAAAATCCTAATGCCCAACGCTGGAGCTTTGGCATGCAACGTACGCTGCCGCTCGGTTATCTGATTGAAGCGTCCTACGTTGGCAATCGATCCTCTCGTTTGAACGTGCTGCGCAACTTGAATTTTATCCCTGAGCAATATCTCTCCACCAGCCCGACACGGGACCAAAACACGATCAACTTTCTGGGACAGAACTTCCCCAACCCGTTCCGTGGAACCAACGCCATTTTTGGTGCCAACACCACGCGCGGCAGCCTGCTGCGGCCCTTTCCGCAATTCGGCAATGTCAACATTTACGAACCCATCGGTTACGCCTGGTATCACTCGCTGCAGATGCGCCTTGAAAAGCGCATGAGCCGTGGCTTCACAACTCAACTCTCTTATACATGGTCAAAGAACATGCAGGCCACCGAGATGATGAACGATCAGGACACACGCCCGTACGAAGTGGTCTCAGATTTGGACCGTACACAGCGGCTCACTGCATCGGGCATATGGGAACTCCCCTTTGGCAAAGGCCGTCACTGGGGTGCAAACATGCACCGTGTTCTCAACACGATTGTGGGTGGCTGGCAGTTGAATGGTGCCATGCAATATCAATCTGGTGCCCCACTCGGTTTCGGAAACGCGATTTTCAACGGAGACCTCAAGAACGTTCTCCTGCCCAAAGGCCAACGCAGCGTAGATCAGTGGTTTAACGTCAATGCCGGCTTTGAGCGCAACAACGCTTTGCAGCTTGGCAGTAACCTGCGCCGGTTTCCGATTCGTTTCAACGGCATTCGTGGCCCGATTCAGGCTCGTTACGATGGCGGCCTGATCAAGAACTTTACGATTACCGAACGCTGGCGCTTGCAGTTCCGGGCTGAGACATTCAACCTCGCCAATTTCTCCAATCTATCCAATCCCAATACTTCGGTCACCTCTGGGGCCTTTGGAACCATCACTGGTCAAGACCCGCCCCGATCCTGGCAAGGCGCTCTCAAGCTCACCTTCTAGGCAACAGATGCTTCTGAACCTTGCCCAGGGCATTCCTGGGCAAGGCCTCAAGCAATATAAATTCTTTCGGCACTTTGAAAGACGCTAGCGCCACCCGGCAACGTTTTTCGAGGTCTGCAATGTCGCAATTCCCTCGCGGCACGACATAGGCTACAGGCACTTCACCCTTCACATCATCGGGCTGTCCGGAAACAGCAATCTCGGCCACTTCTGGCTGTTCCATCAGAAACTCCTCGATCTCACGTGGATAGATATTGAAGCCGCTTGAAATGATCAAGTCGCATTTTCTCCCAGCCAGTGTGATGTAACCATCATCCGCGATCGAACCGATATCGCCAGTCCGAAACCACCCATCTACAAATGCCGCGCTCGTGGCTTCTTCTCTCCCCCAATAGCAAGTAAAGACATTGGGCCCCTTTACGTAAATTTCGCCTTCCACTACTTTGATTGAGATACCCGGCAAGGGAAGACCAACACTTCCTGCACGCCGCTCGCCCACGTATGGATTACTGATGTTCATGAGCGTCTCTGTCATCCCGTAGCGCTCTAAAATCGTGGCGCTAAACTTATCTCGAAACTCTTCCAGTAATTGGGCTGGCAAAGGTGCCGACCCACAAACAAAGAGCCTGACACTCTCACCAATCGCCGCCCCGCATTGCATCAAACGAACATACATCGTAGGCACACCAAAGAAAAGCGTGGGCTTGAAATCCAGGAATTCCGCTTCCGCCTTTGCCGCTTCAAAGCGCTCTAGAAGCCGCACTTTCATTCCCGTCATCAGCCAACAATGCAACCCGTTCCCCAGCCCATGAACATGGAACAATGGCAGGGCAAGCAGCAGCCTGTCTACGGCGGTCATCTGCCAGGCGCAGATCAAATTTACGGCATTGGCCGCAAAGTTGTTGTGCGTCAGCACAGCACCTTTGGCAACGCCTGTAGTGCCTGAAGTATAGATAATCGCGGCCGCATCGTCACCGGTTATGTTCACTTTTGGGCGCAAAGCTTCCATCGTTGCAGCCTCTGCCAGTAGCTCAGGTAACGACTCACTGTTGACCAGCAATTTCGGCGCGGCATCGCTTAAGATATGCGCCAGCTC
>Ga0105046_10013207_pt1 | contig 12792 bp, 14 predicted proteins | sample MAT03_FD_78385 | JGI IMG/M metagenome (GOLD analysis project Ga0105046, IMG submission 78385) | Freshwater microbial communities from Lake Fryxell liftoff mats and glacier meltwater in Antarctica - MAT-03 (megahit assembly) | ecosystem: Environmental > Aquatic > Freshwater > Ice > Liftoff... | reverse complement strand
GAGGTTCGAGTCCCCGAGGCGGAGATCGAGCGGAACGTGGTGACGAATCTCTCGCCGATGCCTGCCAACATGGAGACGGCCTTGCCTCAGAAGGAATTTTTGGATCTTATGAGTTATCTGTTGGATCAACGGCCGAAGTAATTATGATCATCGATTCAGGCCAAGAAACCCGCCGACCCCGAGGGCTCGCCCCATGGCGACGATTTTCATCTTCGAGGAACTCGACGATGCCACCCGTGAGTATCTGCTCACGGTGCGGAGCCGCGAAGGCCGCGGCATGCCGGGCGTCTTCATCAAGCAGAGCAATTCGCTGCCGACGATCGGCTGCATCCTGGGGCCGATCCTGATCCTGGTCACCCTGGGATTCACGCTGACCCCGGATCTTGTCTTCAACGAACCGAGCGGCCTGGCCCTGCTTCAGACCGCGGGCATCCTCCTTGGCACCTGGATGATCCTGGCGGCCTTCCGCTCTTGGTTCTCGAAGAAGAGCCGACGCATCGCGGGCCACTGGAGCTATGTCGACCCCTTATTCCTCTACGAAGCCAGGGCCGAGCAGTTGAGCGTCACGCCGATGAGCAGCGTCACGGAGGTGAAGTGCGTTCACAACATGACGAACAACGTCTATCAGAACACCGTGGTGACAATAACTTTCGAGGCAGGAAAGCCCCGAAAGCTCACGTTCAAGGATCAGCGGCGGGCCGAGGCGATCGTGCAGTTCTCGAACTTCCTGACGTGGTCGAAGGGCCCCGAAGGCTTCGGCAGCACTCCGCCGCCGCCGGCCGTGCTGGGCGCTCTGGCGAAGTATGTCAGCAAGAACGACTCGCTGCCGCTAGATGAGAACGGTGCCGTCAACCTGGGCGTGCTCAAACTCGATGTGCAGGAGATCCCGACCGAGATACAAAGAGTCGGCTCGGCGAGGCCGAACGTCCTCATCTACGGCTTCTTGCTGATCTTCGCGGTCGGCACCTATTTCGCCATGAAGCAGGTGGATGTTCCTGCACGCGATGAAGCCTTCTTCAAGCTCGTGACCACCGATCCGATGCAGCCGATCTTCCTGCGGCAGTACCTCGCGGACGATCGCAATCAGCTTCATCGCGACGAGATCTTCAAGCGACTTGGCCCGTTCTATGATCGCGAGATCGCCCAGGTGAAGGGAAACGTTCGCGATGCGAAGATCAAGGAGGGGATGATGCAACTGCTGGACTCGCTCAAGCGGGCAGAGCAGCCAGTGGTGTTTATCCTGGTGATGGAGCAGACTCCGCCGCCCGGAGGTGAATCCGGGAAAGACGAACGCAGCAAACGGCTCCGCGATCTCTTCGTTCGCAGAGCGGCGGATACGCTCACGACCGTGTGGGACAACAGCCGGCCTCCGAGCATCGACCTGATGGACCCAAAGCCGCCGACGATGGGCGAGCAACTGATCAGATTCATCGAGGCGCCGGAGAACACCACGCCGCATCTTGAGATTCGCTACCAGTTCGTGCCCGAGCCCGGTGCTCCGAATCAGTTTCACATGAAGGCCGCCGTCACGATTCGGGACGACGTGAAGGGCGCGAACTCCTGGAAAAGCGATATCTTCTTCATCCAGTCGATCTCGGCTCCCCTGAAGGACGAGGATCGCGACGGCTGGGCCAGCCAGTTTTCCAACGACCTTGGCAAGGCCCTGTTCGGGAACGTCCCTCCGCCAGCGAAACCGCTGGGGATTCCTCAGATTCCCAGGTTCGAGCTGCCGTAGTGCGGGACGTGAAATCGATCGATGCATCAACCGCCATCGGCCTTGGTGGCGTGAACCCTTCACTCACGGGATCTCACCACGGTCACGCTCGCAGCGCTTCTCGTGTTCTCGACGCTCTCGGCTCCGGACGCGAGGATCCAAAAAGACGTTCCCTACGCGATGCCCAAGAATCAAGCAGATCGCCTCGACCTCGCCCACCTGCTGGCGGAAATGGGGCTCGTGCTCTGCTCGGTGACGATCCTCACCAAGCGCAAGGACTGGTGGCGTGCCGGCATCATCTCGGCCGCCCTCGCGCTGGCGGTCGTCGGCTCCATGTACCTCATTCCGCACGATCACCCGGAAAGCTCGCACGAGACGCCGCACGATTCCCCCGCAAAAGCCAAGGAGGACGCCGGCCATCATTGAATCTCCAACAGTCTTGGAAGGAACTGCGATGAGCCATGACAGCATCGTACGGAACTGGCAAAAACACTCCGAACGCAACGAGGATAAGAACTACCTGTTTCTCCGCAGCCTCAAAATTTCGAGACTACGGTTTCGACGTTGACGAGGTGGCCGGAGCGCTTCATGAGGAGGTCGCGGACGCCCACCATTCAACCGAGGACCAACTTCTCGCCAAGGCCAGGGAGCTCTACGCCGAGTTCAACCGGAAGTAGCGGGTTGGCGAGGAGAAACGTGATGGCCGCCAAGCCGAAAACTCCGAAGCCGCCCAGACTCGCCGGAATCACCGACACCTGCGGGATGGGAATGATCCTGGCCCGAATGCCATGGAACACGATCAGGACAGAATCGCAATCCTGCTGCACCCACTAACGCTCGCAATTGAACCCGGTGGAGTTGGATCATGTCACTGCTGATCGTCGAAGCGAGCCTCGACGCTTTGCACCCCGCGTGGGCTCGTGGGTGCTCACCCTGCGGTGGCGCGGAAGAGTTTGTTCCTTCGCGAAGATCGATTACAATTCACATCCTCCCTCCGTCGTTGGGCGTTCGGGGCCGACGATGTATACGCGGATACCATGCCGGGTTTGCGGTCGACGACTCAAGCTGCCGTACGGGGCCGACCCGCGCAAGGCACGCTGTCCGAGTTGCGGTACGCGCGTCGAGGCGGCGAACGAAACTCCACCCGAGGCGCCCCCTCCCTCCGCGGCTTCGGAGCCGGTGCAGCCGGCCGCGGTAAAGGTGCACTTCCCCGCGGCCTTGCTCTCGCCTGGCGATCCTCCGAAGTCGGAAGTTCCGATTCCACCGCAGCCCATTCTTCACCCTGCTCCGCCGCTGCAGCCTGCCGCTCCTGAGGTGCTTTCACTCGAAGATGACGACACGCTCCTGAGCCTGGATGACGACGACGAGCCTGCGAGCGGTGCGAAGCCCACCTCGCCTGAACCTTTCCAGGGTCCGTTTCCACCGCAACGTTTCCAGGCCCGCGTGCGTTCGGATTCGCATCCGAAGCTGCCGTTGGCGGGGCTTCTCGATGTCGTCGTCACGCCGCACGGCCTGTTCCTGGAGCCGCCGGGTTCGCCGTTCCTGTATGTGCCCGTCGGCACGAAAGGCGAGGCCAGCGGCCCGGCCGAGTTGACGATCACCCTCGGGGCTCGCGAGATCGAACTGCGGTTCGTGAACGTCGGGAATGCGAATCGCCTGGCTCGCGACGTCACGCTCCTTCTCGCGGGGCAGCCGATCCTCCTTGCCACATCCGATTACCATCGGCCAGGGTGGCTGTCGCTACTCGCACTTGGGCTCGCGGCTGCGGTGGTGGTTGGCCCCATCATGTTCGCCCAGAGCCGCAGCACATCGATGGCCGTGGGTTACGCCATCGGCGGCGGCCTCGCCATCCTCGGCCTGTCGTTCAACCTGTTGTTGCTTCGCTTCACGCGATTCTCCCTGGAATCCAAGGTCCTTCTCATGGGAGGCGCTGCCGTTGCGCTCACGGCCTGTTACGCCATCGGTGCCCTTGTGTATGTGCGGACGACACCCAATTCCGTGGTGGAGCGGGCCTCCTCGAATGAGATCACGCGCGAGGATGCCGTGGAGAAGCCGCCGGCCATTCCCTTTGTGGAATACCCCGCCGCGCCGGCTGTGCCGCCGCCGCCCTCGTATCTCGACCTCGCCACGGAGAAGGGCCACGCACGCATCGAGGACGGCCCCGCAGATGTCACCGCCCTCGCGTTGATCCCGGGCCGATCGACTCTGCTGGCGTCGTACGCTGATGGCACCTCAAGGCACTGGGCTCTCGATCGACCGACCATCGAAGACTGGCGGCCCGGCCCGACCGTCGAGGGATCGGTGAAGTCGATCCGCTTCGGCGATGGCGGTAAGACAGCCATCTTCGCAGGGGCTCAAGGCTCCGTGATCGTGCCGCTCGATTCCCCACCCCTGGCACCGCTGCGGATCGCGGGGGAAATCCTCGCAATCGCTCCGGCCAAGGCCAAGGAGCGCGATCGCATGGCGGTCCTTCGAGGCAACCGCATCCTGGTGAAACTGCTTCCCGCGGGGCTGCCGCAGAAGCCCACGGGAATGGCGATCAACGGGTTCACACTGCTGACGACGAAGCAGGAAACGCAGGATGCCTCCTACCGCGTCGACCTGACTCCGCCCGCGAAGCTCACGTTCCTGGCGTTCCATCCCACGGGCCTGCTCATGGGCGGGCAGCCCGATGGTTCCGTCATCACCTGGTCGCAGAAGGGTCCGTTCAAGGTGGAGAACACCACGCACAAGTCGCCGGTTCGCGTGGTGCTGCACAGTCCGAACGGCACGGACTTCGCCCTGGGAGACGATCACGGCCTCGTGACGCTGTGGCAGAACCGCACCTTACTGCCGACTCGCCATGCGATGCTCACGAGCACGGTGACCGCACTGGCTCTCGCCAGCAGCAGCCAGAGGCTCGCTGCGGGGAATGCGGCCGGGCAGATCACAATTCACGACGTGAAGCCGCCCGCGGAAGTGGGAACGTTGAAGGTCCAGGGAGCCGTGAAGGCTCTCGCGTTCGGCCCTGACGATGAGTCGCTGATCGTGGCCGTTGGCCGGGGCATCGAGATCCACATGCTCGACTCAGTGATCAAGAAAGCGCCGCCGCCAAGCCCTGCGCCGCCCATGAAGACCGAGGCGCCCAAGACGACTCTGCCGAAGCCAGAACCGCCGAAGACTGTCGTCCCACCGAAGAAATAAGGCGAGCGACAGAGGCCAGAGAACAAAGGACCTTACGCAAGACTGAGCACTGACGACGGAACCGAGAACTGCCAGGGCGATAAGCAGGAAGAGATTGACCAAAGAGACCGGAGGGAGGAAGACAAAAAAACGGGTGGTGTGTTCGACAAGCATAACGCTATCGAATGACGCCAGAACGCTGACAGATCCTTTCTCGGAATCCCTTTATTCTCTCACTCTGAACTCTGTGTCCTCTGTGACTCTGTGGTAAGTTTCTTTCTTCCGCTCGCCTAACTGACGACTGATGACTGACGGCTGATAACTGACAACTAAGCACGACCTCAGGACACGATTGCATGAGTTCCTCCGCTTCGAAGTCTGCTCGGAAGTTCCTGACTGCCCGCTGGCAAAACCTCATTCTGGCGAACTATGCCGTTCCTGAATCGCTGCTTCGGCCGTTGCTGCCGCCGGGTGTCGAACTGGACATTCGCGAGGGTCAGTGCTGGGCGAGCCTGGTCGGGTTTCAGTTTCTCGAGACTCGCGTCCTTGGCATCTCCTGGCCGGGGTATCGCCAGTTCCCGGAATGGAACCTCCGGTTCTACGTCCGCCAGGCTGGAGAGCGAGGCGTTTGCTTTGTCCGTGAGTTCGTGCCCCAGCGTCTTGTCGCCTGGATCGCTCGCACGATCTACAACGAACCTTACCACTCCGCCCGCATGAGGATGACGATTTCAGAATCCTCCGAGAGGTTGCGTGCGGAGTACACTGTTTGCTATGGGGGCCGCGAACACCGCCTCATGGCACTCGGCACGAAGCCGGCGGTCAGGCCGGAGGAGTCCAGCGTCGAGCACTGGTTCAAGGAGCACCGCTGGGGCTTCGGCACCACGCGACGCGGGAAGCAACACCGATACGAAGTGATCCATCCCACCTGGGAGGTCTACCCGGTGCATTCGTTCGAGGCCGACATCGACTGGGGCGTTCTCTACGGAAACCAGTGGAGCCTGATGAACGAGGTTGCTCCATCGTCCGTCGTCCTGGCGGTCGGCTCCGCTGTGAGCGTTTCGCCTTCCGATACGACGACCAAATCCTGCACACGAACCCCTCCTGCCGATGCCGATACCCGATAACTCCCCCCTCGAATCATTGCCGAACCTGGGGCCCAAAAGCCTGGAGTGGCTGCGAAACGCAGGGATTACCACTGTCGGAGAGTTGAAGAATCTCGGGCCGTCCGTCGCTTTTCAGATGGTGAAAGCCCAGGAATCGCGGGTGAGCCTGAACCTGCTGTGGGCGCTGGCAGCAGGCCTCAAGGGGCACGACTGGCGAGAACTCACGGATGCACAGAAAGCTCGACTTCGCAAGGATGTGGAAACATGAGTGATGCGATTTTTGCCCCCGGCCCGACGAAGACGACCGTGCGAAACGCCTCGGGGCTGGTGCAAAATGTCCCCGAGGGATGGGTGCTGCTGCCGCCCGGCGATCCAGGCCTGACACGCCGTGCGAAGGCAGCAGGCGAGCACTGGACCGTCCAGGAAAAGAAGGGACGAAAGCTCTTCTCACGAGGCGTGTTTGCGCCGGCTGCGACGATCGAGCGAATCCGGGCGGAGCTCACCGCCGAGCGAGCAACCGACCAGTACGCTCAACGCCAGGCCTCCGCCGCGAGGCGACGGGAAAAGGTGCAGGCGGAGTACGTCGAGGACTTCCAGGAATCGGTGCAGCGATTCCTGGACTTCCATCCCGCTCACGCAGAGCTGGCTGCACGCCTTGCGGAGGCGGTCGCCGCCCACGCCGCACCAGTCGGCAGCGGAACCGTCGCGAGGACCAAACGCATTCCCGTCGAAGAGCGAGCCGAGGCCGCCGTCATCGCCTGGCTGCGGCATCAGACGACAGGCTACGACTCGATGGTGATTCCCCGCGTGAAGGGCAAGCGCCGCGAGATCCGCCGCCAGCTCGCCCGGCGATCCGTGGAACTCCTCGAACGCTATCGCCGCGGTGACGATCGCTCCCCGGAGACATGCCCCATCCGCAAGGCGCTCGAACGCGTTCAGGCATGATCGTGACCGGCCGGTGATGTCGGCTCGTCAGAACCAGTGCTCTTCAAGCCACTGCTTCAAGTCTCGCTTGAGCGGCCTCGCAGGTTGGGCGAGTCCGAGTCGCTCATCGCAGAACTCGTTCGTCAGGCCGTTCAACCCGTCCACCACCTGCGGATCATCGATGGCGTAGTCCTTCTCCAGAGTGGGGCTGAGCCGGAGGATTCGCGGGCCGAGAAGTTGTTTCAGCAGGAAATCGGTGGAGCCAACGGAGGTATCGAGAAGGGCCGCCAAGACGCCGCGGACCGCCGTGGCCTGCCCCCAGTCGCCCGCCGGGATGTTCATGTCGCGGAAGCCCGTCCCGAGCGACAGAATCCGCACGTCGGGGACGTCCTGTGGGCCCGATCGCACCTCGAGCTTGCGCGAAATGAGATCAAGCCTCATGATCTCCGCGTACGCCGCCATCGCCGGGTTATTGGCGACAATGCCGCCGTCCCAGCAGAGCCAGCTCTTGTCCGGGAAGCGGGGATCTTTCACCGTATGGGCGGGGAAGTAGCTGGGGGCGGCCGCGGTTGCGAGAGCGACATCCTCGCACTTCCAGCCACTCGATCCATAACGCTCGTAAGCGGGATTCTGCCGGGGGTCACCGTAAAGCCGAAAGGCCGTCGAGAGGAAGATTCCCGCGGGATTATGGCTCGAATCCGCCCGTCGCAACGCGGTGACAGGCACGAGGACCGGCTTCGCCTGGAGCTCACCCAGCGTCTTATCACCGACAAGCGACCGCACGGCCGAGCGAAGCCCCGTGGAGACGAACTTCGAGCGGAAAAGGCGAAGCACCACACACCGACGATACTTCTTCGCGAAGATATCCTTGGCCTGCTCCAGATAGAGCTTGCAAAGCGTGTCAGGCGTCAACCCCGCGGCGAGCCCCAGGGCGATCAGGCCGCCGGTGGACGTCCCTGCGACGAGGTCCGCGTTGGCGATGACGCGAGGATCGTGCTCCTGGAGGCGTGCGAGCACCCGGGCGGGAATGATTCCCCCAACGCCGCCGCCATCGATGGAGAGAATCCGAATCGGCTTTTTGGACATCTCCGTGCCTCGCAGGGTTGAGTGCCTCGACGTTAGATCGTGATTGTTAGGCCTTTTATGTCTCACGGAAAGGGAAAACTATCAGAAATTCGGGACGGAACGTGACGAGGCGTGTCACAGCTCAGCAGCGTCGAAGACGGGCCGTCACCACCGCAGCCGCCCACCCGACGGCGGAGTCTAAAGTGAACAAGCGAACACGTCTAACAATGTGACTTTGCACATTTAACCGTCGCTGCACAAGAAAGGTGGTAGGTTGCACATATAATCTATTGAGAGGCTTTGCAACGACAGGTCAAACTTGGGGGTTAGCTCACGATCTCTTAAACGAACCGCGGTATTGCAGCGATTGCAACGCCGAGTCGGCAGGCTGACGGATTTGCAACTGATTAGGCACCAGAATATTTGAATTACGGTCACGCGGCTAAACGAATCGGGGCATTAAAGATAGGGGCCTTTTCGTAGACCAATCTCTTCGCCCAGAATGTCTTAGATGCGTTGTGGTACATTTCTTGATTATTGTAAAGTAACAATTCAATTGAAGAAAGCGATGGCGACCAAAACGAATTGGCTAAAGTTCCAAACAATTCTTGCTCGATAAAAGGGCGGACAGCTTGTTCGACATTATTAGTTTCGGCGAGGTACAGAAACCTCGACCCTCGTGCCTTGTCAACCAAGGCAAAAATCCCGTCGGCGTGTCCAAGGCTGTGCGGATCGATCCGATCTAGCGGCCCAAAGTTCTTTACGGCTTGATCGGCCCTAGAGACATCGGTTGCCTCGAACAAAGATCGCTCGTCCTTCTTGAAGTAGTGGCTCTTTCGCACATGCAAAGCAGCCAGTCGGTAATCCAACGGTTTGAGTCCTGGACGAAGTTGGCTAGCTAACTTGTCAAATTCCTTGCCGATGCCTGGGTGGGCCAGAATGTCGTCAATTGAAGCGCCAAATTGGTACTTGATTCGGACGCTGGCCATTTCCGCGGCATAGAGATAATTGGAGAAATCCCGCCTCGGCTCTCTTTTCGTGGCCTTCTCTATCCGGACGTGCTCTCGTGGGGATTTACGGATTTGAAGCAATCGGAGAATAATTGCATGATCTGGCCCAACCACCTCAAAGTCACGACATCGCTTGAGGAACCCCTCGGTATGAGTTGGGTCTGCCAGTACACGATCAAGCGGAAGCCCTTGCCTTTTTTCTTCAAACGCCCTCACGATGAGTTTCTCTGCCGGTGGTAAATATGAAATCTGCTCATCACGCTTAGGACAAAGTGCGAGAACTTGATTTTGCACGCTTAGCGCTCCAAGCGGGCCGAAGCTCGACCTTCTGCCTTTCTTCATGGTGCTACCGAGCACGCGGCTAATAATGAACTGATTTAGTCCGTCCATCATCGCGACCTGTGTATGTAATGGATTGTGTCATTGCATATGACTGCAACGCACTTTTGGTTCGTTTCTCGACAAAGCCTCCTTGCGAATTCGGCCAGTTCCGTCAATTTTGCTTCGTTCTCGGCGTCTTCGCGACGTACAAGGGATTGGATCATGACTGGTTCGTCCAGCAAATCGGTGCCGTCAACGTCGCGCCATATCCCTCTAAGTGCCGTGAATGCCGTTGCGCCGCCGTACAATCGACTGAAAAGCTTTAGGCCAGCGTCAGCCCATTCGTCTTGATCCGTCAATTCCTTCTGCGGGCGACTGCCATCATGGCTTGGGATCATGACGATGATTGAGTCGTCGCTTCTCTCATCGGTAATAATTGTCTGTAAAGCCTGAACGTCAGGGTCTTTTTCACCAGTTGGTCGTGTGCTCTTACCCATTCTATCCCCAGACAGCTTCCGAGCGCTAGGTCAACTGGAAAATCAGACTGCACTCGGATCAATATTGGCGAATTAGCTCGAAGACGCAAGGAAAATGGGAGAAAACGGTGTTGCGGATAACTGGCAATCGATGTCGTTTGCGACCTCCGAAACTCCTTCAGGCTCTTTCAAATTTCTGGCGAACTCTCCAACATGAAGAATCGTTCGGAACGTTCTATCCCGCGTACAAGCTCAACACGAAGGCGCTGGGCGGAGGCCTTTTCGAGAAAGCGTTCTACATGTTCAACCTGAACCGGGAGGAGTACCTGAAGCACTATCACAAGCGGTCGAACGTCGAATCGACCTTCTCATCCCTGAAGCGGAAGTTCGGCGGGGATGTGCGATCCAAGACCACGCTGGCGATGAAGAACGAAGTGCTGGCGAAAGTCGTCTGCCACGACATAACCTGCGTCATCAGAACGCCTTACGAGATCGGAATCGCTCCGAGCGTGCTGCCGGTCCCTTACACAGCAAATGACGGACCTGCACATATAATCCCCTTCCCGGTACGAATATTGGTGCAAAGTCTAACAATGTCTAATTACGCACCTCTCGGTTGATTACTACAGCGCATCTAACACGCCTCGCCCCCTCATATCCCTCCGAATCTATCTCTAATTCGCAAAGAACGCCTGATTTCCTCTTGCATCATGTAGTGTACGGACGTATATATTACTCAGGAGGCCACTACTGAGGTGTTCATCGCTCGAGGATCGAGAAGGAGCAAACCATGGAAAGCTGGCGAATGGTCTGGCGAGAGGGCTTCATCCCCGCACTGCCCACGGCAGGGCTCGAAGCGCTGCGGGATGCGCTTCGCGAAGACGACCCACGACTGGCCCAGGGGGCGACGACCACGCCGCCGCCGTTGATGTGCGTACAGGATTGGCCGGTCGAGGCCGCCTGTGCCCTGGGGCTGTGCGGCTGGCTTGGCGCCGGCCTCGTGAGTGTCGGCGAGGTCGAGGAGTTCTTCGCGAAGGTCTGCTTCGAGGCGGATCAACGCCTCGGCGAGCCGGCCGGGTGCCGGTGGTTTCTCAACTGGTTCGACGACACGCCGCGAACGGAGATGCGTCGGCTGCTGCTGGCCGAGGTCGAACGAGCCCTGGCGAACCGTGCTCCCGTGGAGCCGCCCACCCGCCGCGATGAAGGAGCCTGCGCCAAGAACACCGTGGCCGCCTGATGTTTCGAGCGAATCGACCCTGAACACTGATCCGGAGGCGAACCATGCGACCGATCTGCCGACACTGCCTGAAATCCCAGGTTAATCGCCCACGAGGGCTGTGCTGGACGTGCTACTATGCGCCCGGTGTGAAGGACCAGTATCCTTCCACCAGCAAGTACGCACGCCGAGGCGCAGGAAACTTCAACGGCAGCACGCCGCCGCCCACGCGGCCCACGATCGCGGCCCCTGGAACCCTGGACAAGGTCGAGGTGCTGGCGGAGCGGGTTTGCAACCGCCAGTCGCTGTTCCACCCGGCGGATGCTCAGTACGAGGGCGATCCCCGGCCGATCAATTTTCTCTGCAAGAATCACCCCCAGCCAGCGTATCCACTACAAGCCTCACTCCCGGCACGTTCGGAAGTGGCGGCATGAGCGGGCGGTGACCGGGGTGACAGGGTGACAGGGTGACGGGGCGGGGTGACAGGGTGACGGGGTGACAGGGTGACAGGGTGACAGGGCGGGGTGACAGGGTGACAGGGCGGGGTGACAGGGCGGGGTGAGGCATTCGAGAAGAGGAAGCGCCTTCTCCTTGTATTCCCCACTCCACTCCGTGTCTCTCCCCCCGTGTCTCCCCACCTCACTCCTTGTCACCTTGTCACCTTGTCACCTTGTCACCCCACTCCTTGTCACCCTGTCACCCCGGCGCCGACTCCCGCAATTCCGGCGAGAAGGGTACCTATTGTTCCCAATTTGCCGGACTTGAGTCGGTGAGTCGTCAATCTCCGTTGCGGGATTTGGTCGGAAATCTTTCCCTCTCTTAAACATGGATTAAGCTTGGGAAGCATTTGCCGAACACCGAGTGGCGCACAAGGGAGGGTAGCGACATGCTGGTCCTGAGCCGCAAACTGGGGGAGAAGATCTTCATCGGTGAGAATATCTGCATCACCGTGGTGGACATCGATCGAGGCAAGATTCGCCTCGGCATCGAGGCGCCCCGCGATGTGCCGATCTATCGCCAGGAACTGTTGCCGTTGAATCAGCAACGCATCGATGCGACCGTCGGGAACGCCGCGGTGACCTGATCGCCTCGCGTGAAGCCGCCACTCTCTTCCCACTCTCTGTCGGCCGGGTCGCATTCGACTCGGCTGATGGTGTTTCCGCTCGTACAATAGCTTCATGTTCACCGGGCTTGTCCAATCGCTGGCTCCTATTCGGTCCGTCGTCGAGGACGGCCAGCAGGTTCGTCACTTCGTCATCGAACGCCCCGCGGACTGGGACGCCATCGCCGATGGGGAGAGTATTGCAGTCAACGGCTGCTGCCTCACGATCGTGAAGCATGATGCCACGAGTTTCTTCGTCCAGGCCGGGCCGGAGACAATTCTCAAAACCAATCTGGGCTCCCTCAAGAATGGCGATCGCGTCAACCTCGAGCGGGCTCTTCGCGTCGGTGATCGCCTGGGTGGACACTTTGTTACAGGTCACATCGATGCCGTCGGAACGATCGCCGAGCGAGTGCTGACCGGCGAGTGGGAAACCGTCTGGTTCACGATGCCGGAAACTCTCGGCGAACTGCTCGTGGCCAAGGGCTCGATCGCCGTCGACGGCGTGAGCCTGACGGTGGTGGAGGCGGAGCGGACTCGCTTCTGCGTGATGCTGATCCCTCACACGCTGGCTCACACGACTCTCGGCTTCAAGATCGCAGGCGACGTGGTGAACCTTGAAACCGACCTGCTCGCCAAGCATGTCCAGAAGTTGTTCCAGAATCTGAGCGTCACGATCTGAGGGAGAAGCCCGTAAAG
>Ga0105046_10013206_pt1 | contig 12793 bp, 15 predicted proteins | sample MAT03_FD_78385 | JGI IMG/M metagenome (GOLD analysis project Ga0105046, IMG submission 78385) | Freshwater microbial communities from Lake Fryxell liftoff mats and glacier meltwater in Antarctica - MAT-03 (megahit assembly) | ecosystem: Environmental > Aquatic > Freshwater > Ice > Liftoff... | reverse complement strand
GAACACAGCCAGGAAGCGCTTCGCCACCATGTCGTAAAGCTTGTGCTCCACCTCGCTCAGGCCGTGGGGTATCTGGGTCGTGGGGATGATCGCAAAGTGATCCGAGACCTTGGCGTTGTTGAAAATGCGTTTGTTTGGATGCACCCAGCCCTTTTGCAGAATCGTGCCGGCGAACGAGGCGTAAGCCGTCCCGCTCATCGCGTCGAGGGTGCTGCGCACGGTGCCGAGATAATCTTCCGGCAGCGCCCGCGAGTCGGTGCGGGGATAGGTCAACACCTTGTGTTTTTCGTACAGCGCCTGCGCGATGGCCAGCGTGTTCTTGGCGGAAAACCCGAAGCGACCGTTGGCCTCGCGCTGCAAGCTGGTCAGGTCGAAGAGCAGCGGCGACATCTGCGTGGTGGGCTTGCTCTCCTCGGTGACGATGCCCGGCTTGCCCAGGCATTTGGCACGAATGGCCTCGGCCCGCGCCACCTCCCAGAAGCGCTCGGGCTTGAACTCGGCGTCGGTGTCCTTGCCGTCGGCGCGGGCAAACTTCTCATCGAACCACTTGCCCGCATAACTGCCCGCCTCGGCCTGGAATGTGCCGATGACCTCCCAGTAGTTGCGCGGCTTGAACTCGCGAATCTTCCGTTCGCGCTCGACGACGATGGCCAGCGTCGGCGTCTGCACGCGGCCGACGGTGGTCTTGTAGAAGCCGCCGGACTTCGAGTTGAAGGCCGTCATGGCGCGCGTGCCGTTGATGCCGATGAGCCAGTCCGCCTCGCTGCGGCTGGTGGCGGCATCGGAGAGCGGCTGCATCTCGCGGTCATCGCGCAGCTTGGCAAAGCCCTCGCGGATGGCGGCGGGCGTCATGGACTGGAGCCAGAGGCGCTTGATGGGCTGCTTGGCGTTGGCGTGGCGGACGATGTTGCGGAAGATCAATTCGCCCTCGCGCCCGGCGTCGCAGGCGTTGACGAGGGCGTCCACGTCCTTCCGCTTGATGAGCTTGGCGAGCACTTTGAGGCGGTTCGCGTTGCGCTCGATGGGCTGGAGATCGAAGTGCGGCGGGATGACCGGCAGGTGCGTGAAGGTCCACTTGCCGCGGGTCGCCTCGATGCCCGGCGGCACGGCCAACTCCAGCAAATGGCCGACGGCCGACGAGATGACATGCGTGTCGCTCTCGAAGTAGTCGTCCTGTCGTTTGAAGCCGCCGAGCGCCTTGGCAATGTCCGCGGCGACCGAAGGTTTTTCCGCAATGATAAGTGCTTTGCCCATACTTCTTTGGCTGCCTCGGAAAGCCAGTCCGCAAACGGCGCGGGAGAATTGGGTCCCCGAAAAAGCGGCGGCAAGCTGGCGCAATCACCCGCCCTTTGTCAAAAACGAAGTCAGCCAGCGCCCGGCTCAGCAGCGCGTACGCATGAAGGCGAGGAAGGCTCTGATGACGGGCTGGAACTCGGTGGTTTGGAGTCCCGGCTTCAGCCGGTCGGTGCCGAAACCGCCTGAATTGCTTGGCCGAAAGGCATAAATGGTTCATGCATACGCCCTGCCGGCTCAGGTGGACCGCGGAGCCAGGCCGGGTCTCTGCCGGCAAGGGGTGCTTCGTCGCGAAGTTCCTCGCCGGCCGCTTCCCAGCCCGGCGTCGGCCGAAGCGACTCCACCCACGGTTGCGACGCCGGGCTGCCTTCCGCCCTGCCGGGCTGGAACCGCCGCCGGAAGCCAGGGTGCAGCCCCCCACGAGCTTGGTCGTTTCCCGACTCCCCAGCGACCGGTCAGTGGGCTAATCTTTGCCCGTGAACGCCGCTGAATATCGCGTCCGCCGCGCGACCATCGAAGACCTGCCCACGCTCCAGTATCTCTGGGGGACGATGGGTTTGCCGGCGTGGGAGCTCCAGAATCACCTCACCGAGTTTCAGCTCGTGGTGAACGCCGAGGGCGGCGTTCTCGGCACGGTGGGGTTTCAGTCCGCGGGCCGCGAGGGGCGGATTCATAGCGAAGTGTTTTCCGACTTTGGCTACGCCGACCATTTCCGCCCTTTGCTCTGGGAGCGGGTGCAAATGCTGGCGCTCAACCACAGTGTCACCCGCGTCTGGACGCAGGAGACCGCGCCCTTTTACACGCACAACGGATTCGAGGCGGCCAAGCCGGAAACCGTGGGCGAGCTGCCGCCAGAGTGGCAGGCGATGCCCGGGCGCTGGCTCTGGCTGCGGCTCCGCGAGGATTTCAGCCCGCAGCAGGTCGAGGCGCAGATGGAAATCCTCAGGGCACCGGAACGGGCACAAACCGAAGCGCTCACCCGCCGGGCCAGGCTGTTGAAGAACATCGCCACCTTCCTGGCCATCCTGCTTGCGCTGTTCGTGATGGCGGCGGCGATCTACATGGTCGCGAAGAATCCGTCCGCCTTCGGACGTTGAGCAGCCGCGGCTGACCTGGACTGTCCAGAGTCAAACCGGAGACCAGTGCTGGCAGCAGTTTTCATTTTGGCCCTGGGTCGCGCCCAGAACCGGCCAAAGCCGGGACTCCAAACGGCTTTCGGCAGCGGATAGCGAGGTTGGGAGTCCCGCCGTTAGGAGGTCGGGGTCAAACCGGGAACTGCGGCGGTGCAGGCCCAGCAAACTCCCGGCTTGCTGGGGAGCGGCGGCCAGTGGTTGAATCTCCCGCGTGCGCGTAGCCAAAATTAAACTCCTGCCGACGGAGATCCCCGTCGGCCGGGTGCTGCCCCGCTTGCTGGGACGGGCGGGTTGGCGCCGCTTCCCAGTGCTGAACTTCTTCGCGCCATTCCAGTTCCTCTGCTCCCACGCCCTGATGGCCCCGAACTTGGCAGCCATCAGCGTTGCAGATGGCGGTCTGGGGTTGCTCAAGCCGCGTGGCCACGGGGGCATCCGGTGGCCCCGGTCGCGTTTGGAGTTCGCCACCGCCTTGCCGGAGCGCCAGGCCCGCAGGTCAGCGGCAGCGGGCAGTTCGAATCACACGGCTGTCGGCCGGGAAGTGAATATTGTCCGTCGTCTGGAACACTTGGCGAACCGGGATCGCACCGTCGCGACCGGGGCGACCGTTTGCGAGCCAGAGCGGCATGAGCCGCGGCAGGCCGCGACTTTTCGGCGGCTCGGCCCGAGGCTCCGGGCGGGCCTGCCGAAGTCGGCAGAATTACTTGCAGTGCCCCGGCGCACCGGAGGCAGCCCCGCGTGACCTACTTCCATAGTTACTGGACGCGTCCGTTGCTCGATCCGGCCCGCCCAGCAGCGGAGCAGGCGATTGAGCTGTGGGATTTCGAGGTGCTGACCTGGCTGTGGAGCGCATTAGAATTGCGCCGGCTTGGGCCGCTCCGATTGGTGACCGACGCGCGCGGTTTGCTGGCGGTGCAACGTGCGGGGCTGGAGTGGGTCTATAGCGCCGGGATTTCGACCGCACTGGAGGATATCTCCGCCGACGTGGACCCCACGGTGTTCTGGGCCGCGGGCAAACTGCGGGCCTACCTGGAGGTGCCCGCCCCCTGTGTCAGCGTGGACACCGACGCGGTGCTCTGGGGGGGCCTTCAGCCGACGGCACCAGTTATGGCGCTGCACGAGGAGAACCGGGATTGGGGCTGGTATTCCCAGGACGCGGACCTGTTTCAGCAATTTGGCTTTGCGGGGCCGGAATGGGACTGGACGGCGCACCCCATCAACGCCGGGGTGGTTTATATCGAGCACCAAGCGTTGCTGACGCTGTACGCGGAGGCGGCCCTCCGGTTCATGCAAGACTGTTCCCGGCATCGCTGGCAACCGGGGGCGGGCCGGGAAGCAATCCCCCCCAACGCCCTGCTCTTTGCCGAGCAGCGGCTGCTGCCGATGTGCGCCCGACGGCTGGGGCAGGCGCTCACCCTCATCACGCGGATGGAGCCGGGGCCAGCCTGGCTGCCGCACAACGCCGAGTGCCTGCATCTCTGGGGTGCCAAGCTCGCCTACAAGTGCTGCCCGGATGCGCGCGTCGCTGCCGTGAACTATCTACGCGAGGCCATCCTCGGGCGTTTTCCCGAGGCGCGGCCGACGCTCGCGCGCTGGGCTCTGGAGCAGCCGTCCGAGCTCCGACCGGTGGACCGGGAAGTTCCCCAAGTGTTGCTGCGCTCGACGCCCAACGACCTGACTTTCTCCTTGCTCCACCGCGTGCGCGGCCTAGTGTTCGTGCGCGATCCAGTGCTGGGCATCCGTCGGCTGGCCCGTGAAGGTTCGATGATCTGGTCGGCCGAAGTGTTGGAGCCGGAGCCTGGCGCCAGTTGCGAACTGTCGGTGGGCGGCGCAACCCCCGTGCGCGTCGGTCACCAGACGGACTAACCCAATAACCAGAAACCTGAATCATGCCTCTCACAATTAAAGCGCTGCTGGGCAAAGTCTTCGTGGACGGAATGACCGCCACCGAAGGCCAGGAGGTGGCTTTTGCGAATTGCCTCTCCATCGGCAGCAGCAGTTCGGTCTGCATCTACGACGGCTCGGCCTTGGCGGCAACCCTCGCCGACAGCACCACCCCGGAGAGCGTCCTCGCGCTGCGCGGCACCTTCGCCGTCCGTAATGGCAGCAGTCGCTTGACGACTTACACGCCCCCCACCAACAACGTCAACCCGCTCTACTACCGACGTTCCTATCGCAAGCAAGTTTATACCCCCGGAGGCAGCGTAGGCATCCTCGTGTGAGGCCGCCCGCGGCGCGCTTTTCTGCAATCCTCAATCCTCTCTTAGCCATGCAAATGTATCTCCAAATCGAACGAGGCTTGGTCGTGTTGGGTGGCGAGACCTTCGCGCCGCACCAGCCCCGGCTGCTGGACGACGGCGAACAACTCGCACTCTCCCCTGACAGCAGTTGCGCCATCCTCCTCGGAAGCAAGTTGGCGTCCTCGCCTGAACTGGTGCTGTTCTGTAGGGCCGACGACGATGGCTACTGGGATCCGACAGCCGGGGTGTTGGTAGGCGAACCCGTGGCGCGGTTTCGTTCCAAATCGCCCCAACCCGGGTTGCCGGAGGCAGCGGTGTTGGAATGCTACTTCCCCGAAAACTGCTCCCTGCGGCGGCTGTGCGCACCATCTGAGGGCGGCCCGGTTTACGAACTCCAAACCCCCGAGGGGGCGGTGCGCTTCGCCACGACCTTGTTCCAGCCTGAGCCACTCGTGACGAAAGCCTAGCGGGGTCGCTACCGCCAGTCCGGCGTCGCGCCCGAAACCCCAACTCTTCGCTCTCGCCGCGGCGCGCGTGAGCCGCCACCTATGCGGCGTCACCCGCCTGGCAAGGCACGGCCGGAACCCTGCGGGCGGGAAAACTTTTGCGGCGCCCAGGGCTAGCCGCCACATTCCCGCCGCCACCCCAAACCCCAATCAATGAAAATCACCGATGCCCTGCGGGCCGAACATTGCGTCTTCCACAATCTGCTGGACCACGTCGAAGGCACCCTGCCACGGTTGCGCAGCCTGGCGGAGATCAAAGTCATGGCCGGCATGTTGGAATCGCTCCTGGAGCCGCACTCTCGGGCGGAGGACGAGTTACTCATCGCGCCGATGGAGCATTGCCTGGCGCACTTGGGCCAGCAGGAAAATTTCCACCACGAGCACGAAGGGATTGAAGCCGGATTGCGCCAGGTGCGCGCCGCCCGAAGCGTGGCCGCCGCGCGCAAGAGCCTGCTGGCGGCGGTCGCCGCCTCGCGGACCCATTTCGACAAGGAAGAACGCATCCTGTTCCCGCTCGCCGAGAAGGTGCTCAAGGCGCGCACCCTGGGTGAGTTGGGCGATCGCTTCACGAAGCAGCGGGAAACGGAGCCGGCCTGAACCTCGGTAGGACAGGCATCGCGCCTATCTCTAAGATCGTCTGAAACGGGTTCTCTCCCGAGTTCCAAAGCCAAACGCAGAGTCACCGTTTAGTGGCGTCAGGGAATTAGTCTGGAGACAGGCGCACGCCTCTCCCACGCGGTTGGCCGCAACCTCAGCAATGGGTGCCATTGCATAGCCACGGCTTGGCGGACGGGCGCCCCGGCCAGTCCACGGCGGACCTGCTCAGCGGACTTTGCCGGTCTCACTGAGGCACCACAGGTGCTGGTGGGTGCGGAGGAAAACATCCCGGTCGGAAACCGCCAGCGACGCATTCATCTGCTCGGTGCCGATGAAGTTGGTGGCCAGACATTCAAACGTGGGGCTGGCACGCAGCACGAACACATCCGCGTTCTGGTTCGGCACATAGAGGCGATCACCGGCCAGGACGGGCGCGGACCAGGAGGCGTTGCGCGCCCCGCATGCCTCGCACCGCTGCGCAGGCTCGGCTGCCCTTTCCCTGACACGGCGGGCCGGCCATTTCGGCTTTCGGATTTCCGGCTTGCTCCGGGCTTCGGGCGTCGCGCCTGGGCCGTCACGGACGCCCAGGCGCACACAGCGCGGCAGGATCTCTTGGCGAAGTGTTTCGGGATTCGCAAAGCCCGCCTTGCTCCCTTATGCTCCGCGCCATGACTGATCCCCGTTACATCAAACTGGCCAAACTCCTGGTCGAATACTCCACCGAAGTCAAACCCGGCGACCGCGTCCTCCTGGACGTGACGGACACGCCGGACGAATTCTCCGTCGAACTCATGCGCGCGGTGCGCGCCGCGGGCGGAGTGCCGATCATCGAGGTTCGGCACACGCGCGTCGCCCGCGAAATCATGCGCGACACGGACGAGGCCCACGCCACCCTCATCCGCGATCTCGACCTGGCGCGGATGAAAAAGATGCAGGTTTATCTGGCCGTACGCGGGTCAGGCAACATGAACGAGAACGCTGATGTGCCCTCCGACAAGATGGCGCTGTACTCGAAGATCACCCGGCCCGCGGTGGACTGGCGCGTGGCCAAGACCCGCTGGTGCGTGTTGCGCTGGCCCACGCCGAGCATGGCCCAAGGGGCCGGCATGAGCACCGAGGCGTTTGAGAAACTTTACTTTGACGTCTGCACGTTGGACTACCGCAAGATGGCCCGGGCGATGGTGCCCCTCCAGCAACGCATGGCCAGTGCGGATCGCGTCCGGCTCACTGCGCCGGGCACGGATCTCGCCTTCAGCATCAAAGGCATCGGCGCGAAGATGTGCGCGGGCAAGCTCAACATCCCCGATGGCGAAGTGTTCTCCTGCCCGGTCAAGCACTCGGTCAACGGCACCATCCAATACAACACGCCGACCCTCTACGCCGGCACCAAGTTCGAAAACGTCAAGCTCACCTTCAAGGACGGCAAGGTGGTCGAGGCCACCAGCAACCTCACCCGGCGGCTCAATGAGATTCTCGACACCGATGCCGGCGCCCGCTACGTCGGCGAATTCGCGCTGGGCTTCAATCCCCACATCCAGAACCCGATGTGCGACATCCTCTTCGACGAGAAGATCGCCGGCTCGTTGCACTTCACGCCGGGCCAGGCCTACGGCATTGCCGACAACGGCAACCGCTCCGCCGTACACTGGGACATGGTGCTCATTCAGCGGCCCGATTGGGGCGGCGGCGAAATCTGGTTCGATGACGAACTGATCCGCAAGGACGGCAAGTTCCTGCCCAAGGACCTCAAGCCGCTCAACCCGGAGAATTTGAAGTAGGGGCGACGCTGCCGCGCCGTCATCGCGCCGCGACGGGGCAGCAACTCCGCGCTACCAAGTTCAGGCGGGCCGCCAAGATCGCTGGGCCGCGCATTGGGGCTGAGTCGCTGCTGGACCATTCTGTGTTGCACCTGCAACAGGAAATTGTCCAAGCCGGTGTTGCTGGTTCATGGCGGGGTTGGCACCAGTCAACGATGCTTTTGCCCGCCTCCTTGCGTCGGCTTCAAGTGGCCACAGGTTGCTTTTCCACTCGCCTGCTGGGCCGCTTGGCGCACATTTCCGCGCATGGCAAACGTTGAAGATCAGTTGGACCAGTTTCTCCGCCGTCCCCCCACGCTGGCGCCGGGCAGCTATCTCGCGAGCACCGCGGTGGTCGTCGGCGACGTGCGTTTGGGTGAAGGTGCCAGCGTGTGGTACCACGCCGTGTTGCGCGGGGACATCAACTACATCGAAGTCGGTGCGCACTCGAACATCCAGGACAACGCCGTCTTGCACCTGGCCGACAACTTCCCGTGCATCCTGGGCCACCACGTCAGCGTCGGGCACTCCGCAATTGTCCACGCCTGCACGATTGGCGACGAGGTCTTGGTGGGCATGGGCGCGGTAGTGCTGGACGGCGCGGTCGTGGGCGACCAATGCCTCATCGGCGCGCGCGCCTTGGTGACGCAAGGCATGAGAATCCCCCCCGGCTCGCTGGTGCTAGGCACTCCGGCGAAGGTCGTGCGGGCGTTGACGGACGACGAAAAAGGCGGACTGCGGCGGCTCGCAGAAAAGTACGCCGCCATCGCCGCCTACTGCTTGAAGAACCGCATCAACCTCGGCGCGCCGCTGCCGTCGGGCGGAGCGCCGACCGCCGGCCCGGCGTGATTCAATCCCCTCGGCCAGCGTAGCCGGGCCGGTGGCCGGCGCTTCAAACTCAAAACCGGAACGCCTCGTTCATCTGCCGACACTGCGGACAACGCGAGCGGTCCACATCCGCGTCGTCCGTATAGACGAAACTACAGCCGGCGCACCGAAAGACCTGATCGTTCGAGGGCTTCGGCTCAAAGCGCCGCCGCTGCCGCTCGCTAAACCATACCAGCGCCGCCAGCGCGCTGAGCAGCGTGGTGACATAGGCGAACAACAGGGCGGAGGAGGACATGCGGGGATGCGATTCGTATTCCGTAGGCGGTGGCGGGGTGAGTTACTTCCGACGGGCACCCCACGGCTGCGTCACCGGTTGGCCGTTGAATTCGACCGTGGCTGTGCCCTCGATGGTGCTGGCCCTGACCTGACCCGTCATTTGGTAAACCATTTCGCCGCCTTGCGGGCGGTCCCGCGCCACCACCAGCTTCAGTTGGTCGCCCTGCAAGGAGCCTTCGCGAATCAGCATGGCTCGGCCGGCCTCCGTGCGAAATTCGCCGGTGACCTTGCTGCCCTCCACCTTCAGCACCAGCGGCCCTGCCACGTCTTCGCCGTTCGGCCCTTTCATGCGCCAGACCCACTCGCCGGCCGCCGTGGCTGTCGCGCCGCCGCCAAGCAACTCGGTCAGCTTCGGCTCGATGGCCGCCGCCCACAGCTCGTAGCCGCGCTCGGACAGATGCAGAGCGTCGGGCATGATCGCCTTGGAAATGCCGCCGTCGGCTTCGATGAACTGCGCGCCGAGCTCGAGGAAGAATACGTTCCGGCCATCGTCGAGCTTCGCGAGGGCCTGGTTGATCTGGAGCAGTTTGCCGCGTTGATCGCTGAAGGTCGTGCCGCGCGGGAAAATGCCGAGCAACAACACCTTCGTTTCCGGCAGGCGCTCGCGTAGCCGCTGCACGATGGCGGCAACGCCCGCCAGGATTTCCCCGGGCGGATGGTCCTCTTTGTTCGAGTTGTTGGTGCCAATCATGAGCACCACCACCTTGGGTTTGAGGCCATCAAGATTGCCATGATCGAGCCGCCAAAGGACATGCTGGGTGCGGTCGCCGCCAATGCCGAGATTCAGCGGCTTGCGGCTGGCGTAATACTTCTGCCAGACGTTCTTGCCGGCACCCTCCCAGCCTTGCGTGATCGAATCACCGAGGAAAACCAGGTCCACATTGCCTGCGGCGGCCTCCACGCGACGGTTCAGTTCCTCGAAGCGCTTCTGGGGCGACTCCTGCGGGCGCGGCACGGGGACAATGGCCGTGTTCGTGCGGACGGCCGCGACGGCCGGCGCGTCGGTCGCGGGCGCTTGCTGCGCGCGAGCAGGCAACAATGCCGAGGCGGCGAGGAGTGATAATAGGCAGTGACGTGCGTTCATCGTGAGCAGAGGGTAAGGCGTCCAGACAGGCAATTCAATCCCGGCGCAGCCCGACCGCAAACTCACGGGCGGGCGCGGCTCAGTTGCATGACGCCCAAGGGCCTGCAAGCACGGCTTGGAGGGTTGCGCCGCCGCCGATTCCTGGCCGCACTTTGCCGAAGTGCCGTTGAGCTGGCGGGTCGAACTGGGTGCGGACGCGCTTGGCGGAGGCGATCGGTCTGGCCCAGAAGTCCACCCCCATTCAGATAAGCCCGATGGGACTCGGGGTGCCCGAGGCTTGCTCTTGATCCGGCTCTTAATCGTAATCTTCTTCGATGCGCTGAGATTAGGATCAAGCGCAAGAGTAAGAGAGGCGCCCCGGCGGACGGCTCGACCAAGCTGGCATTGGCCCAGAATTCAGAGTGGGTGCTGGCCCAGCGGCTCCGGGCCGAATTGCCCGCCGGCTCCCTGTCGCTCGCAGACCGGCGCTATGGCGTGGCGGCCTGCCGCCAACTCCTACAGCGGTGGCGTCTCGCTCAAGCGGCTGCGGGCCCCGTGTGGCCTACTTCCGGTGCGAGGGCCGGAGGCCTTGGCCGGTAGAGCACCACCACGTTGCCGACGCGCGTGATCATGTGGCTGCCGGTTCGCTCCGCGAGTTGCGGTGCCAACTCCCGCTTCTGTTCCTTGAGGTCGTCGAACTTCACCTTGAGCAATTCATTGTGTCGCAGGGCCTCGTCGAGCGCCGTGATGAACGCGGGGCTGAGGCCCTCCCGGCCCACCTTGAAGGTGGCCTTCATCCTCTGGGCCTCGGCCTTGAGTTTTCGGATTTCGGCGTTGGTGAGTTCGCGCATGGCGTCAGTCTGCGCAATCGCCACCGGTTTGCGATGCAAAACTCGGCCCCCTCCGCAGGGAGAAAGACCGCGTCGGCCCTAGCGAGTCGTCGCCGCCTTCAGTTGCTCGCACGTGAGCTGCCAGCCGTTACTCGGTGCTTCCACCTGGGTTGCCGCCTGCAGGGAGCGGAGATGCGGCTGGGTTCCGTGGCCAAATGCAGGTACGGATCGGCGCGGCCGCCTGGTAAGCTCAATCTCTATGTCGGCAAGACGCCCGTGAAGTTCAACCTTCCCGAAGCCGGCGCGGTGGAGCGCTTGGTGGAACTAATCAAGGATCATGGGAAGTGGGAAGTGGGTTGACGCCGGCTGAACTTAGCGCGAGCTTGCGCGCGTCTTGGACCGACTCGCTGTGTCAGCCATACTTGATGAACCCAAAGTGGACCTTCACGCCGCCGTAGGCACCGCCGTGAGCTTCCTCAAACAGGCGTTTGCGCCCGCCATGGAGTTGCGGAATTTGCAACTTGAGGAGATTGAACGAACCGAGGACGGAGGAGAGTGGCTGGTCACGCTCGGATATGACGATCCGGCGGCGACCCACCCTTCCCCGATGGAACAGTTCATGCGCCCCCGACCGCTGCGAAAGTACAAAGTGGTTCACGTGGCTGCTGAATCCGGCAAGGCGGTGGCGATCAAGAACCGCTGACCTGAACCGGGCGGGGCAATTAAAGGAGATGCTGGCCCGGTCACGAACCTCTGGGGTGGCAATTGACACGCAACTCCTCCTGCTTCTCTGGATTGGAGGTTTCGACCGCGAGCTAATTGGGCAGTTCAAACGAGTCAACCAATACGTGGCCACCGACTACGACCTGCTCTTAGCCTTGGTAGCGGCGTGTCCCAAACTGGTTACTACCCCGAATGTCCTGCCCGAGGTGGTCAACCTTGCGGGCCAATTGCGAAGCCAATTGGCGGTGGAGTTTAGGGAGGAATTACGACAGACGATTCCCAAGTGGGAAGAGCGACTGTTCAGCTCGCATGAGCGCATGCATGACGAGTGCTTTGTGAGACTCGGTTTGACCGACGCGACTCTGGAGGAACTGGCCCGTCAAAACGTGTTGGTGCTCAGCGCCGATTTCCCGCTGTATGGAAGTCTGATGGACCAAGGGTTGCCAGCGATCAACTTCACGCACTTGCGTGCGGAAGCCTATCACTGGCCAGCTTGAGCACCGGGTGGTTTCCCCGGCACGCGTAGGCAGCGGCAGGCTAAACCATCGCGTGCGCCGAAATTGCGGAGCGATTCGGGAGTTTTCAAAAGCCCGCAGCGGCACCCCGTCTGCCCTTGCGGCGCTGGACGGGAGTGCGAGTGCGTGCGGACTCCGCCGCTTACTCCAATGTCCGAATGCGCAGGTTCTTGAACTGAATCTGCATCGGCGGGCCGGCGTGGACCTGGAGCGCCAGGATGCCGGACTTGGCGGCTTTGGCGGTTTGCTCGTCGGTCACGTCCACCGTCGGCTTGCCGTTGATGAAGTGCTGGAGGTGGTTGCCCTTGGCAATGATGACGTAGTCGTTCCAATCGCCGGGCTTGATGGTGGCCTGAATTTCCTTGGTGTCGCCGACGGAACCGGTGACTTCGAGCTTGGGCTTGCCGGCGTCATCCTTGATCACGACCTTCTGCCCGCGCTGAGCCAGAATGCCGCGGCCGCCTTCTTCGTACAGAATCCCACTGTAAGTCGGGCCAACCTCGAAGTCGGCCTGGTAGCCGTTCACGACGAAGTTACCCTTGTCCACGCTGCGATACTGCACGCCGGAGTTGCCGGAACTGCCGGTGAATTTGTAGGAGAAACGCAGCTCGAAGTCGGCGACGACCAGATTCTTCCCGTCCTGCACCGGGATCAGGAAGTTGTTGCCCTTGGCCGGATTCTCGGCGGTGGTCACGGCCGTGATGGCGCCGTCCTGCACCGACCAGTGATTGGTGCGGCCAGCCCAGCCGGTGAGGTCTTTGCCATTGAAGAGACTGCGGAAACCGGCTTCGACGGGTTGCGCCAAAGCCGGGTTGACGGGAACAAATGCCAGGGCGCCGCAAGCGAGCGCCAAGAGAGTGGAGCGAAGAGGATTCATACGCGGTTCACTTGAGAGTTTGCTTGAGGAACTTCAGCCCCTTCACTGCGATCTCTTCG
>Ga0105046_10013200_pt1 | contig 12796 bp, 10 predicted proteins | sample MAT03_FD_78385 | JGI IMG/M metagenome (GOLD analysis project Ga0105046, IMG submission 78385) | Freshwater microbial communities from Lake Fryxell liftoff mats and glacier meltwater in Antarctica - MAT-03 (megahit assembly) | ecosystem: Environmental > Aquatic > Freshwater > Ice > Liftoff... | reverse complement strand
GCCCAAACAATAATGTGAAATAGGTCATGCCCAAGAACAGCGCCACCGACCCGACCGTTGTGTAGAACGGCGCGACGAAAATAGCGGTGAATAACATGCCTGTATTCCACAGCGATTTTGCCGCCGACCAAATTACTTTGCCGGCATTTGGGTTCGCATTTTCAGCTTGGATTCGAAAAACGGTTGGGCGCATAAAGTTTATTTCAGCCGACAGGCGGCTCGAAAGGCCATGGTAGCGCGATATCTCTAAATGCCGAATGGTCGGCCTGGAATTTTTAATTGGAACCTTGCCGCAAGCGAACTATTGCTACACAGATTTTGGATTGCAGAGCTTTTGACTTGCGGGTGAAAACCAATGGTAGCGCGATACCGACGAAATTCGCTTGATCGGGTGCAACTTTCGGACTGGGCCGCGCCCAAAGGTTTTTTGCGGTTCTTGTGTTCCGGACGGCCTACTGCGGCGGTGCCGTCAACTCCAGCATTGAAAGTTCGCCATTTTTATTGCGATCTTGACGTCGAAATTGCGCGGCGATGTTGGCTTGATGCTGGGCACGCGTTACGCCGGCCATTTTTGGTACTAAAGCCTCATTAGCATCAATGATGTTATTGGCATTTTTATCGATGCGATTGAAGGAATATGCCATCCATTCCTGAAATTCAAAAATAGACACTCCGCCGTTGCGGTTGATGTCAATGTTGGCAAAATATTGCTCGCGGCTATGCGCGTACGAATTTTGGGCGTTGGAATTTTGGGCGTTGGAATTCTCTGCACCCAGGGTTAGCCACAGCAACATCAACAGCGGGGCGCGCATCATTCCAACGCACAACCATCAAGAAAAATTTGCGTGCTTTGCAAAACTTGGCCCCGCGCATTTTCGATGAACGCGGTGATCGCGCTTGAACCCGTGGGTAGGGTCAGGTCAGCCGTTGTTGTTTGGGTTGCGCTATTTGCCGCGAGCGATGTTTGCTGTACCTCACTGGCGCTAAAGTCGTGATGCAAAACTTTGCCTGAGTTTTCGCCGCGCTTGACTTGGCTATCGCGGTTCAGCAGCTGAGTGACGAGCACCAATGTTGATTTTTCCGTTAGTGCGGATACTTCAATGCGCGCGTGCAATTTATCATCCAGTCGTTTGACATTCAGAACCAGCGCCGGAGCTGTGTGCTGTGGCGTTTCCGGCATGGTGCCGGAAGACCATCTGCGCCATTCGCGCCCGTTTAAAAATACCCCGGGCGTATAAACATTTGAGCCAGACTGACTAGCAAGCATTCGCTGTCGCGGTGCCGCAGCCGGGATAGAAAACGGATCTTTCCAGCCCAGTTGATCCCAATAGTCCACATGCCAAGCGATAGCACTAAAATCGCCGCGCTCAATGCTGGCACGTTTGCCGCTCAGCCAGCGATCTGCAGGCGGGCAAGACGAGCACCCTTCAGAGGTATAAAGCTCGGTCAGCGGGCGCGGTTTAAGTGCGGTGCTTTCTGAGCGGCAGCTCGATGCAGCTGAAACGTTGCCGCTGAAAATTGCGGCGCTTAGAATCGCGGCGCTTAGAATTGCGGCGCTTCGAATTGCGGCGCTTAGAATTGCAGTTCGAATCAAGGTTTGCATCAGCGGGCCGGTTTGCTGTGAAAGGTAAAGCAAAAGACCGACAGAGCCGCTGGTTTATTTCGAGCTGGCGTATTTCGCTTCACTTAAAACGAGTTCAAGCGCTTTCATAAAACCGAAACGACGTTTGCTCAGGACCGCGCTCGTCGATCGGCGCTAACGCCAGCGAACGCGCAGCGGGTAAAAAGTGTTGCAAAGCGCGTTCGTAAACACGGCGTTTGAAGCTGACCACATTGCTCAATGGGTACCAAAAATCGACCCAACGCCAGCCGTCGAACTCAGGTGCGTCGGTGGCATCGAGTTTAAAGCGCGATTCTTCGCAGACGAGTTTCAGCAAAAACCAAACTTGCTTTTGCCCGACACAAACCGGGCGTTCTCGATGCCGGATGTAGCGCTCGGGCAAGCGATATTTCAACCAGCCGGGGGTTGCCGAAAGCACCTCGACATCGTCTGCAACTAGTCCGGTTTCTTCATGCAGTTCACGATACATCGCCTCTATCGGCGTCTCGTCAGAATTCATGCCGCCTTGTGGAAACTGCCAGCCGTCATGGCCAATTCTACGCGCCCAAAAAACGCGCCCAAGCTTTTCCTCAATCAAAATAATGCCGACATTCGGCCTATATCCGTCTGGGTCAATCACATGAAACCTCAAAATACTGGTGCGCAAGCTTGCGCCACGCTAATACCCTAGATTCTTCCATGCCGTTCACATTGCGGCAAGGTTAATTTTTGGGTGTTAGCAAGATCAGGTCGCTTTGTGGCGACCGCGCTTGCGTTGCTATAGTTGGACTCCAAACCTGAAAAATAGGCACCTAATTGTGCAGAATCAACCCGTGACACTTTCCCCGATCATTGCTGGATGCTGGCGCATGCACAGCTGGGATTGGACTGTGCAAAGGCGCTTGGAGTGGCTCAGCGCCTGCATTGATTGCGGGGTCAGCAGTTTTGATAACGCCGATATTTACGGTGGCTACAGCGTTGAAGCGCTGTTTGGCGAGGCTCTTGCACTCAATCCTTCGTTGCGCAGGCAAATGCAGTTGGTTAGTAAGTGCGGCATCCAGCTGATCAGTGCTGCGCGCCCGGAGCACCGCATAAAGGCATACGACACATCAGCTTTGCATATTGAGCGCAGTGTTGAGCAGTCACTGCGCGCCTTGCGCACCGATTATTTGGATACGCTTTTGTTGCACCGGCCTGACCCATTGTTAGACGCCGATGTCGTTGCGAAAGTTTTTCAACGTCTGCAGCGTGCAGGAAAAGTTCTGACCTTTGGTGTTTCAAATTTCACGTCCACACAATTTTCGCTGCTGCACAGCCGCGTGCCATTGGTAACCAATCAGGTTGAGTGTTCGCCCTTACAGCTTGCGCCACTGCACGATGGCACTTTTGATCAGGCGCAGCAGCTGCGCATCGCTCCGATGATTTGGTCGCCATTGGCGGGTGGAAGAATTTTTAATTCCGATGACGTTGCTGCAGTGCGAGTGCAATCAACATTAAAGGCTGTCGCCGCGCGCGTTGCGGTATCGGTCGCGACCGTTGCTTATGCTTGGCTGGCGCGTTTACCGTGTCGACCACATTTAATTGTCGGATCTTCTCGGATGTCAGCGATGCATGAAGCGCTCGCTGCGCTGACACTCAATTTAGATGCACCTAGCTGGCACGAGATTTGGAGCGCTGGAGCAGGGCGCGATGTGCCTTAAATGCTGATTGCCGTCGCAAATAAGTCGGTTTGGCAGGTTGAGAGTCAAGTCCCGCCGGTTAAGATTAGGCGGTCTTTAAATAGTAACGAGTCCACTCATGAACGCGACGCCTAGCGCCAGCTTAGAAGATTATTTTCGCCCCTTTAGAGAACAGACCGTTGGTTTTGATACGTTTTTTGAATCGCCCTGTGGGCGTCAACCGCTGGTGTATGCGGACTGGACTGCAAGCGGGCGGCTGTATGGGCCGATCGAAGACATTATTAAAAATGATTTTGGCCCATTGATTGGAAATACCCATACTGAAGCCAATTTCACTGGCACCAGCATGACGGTTGCCTATCATGAAGCGCAAAGAATTATAAAAAAGCACGTCAATGCCGTCGATGAGGATGTATTGCTATCCGTAGGCTCAGGTATGACCGGCGCGATGGCGAAATTACAGCGAATACTGGGTTATAAAATTCCCTCGCCAGCAATGAAGTATGTGAATCAAGCGGCTATAGACCGCCCAATCGTGTTCATGACGCATATGGAACACCACTCAAATCAAACCGCATGGTTTGAAACGATTGCGACCGTCGAAATAATTTTGCCGACTGCTGAGGGTTTAGTTGACTTAAACCACTTTGCAACGCTGCTAGAAAAGTATAAAAACCATAAGACTAAAATTGCCTCAGTTACCAGTTGCTCGAACGTTACCGGTATTGCCACGCCGTACCATCAAATAGCGAGGATGATTCATCAAGCTGGCGGCTGGTGTTTTGTGGATTTTGCGTGTTCAGCGCCTTATGTTGCAATTGATATGCATCCAAAAGACCCAGATGAGAGATTAGACGCGATATTCTTTTCACCCCATAAATTTTTAGGTGGCCCCGGCACAACTGGTATATTGATTTTTAATCATGCACTGTATAGCCCAGGGCAAATCCCCGATCAGCCTGGGGGCGGTACAGTAACCTGGACAAATCCTTGGGGCGGACATCAATATTACGACGACATTCAAACCAGAGAAGATGGTGGTACGCCCGCTTTTGTACAAACCATCCAGACAGCGCTGTGTGTAAAACTAAAGGAAAAAATGGGCGTGGCGGCCATTTTGGCGCGCGAGCATCAACTAGTAGATAAAATTTTCGCAAAATTCGCAAGCGTGCCCAATATTCACATCTTGGCTGGCGAAATCAAAGATAGGTTGGGCGTCATATCCTTTTATATTGATGATCTGCACTTTAATTTAGGCGTTAAACTGCTCAATGATCATTTTGGTGTGCAAGTCCGGGGCGGCTGCTCCTGTGCCGGTACTTACGGGCATTATCTTTTGAACGTAGAGAAAGACTTCAGTAACCAAATTACCTGCAAAATAGACCGAGGTGATCTAACTGAGAAGCCGGGTTGGATCAGAATGTCAATACATCCAACCATGACCGATCAAGAGCTGGACTATATTTTAAACGCGATTTTGGATGTTGCTAAAAATCATCAAGCGTGGCTGAAAGACTATTGCTATTGCCCGATTGGAAATAGCTTTATTCATAGTGCGGAGCCAAAGTCCAAAGTTTTAGAACTGTTTAATTTGTAGTACCGTCGCTGCAATTTAAATTCGTCATTGCAGCACGCTTTTGGCGACAATCTAGTTTGTTGGCAGCGCTTAGCCGCTGGATCCCCGACAAAAACGCTCGGGTAGGCGGGGTATGGCGGGTGTATTAGCGGCCGTGAATGCTTTTGATGCTAGAAATTTTGAAAATTAACACCGCCGACATTGTCTTCATTGCCGCGTCGGCTGGTGTTACCGCCCTGATATTTGGCCTGATCCTTTCCCTTCGTTGAGCGCTCTAGCAACTGTACAAAGTGGGTATCGCTTGGAAATTTAGAGCTGAAACCGATGCTGGCCGTCAATTTCAGGGTCGCGTCACCCGCCTTTAAATTGATATCGCGTGCAATTGCGGACACCAAAGTGTCGCTCAGCTTTTGCGCTTGGAATTCGGGCACCAAAGGCATCAAAACGACGAATTCGTGATTGTCCCAACGCCCAACCACTTGGCCGCGTTCCAACGTTCTGGAAATGCGCTGCGCGATTGTTTTAAGCACGCCGTCTGATTTTTCCTGGCCTTTCTCTTTGGAAAATTCGCGAAATTTGTCCAGTTCAATCCACAAAATTGAGAAGTTGGCGCGCGATTTCATTGCCTCAGTGAAGCCAGTCGATGCGCGTAGTTCCACCGCGGCGCGGTTGTAAATCTGGGTTAGTTTGTCAATTTCACGGTCGGATTTGTCCTCCGCTTCACCGCGCGCCAGTTCCATAGAATCAATCGCGCGCTGAGCAAATTCACCGGCATCGTTTAATTCATCAGCGGTGAAATTAGCGCCGGGTTCACGCGCAATCAAAAGAATGCCAAATCCAGGTTTGGGAATCGGGATCGGCAGCACAACCAGGGTCTGCGCAGTCCAGCGTCCAACCTCGGCAAGCAAATTTAAAGTCACCGCGTTGCCAGACCAAGCAACGTTTTTAAAAGGCTGTTCGTACGCTTTGATCAATGATTCATATGCCGTCTGGGTTCGTGGATCAACGCAAACTAAGCGATCCCCTTCACCCTCAGGAAAGCGCACCAGCGCGGCGCACGAGCGCTGGGGTACGGACTTCTTGACCCGTGCTAGCAGCCTACGCAGCACCACAAAACTCAAATCATCGGCGCTGGCCCGGTTAACGGCGTGTTTAAGCTCTGCATCAAACTCTAACTTGATATTTTCACGTTCAGTGTGAAGCTGAAAATGTGCGTCTTTGCGGCGATCAAGCGCCTCGTTGCGGCGCTTATGTATCACCACGAAAAGCGCAATCGCGATAATCAGGCCCAGCGCTACCGTCATTGAGCCGGTGTAGAGATTCCAGCTCAAAAACTCAGCTGTTTGCGCGCAGGCGATCGCGGGAATCCCGGCCAACAATACGGCTGGGAAGAGCGCAAAGTAGAAGCGAAGCATCAACCGATTCATTTAGTTTTAGTTGAATCGAGGTGCAGATGCAGCCAGTCATTGACGGTATTGTGCCACTGGATCGAGTTTTCTGGTTTTAGGATCCAGTGATTTTCATCTGGATACCAGAGGAACTTACTTTCGATGCCCTTGCGCTGCAGTGCGGTAAACGCACTAATTCCCTGCTCAAACGGTACGCGGAAGTCATTCATGCCATGAATGACCAACATCGGTGTTTTCCAATTTTGCACTTTGGTAATTGGATTGTCGCTTTCAATCGCAGCGCTTTGCTCCCAGGCGACGCCACCGTTTTCCCATTCGTCAAACCAAAGTTCTTCCGTTGAGTAGGACATAAAGCGCTTATCAAATATGCCCGCGTGGGTGACTAAGCACTTAAATCCATCTGGCCAAGCGCCCGCGATCCAGTTGGTCATGTAGCCACCGTAAGAACCGCCTAAGGCACAGGCGCGTTTGCCGTCTAAAAACGAGTATTTTTCTAGTGCGGCGGTAAGCCCTTTTTGTAAGTCTTCAAGCGGCTTGCCACCCCAATCGCCGCTAATCGCGTCCGTGAACTTTTGGCCGTAGCCTGTCGAGCCGTGAAAATCCACCATAAGTGCGGCAAAGCCCTGGCCGCTGTAGGTTTGTGGGTTCCAGCGATAGTGAAAATGATTGCCGAAGCTGCCCTGTGGGCCGCCGTGGATTAGAAATGCGATTGGATATTGCTTGCTTGCATCGAAATTAGCCGGTTTGACCAACCACGCATAGACGGTTTCCCCGCCAGCGCCGGCAAAACTAAATTGTTCTGCGGCGCCAAACTCGATTTTATTGAGCTGCGCACCATTGAGGTTGGTAAGTTTTGAAATTGCGCCACCGGACAACGTCGTTGCAAAAAGTTCAGCCGGTGCGCGTAAATCATCGCGCGCAAACACCACTTTGTTTTTATTGACCGAGTAGCCGGAAACTGAGCCAGCGCCCGAAATTTGTTTCGCTTTACCGGTCGCCACTTCGATGCTAAACACCGGATGTTGGCCTATATCATCAGCTGCTGTAATCAGGGTTTTGCCATCTTGCGAAATTGCCAAGCCATCCGGAGAACGATCCCAGTTGGGCGCAATTTCACGGGTTTCACCGGAGCTGAGCGTGCGCTCCATAATGCGAAATCGATCTGCCTCGAAGTTAGCGCGGGTCATTGCGCGGTAATAGAGTTTTTTGCCATCGGCGCTTGGCAAGGGATACGCATCCCACGCTAGATTGTCAGGCGTTAAGTTCTTTGCTGCATTTATGCCTGCAACTTCGCTCTGGTAAACATCAAAATTGGTGCTCCAAGGCTCCGTCTTACCGGCGATGCGTGCGCCAAAATAAATCGTGCCGCTATCGGGGCTAAAGGCATATTCGGAATCATCGCCATTCGGTTTGCTTGGCACGTCCGCATCCATAGGAATGCCGCCAGCGCTGCGGCTTACTAGCTGTGCTTGAGTTATCGACTCGCCACTTAAGTTTGCGGTAAACAGCTGCGCACGGGTGCCATTTGCCCAAGTGTCCCAGTGTCGGATAAAGAGCTTGTCATGCAGCGTGCCGGTGGTCTTTTTAGCCGCTGTTTCATCCAGCCGAGCCTTGGTACAGGCAAAATCGGCGGCGCAGTCCACAAATACTTCAGTCGAGAACGCGACCGTTTTGCCATTTGGCGATATCACAAAGCCACCGACATCCAAAGTGATATCGGATACCTGCTGAGCTTCGCCGCCAGAAAAAGAAAGCTGCCAAATTTGACTCGTGCCATTGCGGCTGCTTAGAAAATAGACCGACTTTCCATCGGGCGCAAAACGCGCATTGCTAACCGATTGCCCCTTTGCTGCCAAGCGTCTGGCGTTACTGCCGTCAATATTGGCTAGCCAAAGGCCGTTAACACCTTTGTTTGCAGCCATATCCGTTTCGCGCAGCGCATATAGCAATAGGGTTCCATCTGGCGATATTCGTGGGTCACTTACGCGCTTTAATGTGACCAAGTCCTGTACGGTGAAGCCCTGTTTTAATTCAGGTTTTACCGCTTGAGAAAGCGCTGAGTTCGATATCCCAAGCAAGGCTATGGCGAACGCAATATTTTTTTTCATAAGTAGCATCAGGTTAGTCTCCAGCGCCAAAAAGGTAGTTACATCTTAAAGTGATGTTGTAGTGAGCGCCATGGAAACTAGTGCTTAAGTCTAAATTTATGCCGGATTACACGTTGCGCTTAGGCAAAACTGCCAGACAAAACTGCGCTTTGCGATTAGGATCAGGGGGCTTTGCAGAAACTTCGTTTCGCTTCTCTAATTTACCGGCGTCGGGAGTTTGCTACGCTAAATTCCTATCATCAATCGAGCACAAGCCCATGAACCCTGAAAATCTGCGCATCAACGGCCCACGACTTTGGGACTCTTTAATGACATTAGCGCAAATCGGCGCTACGCCCAAAGGCGGCGTCAAGCGGTTGGCCTTGACCGATTTGGACAAACACGGCCGCGATTTAGTGGTGCAATGGGCGAAAGCGGAAAACTTGGCAATCACGATCGACCAGATCGGCAACGTTTTTATGCGCCGCGAAGGCAACGATCCAAGTTTGCCACCCATCGTTTCCGGCAGTCATATCGACACGCAGCCCACAGGCGGCAAGTTTGACGGCAATTACGGCGTTTTGGCCGCCTTGGAAGTCGTGCGTACCCTCAATGAGCACGGAATTCAGACGCAAGCGCCGATTGAGGTGGCGTTTTGGACCAATGAAGAGGGTAGCCGCTTTGTGCCGGTGATGATGGGCTCGGGTGTTTTTTGCGGCGCATTTAGTCTTGAGCACGCCTATGCCGCGAAAGACGTGGACGGTAAAACGGTCAAAGACGAGCTGGCACGCATCGGCTATTTAGGGACGCAAGTACCCGGTCAGCATCCGATAGGCGCGTACTTTGAAACCCATATTGAGCAGGGGCCGGTATTAGAAGACGCAGACAAAGTGATTGGTGTCGTGCCCGCAGTAATGGGGCTTTCCTGGTATGACTGCGTGGTTACCGGCATGGAAGCGCATGCCGGCCCCACGCCGATGCATTTGCGTAAAGACGCGCTGCAGGTGGCAACTAAAATCATGCAGGAAGTGGTGCATATCGGTAATCGCTACCCGCCCTATGGCCGTGGCACGGTTGGCATGGTTCAAGTATTTCCGAACAGCCGCAATGTGATTCCGGGTGAAGTCAAATTTAGTATTGATTTGCGCAATATAACCGCGACGTTATTGACCACGATGCATGAAGAAATTTTGGCTTTTGTGGAAAAAACCACGTCCGATAGCGGCCTGAAAATCAGTATCGAGCGGGTTTCTTACTATCCGCCGTGCCCGTTTCACGTAGATTGTGTCGACGCCGTGCGGGCGGCAACGGCAACACTGGGTTACTCAAATATGGACGTTGTTTCCGGCGCTGGGCACGATGCGATTTATACCGCGCGTTTGGCACCGTCTGGCATGATTTTCGTGCCCTGCAAAGATGGCATTAGCCACAACGAAATCGAAGATGCCAAGCCGGAGCATCTGGAAGCGGGCTGCAATGTTTTGCTGCACGCCATGTTGAATTTAGCCAAAGTCGCGGCTTAGCCTGATGGATTTGATTATTCGAAACGCCAACTTGCCAGATGGCCGAGTGGGCGTCGATATTGCGGTAAACGATGGCCGCATCGCAGCGGTTGAACCCAGTATTCAAACGCAAGCGCACACTGAAATAGACGCGGCCGGCAACCTCGTTACGCCGCCGTTTGTCGACGCGCATTTCCATATGGATGCGACGTTGAGCTACGGTTTGCCGCGCGTGAATCAATCCGGTACTTTGCTTGAAGGAATCGCGCTTTGGGGCGAACTCAAGCCGCAGCTCACCCAGGACGCCCTGATTGAACGCGCCCTGCAATACTGCGATTGGGCGGTTGGTCGCGGTTTGTTGGCAATCCGTTCGCATGTCGATATTTGTGATGACCGCCTGCTGGCCGTCGAAGCGCTCTTGCACGTCAAAAAGCAGGTTGCACCGTATCTGGATTTGCAGCTGGTCGCATTTCCGCAAGACGGCATTTTGCGCAGCCAGACCGCGTTCGAAAACCTACGTCGTGCGGTTGCGTTAGGCGTTGATGTCGTCGGCGGTATTCCGCATTTTGAACGCACTTATGCGGATGGCACGGAATCCGTGCGCCTGTTGTGCGAATTCGCGGCAGAACATGGCCTGCCAGTCGATATGCATTGCGATGAATCGGACGATCCGATGTCCAGGCACATTGAAACACTCGCCTATCAAACCCAGCGTTTGGGCCTGCAGGGCAGGGTGACTGGCTCACATCTGACGTCCATGCATTCAATGGACAACTATTACGTCAGTAAATTGCTGCCGCTAATCCGGGAAGCGGGGGTGGCGGCCATTGCCAACCCATTGATTAATATCACTTTGCAAGGCCGACACGATAGCTACCCAAAGCGCCGAGGCATGACCCGCGTGCCGGAAATGATGGCTGTGGGCATCAATGTTGCCTTTGGCCAAGACTGCGCGATGGACCCGTGGTACAGCTTAGGCTCGGGCGATATGCTGGAAGTCGCGCACATGGGGCTGCACGTGGCACAAATGACCGGGCAAGCGGCGATGCGTCAGTGTTTTGCCGCCGTAACAGAAAACCCGGCGCGTATTTTGGGCTTGCAAAACTATGGTGTCGCGCCCGGTTGTAACGCCGATTTAGTCATTTTGGACGCGACTAACGTGATTGACGCGATTCGGCTACGCGCATCCCGCACCTATGTGTTGCGCAAAGGCAAGGTGATTAGTCGCACGCCTGCGGCACACGCAAGTTTGAGTTTGCCAACGCTAAATGTTGGGGAAATGCGTTCGGTGCAGGTGGATTATCGATTGGTGGGGCGGTGAAGCCGCGCAATAAATGCGAGCAAGAGCCAGTATGCTGCCGTGATACTTGCGATTGAGCTGATCGTCGCAGTGTTTCGAGCAACCGCCCCTGAGTCCGCGCTTTCACGAGGATAACTACAAATTAATCTAACCAAATGAAAAAAGCTCTGCTTTTAGTAAATGAGCACTCCCGAAAAGGGAATAATTTAATAACTCAAGCCACAGCAATATTGCAGTCACTGGGCTTTGAGTTAATTGTAAAATCCACCAATCATGCCGACGAAATTCCCACTGCAATTCGGCAGCACCAAGATCAAGTTGAATTAGTCATCATCGGTGGTGGTGACGGCACACTCAATTGCGCCATTGAGAGTTTGATAGACACTAGATTGCCGTTGGGTATTTTACCCATGGGAACCGCCAACGATTTAGCCCGAACTCTCAAAATTCCGACAGATTTAGCTGCAGCTTGCCAAGTAATTGCCGACGGTAAAGTTCGACTGATAGACTTGGGTTGGGTAAACGGACAATATTTTTTTAACGTAGCAAGTTTGGGATTGAGCGTGCAAATTACCCAGCGGCTGACCAAAGACGCGAAACGGCGGTGGGGGATTTTAGCTTATGCAGTTACTGCTTTACAAACGATTTGGGCATCGCGACCATTTCGAGCAGAAATTAAGGTAAATAACCAATCTTTTCATGTCAAAACAATTCAGATTGCTATCGGCAATGGTCGCTATTACGGCGGCGGCATGACAGTTGCCGAAGATGCCACCATTGACGACGGACGTCTGGATTTATATAGTTTGGAAACGCAACATTGGTGGGAAATTATTGCTTTGCTGCCATCAATGCGGCAAGGAAATCATAGCGTTTGGCAGAACGTTCGCGGCTTGCACGCTCAAGAATTCGAGATTTATACAAGCAAGCCCCGTCCAATTAATACCGATGGTGAAATTACCGCCTATACGCCTGCGAAGTTTCGGGTAATTCCCCAAGCTTTAGCAGTTATCGCGCCCGCCTAAAGTAAAATCATTATTTACGGCTGTTAAAATAAGTGTCACCCAATTACGCTAATCCAGGTTACCCAGTTTCCTGTGGCGGGCACAAATCTATTGAACGCCGCCGCTATTTGTGCGAGCGACTGTATAAGTGTGCTCAACGCACGGCTCGCCGCGAAAAATGGCCTCCGCCGATCCGCTACGCTGCATCCCCACGCGCTCAAGCAGTTTAATGCTGGCCAAGTTTCGTGCATCAGTAACGCCGATGATTTGCGTCGCTTCAGTGCATTCGAAAATCAAATCAATTACGGTGCAAACGGCATCCGTAGCCAAACCACGTCCTTGTGCGTTTGGGCTCATGCTAAAGCCGATTTCCGCATGCGTTTTATCATTCGCCAAGCACACGCCAATATCGCCAATCAGCAGATTGGAGTCCAGTTCGCTAATACCGAGCTGCAGCCATTGCCCAGGGTAAAACAGCGCCGCGCCCTGCATTTCAAGTAGGAATTTTTCGGCCCAGGCATCCGATTGCGCGGTCCAACCCTGATATTTTCCGACCTCAGGGTCTTGCCGATAAGACTGAAATGCGGCTAGATCTGCTGGTGTTAAACGCCGCAATTGCGTGCGTTTACCAAGGCGGGG
>Ga0105046_10013196_pt1 | contig 12798 bp, 6 predicted proteins | sample MAT03_FD_78385 | JGI IMG/M metagenome (GOLD analysis project Ga0105046, IMG submission 78385) | Freshwater microbial communities from Lake Fryxell liftoff mats and glacier meltwater in Antarctica - MAT-03 (megahit assembly) | ecosystem: Environmental > Aquatic > Freshwater > Ice > Liftoff... | reverse complement strand
CTCCAGGGCTACGGGCAATCTTCACCAGTTGTTGATGGTGACCTGATGTACGTAGTCAATAAGGTAGGAGTAGCCCAGTGCGTTGATGTTAACTCTGGCCGAGTCTACTGGAAGCATCGACTGCCCTCTCAAGCCTGGGCGACTCCATGCGTGTGCAATGGTCATATCGTCTTCTTCTGCAAGGACGGTTCCGTACTCACGGTACGGTCATCGAAAGAGTTGGAGGAAATCGGAGAAAGTAGCGTTTCAACAACTGACATTGTATATGGCTGGGCAACCGACGACGTATGCTGGTTCGTGCGAAGCGGTCGAGGGCTAGCATGTATTCGCTGACGGTCGTATCAAGCAGTAGTGGTATTGTAAATTTTCGTCGAATCCAAGATGCTTCTTGCGCTACCGAATGCCGAACTGATCTCAGAAGGTATTGACTACCTTGGACCTGCCGTCGGACATGCTGGTTGATAGAGTGTAGTGGTGGAAATGCATCGCGCATTTGATGACATAGACAAATAACACTGAGGGATCTCGGTTGACGCGAAGCAATCGTAGGATTCGTTTTCGATACTCTTTCCGCAGCGCAGGTTGTGGAATCGTCCACATCAGTCTCGCGAGCAGTCCCAACGCTAAAACACCGTAGTAGGTTTTCTCCTTTGCACCAATCCAAGGGTGCTTCTTCCAATACTGCGCCCGGGCTCCACCAAATCGAAAGTTACCTTCAAGAAATAACGACTCTAGTCGTGCAAAATAGCGCTCCGGCTCATACAGTTTCTGCATGACTGTCAAATAGCCGTCTCGAAGGGCTTCACGGCTAAGCTGCCGCGGGATGACATTCGTTCCAAACTCGGAATGGTCGCTCTCATCCAATCTCCCTTCCGCTTTCAGCCGCGCGTATAGAGGCGTTTTTGGGATAGCATGCAACATCCCCAGCATCGCATGGAGTATCCTCGCTTCCTCCAAGAACTTGACTTGAGCATCAAAGATCGTCGCATCATCGCTATCGAAGCCAACAATCATTCCACACCAAACATCCATTCCAGCATTTTGAACCCGATGAATTTTATCGATGAGGGTCCCCGTGTTGCGAACATTTTGAATTTTCTTGGTTTCGCGTAACGAGGCCTCATTGGGACTCTCAATTCCGATGAACACAGTCTGAATGTTGCAGTCGACCATCAACTGCATCAACTCGGGGTCGTCCGCAAGATCGAGAGAGGCTTCTGTGAAGAAAGTTAGCGGGAAGCCCTTCGACTGCTGCCACAGGGCTACCTCCTGAAGCACCGTTTTGATTTGCGATTTGTTGCCAATCAAATTGTCATCAACGATGAATGCTATGCGTAGCTCTCGTTCCAACAACTGGTCTAGCTCAACCAAAATTTGCTTTGACGACTTGATACGCGGTCGTCGTCCAAAGGTAACAATGATGTCGCAAAACTCACATTGAAACGGGCAGCCTCGCGAGAACTGGACACTTCCAAATAGGTAGTGCTCCGTCTTGATCAAATCGTAGCGAGGGGCAGGAACTTTTAGCATATCGGTCTTGTTGGCTTGCTCGTACCGTTTCTGCCAACTACCGCCTTCAAAATCCTTCAAGAACTCCGGCCAAGTTTCCTCTGCTTCACCGACGAAAATAACTTCCGCCAAATTACCGAAGTACTCTTCGCTAACGCTCACCCAAGGGCCTCCGACAACCGCGAAAATTCCGCGTCGACGTAACTCAGTTAGAATCTCTACCATCCGCGTCCGTTGCACGCTCATGCCCGTCAAGCCGACAATATCGGCTCGTTCCAGGCGATCGTAATCAATCGGTTCCACATTCTCATCGACAAGCGTGATGCGATGCTCGGAAGGTGTTAACGCCGCCAAAAGCGGCAAGCAAGCCACTGGTAAATTGGCTTTTTTACCCAAAAGAGGTAGGGCATGTTCTAGTCCCCAGTAACTGACTTCGAAACAGGGATTGATCAGAACGATTTCGAGCATAAGAACACACTCCTGAATTCAGTGCAAATTCAAAGATTGGTCAAGAAGCCTGCGAGGCGAATTTTTAGCATATCAAAGATTGCCATTCAAATGGCAATTAAGTCGACAGGAATCTCTAGTTATCGTGATTTATTAGTTCGGCGATCGATGCATGTATGCCACACGTTGCCACGAAATTCATTACGGTTGATCATGTAGCAAAAGTCGTCAAGACTTTCGGTTATATCTAAGCGATTCGAAACTCTTGACAAGTTCGTTACCAACCTCGTTACAGGCTCTGCCTGGAATGCCAAATTCAAGAGGCTCTGCCTCATTACGTTTTAGAGACAAGCAACAATGAGGCAGAGCCTCATATGCCATGGATTCCAGGCAGAGCCTGTAACCAGGATTTTGATGTAACAAAGCACTTCGTTATGGTGGCCTTAAGTGCAGCTTTATGGTAAAATATTAACCTTTAGTGTTTCGCCTTTCTTTCAAGGAATTGCCATGAAAAAGTTTTCACGAAGGGTCGTGTGGTTTGTTTGCTGGGCTTTGGTCGGTTGCTTGCAAAGCAACGCCCCTTTATTCTCTCAAGAAACATCGCCAGATCTCCCATCGAATCCTGGCCTTGAACTGGCTTCCAAAATCGAACCTTGGATGTCGACGATTCGAACTTCAAGTTCTCCGTATGCGATCCACGGAAATGGCAAACTGGAGATTGCTGGGCAATCACGTGAAGTTACTCTTGATATCGTTTATCACAACGAACAGTCTTTCGATTTTTCAATTATCGAAAGCGAGTATGCCGTCTCGATTCGGCGTCGGCAAGATTCGATAGCCTTTGCTGTACCGAAACACAAAGTTGCTTTCATTGGAAAAGGAGCTTGCGACACGACAGACCATCTTGCTCATGGCGATTTGTTGAAAAGGCTCATCTCTTCGGGTACTTCGATTTCTACCTATCTCGACATGGCCGTTGCGAGCGATCCGGAAGATCTTTGTAACGCTCTACTATTTGCGACCCAGGGCAGCTTCGATCCGGCGGCAAACCAATGCAACCTACCTGACATAGGACAAATCTCGTTCACGGAGACGACTCCTTCTTATCAAATGAAAATCCAGAGCAAGTATGGGACAATGAATCTGGACCTGTCAAAGTCCTTACCGCCAGAGCTGCCCTATGACGATTGGCCAGATTTTAAAATTAAAACTATCGATCGAGCGGAAATCGAACGTACCTTGGCACGAGGAATTCGACGCGCGATGGAGGTTCTCGCACCATCGAAGCAACTTACGTCGCCTAAGATGGCAGACAAACGTGTACCTAATGGTGAACTGCGATGGATTGATGGACAGCGAGTCGTCTTATTAAATGGGACACCGGAAGAAATTGGCAAGGCCCATGGTGAACTCTTAGGCGTGGAGTCGATGCGTTGTGTCGATTCGGTCCTATATGCATTCGCAACAGCTCAAACTATCGCAACTGGGAAATGGTTTCGCGAAGAGCTAGAGATTGCCTATGCGCGATTGGGTCCTCATATTCCCGAGCGACACAAGCAAGAAACGGTTGCTCTCGCGCAAGCATTGCACCAAGATCCTGCTTTGATGGAAGTAGTAAACGTCTTTCCGGAATTGTTCCATTGCTCGGGGTTTGCCGTCTTTGGGTCGGCTACTGTCGATGGCAAACTCTATCATGGTCGTGTGTTGGACTACATGACGACTATTGGATTGCAAGATGCTGCAACAACTTTCATCGTATCGTCTGATGGGATGATCCCTTTCGCGAATGTTGGATATGCTGGTTTCATCGGTAGCGTAAGCGGCATGAATACAAAACAAATCTCTTTGGGCGAGATGGGTGGTCGAGGCGAAGGAGCATGGGATGGCGTTCCGATGGCTACGCTGATGCGACGGGCACTCGAGGAGTGTTCGACGCTGGATGAAGTCAAGAAACTCTGGGCGACTTCGCCGCGAACATGCGAATACTATTATGTTTTTGCTGATGGAAAAGATCGATCGGCAGTCGGAGTTGCTGCTACTCCAGAATCGATCCAGTTTGTGAAGCCGGGCGAAAGCCACCCACTACTCGGTGAGGGGATTCGCGATGCGGTGGTTCTTTCAGCCGGCTCGCGATTGGAAGAACTCAAACGGCGTATCAATGACCAACACGGGAAGATTGATGTGTCGGTTGGCCAATCGCTAATGTGCCGACCTGTTGCCATGTCATCGAATCTTCACAACGTTCTTTTCGTTCCCGAAGATGGTGTCCTTTACATCGCGAATGCTGATCATAAGAAGCCAGCCGCAGATCGCCCTTATGTCAAACTGAACTTGAATGAGCTTGTCGAGTCGATCCAGAAAGGCTCGGAAACAAGCAAGAAACCGGAACGAGATGCGACCTCAAAATACGAAGCCAAGGATACCTTGCACATTGACACAACCAAATGCGATGAAGATACGAAAGCATGCTTGGCAGGACTCACGTGGACACCAGGTGAATTTGAAGTGACTGTTGAAAAAGCTAATGGAAAGCATGGTGACTATATGGCAAGATTTCCCTCGGCACGTCCAGTCGGTGATCCGGTCAACGATCTAGTTGCAATGGAATGGTATCCAGTGATGGATGACCAACACTGCTTACTCAATGCGCCGGCAATAGTTGTCGTGCATGAATCGGGACGCGGTATGACGGTCGGTAGATTGATTGCTCGTTGGATGGCCAATAAAGGTCTTCACGCATTCATGATCCAAATGCCTTTCTATGGGGATCGACGTAGCGGTAAAGAGATCCCAGCTTCGAACCACATTGTTTCGGGAATCAAGCAAGCGATTGCAGATGTTCGTCGGGCTAAAGATGCGATATCGGCAATCCCGGAAGTAGACGACTCACGAATTTCCCTGCAAGGCACATCACTCGGAGGGTTTGTCGCAGCTACCACGGCTGGACTTGACCCGGCCTTTCATCGGACGTTTATTCTTTTAGCAGGCGGCGACCTGATGGGGGTCTTAAGCAATGGTCGGAAGGATGCTGCTAAATTTCGTGCCGAGTTTGCTAAATCGGGAGTCACCGACCTGGAGCTTCGAAAGTTAGTAGATTCGATTGAGCCGCTTCGACTAGCCAGTCGCATCGACGCCAAGAATACTTGGCTCTACTCCGGGCAATTTGACGACGTTGTGCCACTCGAGAATGCGGTTCAACTAGCGAAAGCAGCAAATCTACCTTCATCGCACCACGTTCAAATGTTGGCTGATCACTACACCGGCGTAGTCTATCTTCCGATGGTCGTACAAGAGATGGCCGATTATGCGATGGCACCGTAAGCGTAACCCTTTAGGCGAACGGCTGGTTTGAATTTGCCTTTTCCCTAGTTTCAGGCTCTGCCTGGAACTAGAATAATCCGTTGGTTTCACCACCGGCATTTCATCCTTTGTCCCTATTGGGACTACGAAACGTCCGCTACTCCCTTTTCTTTTTGGTTCCATTATTTGTAATTTTTCTTGTAACGTTTCGAACACGGTTTCGCTTGGTTAATTGTCAGGAGCTCATGTGAGTCCTGGACGTATTCATCAAATCAATCGTCTATCCGAATCACCAGTAAGTTTTACATACCGAATCTTAAGGAACCCCGCTCATGAAAATTCGCATCACATCTCTGGCTTTCATCGTAACGGCATTCGCCTTCTCCTCGATGAATCCTGTTCAGGCTGGCGGCTGCGGTGCACGCGGCGGCATATCGATCGGGATCCGTGGAGGTCAAATCAACTTTGGACACGGTGGAGGTCACGGCGGAGGACACGGCGGTGGACACTTCAGCGGACATGGAAGCGGAATCGGTCGAATTATTAGCCATCAACACAACAGCCAACCCATTTACCACGCACCAAGCCACCCTCAACCTTCCCCACCCGTGGTTTACTCGCACCCCAGCCATCAACCCAGTTACCCACAACCCGTCTATTCCCAACCGAGTTTCTCAGAACCCCTCTACTCCCAGCCAAGCTATCCCCAAGGAGTTCCAGCTCAATTCGAAACAAACGTCGGCCAGATAACTACGATTCAGACCAATGGGGTACGAGCCAATGTCGTGCCAAACGGTTCGACGCAGGCCGCCACTGTTCAAAATATGAATCCAAACATGCAACCTCTGCAAAACGCGATTGCCCAAGCACCTCAAAACCCAGCGAATATCCCAGCGCAGCAAAACAACCCAGCGCAGCAAAACATGCCCGCACAGCAACTTCCTGTTAGCTCCGCCGTACAAACGCTAGGTGCTCCTTCCACTCAATCCGAATCCTCTGCATTGCAACTTCTGGCTTCCATGAATGGCGATGCGGCCAACTCGGCGATCGCAGAGCTTGAAGTCGCCTCTTCGTTAGAAATGGCCGCCTCGGTTGGCAATATGCAACCAAGCGGTCCGCATGTGGGAACTTGGCGAGTTGTCCTTCCTGGAAACCAAACCATAACCTTGGTTCTCGGTGCCGACAACAACTTTCAGTGGAGCGCAATAAAGGACGGAAAGGCAAGTAGTTTTCAAGGCCAGTTCGTCATGGATGCCGGACGATTGACCTTGGTTCGCTCAAGTGACTTGCAACAAATGGCTGGATCGTGGACCAGCGAAGGAGCCAACTTCGCCTTCAAGCTGGACGGAGCAACCTCGAGCGGACTGGCCTTCGCAAGAGCTCAATAATTAGTCACGCCAGCCGCCTTAACTAGTAAATTACTTCGAAATCAAACAATCAGCCGGACACATCAAAGTCCGGCTTTTTGTTTGAAAACATATTCAAATTTGAGACTGCTGGTTCTCCAAGTGTTCGTTTAGATAAAAACTGCTTCAGGTCATCTAACAGTGAATACACAATCGGTGTTGCGAGCAAGCTGATCAAAAGTGAAAGTGCTTGTCCACCGATAATGACTTTGGCCATACTCGCCCGCGCGCTCGCTCCAGGCCCTTGACCGAGGGCAATCGGAACCATGGCTGCCATGAGCATCACTGTCGTCATCAAAATCGGTCGCAATCTTATATTGTTTGCCTCGATAATTGCGGCGTCGCGATTCATGTGGTCGCGACGCAGCTCATTGGTTTTATCTACTTGCAAAATTCCGTTCTTCTTGACGATTCCAATCAACATGAAGAGTCCGAACATGGCATATAAATCTAAAGGCGTTTGGAATAGCAATAGCGATAATAGGCCGAACGGTATAGTCACCGGCAATGCGGCTAAAATACTGATCGGATGAATCCAACTTTCAAATTGTGCCGCCAAAATCAAATACATAAACGTCACACTCAAACCAAGTGCAACCATAAAGTAATATGCAGTCTCAGTTAGCATATCGGCTTGTCCGCCAAAAACGATTTGATACTCGGGAGGTAAATTCATCTCCACTACGCATCGATTGGCATACTGAACAGCATCGTTTAATGAAACTTCATCAGGGTGCGCCATCAAGGTAACTGTCCGTTGCCGATTTAGTCGATCGATCTGGCTTGGGCCTTGCTTTTCGTGAAGCTCGGCTAAACTGCTTAGTTCTACTTGGCCCGCTGAAGGGGATGGAATAGCAAGCGACAGCAAATCCTGAGAGTCGGCTCGAAAACGTTTATCCGCTCTCAGCCAAACATCATATTGCTCTGTTCCTTCCTTGTAGCTTGAAACAATCTGCCCGCCAACCAATACATTGAGTGTATTGGCGACCATCTGAACCGGAATACCGAGATCCATCGCTCGTTCGCGATCGATATCAACTTGCAGTTCTGGCTTTCGCATGGAGAGCGTCGAATCGATGTCAACTAATCCAGGCAAGCGTTGCAGTTTGCTTTTAAGTGTGTCAGCATAAGTTGCAAGTTGTTCAACTTCGGGGCCTTGTAAACTGATTTGGAAAATTCGACTATCACCATTGGGGCCACCACCCAGTGCCGATACATCAGAAACAGACGTCCTTAAATCTGGATACTCTTCAAGAATAGTTCGTGCTCGCCGCATAAGTTCAAACTGGCCAAAACCTCGTTCTTCCAATTCCAACATTCGAAGGTAGATAGAACCACGCGTCACATCGCCTTGCCCTTTCGCTGTTCCACTTTGACCAATAGAAGTAAATCGATGCACAATGCCAGGCAAGCTCGACAAGCGTCCTTCAATCTCGGTGATAACTTGATTGGTCCGCTCCAACGTGTAGCCCTCAGGCGTAATAAATCCGACTTGGAATTCACTTTGGTCATCGCGAGGGACCATATTCACTCCCAAGTTCATAGCGATTGGAATTGTCGACGCCACGATCAACACGCAAATTCCAATCGTTAGCCATCGGTGACGCAATGACCATCGCAATGCAATCCCGTAAAAGCTTTCGACTCTCCGATAGATCCAGCCCGACTTCGATTTTACATGGCCACTATGATCCTTTTCTAACTTTAAAAAGCGGGAGCATAGCATCGGGGTGAGCGTGAAAGAAACAAATAGGCTCATCAAGATTGCAAACGCAACCGTTAACCCAAAACTGCTGAAGAATCTTCCAACCATGCCACCCATGAAGGCTACTGGTACAAAGATTACGACCAAGGATAGGCTGGTAGCTAAAACTGCTAACGCAATTTCTCGTGTTCCAATTTTGGAGGCTTCCATCGCATCCAAACCGTTCTCCTCCATGTGACGAAAGATATTCTCGTGAACCACTACCGCGTCGTCGATCACAATTCCAATCGCCAATATCAATGCCAACATCGTAATATTGTTTAACGTGAATCCCATATACTGCATGAACAAAAAGGTTGGGATAATCGATGTTGGGATGGCTAGTGTCGCAATGATTGTCGTCCGCCAATCTCGAATGAATAACATGATCGTCGCGCCGACTAGAACGGCAGCTAACAAGAGATGGAATTTTACCTCTTCCATCGATACACGAATAAAACGCGATTGATCCTGAGTGATTTCTACTTGAATATCACTTGGAAGCGTTTTTCGAATCCGATCGAGTCTTCGTTGAACGGCGTCCGAGATCGCTACCGTATTCGTTCCAGACTGTTTCTGAACAAATAAACTTACTGCATTCTGCCCATCTAACCGACTCATGCCCCGGGGTTCTTCAACGGAATCCTCAGCGATACCAACATCTTTGATTCGGATCGGATAGCCCTTGTGATTGGCGACGATCAAGTCATTGAATTTCTCAGAAGATTTAATTCGGCCAAGAGTACGCAAGACCATCTCGCGTTGACCTTGATCCACGATCCCGCCCGGAACTTCCATGTTCTGGTTGGCCAAAGCCTGTCGCACTTCTTCGATGGTAATCCCATAGGCTCGTAATCGATCCGTATCGACCCGGACATTGATAGCTCGATTGCGTCCGCCAGTTATGAAGACATTTCCAACACCAGCTACCGTTTGCAGCAACTCTTGAATCTGATGCTTTGCAATCTCAGTTACTTCTCGAATGTCACGATTGCCTGAAACACCAATTGTAATAATCGGTGCCGCATCCAAATCGAATTTATTTACGAGCGGAGTTTCCATACCCTCGGGTAACTGACGAACGATCGAAGATATTTTGTCTCGTGCTTCCTGAGCTCCAACGTCACCATTCTTTTCCAAAAGAAAGCGTATAACTAAAGTTGTATTTCCTTCACGAGTTGTCGATCGAAGCTCATCAATCCCCGAGATCGTATTCAACGTCTCTTCCAGTGGCTTAGTAACCGATGTTTCCATCTCTTCCGCACTCGCCCCAGGCAAGGCCGCTGAAATCGAAATGACAGGGAAGTCGACTTTGGGAAAGAGATCTACTCCCATCTCAAAGTATGCAACAATACCTAAAACAACGGGAATGGCGACTAAAACCCATGTGAAAACCGGTCGCCGGATACAGATGTCCGACAAGTTCATCGTTTGAATTCACCCTCTAATTGGGATTCCATAGCGGTCGTGTTTTCGCGAGGGATATCTTTTTGACTGGTACTCTGACTGGCACCCCGAATCGCGATTGCCAAACCATCTGAAAGCATTCGTTGGCCACTCGTTACAACCATCGCATTTGCCGGGAGCTCTGGCGAACTGATTTCTACCCAATCGTTGGTTTGTTCGCCGATAGTGACTTTGATTTCGCGAGCGTTTCCGGCTTCGATGACAAACATTTTATTGATCCCGGCAAAGGAGTAGAGACCAGCCAAAGGAATTGTGATGGCCTGAGACAGCGAGCCGATTTGTATCTTCGCTTTTGCAAAGCTTCCGGGTTTTAAAACTCCATTGTCATTAGGTACTTCGGCCTCAACAAGAAAAGAACGGGTGGATCGATCAATGGCCGGACTTATTCTGGTGACTTTACCTATTGTCGCTTGTGGCGATGAAATGGTAACGACTTCGACATACTGTCCGACCTCTACTTTCGCACTAAAAGACTCTGGGACCGATAGCCGAAGTTTCAATGTCTTACCCAATACAAGCTTGAAAACTTCTGTACCAAGACGAAGGAATGAACCCTCTGAGACCGTTCGCTCCGAAACGGTATAAACTTGGTCCACTGGATTATCAACCATTGTCGGCGTAGGTACTCGAATTTCGCAATCGCGTAGTCGTTGATGAGCAACCGATAAATCAGCTTGTCGTAACCGGGCCACAGCCGCTGCAGAATTGGCCATCAACAATTGGTTCTTCCAATCAGACTCCATAATCCTCGCATCTGACTTAGCTTGTTCAAGGTCCTCGGCGGCGATTGAATTTGTCTGCTGTAAGGGCAACATGCGTTGTAATCGTGACTGCGCTAACTCGAACCGAAGACGAGCCGAAACCACAATCGGCAAAGTACTCAAATCTTCGTTTTCCAATGGGACCTTGGTAAAACCCCATTTCGCGAGCTCAGCTTCAACCCCTTTCTCGGCTTGCTCAACGGCCAGCTTGGCATCGGTCGAGTCCAACTCTAAGAGAATATCCCCGGGTCTAACAATATTTGCCAAGTCGTGATGGATCTTAAGAACACGCCCCTCGACCTTGGAACTCAAAGTCAGTTCTTCAAACCCATGCAAGGTGCCCACTGCTTCGATGGATCGTTGTAGCGATCGCACGACAACCGGTTCAGCAGTAACGACGATTTTGTCCTTAGAAATGCTATGTTGTTGACTCTTAGGCTGATCGGCCAACTGGACCAACTCTTCGCGATGCTTTCGTTGGCCGGCCAACCACCATCCACCTACAAACGCAGACGCAATCAACGAGCTGATGATAAACTTGGAGCCCCATTGTTGTCTTGTCATCTCAGATACCTTGAACACTTTATTCGTTTGAATGGGTCGGTGCAGCATTGTCAGCAAACTTCTCAACTTGCTTCCAGCCTTCTCGAGCAATCTTGCGGAAAAGGACCAGCAATATCTCCTGCTCGTCTTCTGTTAATGCAGCCAATAGGGCTCGATGAAATTGCAATTTGGCAACAGAGACCGACTGGTAGGTCTTTTGACCTTCGTCGGTTAACGCCACATTGACGACTCGTCGATCTGTTTCGGATCGCGTCCGATGTGCGAGTCCTTTATGCTCCAAGTTATCAACAAGACTGGTCATCGAATTGACAGCCACACCAAGATGTTCTGCCAGTGATCGCATCATCTGAGGCCCATCATCACCTAGATTTTCAACGACTCGTAAATCCTGATGTCCTAGGTTTGCATGCGGTCCGTTGGCTGCGGCATTATGTAAGCACTGAAATTGCTTCAGAATATCCTGAATAACCAGCCCCAAATCTCGGGCCCGTTGCTCCAATTGACCCATCTTTAATTAACTCAAATTTATTCCAAACAGAGATAGTTCGATAATCGAATATATTTAACTCTAGTAATATTCGCCTACCGAGTCAACCGATAAAGTTTGCGGTTCATTCACCTTGTTCCAGGCTTCGCCTGGGATATGACCGCTAGCTTTAGTTCTTGGCTTCGAACTGAAAAAACAAATAAGGTACCTTGAGTCCCCGAACCCAAGCAGTCCTTAAACTCTACATTCCGCTCTACCCGGAATCGTTCGATCCGTTCTTCGAAACTAAGTAATGTCATGATCACGAATCGAAGTGGTATGAGATGGTTCATTCCCATCTGTCAAGATCGCAAAAAACTGACCTTAACCTAAGCGAAAATTGATCGAAAACGAAACGATTAACTCGTGTTCGTGCTCAGCAGTGCGGTGCTCGTTTTCGTAATCGAATCGAAGGTCAGAGCAACATTCTTCAGCTCTGAGACCGAGCACGAAAATATGACGTGAAACCGACTTGCTGTTGGATTTCTAAGCGGTACGGTCTCTTAAGGGCCCTGGTTGTTATTTCCTTGCGATCCAAGCCGCGAAGGGGCGACACAAGCATAGAGAATGCCCTGAGTACTTAACAACAGTCGCATTACCATGTAGTTTTTAGTATCAAAAACCAGAAGGCCTAACATGAAGTAGAGTATTGTCACCCAAGGTATAACTTCGAATAGTGAGTCGGCATTTCGGCACCGGTATAGGTTTTATCGATTTATCGGTCCTGAACGATGGCTTGTTCAGTTTAGGATTCAATTCATTTGTTTCTTTTCGAAAAGCTACGACGATTTCGATACCGCCGGGTAAATCCTGCCGGTCTATTGATATCAATCCACGCGGCTCATATGAGCCGCGACCCGGACCCCCGTTCGGCAAAAGCGGTTGCGATGGTTTCAATCCACGCGGCTCATATGAGCCGCGACTCCAAGAAGATGAATAAGTTGTTACTTCATGGCTCGTTTCAATCCACGCGGCTCATATGAGCCGCGACCAGCGCATCGTTTTCGTGCTGATTCTTTTACGAAGTTTCAATCCACGCGGCTCATATGAGCCGCGACTCGATTGTTCGGTTTG
>Ga0105046_10013194_pt1 | contig 12799 bp, 11 predicted proteins | sample MAT03_FD_78385 | JGI IMG/M metagenome (GOLD analysis project Ga0105046, IMG submission 78385) | Freshwater microbial communities from Lake Fryxell liftoff mats and glacier meltwater in Antarctica - MAT-03 (megahit assembly) | ecosystem: Environmental > Aquatic > Freshwater > Ice > Liftoff... | reverse complement strand
TGAAGGTTTTTCCAAAAGGGTTTCGGCACGGGCATTGATCATGCGGCTGCCGATGCTAGGATCTTTGCTCCACGATGGAATCAGACCCCATTGCGCGTTCGAGAGCACCTGCGGTGTCTCGTCATAAATTACGGCCACTTGCTGTGTCGGTGCCACGTTATAGCGAGCCGGGGGTGCAAAATCGGCGGCTTTGAGGTCGAATCGCTCCATCAACTCGCCGGGGTCCACGGTTAGGGTGTATCGTCCACACATGCGCATTCACCTCGTTTTGTTTTGAACAGATGTTCTATATTTTATCAAAAAGTATGTGCTGGACGTTGGATTTTGTGTTGCGTCACGCGGCTTTAACTCACCTTTCTTAGCGCATGCACCAGCGGCCGGGGATTGCCCTGTTCATCCAGCATCGAGAACCACTTCATCTGTTCGCACGCCTCAGGATACAGCGGCGACCGACTGAAGTCGTAATTCCACAAAAACATGTGCTCCATCCACGGCCAGTTCAACTTGGCATAGTCGAAGGCTTGCACCACATATTGAGCCTGCTGTTCGCGCGATACCTTTTGCCAGTCCAGGTCCGGCCAACTGCACGTCATGTTCTCTTCAGCGGGCTCGATCAGCCAGCCAAACTCCGTCGCCCACATTTTCTTGTCGCCCATGCCATACTGCTCCATGAGCTGACGGTGCAGTTCGGCGCGGCGAAAAGTGAGGCCATTGCGCGCCTGACCATCACTGGGGTCCTGCTGCGGCGCATACGCGAAGCCGTAGGGGTGAAACCCATAGGCATCCATGGCATTGCCGGCACCCGCGTCGAGCATGGCTTTGGCGTAGGCAATGTCATCCATTGAGCCGGGGCCGTCGCCGCCGGTGGGCGCGATGCCGGCCGACACCACGATGGCGGTGGGGTCGTAGGTTTTGATGCGCGCATAGGCCACGGCCAGCAACTTGGCATACAGCACCGGGTTGGGTTGCTGGCCCGCCCACTCGCGCGACAAATTCACTTCGTTGCCGATGGAGTAGGCGTCAATAAATTGACCATTCTGCTTGGCCACGCCCTCAATCACGGCGGCAAACTGATCAATATCCTCCTGGGTGCCGCTGACCGCATCGCCCAGCGTGGCGCGATAGAGCACCTTAAATGGCTCCAAAGATACGGTGGGTGGCAGGAAGGTCTGCACCCAGGTAAAGCCCAGATCTTTTAACGGCGCGATATTGCCCGGGTCGCTATCGGCCACATTGATGCCGCGAATGGCTTCTGGCGGATGCGGCGGAAGCGTTGGCGTGGGTTGCGGTGTAGGGCTGGGTGCCAGAGTGGCTGGGGCTGCTTGAATAGGCGCTGGCACCGGCGCCGCACCCGTCACCACCGGCGTAGCCCCGACCGGTGAGATGGGTGAGTTCAAGACAGCCGTTGGGGTTAGTACGCTCCCGGCAAAAACGGTGACCTGGGGGGTGGGGTTGGATGTATTGGCTGTGGTCGGGGCTGGAGGTGTTGGCGTAGCACTTTCGTCACTGCCGCAGGCTGCCAGAGTGATGAGCGTGACGCACAAAACAAGCAGAAGACTCGTGTGCCGATTTCTATGCATATGACGACAAGTCTACCTGTGGGGTAATGTCGAGGTCTGAAAAACGAATAAGCGGATGGCAAGAAGCCACCCGCTTATGTCTGAGATTGAGCTGCTTTTTACTTGGCCATGTAGGGACGGAACACATCGATGAGCCGGCCCGGCAGACGCCCGCTCAGCAGCACCGACCGCTCCTCCGACACTTCCATCTCCACCGCACCCTCGCGGCGGAACAGCGCCATCAGGTCGCCGGCCTTGTAGGGCAGGCGCACTTTGATCGGCAACAGCCGCTCGAACAGCGTCTCCTCGACCTCTTTGAGCAGAACATCGAAGCCCTGCCGCTTGAGACCGCTGATGGGGATGCCTTCACTCAGGATGCCGGTCATGCGTGCGCGCACTTCCTCCGGCGTCAACTGGTCGCACTTGTTCAGCGCGATCACCATCGGCTTGTTGCTGGTTCCCAGATCGTTCAGGGTGTCAATGACGCTCTCGGCCTGCTCCATCGCATTGGGATGCGTAATGTCGACCAGGTGCAACAGCGCATCGGCCTCGGTGATCTCTTCCAACGTGGCGCGGAAGGCCGCCACCAGCTGTGTCGGCAACTTTTGAATAAAGCCCACCGTGTCTGTAAACAGCACGTTGTGCTCGTGCGGCAGCCGAACGCGGCGCGTGGTCGGGTCCAACGTCGCGAACAGCTTGTTTTCGGCCAACACCTCGGCATTGGCCAACGTGTTCAGGAACGTGCTCTTGCCGACGTTGGTGTAGCCGACGATGGCCACCACAGGCGCTTCCGAACGGCGGCGCTGCGCGCGATGCTGGGCCCGCTGTGCTCGCACCGTTTCCAGATCGGCCTTCAATTTGGTGATGCGATGGTCGATCTGGCGACGGTCAATTTCCAGCTGCGTTTCACCAGGACCGCGCACGCCGACACCACCATTGCCGCTGCGGCCTGCGCCGCCGCCCGCCTGGCGAGCCAGATGCGTCCATGCCCGTGTCAAACGCGGCTTGCGATACTCGTATTGGGCCAGCTCGACCTGCAACGAGCCTTCGCGCGTGCTGGCGTGTTGGGCGAAGATGTCCAGGATCAGGGCTGTGCGGTCGAGCACGGTGGTCTCGATCCCCAGCGCCTCCTCGATCTCGCGTTGGTGCCGTGGCGAGAGTTCATCGTCGAACACCACCACGTTGTAGTTGGCCGCCTCGCGCCAGGTGGTCAACTCCTCGACCTTGCCCGGCCCAATGAATGTATTGGGATTGGGTGTGTCCAGTTTTTGCGTCATTTGGCCGACCACTTCAAGGCCGGCGGTTTCGCACAGCAGGGCCAACTCTTGCATCGACGCGTCGATGGAGAGCCGGGCATGGCTGTCCTGATTGCTGGTGCGGGTCACATCCACGCCGACCAGAAAGGCCCGTTGCTTCTCGGGCCGGGTTTCAAAATGAATTCGTGTACGTGGCATCTGTTTTAGGTATTAAGCGTAACGGCTCTGTATATGGACAGAATTAGCAAAACTGACAATTTTCAGTAAACGGGGATTTTGGACAGAATGAACAGAATGAACAAGGAGTCTTTAATTCTGTCTAAAACCCGAAAATCTCAAATACTGATTCCTGCCGGGTCATCCGGCCCAGGTCATCTGGCTTCATTTTGCCAGAGTGTGCTGATTTTGCCGGTCGGACACAGTGCCGAGTCGCCGCTTGAAATGGATCATAGAACGAAGAATACAGATCGCACGAAATTCTGAAGTCTGGGCCCTGTGGGGTTAAAGAGATCTGCCTTTGATCGTCACCAAGTTCGGTTTTACCGTGACTTCCTCGAACCAGAAGCTGCTTGCGGCAGTGGCAAGTTGACCCTGAAGCCATTGGGTCACGTCTTCCACGGAGGAGAGGGGGAGGGGGGCCCACCCAAAGGTGGTACCAGGTATTTCTACAACATTGAGCCAGGCTGATTGAGGTCGCAATTGCACTTTGCCGTTGCGAACCTCCACATTATACGCGATCAGCACCCGGCGTCCGCCAGTTGCGGCCGGCCGCAGGTTCACGGTGGCCATCTCGTCCAAAAACTGCACATGAATATCGCTGGCGGGTGGGTTGGGCAGTGAATTCAAAATCTGGTCGGCATAGGTTGTCGCCTGAATGTTGTTCATCCAGAAGCCCACTTTGCTGCGCGGCGGCAACTGGCTTCCCCCAATGACGCTGATGACTTGATCGAAGGTGCCTCCAGCCGATGCTGGGGTGAAGTTGTCGGGTCGGCTGCTGCCTGGCCGTTGGATCGAGAACTGCACGTTTTGCAGTGAGGCTTTATCGACTGGCACCGGTTTAATGGACACGTTGACGACCTGGCCGGCCACCAGTCCACCGCCGAAGCCGCATACCAACAGGAGCACCGCCACGATTCCGGCAACGAATCCCAGCCGCAACGCCTTGTTGGCCGGCAATACCACCCCATCTTTGCCGATTGGCACCTCAACCACATCCGAGCGAAAGGCGTTGGGCTGGTCCTGCGCCGCTTGCAGCAAGGGTTGCCAATCGGTCTGGGCGCGTTGGGCCGCGCATAGCTGGATCAGCGCCTTGATACGGCCCTGTCGCGCAAAATACTCGATGATCTCGACAACTTTGGCTGCCGTGCCATCGCCGGGCAGGCTGTCGTAATCCACGCCCAGATCGAAGCACACGGCCGACAGCTCTTCCTTGCTGAAGTGTTGGGCCATGAGCTGGCGCAGCTGAGCCGCCGGCGCAAGCGGTGGCGTGGGCGGTGCAGGTGGCTCAGAAGGGGAGGGCTCGCTGCTCATTCAATGGCTATTGTAGAGTTATTCCGGAATGAGTCGAATCTCGAACAGGCGCGGCCACAGCTTGCCGGTGATGAACAGCCGGTCGTTGGCTTCGTCGTAGGCGATGCCGTTGAGCACGTCCACTGGCTGGTTCGGCGTGGGAGTGGCGGCTGATTTTGCCAGTAAGCCGGTGAGGTCGATCCACCCCACGACATTGCCTGTTTGCGGGTCGATGCGGGCGATGAGGTTGGTCTGCCAGATGTTGGCCCAAATCTCGCCGCGCACCACTTCCAGTTCGTTCAACTCGTCGACGAGGCGGCCGTGATCGGTGACGGTGATCTGGTGGGTTGAAGTTAGCGTAACGGGGTCGAGGAAGCGCAAAGTAGGCGTGCCATCACTCAGGATGAGTTGCTGGCCGTCGTAGGCCAGTCCCCAACCCTCGTGGGTATAGGTGAAGGTTCGCAGCACGCTGAAGGTGGCAGGATCGTAGACAAAGCCGATCTGGTTTTGCCAGGTGAGTTGAATGAGTTGGCCATCGACCAGGGCCAGGCCCTCGGCGAAATAGTTGGCATCCAGCGGCTGATTGCGCAAAATGCGGCCGGTCTGCAAGTCCACCTCACGCAGGCTGGAGCGGCCGTTGAGGCCGGTGCTCTCGAACAGCTGGCCGTTGGTGTAGACCAGGCCCTGGGTGAACGCGGCTGGGTCGTGGGGGTATTCGGCCAGGATTTGGTAGGTATAGGTGAGCGGCGAGGCGATGACGGAGGGCAAGGCGAGCGAGGTGGGAGTGGCAGTCGTCGTAGCCGTGGCTGAAATCGTCGACGTCGACGTCGACGTCGTCGTCGACGATAACCGAAATGAGCTGGGTGTTGCCATCGACGAGGGCTGTGCACCGCCGCACGCTGTAACCAGCATCAGCCCCAAAACCGCCAAAACCTTACGCATGTTGAATCAGAATATCTAGGCCCCGGCGCAGCACATCCGGCCGGGTCAGACACGAGATCATGATGTGCGCACGCTCGGCCGCATGGTTGAAAAAGTAGCCCGGATGCACCAGCACGCCGTGTTCGAGCAAATGCAGCACCAATGCCTCCTCATCGTCCCAGCCCTCCACGGCGCAGAACAGGTTGTAGCCGCCGTCGGGTGCCTGGGCGCTGATGCGGCTGTGGCCGGCCAGTGCTGCCAGTGCCAGATCGACATTGGCGTGCACATACGCGCGCTGCTGGTCCACAAACCCCCAGCCGCGCTCGAACAATGTGGGCAGCATGAACTGGGTGAGTGAATTTGCGCCGAGAAAAGTATCATTGAGGATGTCCAGCCGCTCGGCATATTCATTAGCCGCACGCCCGTTTAACGCAATCCAGCCCAGCTTGAGATCGGGCAGGGCAAAGAGCTTGCTGATGCCGTTGAGCACGAACACGGGTAGCTCCGGATGAAGCTCGGTAAACACGGGCGTGCGCGGCACCTGATATGTAAATTCGGCGAATACCTCATCGCAAATGATGGGTAAATTCAACTGGTCCAGCACGGGCAGCGGCGTTTGCAAAATAGCACCGGTGGGGTTGTGCGGCGAGATGAACAGCACGGCACGGGTGTGTTCATCGGCCGCATCCATCAAGCTGTCCTCATCCACCTGCCAGCCGCGCGTCTCATTCAGGTGATAAGGCCGCAGCGCGACATGGTGCAGATCGGCCAAAAAGTCGAACAGCGGATAGCTGACATCGGGGGCCAGCACGTTGTCGCCGGGCTCGGTGAGCAGCGCGAACAAGAGGCTATACGCCTCACTGGTGCTGGCGGTGATGAAGGTGTTTTGGGCGGTGAGCTGGCTTGTGCCGTTGCCGTGTCGTTGTGCGTAGTAGTGAGCGATGGCCTCGCGCGCGGCCGGGTCGCCGTGGGCATCGGGTTGGTAGCACCGGCGCTGCCAGTAGCCCTCGCTGGCCTCGCGCAATACCTCTGGTGGGAACAGCAAACCCTGCTGGGTGGGGTTGCTGCTGGTGAGGTCGATGTAGCCGCGTTGGGCGGCATGCTGCCGCGCCTGCTCGATGCGGTTGGTGCTAAGGTCGGTGCCGGCGAGAAAGCCCATGAAGAATTTTGGGATTTGGGAATTTGGAGATTTGTTTACTTGCTCATTTCAAAATGATCAAGTGAGGAAATGGCAAAATTCTGCAAAGACTGTTGGGCGCGAATTGAATATAGCTCGGCGCGACTGCGTTTGTCTTTGGGCGGGTTGTCCAGCGCGGGCAAAATGCCAAAGTTCGCCTTCATGGGCTGGAAGTGCTTGGGCTCGGCATGGGTGACGTAGTGGCACAGCGCGCCCAACATGGTCTGGCCGGGCAGTTCAATGAGCGGCTCGCCCTGAGCGCGGCGCACCGCATTCAGCCCCGCCAGCAAGCCGGTGGCGGCATTACCGACATAGCCCTCGACACCGACGATCTGGCCGGCGAAGAACAAGCCCTGGCGGGTGCGCCATTCCAGTGTCGGATTCAGCAGTGTGGGCGAGTTGATGAAGGTGTTGCGGTGCATCTGGCCGAAGCGGACGAACTCGGCCTGGGCCAGCCCTGGAATGGTGCGCAGCACGCGCTCCTGCTCGGGGAATTTGAGGTTGGTCTGGAAGCCGACGATGTTATACAGCGTGCCGGCGATGTTGTCCTGGCGCAGTTGCACGACGGCATAGGGGCGCTTGTTGGTGCGTGGATCGCGCAGGCCGACTGGGCGCATGGGGCCGTAGGCCAGCGCGTCCTTGCCTCGGCGCGCCATCACCTCGATCGGCAGGCAACCCTCGAAGAAGTGGCCGGCACCGATTTCCATTTCATTGCCCACCTCGAAATCGCGCAGGGTGGCCGATTCGGCCGTGGCCAGGGCCTGGATGAAGGCGTAATACTCATCTTTGGTCATGGGACAGTTGATGTAATCGCCAAAGGTGCTGCCGTCCTCTGAAATATTTTCGCCTGGCGCGGTCACGGTGCCATCGGCATGCTGGCCGTAGCGTGAGGCTTTGAAGGCAATATCAAAGTTAATTGAATCGAGGGCAACGATGGGAGCGATGGCATCCCAGAAATACAGATAGTCGCTGCCGCTGAGTTGGACGATGTCGCTGGCCAGTGCATCCGAGGTGAGCGGCCCCGAGGCGACGATGACGACGCCGTCGCTGGGAATGTGAGTGACTTCCTCGCGCACCACTTTAATCTTTGGGTGCGACTCGATCTTTTCGGTGACGAGCTTGGCGAACACCTCGCGGTCGACGGCCAGTGCGCCGCCAGCGGGCACGGTGGCTGCATTGGCGCATTCGATCATCAGCGAGCCGAGCTGGCGCATCTCGTGCTTGAGCAGGCCGGGCGCCTTGGTGGTGTCATCGCTGCCCAGCGAGTTGCTGCACACCAGTTCGGCCAGATGGCCAGAGGTATGCGCGCCGGTCATTTTGCGCGGACGCATCTCGAACAGCGTCACATTCATGCCGCGTTGGGCGGCCTGCCAGGCTGCTTCGGTGCCGGCCAGACCACCGCCGATCACCGTAATTTCTGCCGTCGTTGTACTCATGTTCAACCCACATTTTACGTTACACTGGCCGTCTGGCGCTTGTGTGAGACGCATCGACGGCGCACGCTGTGGCATGTGTGAGTTAGTGTAAGAATGACGATTTTTATTGCACATGTGTGCAATGCCGTGCAGAGATTGCGGGGATGAAACGACCCATAATCAAATCGATTTCTTCACACAGTCTTTACGGAACACACTACACCCAACACAAGGAACCAGAACATGCTCATAGAGTTAGACGGGCTTGGCCCATACGGCAAAGGGATTTCAATGACAATCGCGGACCCGACACAAATCAAAGTGAAAGATGTGATGCACGAAGGCGTGCTGAGCTGCGATTCATCGCTGGGCCTGCCCGATGCTGCCAAGCTGATGATGGATGCCAGGATGCGGTCGCTGGTGGTGATTGACGCGGATTGCGGCCTGGCCGGCATCGTCTCTCAGAGCGATATGGTGAACGCGCGGCTTTTGCAGGAAGAGGGCGAGAACTGGAACAGCATGACCATTCGCGACATCATGACCAGCATGGTGCTGACCGTGACGCCGGAGATGACGATCAAGGAAGCGGCGCGGCTGATGATCGAATATAGCATTCACCGCGTGGTGGTGGCCGGCGAAGACAACCCGTGCGTGCCGATGGGCGTGCTCAGCATGGGCGATGTGATGCGGGTTATGATGGAGTAGGGGCGGCTATTTCGCCCTAGCAAGAGAACGGGCCGCGCACGAGTTTGAACTTGTGCGAGGCCCGTTTGTTATTTCCTTCGAATCAGGACTGATCAGTCTTGATGTCACGATTTTGTGACTACGATATCCGCGCTGACCGTGAACTTGCGGCCTCTAACTTATAGGGTTGTATGAGAATGTCAGCAGAAATTCCAAGACCCTTGTTCAGCCGGCGAATCATCGTAATCGAAAGTCTACGATTTCGTTTTAGGACTTCGGACACCACTTTGCCATCGCCCATATACGGCACCAGATCTCGGTATGTTAATCCTCGACTTTCCAAATAATATTTGATCGCCTCGATGGGGTCTGGCTCTGGAATTGGGTAGTACTGGTCTTCATATACATTGACCAGGGTGGTCAGCACGTCAAGGCGATCCCCTTCTGCAGTATTAGGTGTGGCATCAAACAGCCGCTCAATCTCAGCCAGCGCTGCTTCATAGTCTGACTCAGTTTTCAGTGGACGAATTTCCATGTTAGTCATCCCTCTCAGATTGTTGCTGCATCAATCTTGTCGTAATCTTTGTGCAGGCCGACAAATCGAATGTAAACAATTTCCTGTTGATACTTTACGGCGACCACAATGCGGTAACGATTGCCTTTGATGTTGAAAATCACCCGATTGTTACCAACAAAGCTCGCATTCCGATACTCGGCTTTGATGTGGTCGGGTGTCGTCCACTTTGCTCGTTTGACATCGTGATACCACGCTTGCAAAGCTTGCCGCGAATCCACGTGCTGATCCCAGAACACTCTCAATGTGCGCCGAGCAATGATTCGCATTGGCTAATTCTATCCGTCTATCTATGGGATCACGACTTCCACTACACCTGTTGTCAGTGTATTGGGCGCAGTGGTTAGATCCTAAGGTTCTTTAAGAACCTTAGGATCTGCTTCGGCCACATTCAATTGCTTACCGTTACCTCCGCCGCACCACCAACAGCACCATCGCGGCCACCAGCAACACGCCGCCCAGGACCACCCGCTCGCTCAACGGCTCGTTGAACAGGGTGGCGGCCAGAATGGTGGCGGTCAGCGGCTCCAGCAGCGTGGCGATGCTGGCTACGGTGGACGAGGTGTTGCGCAAGCCAGCGTAGAACAGGGCATAGCCCGCGGCCGATGGCACCAGGCCCAGCCCCAGCAACCCCAGCCAGCCCTGCACGGGATACTGAATCACCAGGCCGGTGGCCAGCCCCAAGGCCAGCAGTACCACGGCCCCAAAGGCGAAGCCGAACGTGACAGTTTGGAGTGGATGCACCTGACTGCTGCGGCCCAGTTGGCCGCCGAGCAGGATGTTGATCGCATACAGCGCGCCCGATCCCAGCGATAGCAGCACGCCGCCCACCACATCACCCTGCTGCCGGCTGGGTTGCATCTGCACCAGCAACAGCGTGCCGGCAATCGCGCACACCAGCGAGATGAGCACCACTGGTTGTGGCCGTTCACGGTTGATGATCGCTGACAACACGGCCACCAGGACCGGCGCAGAACACAGTGGAATCAGGGTCGAGATGGCGATGCCGATGCGCGGGATGGCCGCGAAGTAGAGCGCCTGATACAGCGCGACCAGGGTGCCGGCCGTGAACATCGGGATGAGATCGCGCTTGTGGAGCTGAAATAGCCGCGGCCCCAGTGTCAGCCAGCTCAGCACCAGCAGGGCGGGCACGGCCAACCCCATGCGAAAGAACGCGACCGAGATGGCATTGGTGGCCGAATTGTTGTAGACCGCTTGAGCGATGGCGCCGCCGGTGCCCCAGCACACGGCTCCCAGCATGATCTTGAGCAGACCCGACGAGAGTGGCCGGGCATGTGGCGTTTGTGTATTAGCAGACATGTTTGTTTGCAGAATTGAAATTGAAAAGATGATTTGTGGCCGTTGTCCGTACGTGACGAGTGGCCGTGCAAACAAACCCGCACTGATTTAACAAAACCGCGAGGAGTGGGTTGCCCAGCCGAATTAGCGGGCAGCCGGAGGCGGCAGGGTGTAGAACCGGAAGTGCGACATGAGGCCGCTAATATAACCGAAATGGGATGGCCGGCAATCTGCGTGGGAATATGACGCTGAAGTCATCGTAGACGTAGACGTAGACGTTCACGTTCACGTTATCGTCTACGTCCACGATGACGACTCGTCCCACCAATATTTAATCCAACATTCGTTTTAACAACCGCAAATAAACCTCCGGCTGTTCCAAATGAATGGTGTGGCCGGCATCCGCAATCACCAGCAGTTCTGCCTGTGGAATGCATGCCGCCATCTCCTGGTTGATGTGGACAAACTTGGTATCGAGCTCACCGGCCAGCAACGTCACCGGCATGGCTAACTCGCCCAGCCGATCCCACAGCGAGGGTTGTGCGCCAGTGCCCATGCCGCGCAGACTGTTCGTCAACCCAATGGGGTTGTTGCGCAGGCGTTGTGCATGCACGGCCTGCCGGGCAGATTCTGGCAAACGGCGCTGGCTGGCAAACAGCGGCAGCGCCTGCCAATAACTCACAAAGGATTCAATGCCGTCCCGCTCAATTTGCGCGGCCAGTGCCTCATCCGATTTCACGCGCGCCTCTCGTTCGGCCGCGGTTGCCAATCCCGGCGATGTGCTTTCCAGAATGAGATGGCGCACCAGTTTGGGATATGTGAGCGCGATATGCAACGCCAGCCGGCCACCCATCGAATAGCCCACCAGCACCACCGGCGTGTGGGGAGATATGGCTTCAATCAGCGCAGCGATATCCTGCGAGGCGTGTTGCATGGCGTATCGCACAGCGTCACGAGGAGATTGCGTCTGCCCATGTCCCATCAAATCGGGCAGGATCACGCGGGTGTTCAGGTGTTGCGCAATCGGCAGCCAATTCTCGCTACTGCCGGTGAAGCCGTGCAACATCACGACTGTCGGCGCACCTTTACCCACTTCGCGATACTGGTATTGGAGTTGACGCAATTGAATCGTTGGCATTCAAAAATCACAAGCTCACGCCATCTGTGCTTGCACCACCGCACGAGCCATCTTGCCATTTGCCGTCATCGGCAGCACATCCACAAATTTGAACACACGCGGCACCTTGTAGCCGGCCAGTCGTTCGCGGCAAAACGCCATCAGCACTTCATCCGTCAACGCGTAACCCGGCCGCACAGCCACCATTGCCGCCACCCGCTGACCCCAAACTGCATCGGCCAGACCCACCACACACACATCCGCCACCGCTGCGTGCTGACGAATTGCGACCTCGACCTCGGCCGGATACACATTCTCGCCACCGCTCACGATCAAATCTGAGCGGCGCTGCACCACCCATAGCTCGCCGTCATCATCGAGATAGCCCATGTCGCCAGTGCGCAACTTGCCGTTTTGGATGACCTGGGCGGTCGCGGCCGCATCATCGAAATAGCCTTGCATCACCGTCGGCCCGGTCACGCAAATCTCGCCGATGGTGTTGACCGGCATCACCTCGCCTGCATCGTTGGTGATACGCACCTGGGTGAACAGCAGTGGCGTTCCAACGCTGCCATATTTAGGGTTGATGGGATTCGGCATGCGCGTTGCAACTTGCGATGTCGCCTCAGTCAGGCCATACGTCATTGCCACCGGCACCTTGCGCTGTTGGCTCTCGATCAATAGGGCCTCGCTGGCCGCGGCTCCACCCAGCAGCACCGCTCGCAAGTGTGCCGGCACGCCCTCGCGCACTTCATAGAGCCGGTGCAACATGGTCGGCACCAACGACACCAACGTGATCTCATCATGATCCAGCGCATCGTTCACCGCCGTCACCTCAAACTTGCCGTGCACCACCACGCACACGCCGTGCAAGCACGCCCGCAACACCATCACCAGCCCACCGATGTGGAACAGCGGCAAACACATCAGCCATCGATCGGTGGGCAGGCTGCCCAGCCGCGCTGCCGAGCCCACTGCGTTGTAAAAGATATTCTGGCGCGAGATCATGGCGGCCTTGGGCTTGCCGCTGGTGCCGGAGGTAAACAGGATGGCCATCGGCGGCTCATCCTGCCACTGCGGCGTTTGAATTGGGGTGAGGTGGTGGTGGCCGATGTCGCCGCGCCACAGCATGTGCGGCGTTAGACACACGCGGCCTTCTGCAGCGATGGCCTGTATCACCGTCGTGTCATCCCCAATCACCCAGCGGCATTGCAGCCGGCTCAACTGCCAGTCCAACTCCTGTGCCGTCAGCCGCGTATTCAGCGGCACAAACACCAACCCCAGCCGC